>Ga0182030_10012291_pt1 | contig 17167 bp, 11 predicted proteins | sample 812S3MmetaG_FD_121299 | JGI IMG/M metagenome (GOLD analysis project Ga0182030, IMG submission 121299) | Permafrost microbial communities from Stordalen Mire, Sweden - 812S3M metaG (Illumina Assembly) | ecosystem: Environmental > Terrestrial > Soil > Wetlands > Permafrost | place: Sweden...
CCCCCTTCTCCGGCCCCAGCCGTCACGTCGCCGCCGTCGCCGCCATATGCGTTAATGGCACCAGACACTGTCACGGTGCCGGCGCTTCCGGTAGTCTTTATGGTTAACATGCCGCCGCTGCCACCATCACCGGCGTTGAGTACATTTCCGCCTGCGCCGCCCGTTATGATATTAGGACTGGCGGGGCTGGCGCCTATGCCACCTGTGCCCGAATCGCTGCTTTGTGCTGCTCCTCCACTGCCATTTATATTGATGGTACTGTTGAGCGCAATGATGCCAGTTGTGGAAATGATCGTGACGCTACCGCCGCCGCCACCATTGCCTGACGAGAACACCATGCCGCCGCTGCCGCCCACGGTGCCATCGGCTCCTTTGCCGCTGATTGCACTGCTACCACCGGCGCCACCAGTCAACAAGCAAGTTGAAATAGACACATTACCGCCGGTGCTGCTAATTGAAAGAGAGCCGCCGTCATTTCCGTCGTCGCCTCCGCCACCGGTACCGCCTGAGCCGCCGCTCGATGACGAAACACCACCGTCACCGCCGCTGCCACCACTGCCGCCGTTGCCGCCCAGCGCAGAAACCGTTCCGCTGAGGGCGACATTGCCGTTGCCGCTCATCAGGCTAATCATTCCCCCTTTTGAGGAGAAACCGCCGCCGCCCCCAGCGCCGCCGGCTTGACCGATTTGTCCAAGTAATGTGGGCGCGACGCCGGCTGTGCCGTTGCCTCCGCTTCCGCCAGAGCCGCCATTGGCCGAAAGCGTCATGCCACTATTCAGCGTAATTGCCGAGTCGGTAGTCGAAAGCGAAATGGAACCGGCCATGCCTCCGCCACCGCCGCTACCGGCTGAAGGCGCTTGGGCTGCTCCCGCGACTGCTGCTCCGCCATCGGAGCCACGACCACCCGAGCCACCATTTGCACTGATGTTATTATTAATAAGTATGCCAGTTGTTCCAGTTAGTGAAATTCTGCCGCCACTGCCGCCATCTTGTCCGGCGCTGCCTCTTATTCCGGCGCCCGGTGTCAATGTATCCGATCCGTTGCTGCCATTGGCATTAATCGCGCCCTCTACGTCGATGCTGTTGCCTGACAGTGTAATGCTGCCGGCATTGCGGCCGTTGCTCACTCCGCTTGAGCTGATCGTGCCATAAGGCGAAGTGAGATTGCTAACTGTAATGGCGCCGCCTGTCTTAATCGTAATGTCGCCGCCTTCGGTCTGGATTGGCAGCTCTATATTGATGGCGCCTGAACCCAAAACTGTTGCAGGCGCGAAGCCGCCTCCAGCCAGAGCGGTGCCGGTGAAATCGAATTTACTCGAACCGATGGGTTGCGCAACTGTAATATTTATTGGTGCAGTTATTTTGCTGGCGCCGCCAACCGCGTTGATGGCTACCTGATCGATAGCAGGTCCACCTGGGCTAAGCACTCCGCCGGCAATTATATTCACGGCACCATTTGCGCCCGTGCCCGAGCCGCCGCTAAATATGGACATATTGCCTACGCCACCGGTGCCGGTGCCGCCAAACGCAACCAACGTGACGTTGCCTCCGTTGAAGTTGCCGCCGGAAGACTGTGCGCTGATTGTCGAACCAGTCGTCAGGTTAATGCTGCCTCCGGTGCTTGAAGCTCCGACGACGGTGACAAATTGATTCGGTAGCAATGGCACCAAGGTTGAGCCGGATGGTGTCGGATTGCCAGCTAACAAGAGTGTTGCCCCGGCAACCATATAAATGTTGTGTCCTTGACCGGTGGTATCAGTGGCGCTGATATTCACTGCCGAACTTGAGGTAATGCTTCCTGAAGCCAAAATGGCAAGATTCTGATTGGCGCTAATCGACGGCGACGTTATATTGATGCCGCCGGCGTTATTAAAATATGTGGGGTCTCCCGTGACGTTGAGATCGCCCAGGTTCAGGACACCGGTTTCGGTGCCGACCTGTGCCGATGCTCCGCTTACATTGACTGTGCCAACGGTGTTTTGCAGGCTTGCTCTTACTGTACCAGCGCCGGCGTTGAAGTTGATTTCTGAGCCGCTGACGTCGCCGCCTACCATTGAGAGAATGGACTGCGCTGAAAGATTGCCGCCGATATTGACGACTCCATTTGCGGCTTGAATGGTGCCACCAGTATTGTTTATGTTGATAATGCCGGACAGTGTGGGTGCAATTGTTGAACTCAACTGAGCTGCTGTGGCGGCATAAAGTGACGGATCGGCGATGCTGATATTGCCTGATTGAGAATAAATACTGCCTTGGTTTGAAATCGATGGCGCTGCTATGCTCAAATTTCCCGACGCTTGAAACGAAGCTGCTGCGCCATTGTTAGATCCAAGCGAAGCATTGGTGATGCTCTTGCCTGCGAAAAGGTTGAGGCTTCCGGCACTGGATATGGTGCCGTAATTCGCCAGGTTGTTTAGCGCCGCCAACGACAAGCTGAGCCGCGTGTCGGCATTGGAAAAGCCTGGCAGACCGCCGGCCGGCAGAATCGATGTGATCAAAGAACCGCTGGCGTTAGTAATATTGTTTGCGATAACAGTAGCATTTGTGACCTTAGGGTTGGTTGAAATGACATACAGTGTGCCTTGATTGGTCAAATTGCCTGGTAATTTGAAAGCGCCATTGCCGGTGATGTCAAGGATGTGCACGCTACCTGCCGTGACAAGAAGCTGCGATAAGGAACTATGACTGTTGTTCGTCACACTCGGTATGCTCATGGGATGGCTTACCGGCGCCGGCGGACCGCCTGGTGGTGCCGCTCTAACCTTGTCTGCGTAAAACAAATTTAGCGCAAGCATCGCTGTGTAACAGATAGCCTGAGTTGTTTTTGGTTTATGGTTGCGCACGCATCCTCCGATCGGCGGATGTAAACACAATTCCGCAGAATACTAAAGTCCCTTATGTGACCTTACCCCAGATTTTCTATAATGGAGACTATCTAATCATTAAGTTTGCGCGTAAAAGGTAACCTGGTAATTTTAAGTCAGCCCAAACAAGATCCGTTGAAATCGCCAAATCGGCTTATGTCAGCTCTTTTCAGAGAGGGCACTCTATCGTCAGTGCCTCTGGGATTAATTGCAGTGGGCCGTTTTTGATCGAAGTCTGTTGATTGTGATCAGCTATCGAGGTACGTTTAAACCGACTAGTTAGTCCACGGACACTAGCTTCCTGACAGAGAAAAGACAGCTTAAAATCTCAAGTTTCGTACGCACTTCAATGCTAATTCGTTTTTTTTTGACGAAAAATACTTGCAGGAGCGACACCCCTTCTAACTCAGAGTTCTTAGCCCTTGCAACTCAGAGTTCTTAGCGCTGAAATCAGTTAATGAACTGAACCAGGTGTGGCTTGCTGAATCGGTGGCGCCTGCGGTGGCAATCCGTTTGAGTTGTTGCCGCCATTATCGCCTGATGCTGAGCCCATTTGTCCCTGTGATGTCGTGGATGTCTGCCCCGGGGGCGCCGGTGTCCCGCCCGCTTGTGAGCCAGCGTCATTCATCACCGCGGCAGGCTGCCCGGCGTCTTGCTGTGCCACCGGCGGCGGTTGCAGCTTATTGAGATTATCTTTTGACTGCTCGCTATACGCACCGCTCGGAGCTATGGCCAGATAGTTCTTGAATGAATCAATCGCATCGTTATTATTGTTTTGTTTCATGTACAAAATACCAAGCGCATAATACGCGTTGGCATATTTCGAATCAATACTAAGCGCTTGCTTGTACTGGCTTAGAGCTCCGACAAGATCGTTGCTGCCGAGCAGAGCCAATCCTAAATTGTAATGCCCCATTGTGCTCTGCGGATTGAGATCAACCGCTTGCTGGTATTCGCGAACTGACTCAGGATAGTTCTGCTGCGAAAGAAAAATATTGCCAATGTTGACGTGCGGATCGGCATAACTTGGATTTAGCTCAATTGCTTTTTTGAACATCGACATTGCCGCACTAATATCATTATGCTTTTGCAGCGCTAATCCAAGCGAATTAAATGCATCAGGATCTTGCGGACGCAGCTGCACGATGCGCTGATAGAGCGAGATTGATTCTTCACTCTTGTTCTGGCTGTCGAGATTGTCGGCTAGTCCTTCAAGAACTTCCACATCATTCGGATTTGTAGCGTTTAAGCGCCTCAGTAAAATTTCTGCTTGGGCAAAATTACCTGACTGTTGTTCGACATCAGCTAGTGTGAGTTGCGCCTTCTTGCTGTCAGGCGCAATGCTAAGAGCTGAGTCAAGCGCGCTGCGTGCACCAGTTAAATCTTTTGTTTTAATGAGCGCTTTGGCTAACTCGATAAACGCCCCGCTATCGTGCGGATCAACGCTGAGACCCTGCCTGTAATAATCGATTGCTTGCTGCAAATTACCTTCAAGCAAGTATGTCCGTCCCAAATTTGTAAGAGCCGCGCCGTCATTAGGGTCGATTTGCGAAGCTGTTTTGAACTCTTGTTCAGCAGCCGGATAATCTTTCTGAATTTGACGGACTATGCCTAAATTAAAGTGAGCCGATTCGTTTTTCGGATTGTTTTCTATTACTTTGCCGTAGCAAGTTGCGGCAGCACCATAATCGCCGGAGAGCTGCCTTGCATAACCGAGATTGTAGAGGTTATCCATATTCTTAGGATCGAGCTTAACTGCCGTTTGAAATTCATTTGTGGCTGGCACGAGTTCGTTTTGTTTCAGCAAAAGATTGCCCAACTGTCCGTGCCAATCTGCATTATCTGGTTTCAATCCAATAGCGTTTCGCAAAGATTGAGTAGCATCTTTGAGCATGCCCTGTGCCACCAGAGCTCGCGCCAGATCGGCATGAATACTTGCTACTGAACCGTCGATACTGATTGCTTTGCGCAGTTCATTTGTAGCGTTGGCATAATCTTTCAAGGACATCATTGCCGAAGCCATATTGTAATGAACCGAAAAATTGCGCGGCTCGTGCACAATAATTTGCTGATATTCATTGATAGCTTGCTGATACATACCTTTATCTTGATATGACGCTGCCAATTGAGCGCGTGCTTTCAAATTATCGGGATAAGCCTGCGTAACTTGTTGCAACTCGGCAACAGCCTGGTCGAGATTGCCGAGAACGCGATAGGCAATGCCGAGGTTGAGCCGCAATAGAGGCGTGTCGGGGCGCAACTTAACCGCCTCAGAATATTGACTTACAGCTTCTTGCAATTGACCCTGCGATTGCAATAAAAGCCCCAGGCTTTCGCGCGCAAAAGCATCTGTCGGGCGAATTTGTATGGCGCGCCTGTATTCGGCAATGGCGTCATCAACATCACCGTGCTGTTGCAACGCTGTGGCTAAGCTAATGTGAATGAGCGGATCTTCCGGCATGCTAAGTGCGACTGTCTTAAATTCGAAAATCGCCTTTTCGACATCGCCGGCCTTCATGAACGTGACGCCCTGATAATATTTTTCCAGAAGCGCTTTGGGCATGCCAGTCGACGCCGCCAGCGCTATTGAGCCAGTCATCGGCAATGTCAAAGCCAGAGCAAGAATGAGCCGCTTCAATTTCGTTCTCCCGATTGATTTCGCTGTCTCCGAGCCGACCGATAGATATATACAAATCGAGCAGGAGCTGCATTCAATTATGCGCGATGACAAGGCACTTTGACTGGAAAATTTGGCTGCTTATGAGCCGATTTTTAGCTTAGCTCTGGCTGATATATCAACTGTAAATGTTTGTTAGAGATTGGCTTTCGCTATGATTGCCCTGCTGATGGCAAAAATGGAGCGTAGCAAATTATGGTCGACGACGATAAGGACTTCGAGGCTCTTCCCGGGCATGCTAGAGAGCGCCTGGTCGAGATGCGCGGCAGGAATGAGCAAGATCGCCTTTTCACCAGTGATTTGTCAACCAGTGAGTTTCTCCTGGTAAAGGAAGCCGGATTTGACCCGATTGGTTTGGTCGTTGGCAGTTCGATTTATCACGTCGGCTTTCAGGCGGCGGCGTGGTTGAAGAACCAGGAAATGACCGTTTTAACGCAAGCCATGTATCACGCGCGCGAATTGGCGATGACGCGCATGGAAGAAGAAGCTCATGCTCTAGGAGCCGACGGCATCGTGGGAGTGCGGCTTGATGTCAACCATAAAGAATGGGGCGAGCACATCGCCGAATTTGTCGCGATCGGCACCGCCGTTGTTCATCGCAACGACCCGCACAGATTCAAGAATAAGCACGGAAAGCCGTTTACCTCTGATCTTTCCGGGCAAGATTTCTATGTTTTGCTCAGATCAGGATATCGCCCTCTGGGCATGGTTATGGGCAACTGCGTTTACCACATCGCCATGCAGACATTTGGCAATTTCCTGCGCACATTCAATCAAAATGTTGAACTGACGCAGTACACGCAAGCGCTTTATGACAGCCGCGAATTGGCGATGGAGCGTATGCAGCAAGAAGCCAAAGCGCTTGGTGCAAAAGGAATCGTTGGTGCCAATATTCATGAACGATCTCACGCCTGGGGCTCGCATGTAATCGAGTTCTTCGCGGTGGGTACAGCTGTTGAGGAAATCAGCGCGAACCACACGATCGATCCGCCGTTGCTTGTTTTGCCTCTGATTGATTAATGGCGCGTGTTGATCCTGCAAAACTGGAGTGTTGAACGATGGGTTTCTGGAAATTATCGCCCGACGAAGAAGAGCGCAAGCGCCTGACGGACATTGCCAGGCAGTCAGAACTGGAGCGGCAACAGCTCGATCTTTCCCATCTCGAGTCTGGTGGCATTCCAACTCTGGCTCATAAGCGCTTGCTTGAACTGGGTAAAGGTTCAAGTGATGCCGATTACCTTTTTACAAGCGATCTGGCGCCTGATGAAATGGCGTTGCTGCGCAAGAACGGCTATAAAGCTCGCGGTCTTGTCATGGGAAGCGCCATGTATCACGTCGGACAATTGTTTGTTTCGGCCGCTTCAGACTGCGAGATCCAGAATCTTTCTGATGCCTACAATCAAGCCAGCAAGCTTGCTGTTGAGCGCATGCGCAAAGAACTTCATCTGATCGGAGCTCACGGAGTTCTCGGAGTGCGCATGGAAATTGTGCGACACGAGTGGGCGGAAAAAACAATTGAAGTTCAAATTATGGGAACGGCTGTGGAAGCAAAAACTGCACCTCCACCGGCAAAGGCGTGGTTGAGCGATCTTTCGGCGCAAGAATGGTTCGCACTTACTCGGGCAGGTTTCGAACCTGTAGGATTAGTATGGGGGCACTGCGCCTGGTGGCTTTATACAAGCTACCTCGATGATATGAATGAACGCTCGTGGAGTAATATTGAGATGACGCACTGGAGCGAAGGGCTTAGCAACGCCAGGCATCTGGCTTTGAATAAAGTCAAAAGTCAGACCAAAGCTTTGGGGGGCAGTGGCGTCGTGGGTGTGAATATTCAGCGGCGCATGGATCGTATGCGTTTGCTTGGGGGGAACAACGCAGCGGCGAACGAACGTTTGCATCACAACATTTTGCTCAGCATTGTCGGTACAGCTGTGAGAGCCTCGGGGCGCGAGTCGCATTCGGTACCGCAGACTACTATGGTTTTATCTCTGCGCGATGGGCGTTTGAAACCGCTTGTGGTCAAGCAAAGTATGGACTTTAAAGTCACTGATTAGCCTTCCTTCGGAAATTCTTGCCATCCAATTTCTTCAACTCGTCCAGCTTCTTGTGGTCGGCTAAAGCCAGTTCATGCTTGCCGAGCTTTTCATAAGCAGCAGCGCGTCCAGCATAAGGGCTTGGCGAAAGAGAAAACGCTCCTCCTGCCTTCAAAGTTTTGAAAGTAGAAGGTGCTTTAAGGGTATCGATTTGCTTGATGGACTCACTATAGTCGTCAACAGCCCTGCCGAATTGATTTGATTCACTCCAGAGCGAGCCTCTTCTATTAAATGCATTTGCCAGCATCATCAGTCCATTAAGCCGAGCCGTTTCATCCTGCGCCGCCGGAGGGTGCGCTCTATATAAGTCAATTGCTTTGGTGTAATCGTCAATGGCGGGTTGCTTCTTGCCGAAGTTCTCGAACAAATAAGCTCGCGCAGCGTAAGGCTGGGGATTCTTCGGTTGTAAGCTTGTTTGTTTGGTGTAATCGGCAATTGCCGGCTTTGTTTTGCCAAGGTGCGAAAAGGCATTCGCTCGATTTTGGTATGCGGTGTAATCGGAGCTATTTAAGACAAGAGCCGCATCGCTGTCTGCGATAGCCTTGTCATACTGTTGGAGCAGGTTATAGCACTCGGCGCGCCGGTCTAAAATCGCGCCCTGCTTGGGATTAAGAGCCAGCGCCTTATCCACTGTGGCTAAGGCGTCCCGATAATCTTGCTTGCGAATCAATTCATCGTATTGCTTGTGCAGTTCGGCGTCTTGATTGGCGAATGCGGCGTTGGAGGCGTATGAAAGGAGGACAATACTGAGAAGAACTTGCCGACCTCGCGTTAAAGCAAACATTAGTGCTCTCCATCAAATGCCGATGACTTTGCCCAGATAATATCAGCAACGACCTAGCTCAGACGAGATTGAGCGATTTAACATTCGCTCTTTTGAAGTTATGTGGGAGCTTGCTTTCGGGGAGTGTCGTCGTTGTGCTCCATTTCAAGCATCTTAGTTCAGCATGGACAGGTTTGCATTCTCGGCATTCTCAGATTAGCAAGAGTGGCGCTATTTGCTCAGGGTGATCGAAGCTTTTGGCTTCTAGGGTGATCGAAGCTTTTGGCTCAGGGTGATCGACGCTATTTGCTCTGATTTTAGCGCTTTTTGCTCTAAACGCTTTCTGGATGGGTGCCTTGGGGATTTGGTCAGCTCTTGAATGCTTTTGGTTCAGCTCGTTTAGGCTAAAACGCGACTCATAGAAACCTGTTGGCAACATTAGCATTTTTATACCTAGTCAAGAGATGCTCAAATCTAGCAGGGACGGCATTTGCCGGAAATGCAGATACTACGCGGACAATAAACACTTAGACAGTGTGGCGAATTTCTTGCTACCTTTTTTGGACAGGTTGCACATTGCCCGAAAAGGGGCTTGCAGTGTACATTATGAGTATAGGAACAGGAAAAAGCGAGATAGGGCGTGCATGTTACACGTCAAACTTCGCTGGAAATTTATGCGTATACAAAAAACAAACGCACAGGAATTCCATTAGCAGTAGCCAACAGAGCGTTACGGCTGGGTTTATTTAGTATCAGTAAAGCGTTTACAAACCGTCTCTTTCAAAACTGTGAAAGATAGTTTGTGTGGGTTTTGCTGGATATTCAAAAGCAGTTAGTTGCTGCTTGGGTTTGGCTCGGCTGTGGTACCGAATTTGGTGGCAGTGTTCCAGTCCTTACTAAGAGTTTCATAAGTGGTGAGCCAGTATGGCAGTCTATAAACAACAACGAAGTGATAGTACAAAACGATTTAAGCGCACGCGCATAAATCATGGTCCAGAGCATTACGAGCGCATTGCCGAAAGCTGCCTCGAAAATTCGATCAATCATCTCAACGCTGCTTATTCGCAGAAGTTAGCTGGTGCCGAAGGAGCGGTCGAGTTTCGCGATCAAGGTGTATTCACCTTTGATACACATGGTAAGCGTTATCTTGATTGCCTTGGTGGTTTCGGTATATTCAATGTTGGACACCGGCATCCTCGGGTTATCGACGCTGTAAGAGCTCAGCTCGATCAAGTTTGCTTGCACAGTCAAGAACTTTTGAATCCCTGGGCTGCGCATCTTGCCAGTCAGCTTGCCGCACTTGCTCCGGGTGATTTGCAATATTCGTTTTTCTGCAACAGCGGAACAGAAGCTGTGGAAGGCGCCTTGAAACTAGCTCGCCTTTCCACTGGCAAAACCGAAATTATTTCGACAAAGAATTCCTATCATGGTGTCAGCCTCGGTGCTCTTTCAGCCACCGGTCGCGATGTTTTCCGCAAGCCATTCGAGCCTCTGCTCAGCGGTTTCAAACACGTTGCCTTCGGTGATATTGAAGCCATGGAAGCTGCGATCACTAAAGATACGGCTGCCGTAATTCTTGAACCAATTCAAGGTGAAGGTGGTATCAATGTTCCGCCGGTTGGTTATTTGAGAAAAGTTCGTCAGTTGACCAAAAAGAAAGGCGTCTTGCTTATTCTTGATGAAGTGCAAACAGGTCTTGGTCGCACAGGCCGCATGTTCGCTTGCGAGCATGAAGGTGTTGTGCCCGACATTATGTGTCTTGCCAAAGCTCTTGGTGGTGGCGTTATGCCCATCGGTTGCTTTATGGCAAGCAAGAAGATTTGGAAAGCACTTGAGCCAAACCCAAGTATTCACAACTCCACATTCGGTGGCAACCCGCTGGCTTGTACAGCTGCTTCCGCTACGCTGGAAGTTCTTGTAGACGAGCACCTTCCCGCACGTTCCGCTGTTATGGGCAACTACTTCATGCGTCGTTTGAACGAAGTGAAGGAAGAATATTCTAAATATGTGATGGATGTACGCGGTCGCGGCTTGCTCATCGGTCTTGAGTTTCAAACCAAAGAAATTCGCGAAGCCGTGCAGCAAGAGTTGTTCTATCGCGGTGTTTTAGTCGCCGGCACGATGAACTCCAATCGCACGATTCGTATTGAGCCTCCACTCATTATTACTGAATCGCAAATCAATCTTATGGTGGACACACTCGAAGGCATTCTGTCTGAAATGTCCGCCAATGACAAAAAAGCAAAAGCAGCAAAGAAGAGAAAGAAAAAATGATCTCAACTAATACAAGCGACATTATGGCACACCGCCTGAAAAGGCTTGCACAGTCAGGGCTACCGGCTGAAGAGCTGGCTGCGAACATTCAGCGTCTTATGGAAATGGAACGAGCTGAGAAGCTAGTTGCGACGCAGGATTCCGAGCAAGGAACCTTGCCATTTTTCGCAGGGCGCAAAGCTTATTTGAATGTAGTCTAATTGTTTCTGGTTTGATTGTAGCCAGGGGATCCCATTAAAAATGTCAGTTAAGCGTGGGCATCATTGCCCGATTCGACGCAAAAGTCGCTCACTTCGTTGTGCTGTGCATCGCTGCATGAAGCAGCCCAGCAGCATTTCGAACTTAGAAGAATTTCTACGTGAGGGTCAGGGGCAATGGTCCTGGATGCCATCACTTACATATAGAAGAGATCCATTCTCGCGCAGTGCTCGCACTGAATGCTCGCGGACTAAACGCCGCGAAGCCGTTTGCTCTTAGATATTTCGTCAATAATAATTCCGAGTTAAGCTGCGCTAAGCGCGGCTTTCTTGCTTTTTCCGTACGAGACTTTTATGGAGAGCGAGCCATCCATTTTTCATGTGCTGGTGCGATACAACCACGCAGCTGTGGGGCGTCATACAACCATCTTCATACCTGCAGGTGCAGGCGTGACAATATTGGCTTCCTACCCTCAGGTGTAGGGTGTGCCGCCCAATCGCGCCACAACATCATCACAGGCGATTCGACAACGAGCCTAAAACCTGGGAGCTGCCCGCAATCGGCATCTTGAAGCCGGCTGGAATGGATGCCGGCGCTTCCAGATCGTGTCACCTTGTATCGAATTGTTTTCTATAAAAGATTGGGCGATGAGGGATTTGAACCCCCGACCTTCACTGTGTGATAGTGCTGCGCTACCCCTGCGCTAATCGCCCAAATATGAGAGTCAAAAAATCTTACTATAGCTAAATGGCCTTATTGGCAGACTGATCTATATTTTCTAACCTTTGTGAATCAAATTTTTCCGAGCTGGTTACAATCATCACGAATTCCCCACAAGTGAAAGTTATACTTTCGGCATAACCTACAATCTGGAGCACCTGTCTGTGTCCATATCTAATTTTCCGAGCGCAGATTCGGGAACGAGTATTACTGCCGTTCCAACACCCGTACCTGACGATAGTCAGGATTTTCAATTCTGGGGCAAGCACTTTATCGCAAGTTATAACAAGTGCGATTTTGAGCGCCTGACAAGCCCGGAGCTTGTTGTAGCCATGCGCGAAGCCATCGAAGCCAGCGGCGCCAGTCTTCTTTCGGAAGCTGTGTATACCTTTCCCAATGCTGGATTAACGGCTGTTTTTCTGCTGTCAGAAAGTCATGCTTCAATTCACACTTATCCAGAGCATGCGTCGTGCTTCGTTGACCTTTTCACTTGCGGTGATCGCTGTAAATGGGAAGGGTTTGATCAAGTTTTGCGCAAATATCTGATACCTAAAAATGTCGACGCCCGAGTAATGGTGCGTCATGAGGCTAATGAAGACCACGTTGCCGGCTAAGCAAATCGGCGTAGTGTAGAAGTTGACTAATATCGAAAAATGGGGCGGAGTCTAGTGAATCAGCAAGCAACAATCGAATCAGGCATTATCAAATCAGACCGCAAGTTCTCACTTGGAGAATTAATTCCTGAAGTGAGCACTTACTGTATGGAAAATGATGAGTCCGACATCCATTTGTTCGGATTAACTAATTTGATTTATTCAGGCGAAACAGAGTTCCAGCGCGTTCTTGTTGCTGATTCGGTAAATTATGGGCGCGTTCTAGTGCTCGATGGCGAATTGCAAAGTGCTGAAGTTGACGAAGAGCTTTACCACGAACTGCTCGTGCAGCCTGCGATGGTATTGCATCCAAACCCACGCCGTGTCTTGATTGTAGGTGGTGGCGAAGGCGCATCGTTGCGCGAAGTTCTGCGACACAAGAGTGTTGAAACCGTAACCATGGTCGATCTCGATCCGCAAATCATCGACTTGTGCAAAGAACATCTTGGAAGCTGGCATCGTGGCAGCTTCGACGATCCGCGCACGAATCTTGTCATTGCTGAAGGTCGTAAATTTATTACGGAAGACACATCTAAATATGATGTTGTGATTATTGATGTTGTCGATTTAGAAGAAGATGGACCGGCAAAAGCGATTTATACAAAAGAGTTTTATCAATTGTTGAAAGCCCGTTTGGCTCCTGGTGGTGTTATTGCCGTTCAGGCAATGGAATTTTCGCATCTTGATTCGGCAATGCATGCTTTGCTCTGGCGCACTTTGAAATCAGTATTCTCTGAAGTTCATAGCTACCATGCTGTGGTGCCATCGTTCTTGTGCGATTGGGCATTCATCGTCGCTTCTGATTGGTTCAACCCCAAGAAAATGAGCCCCAAGGCGTTTGATGATGCGGTTGTTTCCCGAGTCGGCTTGAATGTGCTGAAGCATGTGGACGGAGAATTTTTCCTTTCTTGCTTCCACTTCTCCAAAACTGCGCGCGAGAAATTGGCTGAGCCAGGCGCGATTATGGAAGATTCTCGCTAGGAATGCGAACGATCCGCACTTACGGATGATGTCTTCTTCGTCGTGATGAATTCATACGAAGGCGATGCGTTTATATGAGCATCTGTTCAGCTTCGTTATGTATCATCGGATTATTACAATGAAGTCAACAGGCGATGCGGCGGCTATAATAGTTCTACTATGCCAGATAACGAATCTACCTACTTTAAGCTCTCACCTTCGTCGCCAAGCTCGTCGGCTGATTGGCAATTGACGCCACTTCCGAATGGTGCCTCAGACGCTGTATCTGGGCAAGATTTTCGTGTATCTTTTGCGGCAAGCGAACAGCTTATGGCAGAGCAGCAAAAGCGAATTTCGGCTTTGCCTGCAAATGGCGCCGAGTTTGAAGTAAAGAGAAAATCTGACCGCATATGTTTTGCTGGACGTGAAATTGTCTTACAGTGCGCTCCTGATGAGCGAGACGAAAGACTTTCGCTTTTGAAAGATTTCTGTCAAGTTTTCTCTCGAGTAGAAATTCTTGAGAAGCAAACTTTCGAACTACTTAAATCCGCCAAAGAAGATTCTGCTTGGACAGGCAGGGTTGACCAAAAGTTGCTGCCTGATTATGAAAGACTCAGCGTTAAAAATCGCGAGGCTATAAACGGCAGAATCGAATTTGCTCAACTGAAACGCTCATTGTTTCAAGCGGAAGACAACAGTGATGATGAAAAGCTATTCTCTGAATTGGTGGAAGCTTCTGGGCTTGAAGAGCGCGTCGAGCTGCTAGATGATGAAATCGAAGTTGCTGAAGAAGTTTATGGCGTTTGCATTGATCGACTTAGCGAGTTCTCCTATTTCTGGCGCGAGTTTCAAGCCGAAATGTGGATTATCGTAATTCTCGTTGTAGAGTTGGTCGAGTTCTTCTTTGATATCGCTCTGCAAGTAAAATAAAAGAGCGCTCTGCGTGTCGGTCGATTCGCCCAATAAGTTCTCGATTTTGAGAGCTTATTGTTATGTTATGAACGACGCTGCGGATTAATCAAGCGGACCGATTGTGGCTTCAACTGCTTTGAGTATTTCTCCGCTGCGCACAAGTTTTGCCGCGTCGGCGATGTCCAGATGCATTTCGCGATCTTGATCCAAGAATGTGATGTACTGTCTGATCACCTTATGCGCCGCGAACACACCAGGACCTGGTGTCAGATCAAGTTCAGCCTCTGCACCGTAGCGGTGCGCGCCAGGTAAGTTTGGTGACATGCGAAAATCCAGTCCCTGAGCTGCACAGAGCAGTTCGATCGCAAGAACATTGACGCAATTGTTGATGATTGAGCGAGCTTTACGTCCAGCTGTTGCTCCCATCGAAACATGATCTTCCTGATTTGCAGACGTGGGAATCGAGTCCACACTTGCAGGATGTGCCAGAATTTTATTCTCGGAAACCAGACAGGCAGCCGTATACTGCGCAATCATAAATCCTGATTCAGTGCCACCATTGGAAGTGAGAAACGCCGGCAGACCGTTCGACAGAGCCGGGTTGACCAGTCGTTCTGTGCGTCGCTCGGAAATATTGGCCAGCTCGGCGATGGCAATTCCAAGGTAATCGAGCACAATCGCCAGCGGCTGTCCATGGAAGTTTCCGCCCGAGAGAATCTCATCGTCAAACACAAGCGGATTATCTGTTGCGGAATTTATTTCAATCTCAAAAACTTCTCGAGCATGCTGAAGCGCTTGTCTCGTCGCCCCATGCACTTGCGGCATGCAGCGCAGTGAATAAGCATCTTGCACCATCGGGCAGTCGCGATGGCTTTCGACAATTTGGCTGTTAGCCAGCAGCCGACGCAAGTTAGATGCTGATGCCGACTGCCCTTTGTGTGGGCGAACTTTTTGTATCTTCTCTGAGAATGCTTTTGGCGAACCGAGCTGCGCTTCAAGCGACATCGCGCCGAGGACATCTGCGAGCTTCACCAGATATTCCGCTTCGCTGATCAATTTTGCGCCCATGGCCGACATCAGCTGCGTGCCGTTCGTTAGTGCCAATCCTTCCTTCGCTTCAAGTTCTATCGGCTCTAATCCTGCCCTCTTCAAAGCTTCGGCGCCAGGCATAACTGTGCCCTGATATTCCGCTTCACCTCGACCGATGAGCACAAGAGCTAGATGAGCCAGCGGAGCAAGATCGCCGCTGGCGCCCAATGAACCTTGCTCTGGTATCACTGGATGAACACCGCAATTAAGGCAGTTGAGCAGCAGCTCAACGAGCTCGCGACGCACTCCGGAAAATCCTTTAGCCAGAGCATTGGCTCGCAAAACAAGAGCAGCTCTGCTGATTTCACGTTCGAAACTCGGTCCGACACCAGCGGCATGGCTGAGTACCAAATTTGTCTGAAGACGTTTTCGATCTTCCGGTTTGATAAAAATATCTTTGAACTTGCCAAATCCGGTGCTGATGCCATAAACAGCCCGTCCGGAGGCGAGGGCTTCATCGACCAAGCTGCGACTGTGTTCGATTTGAGCAATAGCCGATGTCGACAATTCCGCGCGTGCTTCTTGCTTGGCTAGACGTTGTAATGCCTCCAAGCTTAAAGTATTTCCATCAATTTCGATAACTGGAGTACAGGCAAGTTCGTTTGTTATCAGGCCGCGTTGCATCTGTGTGTCCCAGGTCGGAGGTGTCTAGATGGCAAAGGATAGCAAATGCTGAAATTCACTGCCTTCTAGTTTGTTCACCTAAGGGATCAAGTTTCTCGATTTTATTGCTTCTTCCATTCGATGTAATCAGTATTTGTCACCGGAGCATGTTTTGGTTCTTCGGGCCTTGCTTGACTCGGGTTGAAATCAGGACATCCACTTACTGTAATTTTAGGGTTTTCGAAGGCGTTTCCATAAACATAGGCGTGGAAAGGACCTGTGCGAGAACCATCCTCATGCCAGCCGCTGATGAAATCTATGCCCGCCTTGTTTTCTTTTTGATAGGTCTTCTCGCATTTGTATCGCTCTGAATGCGAGAATTCAGCGTCCGTTTGTCTGTCCCAGGCTTGGAATTCTTTCGCCCATGCATCATCAGCATTTTTGTGGTGAGAGTAGCCATTTCCCAAATCTCTTTCAGACATTGATCCACCTCAAATTATCGGTTTAAACGACGAGATCGGCAGTTTAAGTCGATCGCAGTTAAATACGCGTCAAACTCTGTACTCCAAACCTCGTAGTTACCCTGAGCTAGTTAGTGCTGGAGTAGCTGCGCCAATCGTCTGTAAGCCCCTGAGCCTGTGGATTAAAGTCTTTAAAACGCGGACTTTTAGGAAACAAAGAGGAGTGTAAAGCGTCTTGTATTTCTAAGCTTCCCATAGATCCAAAGTAGTGAGGCTCATTGAGCAGGTTTCCCCTCTAGTTCAGGGTGAAGGAGCTGTTTTGGGTACTTGACGCCATGGTAATATGGCTAAGCAAGCCCCTAGCTGTCGTCGATGCCGCAGGCAAAGTCAGGTCAAGCAATGAGCAAAAGCTCGTTAAATCGGAATTTCAAGCAGTCCAGGCGCCTTGTGCCGTGTTTACTGGCAGCAAGTGTTGCGCTTCTCATGTCAGCAGGATGGTCACAAGTTCGCGCTGATGACTCGGTTTCAGGTAGCCTTGCCAAGCTGGAGGATAAGTTTTTCCAGCATGATTTTTCTAAAGACGAAGTGGGCGATCGCATCGAACGCCTGGAAAAGCTTGTTTACGGCGAAGCGCGTACAGGCAGCACTGACGAGCGCCTGAAAACACTAATGACTCTTATTCCGGCGTCAACACCGGCCGACAACGCGGCGGCACAGCCAGATGCCAGCAAGTCGACCGCCTCGGCACCGCCTCCTGAAGCGCGTCGACCAATGCGGAAAGCTGAGCCAGTCGCGGACACCAGCGCTGATCCGGTGCAAAACGAAAATAGCTATCCCGCCATTACGGCGCTGGAAAAGAAACTGCTCAATCGTGATTATGTAGGCGAGACAGTTGGTAAG
>Ga0182030_10012295_pt1 | contig 17166 bp, 26 predicted proteins | sample 812S3MmetaG_FD_121299 | JGI IMG/M metagenome (GOLD analysis project Ga0182030, IMG submission 121299) | Permafrost microbial communities from Stordalen Mire, Sweden - 812S3M metaG (Illumina Assembly) | ecosystem: Environmental > Terrestrial > Soil > Wetlands > Permafrost | place: Sweden...
TAATAATATGATAATAATTGTTAACGATAATAATAATAATAATATAACAATATAAAGATTATTAATAATAACAACAATGATAATAACTATTATTAATAACAATGATAATAACTTCTATTAATAATAATATTACACAATAATATATTATTTATAAAATGAATACTTCGATCATGCAAATAGTAAATGTAGACATTCCAAAAATATTATTGCAATATGGTAAAGATTGGAATTATTACATTATCGGAGGTAGAGCTTACAATATAATAATGAAAATACCAGTTGCAACATTAGATTATGATATTAAAATAAATGAAAAAATAGAAGATGTTTTATTAATTAGAGATTTTGTCATTCATCTCCTAGAAGAAAAATATCCACAATTAAATATAGTATCGTATGATGGACCAACACTTGCTAGAATAATAATCTCTGATTATGATATTGTTGATTTTAGTCCAATTAGTGACGAACACATAACACCAATATATGACATTAGAAAAGATTATATAATTGGTCCAAATAATTTACGTTATGGTGGATTAAAATATTTATATAGACGATTAGAAGAATTAACTAAAATAAGAAAAGAAGAAAGAGATGTAATTGAAATGACCAAAGAATCTTATCTACTCACTAAATCAAATTTAAATTTACTTTTTAATTATTTATATGATTACCCATATATAGATCCTAAATTAATAAATGAATTTCAAAATTATGTCAATGAGTTCGGAAAAAGTTCGGAATCTGATAATTTAATAAGTTCCGGAATTAAAGATGATATCAATCAAATAACATCATTATTAATAGAAAATAATAATTTAGATTCTTCTAATCAATACAATAGCTTCGTCAATTCAGATGATAAAAGAGCATGGTTAAATAAAAGAAGACCTAAAGGATTAAATTACGATAATCCTTTAGATATAGTCATGTTGTTATTTTTAGCTGAAGAAATATATGGCTCTTCCAGTGTACTAAATAATAATTTAGCGGAAAAAACAGATAAGTATAATAGAACTTTAGCAAGATTAGAAGCACTAAAATTAGGATTATTATATCCATATGATCATTATAGTGAATTTTTTATAGAATATTTAAATAAAAGATGTAAAAAAGGGGAAAAAATTGAAACATTTATCAATAAAAATTTTAATTGTTTGCTCATTAAATCATGAAGATTCTTACGTGGAATTTATATTTAGAACTTTATAATATCGAAAATAGAATTACAAAAATAGTAGATCTTATTGATGATATTGATATCATTTGCTTTCAAGAAGTTCGTGACAAAATACTTTATCTATTAATTCAATTAATGAATAATAAAAAATATTATCTACCAAACTCCCAAGTACAAACTAAAAGAATAATAAATTCCCATTATAATACTTTGATTTTTGTTAAAAATATTTATCAGAATATTATTGTTAATGTAATTCCCTTCGAATTAACATATACAGATAGAGATATATTAGAAATTATTATAAATAATACGAGTATTTACAACGTTCATCTTGAAAGTATGAATTATAAACAATTTCAAGAAGCAAGACAAATTCAATTGACAACATTAATTAATTTAGTAAAAACAAAAAGAAGTATCTGTTGTGGGGATTTTAATATTAAACATTCTATTAATAATATTCCAGAACTTGGAACTGAACATACATATTTTTCATCAAGATTTAATAATGGAAATTATAGTGAAAGATATGATAGAGTTATTTTTAATGACCAATTACAATGTGATCTTGTTGGTTATTTAGGAAATGATAAATATGAATTCGGATATTGTTCAGATCATAATGGTATTATTTTCACATTACAAACTTAAATATATATATATAATAATAATTATATCAATAAAATTAATATAATTGTGACAATTAATCATGTAGAAATCCTGATCTATTTTCTCCAAAATAGATTTTATATCCATCATCTGTGACTCATTCATTATTTATTAATGATGCTGTAGTTTTTAAGTTTGATTGATTTGAAGAAAATGGCTTATAATATTCTAATTTTATAGTATTATTTTGAATTTCTGTTATTATATATGGTGACCAATTATATATCCATTCGAAGCGGTAACAATTAAATTAATTTCAGGAATGGAAATACCATCAATTATCTTAAATTTACTTTTATATTTCATATTTTCATCATCATATGATTCGATTGGAAATCCTTCATCTGTAGCTATTCCGATATATACATTCATATTGTCAGTAAAAACAAATTTATATTCTTGTCTTCGATTCGTATATAATTTTTCTTTTTTGACCAAAGATATTCTCTCGACAACTTCTGAAATTTGTTCTCCTTTCATATTAACTTTAACAATATCAGCATCTTTGATTGTTTTAGTTCCATATACTTTCATTACTTTATAATTTTCATATAATCCATTACTTTTTCTTTTCAAAATCCTTAATCCAACATAAGGTTTCATTATTGTTTGGCGATAATATGTTTGTGTTCTAAACATATTTTTAGAAATACTATTATAATTTTTTATAAAATCACTTATTGATAATGGCACTAAAAAATTTCTTTTAGCGTTATTTATTAATAATAAATTCCATGCTGTTAAATATTTATTTTCGCTAGTTTCTATATTATAATATTTTAGTAAATAATTAATATCTTTTTCTGGTATATCATCGAAGTTCATTTATAAATATATGTTTTAATTTATATTAATTAATTGCCTCGTGGATAGTTATAAACATATTTATATTTTAATCCATATTTATTTAATATATAAACTTGTTTTGCATCTAATTTTATATGACCATCTATAACAAATAGATAATACACATTATCAGATAAAAATCTACTATCTTTAAATAAAGATTTGGGTATCCTAAAATGGGATTCTGATATTAATGTTAATGGACAAGCATATTCTGGACCAGAATATGTAGACTCAATCGATGACATAATTTCGATTAGATCATAAAGAGGAGATTCTATTACTAGATCATCTATATATCTAATCAAATCTACAGGTAATGTTTTGAGTAACCAAAGTAAACGTCTCTGTTTCCAATTCATAATAAATTTATAAAATTCCATCAGTTTATCACAACTTAAATATTTAATATATTGATGTCTAACACATTGTAAGATATTATGACCGGGGTTACCACAATAATCACATCTATGATAATTTGTTAAAATTTCTACATATTTACTTCTACATTTTGAATGATGATGACCTATTTTCTTACATTGTAAGCATCTGATAGTTTTACAGTCAGTTATACGATGTCCTACTTTCTTACAATAAGAACATACAGACATTTTCATCTATAAATAAATCATCTATAAAGTAATCATTTTTATAAATTGACAAATTATAAAAAAATAAAGATAGCAAAAATGTTATATTCGGATTTATATTATAAAATAAGTTTATACTTAGATTTTAACAAATTATCTGTTAGTAAAGAGTTACATAATATGTACAATGATATTTGGTTCTTAGATAAATTACAATATCTGAATCCAGAAACAAAATTATATACTCCTACAAATTATAAATCTTTATATCAGAAATATTTAGAACAAGGAACTATATATGATAATTTTGGAAATGAATATGGTGTAGGAATTAAAATAAATTTGTTTGAAGGAAATTATTATATTCTAAAATTTAACGGAGAATTAATTTGTGACAAATTAATAGATACAAATGTTATAGATATTTATGCTAATTCGTATATTAAGTTATATGAGTGGTTTATAATAAAAGATAATAAAAGTGTTAAACTGGATATCGTACCAAAATTTCCTTTTCTCAAAGTTTTAATGATTGATAATATTGTATTTGCATTGACAAATGAAGGTGTATATTATTATCAATATAATAATATAAAATTATTCTTGATAGAGGATGCAATAGATATGCATTTATCATTTTCATTATATGTTTTAGATAAATTAGGAAATACCTATTGTTTAGATGATATAGGAACAAAATTATTACATAAGTTAGAAAATAATAAAGTAAAAATTAAACAAAATGTCGGTCTATTTGTAGATAATAAAATTATTAGTTTATGTTGTTCTTTTTTCGATGGAGTAAACATAGATGAACTCAAAACATTCTTCTGTCATGAAGATTATTTTATGATTTTATCCAAAAATAGTACTTTAAATATTTATCAAAGAAATAATGATAATAAGTATATATTACACGAAAATAAAAATAATATTCTGAATATATACCCATCACAATATGTTTGGTTTCATATTAAAAAATGAATTTTTAATATATAACTTAAAATTTTCAAATGGATCTTCTTTCTTGTGATCACTTTAAATATATAAGTACTTTCTTATCACTGAGTGCTAAATTATGTTTACGTCATACATCAACAAAATTTATATGTATTAAAATTGAAAATAAGTTAGATTTACACATTGATATTTTCGATGATGCTATCGAACATGACAATCCTATACTTTTAATATATCTAGAAAAATGTGGTTATAAGTTAACTTTAAGAACTTTTTTCCGATCTATTGGTTCGAACTCATTCAATATTGTCAAATGGTGTATAAAAGAATCACATTTTAAAGATGATGTAGAAAAGTATAAGGGAAGAACTGATAGTTCATTGACACCAGTATCAATTGCTGCTGGTGCTAATAGTTTATCCATTCTAAAGCTTCTTATTGAAGAGAAATATTACATAGATAGTTTGTCATTGTTTAATGCAGTTAAAAATCAAAATGAAGAAATGATTAATATATTATTGGAATTTTGTACGATAACATACCAAACATTTACTGAAGCCGTACGAAATTTTAAAATATTAAAATTATTATATTCACATCTCGATCATGAATATGATGATATATTTGGTGTAAATTCATGGATATTAAATGCTGCTTCTAGAATAGGAAATATAGATATTGTTAAATGGATGATGGAAAAAGGAGCGACATTAACAGAGCAATCAACTATCTATGCAACAGAAGGTGGTAATCTTGAATTGTTAGAATTTTTAATAGAGAATGATGCACCATATAATTATTGTACCATTTTTTGTACGGCAATGCGTTATGGTCGTCTTCATATTTTAGACTGGGTACTAAAATGTGATGGTAGAATACCATGTCACATTATATTATATGTGACTAACGGAGAAGCAGATTTTATTCCTAAAATAGAATGGTTGTTGACAAACAGTTATACTTTGACCGAATTTGATTTAAAAGAACTTAAAAGATTAAACGATAAAGATGTAAATTTATTTTTACGATCTACACATTATTAACCAAATATTATTTCTTAAATGAATCTGATTTAAAAGAACTTAAAAAATTAAACGATAAAGATGTAAATAAATTTTTACAATTTAAATATTATTTTGAATAAAATAATATTTTATATAAACGTCTTGGAGGAGTCAATCCAATTAAGTACATCATATTTATATCATAAACAAAATAATTATTTTCATAAGACAATTTTAATATTTCTGTCCATCACTAGTAGATGAAGTATATTCATATCATCTAAAGCATTTTTACTATTTCTAAATCTCCACCTTGTGCTGCTGTTTCCAAAACATCACTGTTCCAATTTTAAATCTTTTTATCCAATTAGGTATAACTATTATCACTACTTGGACATATGTCAATGAACATCTATTTTTGTGTGCATACTTAACCATATCAAAAAGTAGTCATAATACTTAAAATATTGGGGTGCATACGACCAGTATGTGTTGCTTTATGACTTATTCCTAATGGGAAAATAGTTTTTGATTTACTTAAATGTTTGAACATATTCAACTGACATCTATTGCCACATAAAAATAATTATCTAGATAAATATTTGAATAAAATATTCTGTTTTAACAGATAAAACTACTTGGAGATAAATATGAAAATAAATTTATCAAAATATCATCAGGTAGAATTTCATCCCATTATTTATATTTTTAATTTACAAATTGAAATTTTAATAATTTCAAATATATTAAAATTAAATGCAAATACTACTATTAACATTTTTAATTTCCTCTGTTTGTGTTAATTCAACCATATTAGTATTATATGGAAGTCAAACCGTTGGTGTGAATGCTGAATTTAGTAGTGATTGGTCTTTCACAGGAAATGCACCAGGAGCTTCATATGTTGCTGAAATGAAAGTGTACACAGATTATGAACAAACTGATTATTTTGGTACTTCACATACTGTTTGTATACAATTATTAAATCCTACTAAAGGTTATTGTGTGACAAGTTTGTATACTAATACAAGTTCTATTAGTGCTCAAGGAAAATATTTTGAAGTAGAAAGTCCGACATATAATTCATTTTCTATTAATGGAGGATATGGAGCATATGATGGTATCTACGGAAAATTATCATTAAAAGAAGTAGAAGATCCAAACAATGATCTCCTTTCTAATTATACATTAACATATAATTATAATCTTCTTGATGAATAAAAGAAGTGGAAATAGATTGACATTGTATGTTCGTAATACAAAATTGATATTATCACAATATATTTGTTTTTAAAAACAAATATATGAACAAAGTACATCTAGTATTAAGTATAATACTTTTAACCTGTATCAGCATAACAACTGTTATATGTATTATTAATTTTGTGGATCCGATATTATTCGGACATGAATATAATTGTCATGTATTTGTTGATGTCACAATTTTTGTATTAATGTGGAACTGGTCGATGTCACAATTTTTGTAAATTGTGATGTTGATTGTTCAAATATGTATAATAATACATATTTTCCTTGTACATATATAGGCGACACATTTGACATATCACCATTTAATGGAAATAATGTTCTGATTGCTATTTTTTCGATTATCGGCATAATTTTTTTTGTTTCATGTTCAATTTTACTGTTTATTAAAATAAGATATTCAGATGTGAATATAAACGATATATTAATACTAAATTTTTAGGAACATTGCTCTAAAGTTTCAATTATAGGTTGTATATCTATTTTTTCTAATTTTAATTCAGAAATAGAATTATATAGATTAGGAAACTTCAATTTAATATTGTATTTAAAATTTAATTGTGATAAAACTCCAGCTAATAACTTTGTATTTTTTAGTTTTATAGTTTCTATTAAATATTGTTTTGTATGCAAAAGAATAATACTATTAACATGTTTTTCTATATCATGTGAAAATTCTTTATTTACCAAAATATCATATGGATTATATTTTTCGGATATACCTTTATATATAATGAATTTATTTTTGATATAATCTGAAGTTTCTGATTTGATGGAATCAAATTTCACAAATAGTTCATTGGAAAATTGATCTGTATTTATATTGATTGCACCTTTACTGATAAAATAATCTATTAAATTTTTATTATTATGTGTGATTGCAAAAACTAACCATTCATCATAATCTGTTAAACCGTTATCAATTAAATAATTGATAATTTCTCTTGAATCATTAATACATGACCAATCTTTTAAAATTTTATTAGAAATTATAGGATCGATGTTTTTATTGATGTTCGATATCGTTGATGTGATAGGTTTAATTATGGTATTGTCAATAAATCTGAATCCTTTACGACTACATAAATAATATGTATTATTTTCAATAACGATAAAATGATCGTCTATAACGAATATATTTTTAGAAAACGTGTACAAAATTATGAATAATGACAGATTATTTGTCCTTGCGGCCCATGCAATAAGTTTCCAAAATATTTTAAAATCGTAACATATTATTGTGTCAATAAAATCTATATCGTTGTTTTCGGTAGCACTATAACATATTATGTTTATAAGTGCTGTACCCACTTTTTCATACTTATAACGAATAATTCTTTTAAATAAAAATTTTATGATGTTGTAAGTGCTTCATTTATAAAAATATTAATAGTTTCGAAACTATGATATATGCTATCAATATATTGTTTAACAATGTCAATATATCCTAATTTAGAAGCTAAAGTAATTATTTCTATTAATTTGAGATTCTTGTTTTGAGAATTATAAATTGATGATAATTCTTTCGTCATTAATTTACGATTATTAATCTCTGTAAAATTTCTTGAAAAGAAATTTTTATCACATAATAATAAATTTACTGATGATTTATTATTATGTTCAAAATATTTAGTATTCAAAAAAAATTAAATATAGTTGATCAATTTTTATTACCGTTGTTAATTAACAAATATTATTTTATAAAATAATATTTTATTTTTTTATTATTTGGTATAAATGTTTTGGATCAAACCCACGTTTGACACATTTATTATAAATCCATTCAAACCATTTATCAATATTTAGTAAAGTGATACTTTGTAATAAAAATATCCAATCAACATCTCCTTCATATTGATTATTCAATATATTATATACATAATCAATGATTTCTTCTTTCTCTGATTTTAATGCTAAAATGAATGAATATTCAATATAATTATATACTTTTACCATTTTAATTATATTTATATTTTTACCTTTACATGAACTAAACAATTCTAATTTATTGATATCACTATTTTTTCCCAAACAAAAATTAACCATATCTTCATGTCCATGTTTTGCTCCTGAATTCATTATAATGTTATAATCAATATAAATTATATGACTAAATTTATTTTGCATAATATCTATAATAGATTCTAAAATCCATGTCCAATTTAATTCAATGGTTCTTTCTAAATAACTATTAAGAATGTAAAATAATGTATAGTCCCGATCTTCATAATCTTCATAATCTTCATCATTTAGACCATGATGAACATAAAAATTAATAGGATTATATTTATCACCATAAACAGGTGTATCGAAAACCGTCAAATCATTGATTTTTTTATAAAAAAAATCTATTAAATCCACATGACAATATGTCACCGATACTTTTAAAGCATTTTTCCATTTTTTTGCCCCCAATTTAATGAAAAAATCTATCATTGCTTTATCGTTTATGGTGATAGCACCAATTAATCCGTCATTATAATTACTTTCACCTCCCTCTAATAAATAATTTATTATTTTATATGATTTACCTAAAGCTGCACTATAAATAATGTGTGTATATTCCGGCATAATATATTTTTTTGTGCCAATTCCACATTCACAACTATAATTATCAAAAGATTTATTAATATTATATTTTTGAATTTTATCATTTACTATTTTACAATTATTAGTTCGAAATTCCTTAAATTTATTATTATCATAAACAACGACATTGTCACCACAAAAACAAATATTTCTACAAATATTATAATATTTATGAAATTTTTCATAAATTCCCTCTTCAGCAGCAGATGCGATTATATCACATAATCTAGAAATATCTCTCATTATAAATTTGTCAAATAATAAATCATCATTCGAATTTATTATATATTTACTACAATCGTAATAAAATCTACTAAAAGGATACAAATCAAAATTATTTTTGTAATAATCAAAATAATAATGTATTATATCCTTATGATTATATTTGCATGATAAAGTAAATATATAATCCAAATTATGAATATTTGTATCCATCACATCAATCTCTGGCAACAATATTTTAATCATATCTAGATAACCATACGTCGTTGCTTTCATTAAAGCATTAACAGTACCAATACCATGATTATAAATTGTAGTCATTATTGATGACATGTTTTTCTTATTTTCTATATCATCATTATTAAATATTTTTAACTTAGAACAACTGTTCACAAAATTAATGCTTGATTTAACATCCAAAAAATTAATAATTACATACAATACATCATCAGGAATATTATTCATTTATTTATCTCTTAATTTTTTTTAAGACTTTATTTTCAAAATAACTAATAAGTCTCTGATTTTTATCTCATTTGCATCTTTTAATCCATCATCATAATTATTCCCTCCAATTTTTATTAAATATTTTAACAGTTGAATATTTCCTCTTTATATGATCATATTATTTTAAATCCTGACATGAAATTAATTAGGATATTGATATCCATTATCACAAAAACATACTTTTAATATATCAACATGTTGTAAAATATCAACATGTTGTAAAATATATTATTATAAATAATATATTTGAAAATTTATTGTGATCGATCACAAGTATTCTAATATAATTAATGCCTATTTTCCATAACTTTACAAAATATTTTTCTTCATTTTTAAGATAATTATAATGTGGACCACTAACAGAATAATTAAAGTTATCAACGGCTTTTTCATAAAAATAATTAAATTGGAAGCTATTAATTGTGAAATAAAGATGTGTTTCTCCTCCCATTTTTACAAAATATTTAATTAAATCTAAATCACCATATCTTTTCCCAGTAATTAATCATTCATCTTCCTTTAATGATGATTTTTATGTTTATTATTAAAAATTCACATTTATAGTTGTCATCTCTAATTCTAATATTTTTACTAGAATAACAAAAAATAGTATCATTTACACGTATTTTTTTCTTTCACAGAAACATAAATTAGATATAATTTCATGGAAGGTGATAATGATTATCGACCAATTTGTTAATGATGAAACTACAGATGGTAAGATTTTAACTATATCTAGATAATTTTCGGGAATTGCTATGTTCAATGTTTCCATTATGACACCTTCTTTATCGATAATATAAGTATAAAATCAAATAAATACCTTTATTAAAACATTACTGATTTATAAATAAAACAAATTTGATTAGAAATATGTCTAATTTAGACACAAATCGCAATCTATAAATTTTATTATCTTTAATTTTATAAGATATATTTTCACCAAATTTAACATATCTTAGAGATAATTTAGATTCATCATCTAAATTACTAAATGTATATTTAATACCATTTAAATAAATATATGGAGAATGATTAGAAAGATGTAATCTTGTAACAATATCTTTATTCATATTTTAAACTAAATGATATTTATGTTACCAGATGAAATTATAAAATTAATCATCTATATTTTGGAAAATATTTATAATTGTTCGTTAATATGTAAGAAATTTAATAATTTAATTGATTGGAACGAGTATTTTGAATATAGAACAGATGAACGTATATTATCAATACTAAATAAACCTATAGATGTTAAATCACATAAGTATTTTATTAATAATTATGATAATGTAGATCAAATTGTATTATATTATCCATATATACATTATATCTTAACCTTAATAGATAAATATGAGAACTTCTATATCGATGTTATAATGAAAGATGATAAAATCGTTAGATGTACACGTCAAAGTAATGAAATAAAATGGATATTAACAATTGTCCAAAGTATTTGGATGACAAAATGAGTATATGTGAGAATTTTTATAAAATTATTGCTGAGGAAAATATTTTACATATTAAATGTAATGCAAACTGGGATTGGGTTGATATTTTTATTTTTGATCTGAAAACAAAATATCTGTGATATAAAATGCTATTACCGGATGAAATCATACAAATTATTATATATAATTTAGAAAATATATATAATTGTTTATTAACATGTAAGAAATTTAATAATTTGATTGATTGGGAAACATATTTTGAACATAGAACAAATAAATGTATATTATCTTTATTGGACAGACCAATAAATGTCAAAACTCACAAATATTTTATGAATATTAAAGATAATATTATGATCAGCCAAGTAATTGTATATTATTCTCACATAAATAATATAATTAAATATGTTAATAATAATGACATATGTCATGTAGATATTACACTAAATGATGGAATTATTAGATTTCTAAAAGAATACCGTTATTTTCAACTGTTAAAAATAACGGATAATATTACTACATATTTTAATATTAAAATATGTTATCCTGAGTATTTATATAAAATTATTTGTGAACAAAAAATAAAGGGAATCGAATATTATAATTAAATTTCTAATATAAATATTGTGGTCGTCTTCACCGTTTACATATATATATGATATTTGTTTGAAAGTATATTCATATTTTTTGGTTGCGATGATAAAACAAAAGTCAATATCTATTCTTGACCATTCACTACAAATTTCAAGGTAATTTTTGCTTTACATGATACTTTAATTTTAGTAATAAATTTATTGTGTGAAAACGATAAATATGAGGACAAGTTTCACCAGAATGATATCGATTAATTATTGAGTCGTTTACATAAAACTGTCCCATTTTTATATGAATTAATAGGATCAAAAACATCATATATAAATATAATGAGTATGGATTTAAAACTATTACGAGTCAACGTGGAAATAGTCTTTTTGTTTCTGAAGAAGATTATCAAAAAGGAAAATGTATATTTACAAGAATACAATCAAATATAAGTAGGAAACAAAGAGATTATATTCGTGGTTATATGAATGATGATATGGCAAAATTTATAGTTAATAGGTTACAAAATGATAAATATTTATTTGCTAGAAGTCAAAATTATAATAATATACCTTATGTATGTAAATTAGGAAGTGTAATTTTTGTTGATGATAATCCTATTTGTAATGATATGGAAGAATTATTTATTAAAGGGAGTGTATCATTTAATTTAAGTGTTCAGTTACACAGACCGATTGAGAAAATCTTGTTGAATTTGATAAAAGGTGGAATAACAATAATTATTTATGGACCACATTACCGAATCTTATTGAAGAATATAAAAATAATATCTATTGTTAACGACAAATATATTCAGGATATTTTGCAAGCAGATCATCATTTATCCAATCTTTATGTGGATAATCTAAATAATTATAATATGTAATTAAATTATTTACAACATTTTGTATTTCTTGATCTGATAAATTAATATTACGTAATCCATCTATAATACTATATATACTTCCATAAATTCTATATTCTTTACTGACATAAAATAATGTTTTATCATTCTTCCAAATATTGACAATCTCAGATAAATAATGTATCTTATAGGGATTTTTAGCACTTAATATTAATCCCTGTTTAGTCGCTAAATCTATTAACTCCAATGTTAATTTTTTCTTTTTGATTCTAGGATATACATCATTATCAATGTAATTAATACATTTAAAATGTTTTACTACTGGTGTTTGTTTTCGTGATAAAAACAAATCTTTATTTTTAAGTTCTATTTCCAACGCTTTACAATCATCTGTTACTACAACTTTATTTGTAATTCCAAAAATATTTTTACTACAAATCTTTAATCCTAGATGCAAATTTACTAATGATTTATTTACGGATACAATTATATCATTATCTATATCCATAACTTCCCAACTTTCTAATTTATTAATGTCATAAATATTCCATTTTAAACAAGATTCATATAAATATGAATCTTTCCATAATAATAATTTTCTAATCCTGTTCGGATATTTATATTTGTACTTATTATACCAAATATATTCATTGTTACATAATTAATATAATCTTTTATTAGTAAATTCTAAATCATCAATATGATCAATAAATATTAATAAGTTTAATAGTAAATCATCATACAATATATTCATTTACAAATGAATATATTTATCTTTAATCGTTATTTTTATGGTCCTGATGTACAAGTTTCACATGTTATTAAATGTAATATTTCTTCAATACTGGATTTGGTATATATATATATATATATCAGAAAACGTTTAAAAAAATTGAACATTTAAATATATATTTTATTTTTTTTTTAAATGTCGTTTTCTGAGTTACCTGAAGAAGTTTTATTACAAATTTTAAATGAATTTAATGATGAACCAGAGTATGCACAACAATTTGTTATGTTACATGTCAATAAATTTTGCGCTAGAACTACAACACACTTGTTCAAAAACAAACCAAACGCTCCTATGATAGGAAGAGATAATTTACTCATTTGGTCCTGTAAGTCTAAGAATTTATCATTGGTTAAATGGGCTCAAACATTTAACCAAAATTTTAGTTTTCTGTGTTTTATTGAAGCAATTAAAAATAATAATTTTAAGTTAGTAAATTATCTTTTTTTGGTTAAATGTCCTATTCATTATGATTTATTAGGTACTATTATGTATTACAATAAAAAACAACTTTTTGATTATTTTATATCGATGCAATGTGATCCACCAGATGGATATGATGAAAAATATTTTGAGATTAATAAATATACTTTTTCATATCTAATTCAATGTCTTGCTGAAAAGGGTAATTATAAAATGTTAAAATACTATCTACGACAATATAGTTATCATTTTCAAGATAAGACATTTAGATATGTATTAATGAGTAAATATATGAATAATACACAAAAATTAAAAATATTAAAATTACTAGCTAATTATCAAAAAATAGATGATACTTTTATTTGTAGTTATGCGATTGATTTTTCTGATGATCAAGTTTTAAAATGGCTGCTAGGGAAGAGATGTAAAACAATTAATTCCTATCATTCTGCAGCCTATAAAAGAAATACAAAAGCTATAATTATATTATTGGAACATGGTGTTGGACTTTCAAATTTTGATGTTGGCTATATAAAATTTATGCTTGAAGGAATAGAAAATGATGATGTTCATTATATATTGGAGAGCATATAAATGAAAAATTATATTCGTATTTAAATATGAATATAAATATGTTACATACTGATGTTTTACACTCAATAAGTTTATACGATGATATTTGGTATCCCGATAAATTAACTTGATTAGATCTCTATACATTAACAACTTATAGAGATTTATTTATCAAGGAGATATATTTATTATTAATGATTTGATAAATGTAAGTGGTATTAAATCTCGTGATTCAACAAATGGTCAAATGATGGTATTAACTTTTAATGGTGATCTTTTCGTAAAAGGCAATTTATTTGATACAAAAGTAATGGATATTGACACATATATTAAAAATGAAGGAATTTATACATTTAATAATTTTACAGTTCGAGAATATTAATTGATAATGAAAAACATGTTTCTGACGTATCTGGACAAACTTTTTTATTGAGTGATAATAAAATTTTAAACAATTTAAAATTGGCATCCAATGATGTATTGTACAATAATCGGGGATGAATGATCTCTTTACATTGATTCAAAACAGATAAATTCGTAATGAAACAATACCATTTAAAGATTATATATCAACAAAACGCGGTTATTTCAAAATAATATTCATATATGTACAATTGACAAAGAAAATATATTTGTTGATTTTTACTATAATACTTGAAAATATTAAAGATATTTTAAATGTTACATAGTGATGTTTTAAGGTTAATAAGTTTATATTTAAATCCTTGTAAATTATCTGTCTGTAAAGAACTACATGATTTTTATAACGATAGTTGGTATTTTGATAAATTAACAAGAATTTATCCAAATTTGCAATCAACTAATTATAAAAATCTATATAAAAAATATTTGAAACAAGGAGATATTTATGTTAATTATGAATTAAAATCAGAAAAATTATTATCTCAAGGAATAAAAGTAGCTTCTCAAGAAGTTGGTGAGTTAGTTTTAACATTTGATGGACATTTGTTTATAGAAACAGACGGACAAAAAATATTAATAGACAATAATGTTATAGATATTGATCATAACACTTATATAAAAGAATATGAATGGTATTTCATTGATGATGGGGAAAAATATAAACTTGACATTACACCCAAAAATTCATTCACTAAAGTTTTGTTAGGAGATGAAATATTTTGTAGTTTAACTTATGATGGAATTTATTATGCGGGAAATTCGAAAGACCAAATAAAATTTTTCCCTATCAATGATTGTATTGATATATATTTAGATTTTGATTTATTTGTGTTGGATTCCCAAGGTACTAATTATCATTTAACAATGTATAATGATGAGTTAAAGTATCATTATGATCTATCAGAATACAGGTTGGTTTTACATGGAAGTGTTTACAATTATGAAAATGAACTGATTATTTATCGTCGTGGCAAGTTTCAAAAATTAGATATCATCACAGTAAGTAATATTTATTTACCCAATAAAATAGATAAATATCTATATGTTTCTGAAGGTATGGAAGTTATAAAAGAAAATAATAAATTACATATTTATACTAGTTCTGAATATTATTTAAAGTTAAACAGAGAAACAGTGATAGAAGAAATAAAAGATATTTTTGGTGGCTCTTATAAATGGTATTATATAAAATAGATTATTTTATATTTAACTAATTATTAGTTAAATATATGTTATATACTGATGTTTTACGCTTAATAAGTTTATATTTAAATCCTTTTAAATTATTTATCTGTAAAGAACTACATGATTTATACAATGATAATTGGTATTTTGATAAATTAACTTTGTTAAATCCTGGAATAAATCTTTATACATCTACAAATTATGAAGATTTATATCAGAAATCGCTGAGACAAGGAGTTATACATGTTAATCACTTTTATTCATCAATAAAAGGAATTAAAGTATCATCAACAACTTTTTTTTATTTAATTCTAACATTCAATGGTGATCTTATTGAAGAATCAATGTTCGCAAATGGACCAATATTATTGATGGATCAAAATGTTGTTGATGTTTGCAAAGATTCATATATTAAATCTTATGAATGGTATGTTAATTATATTAAATTGGATATTACACCTAAAAATCCATTTATCAAAGTTTTAGTTGATGATGGTGATATGTATTATGCACTGACAGAACAAGCAATTTATTATTATAACGGTGAAACAATTAAATTATTTCCAATCGAAAATTGTATAGATATGTATTGTAATTTTTATTTATATGTACTTGACGATAAAAATATTACTCATCGTTTATTTTGTTGTACTGTTAGTAAACAAATGGTCAAAGAAAATGTATGTAATGTTATTGTCAAATATTCAAAAGGTCTATTTGATAAAAATAATAATTTATTAATTGATGATGATCTCTTGGTAAGTAATTTTATAGAACCATATAATTTAGACGAAATAGATAAATATTTTCTTTGTCAAAGGAAATTAATTGCAAAAATATATAATAATGTACATATTTATACTATCAATAACGATAGATTAATATTACAGAACATTATATATAATGTTAAAGATATTTTTGGTTAATTTGATACATGGTTTTATATCACCGACGGCTAATATCTTAAACAAATATATTAATTATTATCAATGAATATATCTTAAACAAATATATTAATTATTAGCAGTGAGA
>Ga0182030_10012296_pt1 | contig 17165 bp, 12 predicted proteins | sample 812S3MmetaG_FD_121299 | JGI IMG/M metagenome (GOLD analysis project Ga0182030, IMG submission 121299) | Permafrost microbial communities from Stordalen Mire, Sweden - 812S3M metaG (Illumina Assembly) | ecosystem: Environmental > Terrestrial > Soil > Wetlands > Permafrost | place: Sweden...
TCGGGAATCGACTACGCGGGCTATCTTGCGAACCTGGGCGTGCCGGAGGTCTATGCGCGCAGCCGTCTGGCGCTGCACGTGCCGCGCAGGCAGTACGCCAACGGATTGAGCGGCGTGCCGACCATCCGCGTCTTCGAGGCGCTGGCCTGTGGTATTCCGCTGGTGTGCGCGCCGTGGGCGGATACCGAAGAGCTCTTCCGTCCCGGGCAGGATTATGTGCTGGCGCGTGACGCAGCGGAGATGAGAGTGCTGCTCGGCGAACTGCTGGCGAGCGAATCGATGCGCCGGCAGATTGCCGCAAGCGGTCTGGAGACGATCCGTCAGCATCATACCTGCAAGCACCGCGCCGGGCAGTTGATGGAAATTTTCGGAGAAATAACGCGATGAGAATTTTCGTATTTGGATCGAGCATTACCTCCTGCTACTGGAATGGAGCTGCGACCTACTACAGGGGCATATACAAAAGCCTTGCCGCGCTCGGACACCAGATTACCTTCGCCGAGCCGGACATTTTCAAACGTCAGCAGAATCGCGATCTCAGCGAAGTCGAGTACGCCGAAGTCATCATCTACCAGACCCCGCGCGATATCGGCGAGTTGATCGCGCTGGCATGTACCGCGGATCTGGTGATCAAGCACAGCGGCGTAGGCAGTGATGACGAGCAGCTCGAGCGCTGCGTTCTCGATTGCCGCTCCAGTCACACGCAGGTAGCGTTCTGGGACGTGGATGCGCCCGCGACCCTGGAAAGAGTTGAGCGCGATCCGCATGACCCATTCCGCCGCTGCGTTCCGCAATACGATTTTGTCTTCACCTACGGCGGCGGCCCGGAAGTGGTGCGGCGCTATCAAGCCCTGGGCGCGCGCAACTGCCACCCGATTTACAATGCCCTCGATCCGGAGACGCATCATCCCGAGCCGGCCGATCCGGCGCTGGCCTGCGACCTGGTGTTTGTGGGTAATCGCCTGCCCGATCGCGAGCGCCGAGTGGAGCAGTTCTTCCTGCGCGCCGCCGAGCTTGCGCCGGAGAGGAGTTTTATTCTCGGCGGAGAGGGCTGGGGAGGCAAAGCGATGCCGTCGAATGTGCGCTGGATTGGCCATGTCGGCACCGGCTCGCACAATTGCATCAATGCCTCCGCCAGAATGGCGCTGAACATTAATCGCGACTCGATGGCTGATGTCGGTTTTTCGCCTCCTACCCGCGTCTTTGAAGCAGCGGGCGCGGCCACCTGCCTGATCACCGACAAGTGGCGCGGAATCGAAGAGTTTTTTGAACCCGAGCGGGAGATCCTCGTGGCGCAGAGTGCCGAAGAGATCGTCGGCTATCTGCGCGGCAAGAGCGCAGTGCAAGCCGCCGCAATTGGCGACGCGATGCGGGTGCGCGCTCTCGTCCAGCATACATACACGCAACGTGCCGCCCAGGTAGAGCGGATTCTGCGCGACGCCCGCACCGACCGTCACCCCAGCGCCCTCGACCCGGTCGTGCTCGTGGCCGCGGAGCGCCGCGCCTGAGCCTTGAGAAGCAAGGAAACTGCATTGACGATTGTTATCTTCGGACTGTCGATTACCTCCTCCTGGGGAAACGGCCACGCGACCACATTTCGCGCGCTAGCGCGGGCTCTGCATGCGCGCGGCCACCGGGTCGTGTTTTTTGAAAAAGACGTGGAGTGGTATGCCTCCAATCGCGATCTGCCCCAGCCCGGATTTTGCGAGCTGAAACTTTATACCTGCTGGAAAGATGTCTTGCCGGAGGTGCGGCGCGAGCTCGCCTCGGCCGATGTCGCCATGGTGGGTTCGTATTTTCCGGACGGCATCGCGGCGATGGAGGCAATGCTCGACTCAACAGCGGCGGTCCGTACGTTCTACGATATCGACACGCCCATCACCGCTGCCACCCTCGGCGAGCGCGGTGCCACCGATTACATCCGCGCCGATCAACTTCCGGAACTCGATGTCTACTTCAGCTTCACCGGCGGACCGATGTTGGGAGAGCTGGAGAAGCGCTTCGGGGTTCGCCGCGCCGCGCCGCTCTATTGCAGCTTCGATCCCGAACGCTATCGCACTTATCCGAAATCGCCGCGCTTTGCATGCGCCATGAGTTACATGGGGACCTATGCTCCGGACCGGCAACCGAAGCTGGACGAGTTCTTCTTTGGCGCAGCCAGTGCATTGCCGGAGGAGCAGTTCATCGTGGCCGGGCCGCAGTATCCGCGCAATGTCCGCTTTCCGCGCAATGTCCGGCACATTGTTCATCTCAATCCGCGCTGGCATCCTCATCTGTATTCTTCTTCGCGGCTGACCCTCAACGTAACCCGCCGTGACATGGTGATGGCAGGCTACTCGCCTTCGGTGCGGCTCTTTGAGGCGGCTGCCTGCGGCGCTGTCATCGTCAGCGACAATTGGCCCGGACTTGACTCGTTCTTTGAGCCGGGACGCGAGATACTACTGCCCGCGTGCGCCGAAGAGATCGTGCGCTACCTTCGCGAATTCGACGAGCCGGAATTGCGCGCCATCGGATTGGCCGCGCAGCGGCGGGTGCTGGCGGCTCATACCAGCCAGCAGCGAGCCATCGAGTTCGAACGCGAAGTGGAAGCCGCGCGCCGCCGTGGCCGCACTTCACTCGTCAACGTCGCGCTCCGGAGCTGAGTAATGTGCGAGAATGATCTCCGGTTTTATCTGGAGGAAATATGGCAAAGGTAAAGATCACGGTTCGTCCCAACGGACCCTATCGCGTGGAAGATCCCGAAGGCTTGATTGAACTGGTGGATGTAGAAGGAAACCCGTTCCCCATCAACCTGGGAGGCAAGCCGGCATTCGCGCTCTGCCGCTGTGGAGCGAGCGTAACCAAGCCTTTTTGCGACGGCGCGCATACGAAAATTGGTTTCCAGGCCGCGGAAGCCGCAGTTCGCGCTGAAGAAAAAAAGTAGCTCACCAGGAGCGCCGGACGAACCGCTTCAGTGTACGGTCTTTGTCTTGCGGCTCATGTAATCCATCAGCAGGTATTGGCCCAGCGTGTAGGGAGTGGTGAAGTATGCCTTGCCGCGGCACATCTCGGTTATCTTCTGCACAAATTGCACCAGGCCGCGGTCGGAAGCGAGCATGAAGGTATTGATCATCACCGCGGCGCGCTTGCATTTCGCCACCTCCTCCAGCGTCTGGCTCACCACCATCGGATCGAGTCCGAAGGCGTTCTTGTAAATTCTTCCGTCCGGCAGAGTGATCGCCGAAGGCTTGCCGTCGGTGATCATGATGATCTGCTTCATGTCCTTGCGCTGGCGCTGCAGGATGCGTTGCGCCAGCCGTAGCCCCTCGCGCGTGTTGGTATAGTATGGGCCGACGTGAACCCTCGCCAGTTGCGAAACCGGCAGCTCCTCCGCCGAGTCGTGGAACAGGACCAGCGAGAGCGTGTCTCCCGGATATTGAGTGCGAATCAGTTGCGAGAGCGCCATCGCAACTTTTTTTGCCGGGGTAAAGCGGTCTTCTCCATAAAGAATCATCGAATGTGAACAATCCAGCATCAGCACCGTGGCGCATGAGGACTGATACTCGCACTGATGCACATGCAGGTCGCTGTATTCGATCGAGAGCGGCAAGCTGAGTCCTTCGCGCCGGATCGCCGAACAGAGCGTGGCATTGATGTCGAGATTCATGGTGTCGCCGAACTCATAGAGCTTGCTCGATCCGCTGGTCTCGACCCCGGTCGCGGTATCGCGGGTATCGTGGCGTCCAAAGTCGGAGCGCCCCAGTGAGCCGAGCAAATCGCGCAGCGTGCGGTAACCGAGAAAGTCGAGCCCTTTGTCGGTGACTTCCAACTTCACCGGCTTCTGCCGCGGCTGCTCCGCTCCCACGCTTCCGCCGCTGTTCGAGATGCGGGTTGGTTCATGCGGCGGCGAGATGGTTACAAACCCCTCCTGCTCCATCCGCTCCAGCACGTCATCGATAAGTTCTTCCATGTGCCCTTCGCTCTGCAACTGCCGCATCTGCTCGCGCATCTCTTCGTCGAACAGATCGGAGTTCAACAGTGCGTCGCGGACTGCGTCGCGCAGCCCGTCCAGTTCATCGTCGCCGTTGCCGGGGCGGTAATAGCGCCCAAGTTCGTCTTCGAATCCGCTCTCCAGCAAAAAGTCGGAGAGCGCATTCATCAGATCGTCGAGACTCACCTCGTCGGCCAGTTGCGGAACGTACTTGCTGTACTTGACGCGCTTCATGTCGAAACTCCGTTTAATTGAATGGGCGGCGATTCTTCTTGCGCTGCGCCCATTCGGCGTCAACCTCCGCGTGGTTGTCGTCGCGCTCAATCAGGTGGGGCTGCTTATCGCCGGAGGTAAAGACGCGATCCTCGGTGCGTCCAATGCGTTTGTGCGCGTGCAGACCTTCGAGGATGAATTCAGCCGCCGAGACGATGATTTCCGGAGCATCGTCCTTGCCGGCGCCAACCTTCCCGGTCTTTTCCAGCAGCCCCTGTATCTTCTCCATGCTCTTCAGTCCGTCATGAGTTGTGGTGTTGTCGGTTAACGTGACCTGACCGCCCAGCTCAAACCATTGCACAACCTGCTTCAGATCGCCGGGCCCGAAATAGCGGTCAAAGGTTTTAGCCACCGAGGCCTGAATAATCTCTCTTGCTACCGCATCTGCCCCCTTGATCTCGCCTTCGTATCCCAGTTCGAGCTTGCCGGTGATCGAGGGCATGGCGGCATAAATATCGGAGATGCGCGGCACTGCAAGGCTGGAGCCTTCGTGTACGGCGCGGCGCTCCGCGTTTGAGATCACGTTCTCCACCACGCTGATCGGCAGGCGCTGGCTTACGCCGCTGCGCTTGTCCACCCGCTTGTCTGCCCGCGCAATGAAGGCGATCTGCTCGGCGGTTTCGCGGACGTAGGCGGGAACCATCAGCTCGGCTCCTCCGCGCTGGCACCAGGATTCCTGGGCGGTGATCGCCATGCCTTCTTCTATCGTCGCCGGATAGTGGGTGCGGATTTCACTCCCGATGCGATCCTTCAGCGGAGTGATGATTTTTCCCCGCGCCGTGTAGTCTTCCGGGTTGGCGCTGAATACCAGGGCAACGTCCAACGGCAGCCGGACCGGGAAGCCTTTGATCTGCACATCGCCTTCCTGCATGATGTTGAACAGTCCGACCTGGATTTTTCCGGCGAGGTCGGGCAGCTCGTTGACGGCGAAGATGCCGCGGTTGGCGCGTGGCAGCAGGCCGTAGTGAATCACCAATTCGTTTCCCAGTTCGTGGCCGCCGCGGGCCGCCTTGATGGGATCGATGTCTCCGATCAGGTCGGCGATGGTCACGTCCGGGGTGGCGAGCTTCTCCACGTAGCGCTCGTTGCGCTTCATCCACGCAATCGGAGTGCGGTCGCCCTCGCGCGCCAGCACGTCCTTGCAGTGGCGGCAGAGCGGCGCGTACGGATTGTCGCGGATCTCGCATCCCGCAATGTAAGGCGCTTGTTCGTCGAGCAGCGTCGTGAGCGCGCGCAGAATGCGGCTCTTGGCCTGTCCGCGCAGGCCCAGCAGGATGAAGTTGTGGCGCGAGAGCACGGCGTTGACCAGTTGCGGAATCACCGTATCGTCATAGCCGACGATTCCCTCGAACACCGGCCCGCCCGCTTTCAACCGTGCAAGCAGGTTTTCGCGCAATTCGTCTTTCACGCCGCGCCGCAGGGTGCGCTGCTCGCTGAATTGGCTGTTGCGCAGCTCGCCCAGGGTGTGAGCAATCGTCATCATCGCCTCCGGAAACCACTGCCAACGCCTGCTCTGCTTTTGCAAGCCCATGCTCGGCGGCGTTGTCACAGTGAATTTAATTGGACGCAAACTGCAACTCGAGCGTTGCTAAGTTATTTGTGCTGGCATACGCTGGCTTGACTTTTGTCCTGCGTGGAACTAGAAGTGCCGCATGGGCATTCCTGGCAAAGTTGTCGTCGTAACCGGAGCCTCGATGGGCATCGGCGAGGCAATCGTTCATCGCTTTCTGCGCGACGGCGCGTCGGTCGTGCTTGCCTCCCGCGATCTGGTGCGCGTGGAAGCGGCCCGCCAGCGTACTGCCGCGTTGGATCGTACTCTGGCCGTGGCCTGCGACGTGACCGTGCGGGCGCAGATCGAACGCCTGCTGGCGGCGGCCATCGAGCGCTTCGGACGCGTCGATGTCTGGGTCAACAACGCGGGTTTCGGACTCGTGGATTCAGTCGAGCGCATGGACATGGACACATGCCTCCGCGTCTTCGACACAAATCTCTTCGGCGCCATCGAATGCATGCAGGTGGTCTCGCCTTTGCTCAAGCAGCAGAGATCGGGTGCGATCGTCAACATCTCCAGTCTTGCGGGAATCGTCAGCGTGCCGTACATGTCTGCCTACGGAGCCACCAAGCACGCGCTGAACTGCATCGGCCAAGCCGCGCGCATGGAGCTGGCTCCCTACGGAGTTCACGTCAACACCGTATGCCCCGGATATGTGGCAACCGATTTCTCCGCCCACGTCGTGCGCGGAAGCGACAACCTGCGCATCGGTGGCAGCCGCACGCATGGAGTGACCACCGAGCGTGTCGCCGACGCGGTCTGGAAAGCTTATCGCGGCAATCGCCGTCTGGTCGTGGTGCCGTGGAGCTACAGGCCGCTGATCGGACTGTATCGGCTCCTACCCGGTGTCTTTTACTGGGGATTAACGAAGATGCTGCGCAGGATGGACCGCGCCGGGAAGAGCTAGCCCTCCAACTCTTCCAGCAGCGTCTGCATTTCGCTCTCCGCATGGCGATTCCCAACCCGATGCGCACACGCGATGCCATCGCGCAACCATTGCATCGCTTCCTCGATGCGCTCTGCCCGCTGCAGTGCCTGCGCCCCCATGAAGAAGGCGTTGGCGTAGTTGGCGTCCAACTCCAGCAGCGCGCGAAACTGCTTCAGGGCCAGGTCGGTCTGCCCGGCGGAGACATATTCCATCCCCAGCGCGTAGTTGGCAAAAGTGTTCCTGGGATCCTGCGCTAGAATCGATTTCAATTGTTCCAGACGGTCTGCGGACATAAGCAAAACATACCACAGGCACGAACCCAGGGCCTTCAAAGTTGCAGCCTTCAAAGAAAGACGTACCCGCGGGTGCCCCACCTTCGGCGCGCTGCTTTTGCGCAGCTAAGATTCTCTCTCGATTTGCAAGGTCTTTTTTCTCTTTAACAGGGAGTGCAGGAGGGTGGGATGGCCAAGACATACCACCCATGCAACCTCCCCAGGCTGTCATTCCGAGCATCGCGAGGAATCCCCGCACTGCTCAAATATTTCATACAGCCCCAAAGGCAATTCAGCCGCCTGCCCCTTCGGCGCGCCGTTTTTGCGCGGCTAAGGTGGGATGGCCAGCTCAAATCTCCAATGACGCCCCAAAGTCATCTCGATCTCGAAGCGCCTTTTCCTGCCGCGGTAAATCCGCGCAACCGATATAGAATTGCTTTGCAAGGAGTGCGCGGTGGCGTTTATTCCGGCGCAAGTCCACGCTCGCGAACTCTGGGCGCAGCCATTAACCCGGCGCCCTGAATCGCCACGGAGCAAATTCCGTGGAAGTCGAAAGCCGAGAATCACTAGCCGGCCGCCTCAAGCAGCGGCACACCGCAGCGAGGAATATGGAATCATCTGAGAACTTGAAACCGCGTCCCGTCGCCGACTCCATCTCCGACAAGGTAGAGCTGGTTCTGCCCAATGACGCCAATCCGCTGAACAATCTACTCGGCGGACGGCTGATGCACTGGATCGACATGGCGGGTGCGCTTGCCGCTCATCGTCATGCGCGCGGCTATATTATGACCGCCTCAACCGACCACCTCGATTTTCTGACTCCCGTGCGTGTCGGCGAACTGGTGATCTTCAAGTCATCGGTAAACCGGGTCTATAACACCTCGATGGAGGTAGGAGTCAAAGTATGGGTGGAGAATTACTTTACCCGTGAGCTTCACCACGTCAGCTCCGCCTATCTCACCTTTGTCGCCGTGGACCGCAACGGCCACAAGCAACCGGTAGCCCAGGTGATCCCGGAGACGGCAGAGGAGAAGCGCCGCTTTGAGGATGCGCTACGGCGGCGCGAGATGCACCGGGCCGAGAAAGCGCACCGCGCGGACGCGGCGAAACGTCTCTAACTCTTGCTCCTGATTCGCATGAGCGTTCTGCTTGCCGCATTCCACTTCGCCCCGCCCGGCGCCTTGGCATTCAGACGAGTAGCCGTTTCATACCCCGGTTTTGAAAGGGCATGGCTTTAGCCATGCCGCCAGGGGGCAGGAAGATCGCGGACTTTAGCCCCTGAGGGAACGCGGTGCAGAGCTCCAAGCCGGCTATGAAATAGCTTCTAATGTCAAACGGTTGTTCTTCGTCTGGTAATCAGTTGGAAGACCAGTGCTACCACAGCCAGCATCAGCAGAATGTGGATAAATCCTCCCATGGTATAGCTGCTCACCATCCCAAGCAGCCAAAGCACCAGGAGAACGACAAATAGAGTCCACAGCATATTCCGGGCTCCTTTGGCCCAATATCCATGCCGGAGCCGTTCCCGGCATGCAAGAGATTAGGTGCCGTGCGGAGGAAAGAAGTCTGCATAAATCGAATGCTGCTTGTTCTGCTCTGGGGGAACTTGCTCCAGCCGTCGTTTTCCGGACCCTGTCCAGCCGGATTTTTATCCCTGGGTAAGAATCTTTCTTGCCTCACCGCTTCGCCAGGGGCTACAATCCGCCCGCTTGGTACTTTTCCCGTTGCCGGAGCTTCTATTCTTGCGGTTGGCGGCCCGTCGAGCCGGAGCGATCAGCGCAAACCGCCGTTTCCGGATCGAGTGCAGATGTCAACTCCATATATGGTAATGAGTTACCAGACTTTGAATCTCTATGCGCACTGAAGTCATCAAAGTTGAGTATACTTGACTCAAGGAGTGTTATGGCCAAAGAAACGCACAATCTTGAAACCATCCCCGTCGCAACTGATGCCCGTCCTGTGCGCGATCTCCCGGTTCTTCCGGTTCGAGATACGGTGTTATTTCCTCATGCCGTTCTTCCTCTCACGGTCGGCCGTGAGAGTTCGGTGCAGCTCATCAATTCGCTCGGAGAAGACAAGACGATTATTGTGATCGCGCAGCGCGAAGCCCGCGTGGATGCGCCGCAACCAGTCGATCTTTATCCCATCGGTACTCTGGCCACGGTTCACAAAGTGGTAAAGATGCCGAACCAGAGCCTGTTTGTTTTTGCCGAGGGCCTGGAGCGCGTCAGCGTGGTCGAGTACACCCAGCTCGCTCCCTATATGAAAGCGACGTTCCAAACCGTTGCCGAGGTTGTTCCCGAACTCAATTCCGAGGTCGAGGCGCTGCAGCGCAATATTCTCACCCTCTTCCAGCAGATCGTTGCCGGCTCCCCCACTCTTTCCGACGAACTTTCCACGGTTGCCATGAACATCGAGGAACCCGGACGCCTGGTGGATTTTGTCGCCAGCTCGCTGCCTTCGCTCTCCACCCGCGACAAGCAGGACGTGCTGGAGACCTACGACGTGCGCTTGCGCCTGAACAAGATCAACCAGCACCTCGCCAAGGAACTTGAGGTTCAGCAGCTGCGCAACAAGATCCAGAGCGAAGTGCAGGACCGCGTGCAGCAGACCCAGCGCGAGTACTATCTGCGCGAGCAGCTCAAGGCGATTCAGAAGGAACTTGGCGAGCAGGACGACACCACCCGCGACGTCGAGGAATTCAAGGAAAAGATCGATCAGAGCGGAATGCCGGAGGATGTGAAAAAGGAGGCGATGAAGGAACTGAACCGCCTCTCCCGCATGTCTCCCATGGCCGCCGATTACTCGGTCACGCGCAACTACTTGGAGTGGCTGGTGGTGCTGCCGTGGACCAAGTCGAGCGGCGCGCAGGTGGATATCACCAAGGCGAAGGTGATCCTCGACGAAGATCACTACGATCTCCAGAAGGTGAAGGATCGCATCTTGGACTATCTTTCCGTGCGCCACCTGAATCCGAAGATGAAAGGTCCAATCCTGTGCTTCTTTGGACCTCCCGGCGTGGGCAAGACCTCGCTCGGCAAGTCCATCGCGCGCGCTCTCGGACGCAAGTTCGTTCGCATGTCGCTCGGCGGCATTCATGACGAGGCGGAGATTCGCGGACATCGCCGCACCTACATCGGAGCCATGCCCGGACAGATCATTCAGGGCATCCGCCGCGCCGAAGCCAACGATCCCGTCTTCATGCTGGATGAAATCGACAAAGTGGGACGCGACTATCGCGGCGATCCTACGGCGGCTCTGCTCGAAGCGCTTGATCCGGAGCAGAACTCAACCTTCCGCGACAACTATCTCGACGTGATGTTCGATCTCTCCAAGGTGCTGTTCATCACCACCGCCAATCAGCTCGATACCATTCCCGATCCGCTGCGCGACCGCATGGAGATCATCGACCTGCACGGCTACACCGAAGAAGACAAGCAGCACATCACCTATCAGTATCTGATCCGCCGCCAGACCGAAGAGAACGGTCTTACTCCGGAGCAGATCGAATTCACCGCCGACGCGGTGAGCTTCCTCATTCGCCATTACACGCGCGAGGCCGGAGTGCGCAGTCTCGAGCGCCAGATCGGCACCATCTGCCGCAAGCAGGCGCGCCGCATCGTCGAGGGCAAGACCGAAAAGCTGGTCGTTACTCGCGAGGTCGTGCAGGAGATGCTCGGCGGCATCAAGGTTCGCGTCGATACCGAAATCGCGGCTCGAACCAAGCATGCCGGAGTTGTCGTGGGACTGGCCTGGACTCCCACCGGCGGCGACATCCTTTTCATCGAAGCCATGAAGATGAAGGGCAAGGGCGAGTTCCGCATCACCGGTCAGATTCAGGAAGTCATGCGCGAGTCGATGCAGGCGGCCTTCAGTTGGGTGCGCGCCCACGCCGAGCAGTTGAAGATCGATGATGAGATTTTCACCAAGTACGATCTTCACATTCACGTTCCGGCCGGAGCCATTCCCAAGGATGGACCTTCGGCGGGCGTCACGATTGTTACCGCCCTGGTCTCGCTCCTGACCGATAAGCAGGTGCGTCCCAGGATGGCGATGACCGGGGAAATTACCTTAAGCGGAAACGTCCTTCCCATCGGCGGAGTCAAGGAGAAATTCCTCGCCGCCAAGCGAGCCGGCGTAACCGACATCATCTTCCCCGCCGAGAATCAGATGAACGTCGAGGAGGATATACTTCCCGAGCAGATGGAGGGCATCAAGGTACACTACGTCGAAAGCATCGAGGAAGTGCTGGAGATCGCACTGCCCAAGAGCCCGGAAGAGGCGCGCGAAGACGCCGAAGCCCGCCAGCATGTCTTGGCCGACGCACAGAACTAACCAGTTGCACGGATGCGCGGGTGCCCCATCCTAACCGGCCCTCCCCGCCAGCCGCGGGTGCCCCATTCAAGCCCTCTTTTGGCTTGAGTGGGGTTTTTGTCTTTGCCTTTGCTTTTGCCCTCGCCCATCCCCTTGTTTTTGCCTTTGTCCTTGCCCTTGTCCTTGAGGTGTCATTCAAACAAAGTGAGGAATCCCCGCGCCGCTCAAGCCTTCCGCGCGGCCTCCAGCCTTTCGACCAGCGACCGATTTTCTCTCGCCGGTGCACACCTCCCGCGGAACCGCTATAGAGACGGTCTCACTAATCGGTTTTGAAAGTGTATGACCTAAGCCGCGCGGTCTCACAAACTGGTTTTGAAAGGGCACGGCTTCAGCCGTGCCGCTAGAGGCTCGTTTCACGCGGCTTTAGCCGCTGAGGCAAAGCCCTTCAGACGATTTACAAGGTGCGACGGTCTCATCCCGTCAACCCCTGCACGTTCATCCCATGCAAAAGCAATAGGTAAACTCACCTAATAGAGCCCGCTCCAACACTTAAGTCCAACTTCATGCGCAAAGGTTCAAGCACCTGGGTATCAAGTTCAATACCTCGAATTCCCTTGAATTGCAGAGTTGATGTTGCGAAGATTGAGCAGAATTTCCGCACAGGAGGCTGCATGATGCTGCGGCGCGCATTGATTTTGTCGTGTGTTGGTCTGTTAACGGTATTGCTGGCCAGTTGCGGCCAGAGCTACGAGGTACAGTCCATCACCGTGACAGACGCTGACAATTTTGTCCTGACGGGCCTGGGTGTGGGAGATCAGCTGACGGTCACTGCCAACTACTCGAATTCGAAAACGGCTGTTGTAACCACAAAGGCCTCATACAACGGCGTTGAAGCCTCCGCGAATCCTGTCTCCGGTGCCGCTCCGAATGGCGCAGTCACCGTCAACAACTCCGGCATAGCGGTTGACAGCACTGAACTGGCGTGCACCTATGCTCCACCGGTCTCCGGAGGAGCAACCACCTATACGCCTTACCCGTACATAGCGAAGGTGAGCTATACCGAGAATGGCGTGACTGTCTCGGCGTCCGTGCCAATCAACGTCGCAATCACGGGCAGCGGCTGCGACGGTAAATAGCCCATGGGCTCGAATGGCCACCACTAGGATTGTTTTTTGAGTGTTGTACCTGAGGTAGGAACATGAAGCTGAAGCTTTCCACCGCACTGCTCGCCGCTGCTGCTCTTCTTGCACCGCTTTCCGTGATGGCCGATCAGGCGCAGAACGCTGCCGAAGCCAAACTCGCCGCCGTCGCGGCTTATGGCAAGCTGCCGCTCAGCTTTGAGCCCACGGGGAGTGCCGCGCGTTTTGTCGCACACAGTGGCGGCTACACGGTCTCGGTTGGAGCTCGCGAATCCTCAATCGCGATCACTACCGGCAAGTCCGGCAAAAGCCAGACGCTTCACTTCGCATTCGACAATGCCGCCGCCGCGCCCCTCGTAGCCATGGAGCCGCAGCCCGGCGTCACCAACTATTACATCGGCGCCGACTCCAGCAAGTGGCGCCTCGGCGTGAAGAGCTACGCAAAGCTGCGCGCGCAAGGTATCTATCCCGGCATCGATGTGATCTATTACGGCGATCATCGCCGCCTCGAATTCGATTTCGTCGTCGCCCCCAAGGCTGACCCCGCCGCCATCGCCCTCGCGTTTTCCGGCATGGATAAGTTGTACAAGGATTCGAACGGAGACCTGGTCGCTCAAGTTGGCGGACAGCCTGTCCGCTTTGCCCGGCCTCACGCCTATCAGAAGCTGGACGGCGCAACCAAGCCTGTCGCAGCCGATTATGAATTAGCCGCCGATGGCAAAGTCCATCTCCGTCTTGGTGACTATGATCGCAGCGCCGAACTCATCGTCGATCCCGTCGTCAGCTACCTCACTTACCTGGGCGGCAGCCTCAGCGACGTCGCCAATGGTGTCGCCGTGGACAGCTCCGGCAGCGCCTACGTCACCGGAAAGACCTGCTCTACCAATTTTCCCATCAGCACGGTAGCCAACATTTACGACGACCTCATCTCCTCCAGCCCCGGCAGTTGCGATGCCTACGTCACCAAGCTCAACTCGGCGGGCACCGGCTTCCTTTACACCACCATCATCGGCGGCACCACCCCGAGTCCAGCGCAAGCGACTGGAACCGCAATTGCCCTCGATTCGTCGAACAACGCATACATTACCGGCTACACCAATTTTACGAATCTGCCCGGTAACGTGGGTTATACAAACCCCGACTCGGCGAGCTTACCCAGCCTGAACGCCTATCCCGGCGGTGACCAGGATGCTTTCATCGTGATCCTTAGTTCCACCGGAACATTGGTGCGGAGCACCTACCTGGGCGGCTCCAACTCCGATAGTGGCTTCGGCATCGCGGTGGACAAGGCTACCCCTCCGAACGTGGTTGTCGTCGGACAGGCCTGCTCCAACGATTTCCCCGGTTATAACGCCTTTGAAACGTTGATCGAAGAGTGCGCTGCCTTCGTCACCATGCTGGATAACGGCCTGCACATCGGCATGGAGCCGCTCAATGGCGCTTCCGCCATGACTCCCATGGCCACAGCGGGCACGCCCTACTTCTTCTCGGAATTCTTCGGCGGGCAGGAAGTAGCGCCGGCGCCGACGGCACAGTGGGTGAAAAACACCTACTATCCGCTCTTCGCCATCATCGAGGATGTCGAATCTCCCGGCAACATCCAGATTGTCACCACTCCCGGCACAAGCGGCTCTATCGAGCCGGGGCTTCCCATAGCCAATCCCATTACCCCCTGGAACGCCACCGTGAATGGCCTCACCACGGATGGCACGATCGTTTGGACCTGTCTTGGTCCATCGGTCAGACCCCCTGCAACCAAAACCCAGGCCAATGGCGTTGCAATCGATCCTCTCGGCGACATCCTGGTTGCGGGCGGCTCGGATACCGCGAACCTTGGCGCTTTCACCGGACCTTTCGGCCCCTTCAGCTCGGTCGCGGGCACCGGTGCCTGGATTCTCAAGGTCAGCGGCAGCTACAACGCAACCACCGGACAACAACCCGGGTCGTGGAAGTATGGGCTTGCTCTGGAGAATGCTCCCTCGGACGGAAGCGCCGCCGTCAATGCAGCTCACGCCATCGCCGTCGATACCGCGGGTAACGCCTATGTCACCGGCGCTACCTCCTCCTCCATCTATAACATCAGCACCAATGCCTACCAGCCTACGCGTAATGGAACCAGCAACGCCTTCGTCGTCGAATTGGTAAGCTCGACGGACGTCGTCTATGCTACCTACCTGGGAGGCACTGGCTCCGATATGGGGCTTGGCATCGCAGTCGATGGCAGTGGAGCCGCCTACGTCACCGGCAGCACCACCTCCACCGACTTTCCCACCATCAATCCGCTGACATTCCCCGACGGTACCGCGATTACTACTCTCCAGGGAGGCACGCAGAACGCCTTCATTTCCAAGTTCACCACCGGCGGTTCGGCGCTGCTATTCTCGGCCTACATTGGCGGCGAGGGCAGCGACCAGGGCAACGCCATCGCCGTTGACCCCCTCAACCTGGGCAACATGTACGTGGCTGGCACTACTTCCTCCAACAATCTCGAGTCGAACTACGATCCCTCCACCTATACGCCGCCGCAGGCAGCTTACGGCGGAGGCACCAGCGATGCGTTCGTGGCCATGGTTGCCGGCGCAAGTCTGCCTGCGGTTACGATTACTCCGGCCAGCTTGAACTTCGGCGCCCAGGACGTGGGCCTGACTTCTGCTCCAATGCTCGTGGTGTACCGGAACACCAACGCCAGCTCCTCGGTCACCATCAACTCGATCACATTCGGCGGTATCAATCTCGGCGACTTCACGCAGGTATTTCCGGGTACTGCCCCGGGCGATTGTGCGCCGGGCGTTATCCTGGCGAGCACCTCTTGCAACATCTGGGTCGTCTTCACTCCGGCTGCTGGACAGGCCCGTTCCGCCAAACTTTATATCTCTGATTCCACCACTTCCACGCCCTTTGCCGTGACTCTCTCCGGTACCGGCGAGGTTCCGCTGGACGCCTTTACGCCTACCAGCCTCACCTTCGCCGCCTCTGTGCCTCAGACCATCGGTAGCCCGACCGCCGCGCAAACCGTGACCTTGAGCAACACCGGCCAGGGCACTCTCGATATCACCGGCATTGCCATCACCGGCACGAATCTCGGCGACTTCAGCCAGACCAACACCTGCCAGACGCAGCTCGCCTCCGGCAGCAATTGCATCTTCAGCGTGATCTTCACCCCGAGTGCTTCCGGAACCCGCACCGCTTATCTGACGATTACGGATAACTCAGCCGGCAGCCCGCACAACATTTCTCTCCAGGGTACGGGCGCGCAGGTGGTGGCGCCCACCATTACTCCTCTTACGCTTACCTTCAACGCTCAGCCGTTGGGCGTGACCAGCGCGCCGCAGACCGTAACTGTCACCAATAATGACACGGCTTCCAATCTCTCCCTCAGCACGTCCGTATCCGCCGGAGACTTCGCCGTGGCGGCCCAAACCGGAAGTTGCGGAGCTTTGCTTGCGCCCAAGGCCTCCTGCGTGATCGGTGTGACCTTTACTCCCGCCGCGGCGTGCTCGGGTTCGTCCTGTACCGGCTCGCTCTCTATCTATACCAATGCCGCACTCTCTGCGGTTGTGGTGCAATTGAGCGGTACCAGTGGCGTCGCCGCATCAGGAACCATTTCGTTATCCCCAACCACCGTGCCCTTCGGCAATCAACTGGAGAACACAACCAGCACTCCCGCGCAGACCGTGACGTTGACCAACGGCTCCACCATTGGCACGCTCACTGTCACCAGCATTGCGATCTCCGGCAACACCGACTTTGCCATTGCCACAACTAGCTGTGCCGCAACTCCTTTCACCCTGGCGGCAAGCGCCAGTTGCAATGTCACCCTGACCTTCACCCCGAAGACCCTGGCCCTCGAAACGGCCACTCTAACGGTCACCGACAGTGCCTCGAATTCGCCGCAGCAAGTGACTCTTACGGGAACCGGAACCAGCACCATAATCAGCCCCGCGCCCTTTACCGTTACTCCCCAATCCAGCGGCGTATCCATTACCCAGAACGGCACCGCTCAGTACACTCTCTCCGTGGCTCCGCTGAACGGATTTGCCAACTCGATCAACTTCACCTGCTCGGGGCCGAATGGCTCCAGTTGCTCCATCGCGCCAAATCCATTGACCATGGATGGAATCACGGTTAAGACCGCGACTCTCTCCGTAGTTACGACGGGCGGCAGCGGCGCCATGTCCAGCGCGCGCTTTGCAGCCAGGCCGGTCCTGCTTGCACTGCTTCCGTTCTCCATGATGGGCTTGCTGCTCATCGGCAAGCGCCGCGGTTATTTCCTCGTGCTCGTATTGATAGTGTTGTGTCTGCTCTTTGCAATGGTGGGCTGTGGCGGAGGTTCCAGCGGCAGGAGCAGCAGCGGTCTGGCGCCCGGCACCTACCAGGTTGTTGTCACCGCGACTTCGAGCGCAAACACCGCGCAATCGCAAACCATGACTCTGAGTCTGGTCGTCACCCCGCAGTAATTTATCCGGCTTCTCCGCGGCACGCGCCACTTAGGGCGTTCCCCTGAAAGATGTATCGGTGCCCCAGAGTTGGCTCTTTTCCAACTCTGGGGCCTTTCGGAGTCACGCGCAAAGCACACCACCCCTGCACCCTTTCCAGGTTGTCATTCCGTCTATAACAACGTCCCCTGTTGTCAAGGCATAATTCGGCGTTGACGCTGTTGCGCCTTTTTGTTCTTCCTTATTCCCCAGGGCTTTTGCTCTTTGCGAATTACTCAGAA
>Ga0182030_10012298_pt1 | contig 17163 bp, 14 predicted proteins | sample 812S3MmetaG_FD_121299 | JGI IMG/M metagenome (GOLD analysis project Ga0182030, IMG submission 121299) | Permafrost microbial communities from Stordalen Mire, Sweden - 812S3M metaG (Illumina Assembly) | ecosystem: Environmental > Terrestrial > Soil > Wetlands > Permafrost | place: Sweden...
AGGTTGGGCTTCGGTGCCGATTTCCAGCTCCCCGAACAACATGACCCATTCGGTGGTCAGCTCGAGGTCGGCTTTGTCCGAGAAGCTGAGTTTGCCCTTGACGGTCAAACCGTGCAGCGGCGGCGAACTCACGTCGAGGACCACGTCCTTGCCACTTTCAATGGTGACTTCGTCGCCTGCGCGGGGCACCTGCCCGTCCGGCCAGGTGGCAGGATCAGACCAGAGGGTCTGCTTGACCGCCTGCGATCCTTGTTCCTGAGCCACAGCAACGACGTCGAATGCGCTGACGAGGAACAATGCTGGAACGAGCAACGCAAAAAGGAACGAGCGATATTGTCTTCTCATGTCATCAATCCCCCGTATTCAAAGATGACCCCGCATCTTCGCGGCAGAGGATAGCGCAATTGACCTGCGCCCAGCGCCTATCAGTCAGACCTGGGATGCGAGGCGCTCGAGTCCGAATGGAATGGCGGAATTTCGAGAAGGTCGACGCATCATGATCCGACACTTTCACGGTCCGCGACATTCGCGACCGGAGAAGACCTAAATAGTTGATTTCACTCAAGTCCTTGGAATCGTAACCAAGGCTCCTGCGGACCACACCCGGAAAGGCCGCGACAGATTCCCGCCGGGATCCCGTTTTCGAACGAAGGAACAGTAAGGCTGCGTGTTACGCATGTCGCCCGTGCGGCAAGTGCGCTTTTCCGGCACGGACGGGAGTCAGGTGAGGACCCTTGGCAGTTTATTCATGTGCGATCCGCTCGAATGCTGATCGAATGCCTAACTTGCGATGGCGCGCGCTCAGGTGCGGTACGCTGCCAGTGTCCGACTTCATAGCGCTTCGCCACGCTCGTCACAACGTCAGTCACTGGACCCCCTCTTGCACGTACCCAATGAGAACAGCGAGCTGCTTCGCGGTCTCGTGCGACCTCGATGACCCGCTCGGCAATGAAGCAGCCCCGTCCCATCACGAGTTCGCAACCGGTGGTGGCGAACCTGGTTAGATGCGACTGTACCAAGCCTTCGACCATCGTCCGCTTGCGCGCCTGGGTCTCCCCCTCGACATCCTCCCCGTGACGCGGGTTCCGAGCGCCTCGCTCGTGGCGACGATATGAGCGATGCTTGCACTGTGGATGAAATTCTTGCTTGGTAAACAGGCAATCTTGGGACAAGAACCGCCCACAGAGCGTTGCTCTACGACCACGACGCGTTGGCCGGTACTGCCGAGATGCCAGGCGATCGATTTTCCTGCCTCGCCGCTGCCGAGCACCACGGCATCATGGCTTTCAACTCTTGCCATGATCAGTCTTCGCCTCAGAATCCAAAGAAGTTCGCCATTTATCCATGCGCCGGCCGTGAGACCGTGAAACTGGACAGCGTGGGGAGGACCCTTTCACGACGAATCTCCCTGGGTGTGGCCTGCGAATCAGCTCCGGACCCAGCGACATTTACCGACCGCGACGTTGAGGCTACGCGTTGCGGCTGCTGACCGGTTACAGGTGACCATGAAGGCGTTACAAATCTCACAGCAGTCTGTGAGGTTCAGATTGGGCCAGAGATTATTTGTGCGCTTCTGCCGCATCGACGGTACGCTGTTTGCCGAAGCGGTTAGAGTCGGCAGCTGTCGGCGGCGGGCCCGATTGTTGCACCGACCGGATAGAGGATATCCGGCAAGGACCACATGAAGACAGGGCGGACCGGGTTCGAGCTAAGGAGACAGCTCATGAAAGCAGTGCGATTCGATAGGTACGGTGGGATCGAGGTTCTGCAGGTCGCGGACGTGCCGATGCCTGAACCGTCTCATGGCGAGGCGCTGGTGAAGGTGAAGGCCGCGTCGATCAACCCGGGTGAGGCGAAGATCCGCGAGGGGCTGTTGCACGCCATGTGGCCGGCGACGTTCCCGTCGGGCGAAGGCAGCGATTTGGCCGGTATCGTGACGAAGGTCGCCCCTGGGGTCGAAAGCTTCAGAGTCGGCGATGAAGTGATCGGTTTCACCGACCGGCGCGCCAGCCACGCCGAGTACGTCGTCGTAGAGGCGAAGAATCTGACTATCAAGCCGGCGAAGGTTTCCTGGGAGGTCGCAGGGTCGTTGGCAATTGCCGGCAGCACGGCTTACGCGTCGGTGCGTGCAGTATCCTTAAAGGTGGGTGACACCGTGGCGATTTCGGCCGCCGCAGGCGGCGTAGGGTCGATCGCCGTGCAGCTCGCCACCCGAGCGAGCGCAGCAGTGATCGGCATTGCCAGCCCCGCCAACCACGAGTGGCTCGCCGCGCATGGGGTCAAGCCCGAGTCGTACGGCACGGACCTTGTCGACCGGCTGCGCAAGGCGAGAATCGATGCCTTCATCGACGCGCACGGGGGAGGCTACGTGAAGCTAGCGGTCGAGCTCGGCGTTTCCCCGGACCGGATCGACACGATTATCGACTTTGCCGCGGCGCGCGAGTACGGGGCAAAGGCAGAGGGCAGCAGTGCGGCGTTAAACGCTTTGGTGCTCGCGGAATTGGCTGCGCTGATCGCCTCAGGTGATTTGGAAGTACCGATAGCCGCGACATTCCCTCTGGATCAGGTTCAAGCGGCCTTCTCACTACTCGGGCAAGGACATATCCGCGGAAAGATTGTGCTGCTGCCCTGAACGGTGTCCGCTCTCGCGCGGATTTCGCGTGGGCGCCCACTTGCTCACCGGTTCTGAGCAGGCCCGGCAGGTCGCGCCGTGGATCGGACTCGATCTGCAATCCAGCCCAAACGGGAACCGCCTCAAAGCAAACCGCCGATGCTCCGCATCGAGCCGCGACCCGACGGTCTGGAACTCGCTCAGCCCGAAACTCAGAGTCCGCTGCAGGGTGAAATTCAACATCCACCACCGCTTCAGATCGGCGCGCGCTTTGGCGATGGACTCGTGGGCAGGAATTGCTTCTACAGCACCTGAATCGAGCTCTCGGCTGCGCCGCTGCGTCTCTTCCTGCCGGCAATTTCAATTCGGGCGGCAGTGCGTTTCAGCTATCATAGTGAATGCACCAATTGTCGTACTTTTTCGAGGCGTGACGCAGCATCGATCACGACGTGGAGCTGACAAGGAAAAATGCATCATGGCAAGGATCGCTCTTCTCCTCGCGGCGCTAACCTTACCGGGTCTTAGCATGGCACAGGGCGCTCAGTGCACGCTGCGCCTTAAGGTGCAGCTCACGGCCGACGTTGAGCACCGGAAGGACCCTGCGTTTCTGAGCGCGCTGGTCGGCGATCCTCGGTACAGCCTCATCCTTGTTAGCGCCTCTGACGACAGCGAAGTATTGCAGTTGACCGGCCCTCCGAATACTTGTCGGAATCAGCTGAAGATAATGCGCATGAGTGCTTACGTCATCGACATTCACGTGATCGGTGATGACGGCCAAGAGTAAGAGCGACCGTGCACGACCTCAAGCACACGTGCGGCGGGACTGTTGCGGGCGGCCGGTGTGGGGTTCCAGTATCGTCAGGACATCCTGGTCCACAACAGTGGTCGGCTAACGACGCACGTTAGAAACCGTCTCTCTGCAAGACGGTAGAATTCGCCTACCCTAGGTCGCTTGAGCGATCATTCTCGAGGTCTCGCATGCCCCCCGGTTTCAAGCCACTGAACAGCGTCGCCCCGCGCCGGGGCGCCGCGGTGCTTTTGGAGGTGCTCAGGAGCGAGGGCGTCGAATACATCTTCGGCAATCCCGGAACGACCGAGCTGCCGCTCATCGATGCGCTGCTTGAGACACCGGACATCCGCTATATCCTGGCGCTACAGGAGGCCAGCGTCGTGGCCATGGCGGACGGGTACGCGCAAGCTTCCCGAAAACCGGGTTTCATCAATCTGCATACCGCAGGGGGATTGGGCCATGGGATGGGAAATCTCCTCAACGCCAGCGTGACCCAGACACCTCTGGTCGTGACGGCCGGTCAGCAGGATTCGCGCCATACCATCACTGATCCACTGCTGTTTGGCGATCTGGTGGCCATTGCGGGGCCCGCCGTGAAATGGGCACACGAAGTGGCTCATCCGGACCAGTTGCCGATTCTGTTGCGGCGCGCCTTCAACGATGCCCAGGCTGCGCCCACGGGACCAGTCTTCCTGTCTCTTCCCATGGACGTTATGGAGGAACTGAGCAGTGTCGGGATTGATGCACCCTCGGTGATCGACCGTCGGCCGATTGCAGGGTCCATCCCCCAGCTTGCCGAACACTTGGCAGGCATCAAACCGGGACGCCTGCTGCTCATTGCCGGCGACGAGGTGCACGCGAGTGAGGCCAGCGCCGAGGTCGCCACCCTGGCAGAGACACTCGGCGCCCCGGTCTATTGTTCCTCGTGGCCTTCGCGCATTCCTTTTCCAACGAATCATCCGCTGTGGTCCGGCAAGTTGCCGCACAACGGGGCCGAAATCGCGGCACTCCTGGCGGACTACGATGCGATATTCGCACTCGGCGGCAAATCCCTGATCACCATCCTGTACACAGAAGGCACCATCGTGCCGCCAGGCTGTGCGGTCTTCCAGATGAGCGCAGACGTACGGGATCTCGGGCGCACCTACAAAACGCGGCTTTCCGTGGTGGGAGACATCCGGGATTCTCTACGTGCCCTCAATCCCCTGGTTAAGGGGGCGACGCAAACGACTGCCCCAGAACGTCGCGAGTTCGTAAGGCAGGCCGGCAAGCGTCAGCACGAGGCGCGGCAGGAACTGGCCACGCTCACGGCTTCCCAGTGGGACGCGGCGACCATCACACCCCTCGTCGCGGCTCACGAAGCCGTCCGGGCGATCGGCCCTGAGATCCCCATTGTGGACGAGGCCGTCGCGACCTCCGAGTCAGTCCGGAAGCTTCTCCGCAGCCCCTCCGCGCAGCAGTATTCGTTCCTGCGCGGGGGCGCACTCGGATGGGGAATGCCGGCAGCGGTTGGCACGAGCCTGGGTCTCGGGCGCACGCCCGTAGTCTCGCTCGTAGGTGACGGAGCGGCGCTTTATTCCCCGCAGGCCCTGTGGACCGCGGCGCATGAAGCGCTGCCGATCACTTTCGTTGTCATGAACAATCTTGAATACAACGTCCTGAAGAATTTCATGCGCGCAAAGAAAGACTACGTCTGCGCCCGCACCCAGCGGTTCATCGCGATGGACATTGTGAAGCCGTCCATAGACTTCCAGGCTCTGGCACGTTCCATGGGTGTCGCAAGCCGACTGATCGACAAAGCGGCCGATATCGCCCCTGCGATTGCGGCCGGGATTGCATCGGGGAAGCCCAATCTTATCGAGATCGTGCTTTCCACATAGTGCGCCACGTAGTAAAGCTGCGCTTAGTAGTTGTCCGGGACTCAAGCGCGCAGGATATCTGCGGTGGCTTCACGGCGTTGTCAGTGCCGATGATATTCGGCGCCAGCTGACGCCACCGATGGCGACCCGCGCTCTGCGTCGCTCCGATGCGGTGGTGAAACAGTCGGCAGTGGATCTGAACATTCCCTTCGACTCGAACTCCAGCCGACTGCAGGCGGCCGCGACCGCTCAGCTGCGCAATCTGGCTGACGCCCTGAACTCCGAGGATCTGAAATCATGCCGCTTCGAGGTTGGCGGCCACACCGACGCCCAGGGCAATCCCGCCAAAGGGAGGGATTATGAGTGCCGGCCCTAAGTCAAGATAGCTGAGAAATTCCACTACTTAGCCAAGGGGCGCCCGTTGTATTTGGCACAACCGAGCACGACTGATTCCCGCAAATCTCCCGCAGTGTTCCCCAATTCCGAACCGACAGCACGGACCCAACATTTCCCCACGCCAGCCAATAGCCAAACAAGGATAACTGGCTCAACCCGACAGGCCGGCGAAATTCATCAGGATGCGCAACAGCCCCGCCACGACCGCGAGCGCGGTCACGCCCAGCGTCCAGATCAAAATGAGCCAGCCTACGCGCCGGACCCACAGCCGAAGTGAGGACCCCGGGGGAGATGCCATCAGTGATACCCCTCGCCCGCTTTCGCTTTGCCGCGGAACACAAAATAGGACCATGCGGTGTAAGTGAGGATGATGGGAATGATGAACAACGCCCCGACGAGGGTGAATCCCATACTCTCCGGCGGTCCGGCAGCCTCCCGGATTGAGACACCGGGCGGGATGATGTTGGGCCACAGGCTGATGGCGAGGCCACTGTAGCCCATGAGCATCAGGAACAGAGTGAGGAGAAAAGGCGCCGCGTGTGTTTCGCGCTTCAGGGCATTGAGGATCACCCAGGTCGTCGCGATTACCAGCAGCGGAACCGGACTGAAGAAGAACAGGTTCGGCAGCGTGAACCAGCGCGCGGCGACGGCCGGATGAGCGAGGGGTGTCCACAGGCTGACTATGCCAATGACCGCCAGCAGTGCGTACGTGACCGGTCGGGCCAGAGCAATCATGCGTCGTTGCAAAGTCCCCTCGGTCTTCATGATGAGCCAGGTGCTACCGAGCAAGGCATAGGCCACGACAAGGCCGACGCCCGTGAACAGGCTGAACGGCGTCAGCCAGTCCAGAGCGCCGCCCATGTAGGACGGTCCTGTCACCTTGAAGCCGTTGATGAAAGCGCCGAGGCAGACGCCCTGGGAAAAAGTTGCGATGTAGGAACCCCAGGAGAAGGCCTGGTCCCAAAATGATTTGTGCGGATCATGTGCTTTGAAACGGAATTCGAACGCGACCCCACGCCAGATCAGTCCGGCGAGCATCAGGACCAGCGGGAGGTAGAGCGCGCTCAACAATACCGAGTAGGCCAACGGGAAGGCCGCCATCAGCGCGGCCCCGCCGAGTACCAGCCAGGTCTCGTTACCGTCCCAAACGGGGGCCACGGTGTTGATCATCGTGTCGCGGTCACCCCTGTCACGGACGAAGGGAAGCAGAATCCCGATACCCAGATCGAAGCCATCCATGACCACGTACATCATCACCCCGAAGGCGATGATGATGATCCAGATGAGTGGCAGATCGATGCCCATCGGCCTCAGGCCTCCTTGCCGAGTTGGATCGCTGGGTCGACATCATCGGGTGCAGCGAATAGGGGTCGGGATGGCCGCTGGTTGAGCGGCGTGACGTCCGGGCCGTGTCCAGTGTCATCCGGACTGTAGTCCCCGGGACCGTTGCCGATGAGCTTCAGCATGTAAACAATCCCGGTTCCAAAGACGACGAAGTACATCCCAACGAAGATGGCAAGCGTGGTGGCAAGCGCCAGAGCGGAGTGATTGGAAACAGCGTCCCGGGTACGCATTACGCCGTACACGACCCAGGGCTGGCGGCCCATTTCCGTGGTTATCCATCCCGCCACGATGGCAATCAGGCCGGCAGGACCCAGCAGCGCGGCAAAGCGCAGGAAGGGTTTCGATTGGAAAAGGCGCCCGCGCCAGCGCAGCCATGCACTCGTCACGCCCAGGAGCAGCATCAGCATCCCTGAGCCGACCATAACTCGGAAGGTCCAGAAAATTACCGTCGAGTTGGGTCGGTCTTGAGGCGCGAACTCCTTGAGACCGGGAATACGGCCGTGCCAGTGGTGCGTCAGGATGAGACTACCGAAATCGGGGATTTCCAGTGCGTAACGGGTTGTTTCAGCCGCCATGTCCGGCCAGCCGAACAGGATCAGTGGCACGCTCTGGCCCGGCACATTCTGCCAATGCCCCTCGATCGCGGCGATCTTCGCCGGCTGATGCTGCAGGGTGTTGAGGCCATGGGCATCGCCAACAATGAGCTGCACGGGCGTCACGAACAGCATCATCCACATCGCCATCGATAGCATGGTGCGCACCCGGGGGTTGTCATGCCCCTGCAGGAGATGCCAGGCGCCCGAGGCACCTACGAGCAGCGCGGTCGCCAGATAGGCTGCGACCGTCATATGTGCGAGCCGGTAGGGAAAGGACGGATTGAAGATCACCTTCAGCCAATCGACGGGCACGATCCTCCCGCCGATAATCTCGTAGCCCTGCGGCGTCTGCATCCAACTGTTCGAGGCCAGGATCCATGTGGCCGATATCAGCGTGCCAAGCGCAACCATCAAGGTGGCAAAGAAATGCAGACCCGGTCCGACTTTATTCCAGCCGAACAATGCGACACCAAGAAAGCCGGCTTCAAGGAAGAAGGCGGTGAGAACCTCATAGGTCAGCAGGGGACCAGTGACGCCGCCCGCAAACGCTGAGAAATAGCTCCAGTTGGTACCAAACTCGTAGGCCATGACTAGCCCGGAGACGACGCCCATACCGAAGTTGACGGCGAAGATCCCTGACCAGAAACGATAGAGGCTGCGGTAGACCGGGTCCTTCCGCCATAACCAAAGGCCTTCCAACACGGCGAGGTAGCTAGCAACGCCGATCGTGATCGCCGGGAAAATGATGTGAAAGGAGACCGTGAACCCGAATTGGATCCTAGCGAGCTGCAGCGCCGTCAGTGCGAACATCGCCGCCACCATCCCTAGCTTTCCCCAGGCCGTGGTTACCGCGCTTACACTCGGTTGCCGGCAAAGGCACTGACGGCCGGAGCGACGCACGCGTAAGTAGCGATACTATCGCGTAGGCCGACGGCACGCATCAGCCACTCGATTGGCGCACACCGCACCGCGTCACGCACACACTGGCCAACGATTGCGAGCAGTGCCGAGCAATTGCACGTTGCTTCACCTAGGCGGCGAGTGCAGCCCAGTGGCGTTCGATTGTATTGCAACCGCCTCGGGCGCAGCCGCCGGGCCTCCTGGTGGCAAGGTTGGCGCCCTCCATCCCCGACGAGGCGCGCGACATCAGATCCGCGATCGAACTTGACTTGTTGGCGGCAGCTGCTGATGATCCATTAGGTGAAGCGCCCCCACGACAGTCGGGGATCGTGACATCACTGTTCGTGAAGCGCTATGTGTCTTCTTCAATCGCAGAAGGATTCACCATGGACGAGCCGCGCAACACCAAGATTCGTCGTCGTGAGCTGCTGCTTGCGGTGTCTGTGGCCGGCGTCGCGGCTGCCGCTAGCGCGACTTCAATCGGATCGTCCCGCTCGGATGCGGTTGTTCGGCGCGACAAGCGCAAGCCACAGTACCAAGCCAACTCCCCAGAGGTTCAGACCTTCTACCGCGTTAATCGCTATCCGGGGAAATAGCATCGTCTATGCTCATACGGAGACCAGAACGGCATGTTCGTCGCGGCGGGGGCACTTCGGCCCCAGTCGCCGCCGCCGGACAACCCGAAGGTGGGCTTGACCGCCGCTCCTTCCTGCGCCGTTCGGGTCTTGTTGCCGGCAGCTTAGCCGGGCTTGGCGTGCTTCCGCTCGGCAGTGTCCGCGTGGCGCAAGCCGGCGCGCCGCCGCCGCCCGGTGCCGCCGTGACGCTCCGCAAGAATATCTGTACCCATTGCTCGGTGGGCTGCTCGGTCATTGCCAAGGTCACGAATGACGTATGGATTGGCCAGGAACCGGATTTTGATAGCCCGATCAATCGTGGCTCGCATTGTTGCAAGGGCGCGGCGGTACGTGACGACGTGGTGGGCGATCGGCGGTTGCGCTATCCCGTGAAGCTCGTCGATGGCCAGTGGCATCGAATATCCTGGGATCGGGCGATCGATGAGATCGGCGACAAGCTACTCGAGATTCGGGCGAAATCCGGACCGGAATCGGTCTACTGGCTCGGGTCGGCAAAGTTCACCAACGAAGCCGCCTATCTCAACCGGAAGTTTGCCGCCTTCTGGGGAACCAACAACGCGGACCACCAGGCTCGTATCTGCCATTCCACCACTGTCACCGGTGTCGCCAATACCTGGGGCTACGGTGCGATGACCAATAGCTATAACGATATCCGCAACGCCAGGACCATCGTGGTCATGGGCGGCAATCCGGCCGAGGCGCACCCGGTTTCGCTGCAGCACATTCTCGAGGGGAAAGAGCTAAACCGCGCGAACATGATCGTCATCGATCCGCGAATGACGCGCACGGCGGCGCACGCGACCGAATATGTGCGCGTGCGTCCCGGCACGCATATTCCGACCATCTACGGGATGATCTGGCACATCCTCAAGAACGGCTGGGAGGACAAGGAGTTCATTCGTCAGCGCGTCTACGGCCTGGAGGATGTCCGCGGGGAAGTTGAGAAGTGGACGCCCGATGAGGTGGAACGCGTGACCGGCTTGCCAGAGGCCCAGGTCAAGCGTGTTGCCCAAATATTTGCCCAGGAGCGGCCCTCCACGTTGATCTGGGCGATGGGTCAGACCCAGTTCACCACCGGGACGGCGAATGTTCGCGCCAGCTGCCTGCTCCTGCTCGTCACCGGCAATGTGGGCGGTTTTGGAAGCGGTGCGAATATTTTCCGCGGGCACACGAACGTTCAGGGCGCAACGGATCTCGGCCTCGACGTGACGACTTTACCGCTTTACTACGGTCTCTCCGAAGACGCTTGGCGGCATTGGTGCCGGGTGTGGGAGGTGGACTACGACTGGGTGCGCTCCCGCTTCGTTAGCAAGACTTTCATGGAAACCCCGGGCATACCCAGCACGCGTTGGTTCGATGCCACGCTGCTGCCGAAGGAGCAGGTCAGCCAACCGGATACATTGAAGGCGATGTTCGTCATGGGACATGGCGCCAACACGATTACCCGGATGCCAGTGTCAGTCCGAGGAATCGAGAAGCTCGATCTCTTGGTCGTCTGCGATCCGTATCCGACAAGCTGGTCCGTGCTCTCGGAGCGAAAGAACGGGACTTATCTGTTGCCGGCCTGCACCAGCTTCGAGCTGGATGGTTCGCGCACCGCCTCCAACCGTTCGCTGCAGTGGGGCGAACAAATCGTGAAACCCGTATTTGAATCAAAGAACGATTACGACACCATGTACCTGCTGGCCCGTAAGCTGGGCTTTGCAGATCAGTTGTTCAAGAACATCAAAGTCGACAATGGCGCGGTGTCGGCGGAGGACATTCTGCGGGAGATCAACCGTGGCGGTTGGTCGACGGGCTATTGCGGTCAATCGCCGGAACGCCTCAAGGCGCACATGCGCAACCAACACAAATTTGATCTGGTGACGCTCCGGGCGCCCAAGGACGATCCGGAAGTCGGGGGCGACTATTATGGATTGCCATGGCCCTGCTGGGGAACGCCGCAGCTTAGACATCCCGGCACACCGATCCTCTACAACACCAATCTATCTGTGGCGGATGGCGGCGGCACCTTCCGCGCCCGCTTCGGCGTCGAGCGCGTGGTCAAGCGCAAGGTGACGGAGAACGGCGTGGAGGTTGAGAAGGAGGTGCATGAAAATCTCCTTGCGGAGGGCTCCTATTCGGTCGGTTCGGAGATCAAGGATGGATACCCCGAGTTCACGTTGGGTGTGCTGAAGAAGCTGGGCTGGGACAAGGATCTCAGTGCGGAGGAAATGGCAGTCATCAAGCGTGTCAACCCAACCAACCCCGACGCCGTGTCCTGGTCGGTGGATCTTTCCGGTGGCATCCAACGCGTCGCCATCAAGCACGGCTGCAGTCCTTACGGCAACGCCAAAGCCCGGATGATTGCCTGGAATCTGCCGGACCCGATTCCGGTACACCGCGAACCGATCTACACCCCCCGACCCGACCTCGTCGCCCAATATCCAACGCTTCCGGACGCCCGGCAATTTCGCGTCCCCAATATCGGTTTTACGGTGCAGAAAGCCGCCGTGGAAAAGGGCGTTGTCAAAGACTTCCCGCTGATTTTGAGTTCCGGCCGGCTGGTCGAATATGAGGGCGGCGGCGAGGAGACCCGCTCGAACCGATGGCTGGCAGAGTTAAAGCAGGACATGTACGTGGAAATCAACCCCGCGGACGCGGCCGAACGGGGCATCGTCAACGGCGGCTGGGTGTGGGTTACCGGTGCTGAAAGCCATTCAAAGGCGCGGATGAAAGCGCTGGTAACGGAGCGCGTTGGCAAAGGCGTGACATGGATGCCCTTTCACTTTGCGGGCTGGTTCCAAGGCGTCGACCAGCGCAGCAAATATCCCAAAGGCGCCGACCCGTACGTCCTTGGCGAAAGCATGAATACCATAACGACCTACGGCTTCGACCCCGCGACTGGCATGCAGGAGCCGAAGTGCACACTCTGTCAGATCAGAGCGGCATGAGGGAAGTGGAAACATGGCACGGATGAAGTTCTTGTGCGACGCCGACCGCTGCATTGACTGCAATGCGTGCGTCACCGCGTGCAAAAACGAAAACGAGGTCCCCTGGGGCATCAACCGGCGGCGCGTCGTCACCATCAACGACGGCAAGCCGGGGGAGCGGTCAGTCTCCATGGCGTGTATGCACTGCACGGATGCGCCCTGCGCCGCCGTGTGCCCGGTGAGTTGCATCTTCCCGACCGAGGAAGGCGTCGTCCTGCATTCCAAGGACCTGTGCATCGGCTGCGGCTACTGCTTCTACGCCTGCCCGTTTGGAGCGCCCCAGTATCCTCGTATCGGTAATTTCGGCTCCCGCGGCAAGATGGACAAATGCACTTTCTGTGCGGGTGGCGGCGGCAAGGAAGAAACGGGCAGCAGCGAAGAATTCAAGAAATATGGCGCCAATCGCCTCGCGCAGGGAAAGCTCCCACTATGCGCCGAGATGTGTTCGACTAAATCTTTGCTAGCTGGCGACGGCGACATCATTGCCCAGATCTACAAGGAGCGGGTGTTGAAGCGCGGCTACGGGTCGGGCGCCTGGGGTTGGATGACGGCCTACCACGAGGAGATCCCAGTGTGAGCCGCGCGGGCAGCAAGATCATGATGCCAGTTCGTGCGTCGCTGCGCTGTGGCGCCGCGCTGCTCATCTTAGCAATGCTGGCCGGGCAGCCGGCGGCGGCGCAGCAAGCCAATCCGAACCAGCCGGTCGATCCGGATGCGAGCGCGGTGAAAGAACAGCGCCTGCTCGAGCGGGCGCCGCGCATCGAGGGACGCATCGACATTCCAGACCAGAAAGCGAGCGTGCTCATGCAGCCCGCCGGCCGGAGATGGGATTACTTTCATGAAGTCATTTTGCACTGGCTTGGCGCGATCGTAATGCTCGGCATGCTTGCTGTGTTGGCGCTCGCGTATCTCGTCATGGGGAGGATCCGAATTCACTCCGGACGAAGCGGCAGAAAAGTCGTGCGCTTCACGGGTTTTGAGCGTTTTTCACATTGGCTCACGGCAGTGTCTTTCGTACTCCTCGGTCTGACAGGCCTGAATATCACCTTCGGGAAGCTCGTGCTGCTGCCAGCTATCGGACCCGATGCATTCAGCGACTTCGCGCAAACCGCCAAGTATGTCCATAATTTTGTCAGTTTCTCTTTCGTCGTCGGCCTCATCCTGATCGTTGCTCTGTGGAGCAAAGACAATTTTCCGAGAAAAGTCGACATCGATTGGTTCAAGCAAGGCGGTGGCTTCATAAAATCGAAGCATGCGCCTGCCGGGCGCTTCAATGCCGGGGAAAAATTGGTGTTCTGGTTCGCCCTGATCGCCGGGATTGCGGTGATCGTGTCAGGATATCTGCTGCTGTTCCCGTTCTACCTGGTGAATATTGCGGGAATGCAAAATGCGCAGATCGTCCATTCGGTCGTTGCCGTACTGTTTGTCGCTGTGATTCTCGCGCACATCTATATCGGTACGCTCGGAATGGAGGGTGCGTTCGAGGCAATGGGAACCGGCGAGGTGGATCTTAATTGGGCCAAGGAGCATCACGATCAGTGGCTCCTAGACATGCCCGACAAAGAACGCCCGGTCAGGACGCCCGAGCCACCACTGCCCGGCGCAACCGCCAAATAGGTACTGCGCCGGCCGCTCAGCCCTCTTCCCCTTCCGCAGGCTTTTCCTCGACGCGGTCGCGTAGATAATCGTCTGTGGTACGAGCCGGTGTGCGCTGTGGCCCATAGGGATCAAATTCCCTCTCCGAGACGAAGGCAACGCGACAGTCGTCGCACATCCGAATGACATCCAGTCGTTCGGGGGATTCCTTGAACATCCAATGTGTGCCAGCGAGCTTTGCAGCGACGCGCTCGATCGTGCTCTTCACGCCAAAGGGTTTGCTGCAGCGGATGCAGCAGTATGGCTGCTCCTCTTTGAGGACCCGCGCGCCGCGGGAAATCGCACCGAAATCCAGCTGCGGCCTCAGCGTGATGACCTTCTCCGGGCAAGTTGCCTGACACAGGCCGCACTGCACGCAGGCCTGTTCGGAGAAGCGCAGCATTGGCCGTTGGGGATCATCGGTCAGTGCGCCGGTCGGACACGCCGATACGCAGGAAAGGCACAGCGTGCACCCGGTGGTATCCACCTCCACCGCCCCAAATGGGGCGTGAGCGGGGAGCGTGATCAAGTCGGTGGGTTCAGGCGCGGAGCGGTGCAACTCCTGCAACGCGAATCGAAGCACGCTGCGCCTATCTCCAACCGTTAGGAAACTGCCGGGATGCGGCGCGCCCGCCATCCGGGGAATGGTCCGCAGTTCGGCACCCAGGACATCGGGATCGTCCGTCTCGATGGTGGCGATCCGGTCGGCGCCGAAACCAAGTCCGGCCAGGATGGGCTCAGCCAGGGCGATTGTTCGGGTCAAGCCCGCAACATCGTGGCGCGGCCGCGATCGCAGCAGCAAGCGCACGGCGGATGCCCCATAGGCAAAGAGGGCTGCGATAGCCTCAAGCCCGATTTGCGTGACCTCATTGACACAAACCGGCAGCACCTTTGCGGGCAGTCCGTCGCCGAACCGAGCCAGGGCGTCGATCAGCGCCGCTCCGTGCGAAGCATCGTGAAACAAGACGATGGCGTGCTCACCGCCTGCTCCGCAATACGTCATGAGCAGCGCGCGTAGCTTCTGCAGTAGCTTATCGGATGGGGGCAGCGCATAGGCGGCAGCACCCGTGGGACAGGCAGCGGCGCACTGGCCACAGCCCGCGCAGAGATTGGGATCGACTGCGACGTGATCGCCGGCGGGTGCGATGGCGCCGGCCGGGCAAAGGTCAAGGCAGCGCGTGCAGCCGGTGATCTGCGAGCGCGAGTGCGTGCACAGCTGCTCGCTGAAGGTAATGTACCGTGGCTTGTCGAAGGTGCCGATGAGATCCCGGGCCTTCACGACGGCGCTCATCACCGCAGCGGGACCGGCGGGATCGGCGCGCAGATACCCGTCGCGTAGATCGGAGGCGGGAAATAACGGTGTGCCGCCCGAGAGGTCAAGAACGATATCGCAGCGTGACAAGGCGCCATCACGCGAGGGCCCAAAAGACAGGACCCTACGCGAGGACGGCGCTGCCTGCGCAAAATCATCGACCGTGATCTCAAAGGCGCCGAGGTGCCCCCTGGCCGACCGGATGGTACCTTTTGCGACCGGGAAATCACGGATTCGCGGCGGCACGACGGCGGCTGGAGGCTTGAGCAGGACGGTGATGTCCAGATGCGCCTTCAGCAACTCGCCGGCTTCAACAGCCTGATCGTCACGGCCGTATATGAGCACGACGCCGTCACTCTTGAGAGTGAGGTAGGATACTTCCGGCAAGGGCACCGCGGCCGCGGCGAGCAGCGCCGCCATCTTCGGTCCGGTCTCTGCCGCCTCGGAGGACCAGCCTGCGGTCTCGCGCAGGTTGACAAAATCGATGGGCGTCGTACGCCCAAGTTCCCCTGCTGCCGCAGAGAATGCAGCGGCCTCCTGCGTGCAGGCGACCGTCAGTGAGGCAGGGTCTTTCGCAATTGATTGGAAGCGTGCCAGCTCCTTCCGGCACAATTGGTGTGAGCTCGTCACTAGTGCCCCGCAGCCACCGCGACGTATCGCCTCGGGATCGAGCGGCATCGTGTCTTCGCACGTGCACAGCAGGATTTTGCGAAGTGAATCAGGCATTTTCTCGCGATCCGTGACAGTCGAGGCTTTGCTTCACCCACGAACTGCAACGTACCAGAATAGCACCGAATTGGGACCTCCCAATGCCCTTGAAGAGTTCTTCCTATCCGTACCGATGCGGATCTATAGTCCAAGGGATGTGACTCTCAAGGAGTCTCTGTGCTGATCAGGCCACGCGCGTGAAGCTGCTGAAGACCATACGGGCAGACCGGTCGGACTCATTTATCTTCGATAAGGCGGCGGAGCCTGGCGAATGGGCCGTGTCCGGTGTCTTCGTGTTCGCGCATCGGGATCCGGCCTCGCTGACGGGGAAGGCCCGAGCCGCGTTTCGGGGCGGCTTCCTGGGCATCGACTCGTTCGGCTGGTCGACCTTGGTCCGGATTGTCGAGGCAAACGAGGCGGACCGGGCAGGGGCAGTCGAGTTGCTGGCGGCACAATTGGTTGCACTCCTCGGAGCACCAGATCTCCTCACCGCGCGTGCCGCCGCGGAGGAGGAAATCGCTTTCGCAGAATCGCTTTGCGAACATCCGACTGCGATGCTGATCGCAGTGTCGCGTCGCTACGAGAAGGACATGACGCACGAAGCGTTTCGCACATTGCAGCCAAGCGGCCGATGGAAGCAGGCGCCTGTCTTCCGCTTTGTCGATGTGCCGGACGAAGCGGATGTACCCAGCGAGCTGATCGACTTTGCTGCGCTCGTGAATTCGGAGCGACGTTGAACACGAAACGCGACTTTTGGCTTTCGTGCGGCCACCATCTGCTTGATCGCGGCGAGGACGGCGGCTTGATCGCATCGGATGAATTCCTGAAGGCCTACCTGGCGCGGCCAGAAATGGCGCCTCCCCCGGACGCCTGCCGGGCGGAGCGGGCGCTGCACGAGGAGTTGCTCCGCAATCCGCGGCAGTCAGTAGGGCCTGGGCAGATCGCCGCGATCGCCGACGAAGACGCCCGTGAGAACTGGGAATTGATGGTCTCATGGCGGGATCATCTGGCGCGGCATCTCACATTGGAGGCGGCATATCTTGTAATCGCGCGGCACGGGCTTAAGTTCCCGCATCTATTTCTCAATCAACTCGTGCAGGTGATCTTGCGCAATGCGCTCGATGGCTGCGAGGACGCCTTCATGCTGCGCGCGGCGGAGCTGTTCTTCCGTCCCCAGAAATTGGCCTCCTACCAAGGTACCTTGATGGCCGCCGATCAGGAGACCGCCTCAAACTTAAGCACCGGGGCGACATCGCCGTTGATCTCGCTATTGGGGCTTGGCTCCCCGGAGATTGACGTGCTGAGCGAGGCCAATGCTGCGAGCTACTGGGAGCGCAGCGACTTGTTCGACATGGCACTCGATCTCACCGCAGGCCGCCGCGGGCTCGCGGCTCTGGGCGAAGTC
>Ga0182030_10012299_pt1 | contig 17162 bp, 19 predicted proteins | sample 812S3MmetaG_FD_121299 | JGI IMG/M metagenome (GOLD analysis project Ga0182030, IMG submission 121299) | Permafrost microbial communities from Stordalen Mire, Sweden - 812S3M metaG (Illumina Assembly) | ecosystem: Environmental > Terrestrial > Soil > Wetlands > Permafrost | place: Sweden...
GCGAAGGGAGGGACGACGAAATACTCCCCACTCTGGCAGGCAGACGGCAACAAGATCGTTCGCATGGCACCGACGGAATACATGGGACGCTTCATGCCGGAATGGTGGGATTACGCGATTGCGGATGAGATTCATCAACTGGCTGGCGACACCGCCCAGGGCAACGCCCTTGGAGTGCTCAACAAAACGGCAAGACGGTTCCTGGGACTCACGGGAACCCTACTTTCCGGCTATGCAGATGATCTGTTCAACACCCTGTTCCGCACCGATGCCAAGCGCATGATCGAGGACGGCTACGAATGGGGCTCTGCCGGGCGTGAACGCTTTACGCGCGACTTCGGCGTCATCGAGACCATTGAGCGCATTACAGTCGAAGATAACGCCTGCTCGAAGAAAACCAAGAAGACAGTCACGATCAAGCGCAAGCCCGGCGCCTCACCGTTACTGTTCGGCAAGTATCTGATGGACCACTGCGCGTTCATCGGCCTGGAGGACATCTCAGACGGACTGCCCAGCTACCGAGAGGAAGTCGTGCCGGTAGCGATGGAAGAGCCACTGAAGTCAGCCTATGAGGAGCTTGAAGAGGAAATCACTGCCTGCTTGAAGGAGCACCGCGGTAACAGCAGCGTCGCCAGCACCATGCTGAACGCACTGCTCGCATGGCCGGACCATCCGTATGGTTTCGGCACTCTGTACGGTTCTGAATTTGACCCAGAAACCAAATGCCGCGAGTCATTTGTCATTGCCGAAACGGTTGATCTGGACAAGAACGAGGCGTATGCCAAAGAGCGGGCACTCATTGAAGAAGTGAAAGCCCAGCTCGCACGCGGCCGCAAATGCCAGGTCTTTGCGGTTTACACCAACAAGCACGACGTAACGGCGCGACTGGAACAGCTATTTCGCGTTGAGGGAATACGGGCTGCGATCCTGCGGGCCAGCGTTCCCACTCACAGGCGGGAAGCCTGGTACCGTGAGCAGCTGCGCCGGGGAATCGATGTCGCGATCTGCCATCCCAAGATCGTCGAAACTGGGCTGGATCTCCTTGACTTTCCAACCATCCTGTTTCACGAGACGGGCTACTCGCTGCACACCTTGCGGCAATCTAGTCGACGTTCATGGCGCATCGGACAGAGACGGCCAGTGGAGGTGAAGTTCCTTGCTTATGCAGGAACCATGCAGGAGGTCTGTCTCCGCTTGATGGGCAAGAAACTCCTCGTAGCCTTGGCCATGGAGGGGAAGTTCACCTCCGAGGGTCTCCAGGCAATCGATGGAGATGACGACATGCTCACGGCGATGGCGCGTGAGTTGGTGGAGAACAAGGGAATTGGAGAGTCCGCAGATTCGGTTTGGAAGAATCTGCAGCAGCTGCGGCCGTCCACGTTTCCAACCGTAGGAGAAGGAGATCTGATTGCGGCACCAGAAGGCCAGGGTCCCGGAGTTCCAGAGATGCCTAGGTTTTCTGTGGAATCACTCCCGGATTCCGCACTGAGCAATAATGAGGATATTCGCGGGCGATGCATCCCAAGAATCCGAGACGTCGAGCAACTCTCGCTGTTCTAACAGGGTGCGCTGCGGCCGGGCGTCGAGTGCCGCCGGCCGGCGGCGGGCGATCTCCGCTGGGTCACATGGGTTTCCACCTGCACGATTGCTTTCATCCATGTAGCTGCCACTGTGCAGTGCAGCGGAAGCGCCGATTTCGCTCCTTTGGCGATTCGCCTGACATTGCCAACGCGGTCAATTCTTGTTAAACTAAACCAACTTAGCTTAGCTAAGTTTGATACATGTCATGAAAACGGTAAACATTCACGAAGCCAAGACACAGCTCTCGAAACTGGTGGAAGCGGCGTCCAAGGGCGAGCCTTTCATCATCGCCAAGGCGGGCAAACCAGTTGTCAAGGTTACCGCGCTGACCGCGCCCACCGACGACCAGATGAAGCGTCTGGGGTTTCTGGCGGGACAAATCACCGTACCGGACGATTTCGACCAAATGGGCAGTGAGGAGATCGAGAAGCTCTTCGGCGGTGGGGAATGAAGCTCTTATTGGACACACACTTGCTACTTTGGGCCGCCGGAGAACCCAAGCGTTTGCCAAAGAACATCCGGACCTTATTGGAGGACAGGGACAATGAGTTGCTGTTCAGCGCTGCCAGTTTGTGGGAGGTAGCCATCAAGAGTGGATTAGGGCGAAAGGACTTTCGGGTTGAGGCCCGTCTGCTGCGCCGCGGCCTGCTGGATAACGGTTACAGCGAATTGCCAATTGTCAGCGACCACGTCGTTGCCATCGAGAGCCTGCCACCGATCCATAAAGACACCTTCGATCGTATTCTGGTCGCGCAGGCGGCAGTTGAGGGCATTACGCTGCTCACCAACGATCCTGTCGTGGCGCAGTACCCGGGCCCGATACGAAAGCTGTAAGCAAACCACCAGGCCCCTGTCAGCGATCGCGCCTCGCGCGGTCTGCGGGCTAACCGCATCTTGCAGACTATCCGCCGGCCGCTGCGGGTGCGGCGTCAAGGGTACCACTTGCTAGCCTTGGTCTGGACTTCGATGCGTTCAGCGCGGTTCGTTTCGTGAGAGGAAAGCGCAAATAGCGTACGGCCATTCTGCCCGGCATCCGGCATAAGCAGCGCAGGGCCGAAAACGCATCCGGACAGAACGAGCCAGAAAGAGCGTTCCTCTACCGTGCGCCCAAAGAGTGAGCGGAGTTGGGATCGCGATCCTGATATCCTGATGTTCCGAAGATCCTGCGAGGAAAGCATGAGTCATTCATCAGCACCGATGTGGAAGACACGACTCGTGGAGGGCGGCTATCCCGACCGATCCTTTGATATCGAATTCTGGCAGGAACAGGGCGATGACGCCATCTTTGCGGCCGCATGCGAACTGGTGGAACTAGCCGAGGAAGTCAGACATGGCAGAAAACCCACACTACAAAGAACTATTACAAGTCTTAAACGAATTTGAGGTCGAGTATTTAATTGTCGGCGGATTCGCCGTCATGAAATACAGCGAGCCGCGTTATACGAAAGATCTCGACGTGTGGGTGCACAATTCGAAGCGAAACTCTCTCCGTGTTGTGGAAGCGCTCAAGAAGTTCGGCGCTCCCCTTGACCATGACCAGGTAACGGCCGAAACTTTCACCGATCAGCAAGTGGTCTACCAGATCGGAATTGCTCCGGTGCGCATCGACATTCTGACCGAAATCACCGGCGTCAGCTTTCCCGACGCCTGGAGAAAGAGGGTCGCAGGCACTTTCTTCGGCCTCCCCGTGCACTTCATCTCGTGGGATGACTTAGTGGCCAACAAACAAGCACTCGGTCGCAGCAGTGACCTCATGGACCTTAAGCGTAATCCGGGGACCTCGAAGACTGAGACTTAGGCAGCGGCTCGAGTTGCTCCAGTTGGACATAAGCCGATGGGTTCTTTGCCAGACCCCGTCCCTGAGGGTCGGAGGGAGCCGTCGTATACGACCGTTATCGTATCGGCAAGAGCCACGAACCTAGGAACCGCTCCTCCCCCAGAAGCGGCTCCGACCAGAATCACATTCCCAGAGTGGCGCATGGAATGTGGCCGAACCCATTCTCTACTTGGCTGTTGGCAAGGGAAAGCTAAGTTTTCGGTTTCCATGGAGATGCGGTTGCCACGCCGACTCACACCCAAGCGTACTGCACTCCAACCTTCAGGATTTCCCAGTGCAAGACTCTGGGCCACCTGGTTCTGTTGACAGCAATCCATATATGGATAGAAAATACTACAGAAATGGAGAATTCTTGTGACTATCCAGACAGTCCCTCGTGACTTAGGGCTCGATCTAAGAAAGCTGCCGGACCTGACTGACTCTGCAACCCGCAAGCGACTGAGTCCGGCAGCCATCGAAGCAGTGCTCAAGATCTCCGAGAAATGGGGTCTGAAGAGCGACGATGCCATGTTGTTGCTGGGAGGGATTTCCAACGGCAGGTATTATGGGCTGAAAAAGAGCCGCAAAGGTCCGTTGACTCAGGACGAGTTGACTCGAGTTTCACTGCTGATCGGAATCTTCAAGGCTCTCAACATCTTGTTCAGCGAGAAGCTTGCGAACCAGTGGGTGTCGCGCCCAAACAGCAACCCAATGTTCAAGAACCAGCCTCCTCTTTTGTTCCTGATCCAGGGTGGAATGCCCGGCATGCTGGCGGTACGTCGACTGCTGGACAGCCGTCGCGGCGGAAGATAAGCCGTGCCCGTTACAGTTCAAATTGATCAAAGAGACACCCACCGACTGATTCCCGCTCAATATGCAGAGGGCGGGGCATCTGTGTTGACACGTCTAACCGATGACGGAGACCTTCTGGACGGCATCTTTGAACTCGACAATGCCACCAACGATCGCCTTTTAGCAGAATCAGGATTGTTGCCTGGGATCGATGCCAGGGAACTGGTCTTTGGAATTCCTTCGTATCGAATCATCAATGCAGCCTTCTGCCACCCGGCGCCGGGCGGCTCCCGGTTCAATTCCGCGGATCGTGGAGCGTGGTATGCAGGCTTTGAATTGGAAACTTCCCAGGCGGAAGTTGCTTACCATAAGCAGCTCTGGCTGCAAGAAACGGATTGGAACGAAGAAGAAATCGCGGATTATGTCGATTATCGCGCGGATTTCCGTGCCGAGTTTCATGACGTTCGAGGGACTCGGAAATATAGGGACTGCCTGTCTCCAACCAGCTATGTTGCTTCCCAGGCGCTCGCGGCCCAACTTCTGGAAGCCGGCTCGGCAGGAATTGTCTATCCCAGCGTTCGCCGCGCTGGTGGAACCTGCATCGCGTGTTTCCGGCCGGTGTTGGTGACCAACGTCCCCAAAGGCGAGACGTTTACGTTCATCTTCGCTGATTCTCGTACTCCGCCCACGATTCGGCGGGCTTAGCGCCACCTTTTACTACCCTTTGATGGAGAACAGGGTTGGCTTGAAGTACTTGGCTTGGCCGACCCGTCGCATCCAGTCCATTTCCTCTGGAGTCATTGGGCCCTTATCCAGCGCGTCAAGCGCGGCGGAAAGATCAGAGACTGATCTGGGTCCAGTCAGGCAGAGGTCAACCGCCGGGTTCGTCAAATTGAACCGATAACAATCACTCGCCGAGGGGACCCTATTACCGGCGGGAACCTTGTCAGGTTTCATCAGATCACCCCAGCACGTAGCCGTGAACGCTACGATTCCGGGTCGGACCTCAGGTGCCGGTAGTTTTGGGAAGATGTCTCGTTCGGCGCCCGGATGTACTGCGTTGTAGCGCACATGAAGGACATCAACATTGCCATTATGGTCGGCCATTGCTGCTGCCTGTGGCCGATTGTGGGTCGAGACGGCGATGGCGCGTATCAGACCGCGTTCGCGAAGCCGCAACGCCTGGTCGAAGATTGCAGGACTGACGTTCTTATTCCACATTCCCAGCAGGAGAATGTCAGCGTGATCCATGCCAAGCGACTTCAGGGCGCGCTCCAGACTCCACGGAACCAGTGCAGCGACACGCGAATAAGACTGGATAACAAGGCGGAACTCATCGCGACGTGATCTAAGGCTGCGCAGTCCGGCGCCGAACTTCGCAGTACGCATCGAGCCCCAATACAGGTAGTTGACGCCCCGCTCAAGCGCCATATGCACGCAACGCTCGTCCGCGCCATAACTGGATGCCAGACCAAGGCGGCCCACTTTCCAGCCGGTCTTACCCAGCGTTGCGGTCTTCCAGTCGGTCATCCCTTGTTCACCGAGACCCTAGAACTCAGAACCTGCACATCAGGAATTGCTATGGAACAGTTATACCCGAGCCAGTCTCGGCCGGTTTGTAAGGCAGCCCTCCGCATCGCCCGTGATCGCGTCAAAGTCCAGAGCCGACGCAAGTACGTCTTCACCGACCAAATCGACCGCCTTATCCGGGAGAGTTATCACAATCGTCGAGACGAAAAGACACGTTTTAATGTCCGGACATTGGCCAAGAAGGTTGGTATGCCGCATTGGGCGCTGAAGAAGCGCGCCCGTGAATTAGGCCTGGCGCGAACCAAGGAGCTGCCATGGAGCGAGGCGGAGTTAGGCATTCTGGCCCGGTATGCGTGGATGAGCGACGAGCGAATCCGTCTGAAGCTGAAGGCTGCCGGATACCCGCGCACGGTAACCGGAATCCACCTCAAGCTGAAGCGGATGCGTTTCAAGCATGACGGAAGTTTCTACTCTGCTTACAGTCTTGCGCAAGCGCTGGGGATCGACCCCCATGCAGTAACTCGCTGGATCAAGAGCGGCCATTTGAAGGCCAAATTCCGAGGCACAGCACGAGGCCCACAGCAGAACGGCGACAGCTACCTGATCCAAGAGAAGGATGTCTGCCGTTTCATCCTCGAACACCCCACGGACATTGACCTGCGCAAAGTGGACCAAATCTGGTTTCTCGATTATGTGGAATCAGATTTGGATGCATAGTACGTTCAGACCCAGTTGTTTTTCTTTTGAAACCAGTTGGGTGAAGCGGTCAGCGGCACCAGCGGGAAATGGCTGGCGACCTGCCGGGAAAGATGCTAGAATGTGTACAGTGAGTACACAATATGGAAAGCGTCAAGATTGGCATCCGTGAATTCCGCGAGAATCTTGCGGGCTACCTCGAATCTGACAAGCCTCTGGCGATTACGCGCCACGGCGAGACACTCGGCTTCTACATTCCCGCACAAAAACGTAGCCGGGAGGCGGAACTCGATGCGATGCGCGCCGCCGCGAAGGACCTGGACGAAATGATCGCGTCCTGGGACGCTACGGAAGACGAGCTGATGGACGAGTATAAGCAGATCCACCGGTCTGCCCGCGAGAAGAAGCGGAATGCCAAGTAGAGCACTGGTAGTGGACGCCAATATTCTCGTACGGGCTGTCCTAGGCAAGCGCGTGCGTGAATTAATCGAGGCATATGCCGGAGACGCGTCGTTCTTTGTTCCGGAAGTTGCATACGCCGAGGCCGAAGAACACCTAGCGGCGCTCGTCATCAAGCGCGGCGGTGATCCTGAAAAGGCGCTCGCACTCTTGCGCTCCTTGGGTCAGCTGATGGAACTGATAGGAAGCGAGGTGTACAGCGAGTTCGAAGCGGAAGCTCGAGAACGGTTGGGCCAACGGGATCCAGAGGATTGGCCCATGCTGGCCGCGGCACTCGCCCTTGGGTGCCCAATCTGGACGGAAGACACAGATTTTTTCGGATGTGGTGTAGCCACGTGGACATCCGACCGCGTCCGGATGTTTCTGCGGGAGTGACCTTCGGCGCCTTTCTTGCCGAAGCGAGGTCAGAACTCTTCGCTCTTGTCCCGGATGTTTAATTGGAACTGCCAACCTTCGAAGCTCATCAACATTCGGCCAAAGTCCTTCCAGGTGATCTCTCGACCATCAATGACGAGGACCGGCACGTGGCCATCCTCGGAGTCGTCCCACTCGATCCGTCCCCGTACGACACGATCCGCGATCTGCAGGCCAAACTCACTGTTCGTGAGGTATTTGGCAGATAAGGCGCGGCGAATCCTCTCGATTAGTCGGCCGAGCAGCACGAGTAGATCATCTTCGGGATCGCCGATGATCTGGAACCGGTAGCCGGACGGCTCTCCGTCGCGGAGTTCGAAGGCATCGAGAGCGACCCCCGGGCCAAACAAATGGGTACGGAAGTGAAATTCGTGGACTTCTCCGTCACAATCAACGAGACCGACCGGAGCGAACTTGGCGTGCTCAAACTTGTCCAGGCCACCTAATTTGGCTACGTCCTGGTTGAAACATTGGCTGCAAAGTTGTCTGTATCCCCGCTCGATGGAGCCGTAGCTGACGGTGTCGTAGCTCGCCGCGATCTGGCCACAACCGTCGCAGCGAACCTCGTGTTTTCCCATGAACTCGACTTGCTTCATTTTCCCGCAGCATAGCAGACGCCAACCTGTTTGCACGGAAAAGGTGAAAGCTGAGAGCGTTGGCTCCCATCGTGAATCGCTTCTCCATTGCGCCACGCAGTTCTCAGAAGTATCCCGGAATGCAAAGACACCGAATCTGGTCGGCGCCAAGTTGGTCGGGCTGGGTACCTGAGGGAATCTCAACGAGACGAGTGGAGATCTTGGAACATAGCCGCGCGGCAATGGCGACGCCTGCGGTGCGTCCCGCCCTGTCGCCGTCGAGCAGCAGGATAACTTCCTGGAAGTGCTGCTGAAGAAGCCGCTCCTGGTGCTGGGAGAGCGCGCATCCCATGAGGGCGACAACGCAAGGCAGTCCCGCCTGGTGGACATTGAGACAATCGAAGAATCCTTCGACGACAACTACGGTCTTGCCGTGAAGCACGGCCCGGTGCAGATTGAAGAGGGCCAGCGATTTCCGGAACCGGGGCGGAAAACGATATCTCGGTTCGGTCTGGCCAAGAGATCTTCCTGCGTAAGCGACAAGGCGGCCATCCTCACCGTGAATGGGTATCACGACGCGCCCCTGCATGTAGCCTTGTCCCGCAAAGAAACCAATCCCAAAGTGCTCTGCAGTTTCTGGACTGATTCTCCGCTCCGCAAGATAGTGATGGTGGATATCAACATTCTTGAGCCTGAAGGGAAGAGGCGGATTGGGTTCCGCGCCGATCGCTGAAGGCGACTCGGGTGGCTCTGTTTGGATGGAAGACGGAGACGGCGTACGCTGCTGAGCGCCACCGCTTGTGTTTCGCTGGACCAGCTCGGCAGTTCCGCTGAACCAGTTCTGAAGCCGGAGGGCCGCATCACGAATAGAACAGCTTTCCATGAATGCGACGAAATCCAGGACGTTGCCGCCTACGCGACCGCCTCGTGCCGCGGCACACGAGCCGGAGTGGCAGGCCCACGCGTTCTTCTCGGTATTGACAATGAAGCTCTGCCGGCTGCTTTTAGACAAGTGGGTCGGCAAAGGACAGCGCCCACGGAGGTAGCAGCGATCAAGGCGGTGCAACATGACGCCATAATGTGCGAGGGTCATCTCCATGGAAATGCTGGCCTTCACTGCTCGAAAATCAACCCAGTCATTTTTCATTGCACTTCATTGCCGCCAGAGACCTTGGTCGGATTGGCCTTGATTTGGACCAACTCCGCGGCTCTAAGTTGACGCGGTGTTGGTCCGGCCGGAGTCGGCACGTCTGCCAATGCACCAAGCAACCTCTCGAAGGCAGCCAAGCCGTCCTCTACGGCTGCAAGCTCTTCGTCGCGTAACGGAATCTCTTGGCGCATGCGCAACAGGTTCTGCTTGCCTTCGAGGATCTGGGCTTGCGAGGTTCCCTTCGGCCGATAGTATGGGCACTTGGCACATGCCATTCGGTGGGGGCATCGGTCGAAGAAATCGTATGAGCAGTAGCCATGGCCCAGGTCATAGAACATCCAAGGCTGAGTGGCAGTCGCGCCTGTTGTGACACTCTGCCGATCAATCAGGACTTCAATGGAGCGAACATTGCGAGCAAAATATCCGGCCTCCCGGTATGACTGCGCCATTTTGCTTGGGCTGATATCGAGATAGTACTGAGTTGAGTTCGCCCACTTGTGTCCAAGCCATTTCTGCAATTCGAGGAGCGACATGGGTTCTTTGGCGTTAAAGAGCTGAGAGGCAATGGTGGATCGGGCGCGGTGGGTAGTAATTTTGCCACGGATGTCTGAGGTGGGAATGCCCGCTTTCCGGCAGAGCACCGGCACCAGGGTCTTGTTAACGTACTTCCTGGCGATCTGTCGGCACCGGAACATGAAAAGAAAGTGGACCAATTCCCCTGTCTTCTCGTCCAGCAGAGGCGGTTGTTCCGGCCGCTCAGCTTCCCAGGAGCGCACAGCGTCACCGACGATCTCGTCCACGGGTTTCGTGAATGCGAAGGAGGTCTTGTTCACCGGCACGTGCAGATCGCAGACCCCACTGACCGGCGGCGGCGTTTGATTCCATTGCCGCCGGGTGCAGCCGAGCGGCAATCGGCGGATCTCGTCCATCCTCAGTCCGCTGAAGAGCCAGATGATCGTCACTGCCCGAACCATTGAATGAGGATAGAAATGCCGCGTGTGACAACGTGGGACCGGAAGATCCGCCTCTGCGAGATTGAGACCCGCCCAAAGAAGCTTAGCCCACATATCGTCCGTAATCGGCCGAGGCTTGGGTCCGATTAGAGCCGCGACGCTTCGGGGAGTAGCAAAGCAACGGTGAGGATCGAAGCGTCGCGGGATCCACTCCCATTCCTGGAGGTCCCGAAAGAAAGTGCTCAGGGAGCAGAGGTGATGGGCCTTGCACCTTGCGGAAACGGGCTGTCCCCAGCGTTTCTGGTATTTCTTGTCAACCTGCGTCCAATCGCCCACGGTTAATCGACAAACTGCAGCCACCCACTGTGCGGCCACTTCGCGGGTCCATTGCGCCGGTGTAACAAATTCAGGGTGCAGTTTTGTCGCCCAGCGTCCGGTCTTGAGAATATTCACATAATGGTGATGCCGGACCTTCGGGCTCAGGGTGGAGGTGGCGCGCCAGCGTTCGACCCATGCCACCCACTCCGGGTGAACGCCGTTGCGAGCGTCCCCCATTTTGCGGTTTCCTGCTTCTGTGGGATCGAGCGCGCGATCCGTAATCCCAAGACCCGCGAGAGCCTTGGACAGGGGCAGAAGGTGTTCGCTGCGATAGCCATGGCTCGCGGCTCGTTGTTGCTCCAGGAAAGCGACGGTCAGGTCCTCCAATCGCGGACTGCGATTTGCCAGGAAGACAGCGGCGATGGTCCGCTGCAGTTCATGGGCACGTTGAGGCCCGTAACCCCACGCCATCAGAGCATCGAGCACGCGCTGAATGGCATGGTCTATGGTCTGTTCACCAAACACTTCTCTTGCAAGCGGTAGGTGTTGGATGCTTCCAAGCGCATGGAGGTCGTCGAAACATCCCAGCAAGTAGGCGACGGTCAGAGTGGAGTGCCGAACCAACTCCGCGAAGTTCTGGTACCGCCGTCGAAAGGCCGTTCTCGAAACACATAAGATTTCGCACCAGTCGTCGTGTTTCCACGCCCAGTAGGAGGTCTGACGTTCATGCATCTCAAACAGGAGGACAGCCAGTGTGCGCCGCCGGGACTCCAAACTGGCATCAGTCGCCGCCATGACGTCCATGATCGGCCGCTGCAGGCGACCGAGACCCTCAAGGGCATCTTCCAGCCAACGCAGGCGACGTCCGATTCTGGGCACCAACTTGGCCAGATGTTGTACTTCATGACGATGGAGAGCAGGCGAACGATCATAGACCGACATATCGATGAGCCAGGGTTTTTTCCTTGCCGCTAAACATGCGGGATCCGGAGCCAAGCTTTGGGCAAACGATGCCTTCACTTCAGAAGGTCCTCCAGCATCTTGCTCCGCCAAGCGTGGATCTCGGCCATACCACGGGCAATCCTCTGACTCAATTCCCGCCCGCTCAGGTGGATGTAAATAAGCGTAGTTTGTATGCTGCGATGGCCAGCGAATGTCGCGATCTCATGCACGTCCCAGTCACTTCGGGCCAGATCCGTCAACCGCAGGTGGCGCGGTGTGTGCGTGGTGAACTGAAAAACCCCACAACGTTCCGAGATTCGCTGCACAACCTTCGACCATGTCCATATGGAGATAGGCTTTCCCGCATTGCGACGCGATTCCGAAATAAATAACCGGCCGCGGTCCCGACTAAACTCGCGGCGGCGGCGCAGATAGGCGCCGAGCAGCTCGCTAGCAGGCAGCGAATATGGCACCACCCGCTCGCGACGAGTTTTCGTATTCTCTGCCAGAATCCTGATGGTTCGATGGGCGGGATCGATATCTCCCGCGTCCAGACCACAAAGTTCCTCTCTCCGCAGCGCCCCGTCATATGAAAGTGCCAGCATCATCCGGTTTCGAACGGATTCCTTCCGGGCCGCCTCAAGCACGGCGCACCACTGTTGATCATTGGGAATCCAGGGCAGCTTTGTGAATCTAGGAATCAGTCCTCGGTCTCTGCAACCGCCAAAGCTCTTTCCGGGAGTGTAGCGGCCACGCCCAACCGGATTGGTAGACCGTAAACCTTCTTCCATTACATAGTCATAGAAAAGGCGAACTGCTGTGATTCGCTGCTGCAAAGTCGCATTGGCGAGGCCCGCACCGGAATCGAGCACCACAACGTTTCGTCCGCGCTGGCCGGGCCGTAATGTTAGGTAGCGTACGTACTCGGCGACGTGATCCTTGGTGGCAGTGACCACAGAGGCGTTCCTGTCAGCGCTGAATGCAAGGTACTCTTGCAAAGCACGTCCGTAAGCATCCAGCGTATTGGCCGCAAGCCCCAGGTTGGATTCAAGTACCAGCCAGGCCCGAGCCATTTCGTTGTCAGCCACGCCAGGGTATAGCTCCCATCGCACATCAGCCATTTGATTCACCGCTTCCCGACTAGCTTTGACGGTCACGAAAGCAAAACAAGTTGGCGTTGTCCCGACTATCTCTGAAGGGGGTATCCGACTACATAATCCCTGGTGTGCGAATCTGAACGACTTCACATATTCGGCATGTCCCGCTGTGCGCATGGAAAATGGGCTTTACAACTGAAAGCGATCAAACTGGTTTCAAGAAAAAAACAATAGGGCTATCCCCCACTGCGACGCGGTCTCCGATCTGCATATTCCACATAACTTAGATCTCATTACCAACGGCTTAGTCCGAGCAGCCTGAGATCTCCCGTTCGTAAACTGCTTGACCGCGAAGACAAACCCGTCTGTCGCGGTCGGGCGCCGCGCCGCCGGAAGCGGCATAACCAACTCGGGACAGTCGCAGACCTCGTTGTCTGCTGGCTCTCCCGAGTTCCATTCTTGGAGGAATCACCATGCAAGAGACAACCCTTATCGAGCAGGACCAGCCAGTTGGGGCAATTCTCAGCCCCGTAACGGCCCCAGCTCCGACCATGACACTGTGCTCCTATGGCACCAAGCTGACTCGGGAGGAACTCGCCCGGGTGGCAACGCCGGCGGCCACAGCAACCCACAAACCCATTCCCCACATCGCCGTGGTGGAGAAGCTGATCGAAGCACTCGGCTTCCGCCAGATTGGCGTGGTGCGGGAGGAGTACGCCGTTTCATCCGATGGGATGCGGATGTTCGGCGTGATGGACCTGAGCTCCGGCTTCGAGGGCTGCCGCTTTGCCATCGGCCTTCGGAACAGCCATGACAAGAGCTTTCGGCTGAGTTGCACCGTTGGGCTGAGGGTCTTCGTTTGCGAGAATCTCGCGTTTCACGGGGAATATACTCCCGTGCTCGCGAAGCATTCCAAACACTTCTCACTCGAAGACAGCCTGGCCATCGGCGTCGATCGGATGCAGAGGAACTTTGGGCCTCTGAAGCAACAGGTGGACGAGTGGCGTGCGATGCAGTTGTCCACGGCTTCGGCAAAGCTGCTGATCTACCAGGCGTTCATCGAGGAGGAGTCTGGGTTTCCCAAGCACCTGGCCCGGCGGGTCCACGATCTCTACTTTCAGCCCGTGCATGAGGAGTTCCAGCCGCGGACCATGTGGAGCTTGTCGAACGCCTTCACGAGTGCCTTCAAGGAGCTGGAGCCAATTCCCCAGTACAAGGCGACGGCGAAGCTGGCGGGCTTTCTGCAATCCGTCCGTCCTCAGTAACCCCTACCGCAATGTCGGCGTACGGTTCTTAAGTTGCGTCAGCTGCCTCAGCTCATTGGAGAACTGGACAGTGGAAGGGACCGTGCGCCGCCAATTGGCGGCTTGAATTCCATCATCGTGTGCCAAGACATGGTCATGATGTTGGCTCGTCCCTTGTGGGCGGTTGTGACCAGTCTGACCGGCCCAGGCTCAAGCAGACCGCAGACCTTAGTGATAAGCTGCAACGTCACCGTCGAAAGTTTCGCAGAGGACCTGATGATAGCTCTCCGGAAGTTCCACGCACTCGCTTTCGTAGTGGTCTGTTTTTGCAGTTTGCCCGTATTTCCCCAGGGCAGCGGAACGACAGGGGCGCAGCCAATGTGCGAGGAACTCGCTCAGTTGAAGTTGCCCTCGGCAAAGGTCACGAGTGCCGCACTCATACCGGCAGGCAAGTTTTCCGGTCCTCCGGCCGTATTTACCGGCCAAGACCTGTCGGCGTTCTATAAGACGCTCCCCGCTTTTTGCAGAGTGCTGGTCCAGGCCATGCCCACTGCCGATTCCGACATCAAGATAGAAGTCTGGATGCCGGTTTCCGGCTGGAACGGGAAGCTATACGGAACTGGCAACGGCGGTTTTGCCGGGCTGATTGATCACCATCAGTTGGGTACGGCAGTGAGTCGCGGCTATGTTGCGGCCGGCACGGACGCCGGGCATACGGGCACTCCGATTGACGCCGCCTGGGCACTCGGGCATCCGGAGAAGGTGATCGACTTCGGACACCGAGGCATTCACGAGATGACAACCGCGGCGAAGGCGGTTGCCAAAGGTTTTTACGGTCGCGAACCGCAGCGGTCGTACTTCTTCGGCTGCTCTGACGGCGGTCGCGAGGCGCTTATGGAGGCGCAGCGCTACCCGGAAGACTACAACGGCATCGTGGCGGGCGCCCCCGCGAACTACTGGACCGCCCTGCTTTCGACCGCCGTCTGGGATACTCAGACGCTCACCGTCGATCCCGGCAGCTTCATTCCTCAGACGAAGATTCCAGCCATTGCCAACGCAGTGCGTGCCGCCTGCGATTCGCTCGACGGCGTGAAGGATGGAGTGCTCAACGACCCCCGCCAATGCAAGTTCGATCCCAGCACGATCGTCTGCAAGACCGGTGAGGACTCGGACAATTGCCTGACAGCGAAACAGGCGGCAGCACTGAAGGCAATCTACGCGGGGCCAAAGGATTCACAAGGTCGCACTGCCTTTCCCGGTTATCTGCCGAGCGCGGAAGAAGGACCGGGAGGCTGGGGCACGTGGATTACAGGTCCGGCTCCGAACAAGAGCCTTATGGCGTTCTTCGGTACGGGCTTTTTTTCCAACATGGTGTACGGCAAGGCGGACTGGGACTACAAGACCTTCACCTGGGATGCGGGCCTGGCCGCGGCGGAACAGAAGACGGCAGGCGCGCTGAACGCGACCAGTGCCGATCTCTCTGCGTTCAACATGCGAGGCGGCAAGCTGATTCTGTACCACGGATGGAACGATCCAGCCATTCCGGCCCTGAACACGATCAACTACTATCAGGAAGTGACCAGGGCGATGGGCCAGCAGACTGCCGACGGCTTTGTCCGTCTGTACATGGTGCCGGGGATGCAGCATTGTGGTGGAGGCCCGGGCGCGGACGACATATTCGGCGGAGATGGCGAGGCGGACAAAAATCCTAAGAAAGACATTCGCCTCGCGCTGGAGCAGTGGGTGGAAAACAATGTTGCGCCCGGCACGATGATAGCGACAAAGTATGCGGGCAGTGAGGGTGAGCGTCATGCGGTGATGACACGGCCTCTTTGTCCTTACCCGGCATCGGCACAGTACAAGCAGACGGGCGATCCCGCCGATGCAGCGAGCTTTGCCTGCTCGAAAAAATAGCTGATGCGGAGACGGCGGGTTTCACCACTTAAACGAACTGTCGGAAATTGAGCCTTAGACAACGGAAGTGTTCTTTTCGCCATGCGTGGGCTCCTTCCTCGTATCCCTGTGGGCGCCGTCCGCTGGTTCATGCAATTCCCAGTATCCAGCCCTCAACGTGCGCTGCTTCGAGCTCTGCAGGCGTGAGAGCGGGAGCCAAGAAATTCGCCAGCGTACCCGCAAGGTCAGAGCGGCGCATCCATTCCGCAGCGGAAAATGCGTCGTGTTGGTCGTCGGTACGATTCTCCTGCGCAAAGCCTCGCCTCCAAAGCGATGAATAGACTTCTGCAACAACTGACCGTCCCGGAGGGACATCCCAGCCATCGAAAGGCCAAAAGTGCGCGGTGGTCACCTGCTGGCGGATATACCGTAGCCACGGCAGCCCGGCATGGGTGGACTTTGCCACTGAGCCCGGTACATCGAAGTGGAAAACAGACTTTGCTCCGGCTCTTTCTTCTGTGATGCGCCTCCACCGAGAGCTCCCACAACGAGCTGCACCGTTCCCATGAAGGCCATCGCGCACAAAATCAACGTAGATGTCCTCGTCCGTTGGCCAATGCCGCTGAAAATCGTCGAGAAATGTGGGCCAATCGTGCGCAAGTCGGTATTTCTCGAAATACTGCAGCGGAAACGAAAAGCCGTGGTCTATCCCAACCAGGGTTGGTTGCTTTTCTGAAAGGCGTTTCACCAGCCATTCGGCGATTTCTCGCCGTGTCCAGTATTTGCGTAGGCTGGGTGGCGGCGGCACCTCAGAGGGAGGTCCGTTTCGGTCCGCCATGTAAACGCGCAAGTCCTGGAGGCTCGATTTCGGCGTCTCTGCGCCGGAATAGTCGATACCGATATACCGATCGAAAGCCGGCAGGCCACTCATGGCGGTGCGCTCCCGTTGGCGCTATTTCCAACAACTAAACAGGTTATACGCTATGCGAAATGCGTAGCGGCTAGCCGCTCGATTCGGTTGGCAGCCTCTGGTGCTCCGCCAAATTGGCGCATGGATTCTGCGACTCGGCGAGCAGAGCTGCGATAGCCACGCTCGTCCAACACACGGCGCACCTTAGCGCTGAATTCGGCTACGTCGATGTACTTTTCACCATTTGCGCCGTCCATAGGCATCACAATCTCGCCGGCGCCTAATGCCACCAGACGACGGGCGTTGCTCTCGCGCTCCGTGATGGTCGGGATGATCACCGCCGGTGTGCCGGCGGACAGCCCGGTCATGACCGAGCTGTGGCCGCCATGATGCACCATGAGATCACAGTGCGCAGCCATGGCAGGACCCGGCACATAGGCGGCGTGATGGAAGTTCGCCGGCAGAGCACCGAACTCCCTGGGTACGTCCTGGTAGCCAGTTGTCAGCACAACTTGCACGGGGGCATCAGCCAGCGCCGCGATTGCCGCGCGAATCACCACGATCGAGTCAATAGGGGTGGGAGCATCGGCGTACCGGGGGTTGCCGGAGTAGACCCAGATCACGGGTTTGTCGTGACCGAGCGCAAGGACCCAGTCCGGCAGCGTCGCATTCCGGGAATGACATAAATCCGCTCTAGGGGACACCCACATACGTTAGCCAGTTCGACAAGCCAATCGTATGCCGCGTCGTATTCTGCCTCCAGCCCCGCGTAAGCAATGTCGCCGCTGACAA
>Ga0182030_10012301_pt1 | contig 17161 bp, 14 predicted proteins | sample 812S3MmetaG_FD_121299 | JGI IMG/M metagenome (GOLD analysis project Ga0182030, IMG submission 121299) | Permafrost microbial communities from Stordalen Mire, Sweden - 812S3M metaG (Illumina Assembly) | ecosystem: Environmental > Terrestrial > Soil > Wetlands > Permafrost | place: Sweden...
CACGATTTCGGCAAAGCTCGACGCCGCCCGCTCCTTGATGCCGGCATCGGCGGAAATCCCCGCCGACAGCCGCGCCTCGCGCATCGCCGCCGCCAGCAAGGCCGACAACACGCTGTCCTTTGCGCCCAGCGCGAACTGGGCTTCCGCCAGCGACCGGGCGTCGCCGATCCTGCCGAGCGCCGCGCGCAGCCGGCGCTGCACCAGCGACAGCTCGAAAACCTTGGCGATGAAGATGGTCCATGTCACCAGCGAGGCGAACGCCAGCCCGATCATCACGGCCTTGACCAGCACATCCGCCGCCATGAACATCGACCACGGCGACAGTTCATGCTGCGCAGCCGCGGTCGATTTCAGCGGCCTATTGTCGGCGGTCGCGTCGACCGGGGGCAGCACGGCCTGCGCCGCAGCGGCGGGCGGCTGCGATGACACCGCAGCCTGCGGCGCCTGCTGCTGCGCCAGCGAAGGCGCCGCCGGCAGCAGCAGCGCCAGCGCAAGGATGAACGCACATCTTGCGCGAAACGCCGACGTGTTCATGTTCGGGCCCCGCCGCCGATCGGATTGTGCAGGATGCGTCCACACCTCGCGCCTCAAATCTTCTTGGAGAGGCCAAGGAAGAAGCCGCGGCGCGGGCCGTATTGCGGCGCGAAAACGCCGATGCCGGTTCCGTCCCTGATTTCGTAGATGCTGTCGAACAGGTTGACGACATCAAAGCGAACCGTCATCGGCAAGGGATCGTTGGGCAGCAGGAATTCGCGTTTGATGCCGATATTGACCTGCGTATAGGACGGCACCGTGCTGATATTGTCGTCACCATTGCGCAGGCCGCTGCCGTAGATCGCGTCGGCGCTCAGCTTGATTCCGCACCACGACAGTCCGTTGGTGCCAAACGCTTCCGCCGCGGTGGCGATCCGGCCGCAGAACTGATAGATGGCGCCGGCCGAAGCCGTGACGAACTGGTTGTGGTCGGTATAGAGCCAGTGGGTCTGGGCGTACTGCAGCGCAGTCAAGCCGCCGAGGTCCGCCAGCGGCGTGGTGTTGTCGAACAGGTATTGGTTCGACACCGGGTCGGTGGCTCTCTGCTGAGCCACCGAGAGGTTGCCGTAAGCTTCGAAGTTTCCGCTCTTGTATTTTGCCTTGAATTCGATGCCTTCGTTGATGCCCTCGGCATAGTTGAACGCGCTCAGCACCAGCGCCTGGCCGAAATTCCCGTTATCGATCAGGTCGGTGGCGTATTTGTAATAGGCATCGACGCCGAGATCGAGGCTGGAGCAGTCTTTTCCTGCCGAATCGCATCCGAATTTGATCTTCTGATCGACGCCGGCATCGAAATAATCCGAGCGCTCCGGCAGCACTGGATCGCTCGCACCGGACACCGCGCCTGTTGTGCCGTTGAACAAGGCGATGTTGGGCGGGGCCGCTTCCGCCAGTACCGGCGGGGTGAAGTAGCGGGCATAGCCGATATGGAACGTGGTGTTCTCGAACGGCTTGTAGGTGAAACTCACGCGCGGGCTGAGCTGGTTGGCATCGACATATTGATACATCTGGTCGAAACGCGCGCCATAGTTCATGGTCAGCTGGTTGGTCAGTTTCCACTCGTCCTGAACATAGATCCCCATCAGCACGCCGGTTTTCGAGACATTGTTGGTGATGGTCTCCGGCGCGCCATTGTCGGAGCCGTCGCACAGGGTGCAGGGCTCGACCAGCGACGAGTTGCCGACGAACGACTGCTCGGCGCTGACGCTGAAGCCGGTGCGAAGCGTGTGGGCCGGGTTGAGCTGGTAGGAGGCGTCGCCCTGGATGCCGTTGGTGTAGGTCTGGCGGGTGACAGCCGAGGCGATGCCGTTGAGCAGGAGATCGCCGACCGGGTCCGGCGTGAACTGCAGGTTGTTGTAGCGGGTGAAATAGGACAATTGCCCGTCGAAGCTCTCATAGGATTTCTGCACCGTCAGCACGCCAAACTGGGTGAACTCGGCCTGGTTTTCATTGAGCAGCGCCGAGTTGAAACTGGTCGCACCGAACGCGCTGGTGACCGGCACGGCGCTCTGCCCGATCGGCTTGCCGGGAACATCGGGAATCTGGAAGTTGTTGTTCGAGGTTCCCGCGATCAGGCTGACCCGTGTGGTCGGGTCGACGAACGCCGACATATAGGCGAAGCCGCGTTCCTGCTGCGTGAAATCGTGAATCGCATTGTACGCCCGTGTCGGATTTTCAATCCCTACCGTGTCCTGCAGGTAGCGGCCGGTGAAGTAATATTGGACGCCGGCAAAGCAGTCGGCCGAGGCTGGCGGCGCCTTGACGTAGCCTGCCGTAGTGGTCGTCGGGCTTGTGGTCGCGGGGCAGGTGCTGCCGAAGGTGCCGCCATATTCGATGCTCGGCGCGACGGTGCCATGGCTGCCGCCGTACATGCTGACGCTGCCGCTGTTGTTGAAAAGGTCGGTGCGGGTGGTGATGTCGACGAGGCCGACCGTGCGCAGCCCGAATTCGGCCGGTAGAGCGCCATCGACAAGGGCGATGCTGCCGATAAAACTGGTGTCGAAGATGCTGCCGAAGCCGGTGACGCCGTCGGGCAGCAATATCCCGTTGATCCGAAATTGGACGTTGGCGTGATCGTTGCGGACATGCAGCGAGCCGCTGGCCGCGGAATCCTGCGAGACCCCGGGGGCCTGCAGCAGCACCTGCTCGACAGTGGCATTGGGGCCCTGGGGCAGGTCCTCGATGGTGCCATGGCTGATGGTGTCGGAGGTCGTGCCGACGGTCGTAAAGATATTGCTGCGCTTCTGATCGAAGACGCTGCCCTTGGCGGCAAGTTGCTCACTGGGCGAGGCCGGCGCCCCGCGTGGCGCGGTCGTCGGGGACGCCGCGCGCTGCGCCAGCGGGCGCGGCTTCGGCTTCTGTTTCGGCGTTCCCGCGACCTGCTTTGGCGCGATGACGTCGACCTCCGGAAGCGCCGTGGCGGCATTTCCCGCAGGAGCAGGAGCAGGCGCAGGCGTCTGCGACAGGGCCGGGCCATCGAGGCTGCATAGGATGAAGCAGGCCGCTGCAGTGACGGCCAGGATTGGTTTTCCGAACGCGGACATTACTGATCCCCATCAACCCACCGCCGCTTTCGTCGTCGCTGACGAATTCGAAACGAGGGCTGGCCGCCGACAGAAGGCGGACCGATTTCGATTTCTCCCTTGGACGACCGGCCGCGCATTTGCACGGCGATCGCTGCAGGGCATCTTCAATCAATCGAGGTCAGGAGATCGGGGGCGCGCGGGGCTGAAAGGCGACGCGAGCGGCGCTCAGATGAACGAATTCGGCGTCGGTGGTCAGGTAAAGGAATTCCACCGCCTGCGGCAGCAACAGCAGCGGCGGCGTTGCAAACAGCGCCGCATTGGCCATGGCCATCACGGCGCAGATCGCACAGCCGTCGTTGGATTGCCGGTCGGAATCGTGATCGGACGCTGGCTGCTGCGGCTTGGCGGCCTGATCGACGGCGTCCGGCGCAAGCAGAGCGCTTGCGTCAGAGGCAGCGGACTGTGCGAGGCCGGACTGGATCGTCGGCGCCGTCTGCGCAGCGACCCCGTGGAAATGCCCGAACGAAAGCGCAAACTGGACAGCCAGCGCAACCAGCGCAAGCCGCGAGCCATGCTTGATGTTCGAACGGAACCACTTCATCCGAAATGCGCCTCAAGCGTCTGAAGCCGACGTTATAATATAACATCGCAAGTTCAGTCGCAGGCTGTCAACCGGCGTGTCTTCGCATTGCGGCAGAATCGCAGGCTCTGTGTGATTCCTGCAACGCGGGATGACGTGAGCTGCGGTCAGCGCCCCTCGCGCAGCCAGGTGGCGGCGAACGCGCCAAGCAACAGCAGCAGGCCGATCAGGCCGGCGAACAAGGGCAGCACGCCGACGCCCCTGACGACGCTGGCGTCGCGCATTTTCACGCCCATCCAGCCGTCGCCGCGGAACACGCCGGATGCATGCACCGGCACGATGCGAGGAAGCTCGACGCCCGAGCCATCCACGATCCGCCGTGCGTCGCCGCCGGTGGCCTGCGTCAGCGGCTTGAGCATTTCAGTGGTGGAGGTGACTTCCGAAAATTCCTTGGGGTTGGTCGGGCCGACATTGATCAGCGCTTTCAGCGTGCCGTCGGTGGCCTGCCACAGGCCGAGTTCGTTGGCGGGGATCGTCGCGGTCCAGGTCCCGGGATCGCTGGCGCTCAGCGTCAGCTCGTGCTTGGCACCGGATGGCGAGGTCACCGTCACCGGGGTGACGCTGTCCGCCATGGTCTGGCGCAGCACCACCAGATCGTGACCATGAACCTGCAGCCGCAACGCTTCCTCGTCGAGGTCGGGCTGTTTCATCAGCCAATGCGACATCCGTCGCAGCAGGTCGAGATGCGGCCCGCCGCCCTCATAGCCGCGCGCCCACAGCCAGATATGGTCGGACAGCAGCAACGCGACGCGCCCCTCGCCATAGCGCGACAGCAGCAGCAGCGGCTTGCCGTCGGCTCCCGTCATCACCGGAGCGACGGTGGCGTTGCGGGTGTCGACGGTGCGAAAGAACCGGCTCCAATGCGGCGGCTCGGAGCCCGATCCTTCCAGGTCGCGCGTCACCGGATGGCGCTTGCCGGCGTCGCTCAGATGCGCGTAGTACGGTTTCTCGGTGACCCCGACCGGCTCGGCCGGCAGCACCGAATCCAGCGGCGTGCGCCAGATGCTCGTGGTCGAGGCGTAATCGGGACCGGCCGACACCAGCACCGCGCCGCCGCCGCGCACGTAGCGCGCGATGTTGTCGAAATAGGCGATCGGCAGCACGCCCTGGCGGGCATAGCGGTCGAAGATGATCAGCTGGAATTCGTTGATCTTCTGCTGGAACAGCTCGCGGGTCGGAAACGCGATCAGGGACAATTCATTGATCGGCGTGCCGTCCTGCTTTTCCGGCGGCCGCAGAATCGTGAAGTGCACCAGATCGACGCTGGCGTCGGATTTCAGGAGGTTGCGCCAGGTGCGCTCGCCGGAGTGCGGCTCGCCCGAGACCAGCAGCACCCGCAATTTGTCGCGCACCCCGTCGATCGCCACCACCGCGCGGTTGTTCACCAGGGTCAGTTCGTTGTCGAGCGGAGACGCCTCGATCTCGACGATGTTCTGGCCCTCGTGCTTGATCTCGATGTCGACATTGACGGTCTGACCGCTCAGCACGGTGCGTTCGCTGATCACTTCGCCGTCGCGGCGCACCACCACCCTGGCGCGGTCGCCGCTGACGCCTTGATCGTCGAGCCGGTAGGTGATGGTCTGGGTCTGCCCGACGATGCCGAAACGAGGGGCCGCGGAAATCGCGATGCGCCGGTCGCGTTCGTCCTTGCGGCCGGTGATCAGGGCGTGCACCGGGGCCTGAAACCCGAGCGCCGCTGCGCTGGCGGGAATGTCGTGCACCCGCCCGTCGGTGATCAGGAAAGCCCCGGCGACGCGATCGACCGGCACATCCGACAGCGCCGAAGACAGCGCGCCGAACAATCGCGTGCCATCGGTCTCGCCGTCGGCCTGACCGGCCTCGACCACCCGCACCTCCAGACCCTTGATCTTCTTGAGGCTGTCGACCAGGGCCTCCTGCGCCTTGGCGGTCTCCCGGGTGCGGTCGCCGAAATTCTGGCTGGGGCTCTTGTCGATCACGACCACGGCGACCGATGACAGCGGCTCGCGGTCCTCGCGGGTAAATGACGGATTGGCCAGCGCCAGCACGATCAGCGCCATCGCCGTCACGCGCACCGCGGCTCCCCGCGCCCGCCCCAACAACAGCAATCCGGCGATCACCACGATGGCGGCGAGCGCGAGCCAAAGCACCAGCGAGGGGACGAGCGGCGTAAACGCGATGCCGTAGTTCATGGCGCGCACCGTTTTGCAAGGCCACGCCCGGCCGGGTTGCGGGAGGCGCCGATGTCGACGGTGCTCATCACTGCCCCAGCCGTTCGATCAGCGCCGGCGCATGCACCTGGTCGGCCTTGTAGTTTCCGGTCAGCGTATACATCACGATGTTGACGCCGGCACGGAAGGCGAATTCGCGCTGTCGCGGTTCGCCCGGCGTGAGCGGCAGCATCGGCTGGCCGTCCGGACGGATCGCCCAGGCGCCGGCAAGATCATTGGAGGTGATGATGATCGGCGAGACGCCATCGCCGCCGCGGGCCGGCCGCGACGCGGTCTCGTCGTCGTCCTCGTGCGGCAACGCCTCGACCCAGGTCTGCCCTGAGTCGAACCGGCCGGGAAAATCGCGCAGCAGGTAAAATGTCTTGGTCAGCACGTGATCGCGCGGCACCGGTTCGAGCTCGGGGACGTCGAGCGAGGAAAGAATATTGCGCAGCGCCAGCATTCCCGGCGTCTGCGACGCGCCGCCTTCGCCCGGCGGCGCCTCGATGGCATCGCGGGTGTCGAACAGCACGGTGCCGCCCTGCTTCATGTAGGCGTCGATGCGGTTGATGGCGTCCTGCGGCGGCTTCTCTGCGCCCGGCACCACCGGCCAGTAGATCAGCGGGAAGAACGCCAGTTCGTCATGTGCGGGATCGACGCCGATCGGCTCGCCGGCCTCCAGCGCGGTGCGCTGCGCCAGAAACAGGGTCAGCCCGGACAACCCCGCCTTGACGATGGAATCGACGTCGGCGTTGCCGGTGACGACATAGGCGAGCCGGGTCTGCGTGGTCGCCTTGATGGCAAAATCATCCTTTTCGTCGGCATGGGAGGGCGCCGGGGCTGCCAGCATCGTCGACAAAACCAGCACAAACGCCAATGCGGCGGGGGCCGCGCGCCGCCGCAGCAACGCCGCGATGCCGGCGCCGAGCAGGGCGACGATGATGGCGTCGATCAGGAACAACGCCAGCGACGACGACAGCAGGATTCCGCGCAGATCCCGCGGTTCGGAATTGGTGTAGCTGGCGCGCTGCGCGCGCAAGCCCGAGGTGTCGAGCACCGCGATGCGATCCGCCGCCGCCAGCGCGTTCACCGCCAGCGGTCCGTCGGCCGGGCCATAGAAGCCGGGCGGATGATCCGGCGTCGCCCGATCCCGGAAGTCCGCGGCCAGCGGCTTGGCGGTTGAAGGCGGCGGTCCGAACGCGCCGAAACCGTCGAGCGTGCGCAGCGGCGCCACCGTTTCCGCGCGGGCTTCGCCGGCAACGCCCGCGCCCGGATTGGAGGTATAGCCGGACATGTCGACGATCCGCCGCAGCATCTCGACGAAGCTGCCCGACATCGGCAGATCGGACCAGCGCATATCGGCGCTGACATGAAACAGGGTCACGATGCCCTTGCCGCGATGTTCGCCGGTCACCAGCGGCGTTCCATCCTCCAGCGAGGCCCAGCTCTTGGTCGCCAGCACCGCATCCGGTTCGGCGAGCACCTGCCGGTTGACGGTGACGTCCTTCGGCACCTCAAGACCGGCGAACGGTCCATCGGCGGCAAACGCGGCGAGGTGCTGCGGCTTTTCCCAGGTCAGGCTGCCGCCAAGGCTGCGTCCGCCGCGGCGCAGCTTGACCGGCACGAGGTCGTCGTCGGCCTGCGCCAGACGCGGGCCGGCGAAGCGCACCAGCACGCCGCCTTGTTCGATCCAGGCATTGATGCGCTCGCGAATTTCGGGCGACAGCGTGCCGACGTCGGCAAGCACGATCATCGGCAGCTTCTGGTCGAGAAATTGCGTGATCGCCTGTTGCGGCGCGCCGCGATCGCCGAGCCGCACGTCGGCGAACGGCGCCAGCGCGCGGGTGAGATAGAAGGTCGAGGCCAGCAGCGGCTGCGCGGTATCGCTGCTCGATCCGCTCACCACGCCGATGGCGCGCCGCCGCCATCGCTTGTCGAGCAATTGCACCGCGCCGGCGGATCGTTCGCCGGCGATCTCGAGCCGCGCGATGTCGTTGCGCAACTCGACCGGGAGATCGAACGTGGCCTCGGCCTCGCGATCCCGCGGCGCAAAGCTGTAGCGGGCTTCCCCGATCGGCGAACCCTTCAGGTCCAGCGCACGCACGACGCCGGCGGCAACGCCGCCATCGGTGCGCAGCACCTTGACGGTCATCTTCGCCGCGGCATTTTCGGCTGCGACCAGCGCCAGCGGCGATGCAGTGCCATCTTGAAAAATCGTCAATGCACGATCCCCGATGGTTTTGCCCAGGCCTTCGACAAATTCCGGTCCGCGTCCGGTATCGACGCCGTCCGACAGCCAGGCGATGTCGCAGTTACCGCTCGATTTCAGGAAACGCCCGATTGCGGGCAGGGTTTCGACCCGCTCGATCGAATAGGGTTTTGGCGCAAGCTGGCGCAGCGCCACGCGCGCGTTGCCCGCCGGCATCAGGGCGATGTCGCGGGCGGGCTCGGACAGCGGAACCAGCGCCACGGCGCGCCGGTCGCTGTCGGCATTGGCGATCAATTCGTCGGCGGCCTTGATCCGGACGTCCCAGCTGGCGGCGGCGCTCCAGCCGTCGTCGAGCAGGATCGCCAGCGGCGCGCTGCCGCCGGCAACGCCGGTTTGCGGATTCCAGATCGGTCCGGCGGCCGCGAGGATGATGAGCGCCGCGGCCAGCAGCCGCAACGCCGTCAGCCACCACGGCGTCCGCGACGGGGTCTCTTCCTTCGGCGCGATGTCGAACAACAGCCGCGTCGGCGGGAACTCGACGCGCCGCGGCCGCGGCGGCATCACCCGCAACAGCCACCACAGCACCGGCAGGCTCAATAGACCCAGCAGCAACAATGGTTCGGCGAAAGAAAGCGGCAGCCCGGCGATCATGCCCGTCGCCCCGCTTTGACGGTCGCGGTGCGCGCGCTGCCCTTGCTCACCATCATGCCGCTGTGCAGAAACAGCAGCAATTCGGCGGCCGAGCGGCTGGTGGTGTGGGTCGAGAACAGCCAGTCGAGCTGGTTGGTCTGGTTGCGAATCTCGTCGCGATGCAGCGCCACGCGCGCCACGTAATCGTGCGCCCATCTTTCGGCGCGGCCCGCGGTGATGACGCCGCCGCCTTCCGGTTCGACGAACTCGATACGGCCGGAATAGGGGAAGCTTTCCTCGGCCGGATCGACGATCTGGATCAGCGTGCCATGGGCGCCGGATGCCGACAATCCGGCAAGCATGGTTCTGATTTCGCCGATCGGCGACCAGAAATCCGACAGCACCACGATCTCGGCCAGCGCCGACGGCACAAAGGACGGCGGCAGGCTGAGGCGGGCAGCGTCGTCATGAAGCATCCCCTGCGCCATCTTGTCGATCACGCTGCGGCTCGCGGTCGGGTTCATCAGCCCCGGAATGCCGACGCGCTCGCCGCCGGCGACCAAGAGTTCGGCGAGCGCGAACGTCACGATCAGGGCGCGCTCCAGCTTGCTGTCGCGCGACTGTCTGGATGCAAAGGCCATCGACGGCGAGCGGTCCGGCCACAGCCACACCGTGTGCGCGGCTTCCCATTCCTGCTCGCGAACATAGAGATGATCGTCGCGCGCCGAGCGGCGCCAGTCGACGCTTTGCGACGGCTCGCCCGAGACGAAGCGGCGGTACTGCCAGAAAGTCTCTCCGGCCCCGGCGCGCCGCCGTCCATGCAGGCCATGGATCACATTGGCGGCGATGCGGCGGGCTTCAAGCACAAGGCGCGGCAGCGAGGCGGCGAGCGTCCGGCTTTCGCCGTCGGCACGTCGGATGGCTGTGATCTCCCCGGCTGTGTGCTTGGTCTCCGCCGCCATCAACCGATCCGCGTCTTCAATTGCCGGATCACGTCGGGAATGGTGCGGCCTTCGGCACGGGCGGAGAACGTCAGCGCCATGCGATGCTTGAGAACCGGCTCGGCGAGGTCGAGCACGTCGTCGATCGAGGGCGCCAGACGGCCGTCGAGCAAGGCACGGGCGCGAACGGCGAGCATCAGCGACTGGCTGGCGCGGGGACCGGGTCCCCAGGCGATCAGCTTGCCGCTCTCGCCGCCTTCCGGACCCGGACGTGCCGAGCGGACCAGCGAAAGGATCGCCTCGACGACGGAATCGCCGACCGGCAGGCGCCGCACCAGCCGCTGCGCGGCGATCAGGATCTCCGCGTTCATGGCCGACTTGGCCAGCGTCTCTTCGGCGCCGGTGGTTTCGAACAGGATCCGCCGCTCGGCGTCGCGGTCCGGATAGTCGACATCGATCTCCATCAGGAAGCGATCGAGCTGGGCCTCCGGCAGGGGATAGGTGCCTTCCTGCTCCAGCGGATTTTGCGTCGCCAGCACATGAAACGGTTTTGGCAGGTCATGGCGCGCACCGGCGACCGTGATGTGTTGCTCCTGCATCGCCTGCAGCAATGCGGACTGGGTGCGCGGGCTGGCGCGGTTGATCTCGTCGGCCATCAAGAGCTGCGCGAACACCGGACCGGTGATGAAGCGGAACGACCGCTTCCCGGTGCCGCTTTCGTCCAGCACCTCGGCGCCCAGAATGTCCGATGGCATCAGGTCCGGCGTGAACTGGATGCGCTTGGCGTCGAGTCCCAGGGTGACGCCCAGGGTCTCGACCAGCTTGGTCTTGGCAAGGCCGGGTACGCCGATCAGAAGCGCGTGACCGCCGGACAGGATCGTCACCAGGGTGTTTTCGACCACCCGGTCCTGACCGAAGATGACAGTGGAGACCGCATCCTTGACGGCTCGGATTTGACCGGCGACCTGTTCGGCCGAGCGGACGATCACGTCCTCGAGCTTTTCGACACTGTTTGCGCCAACCACATCTGCGCCAGCCATTGGTCACTCCTTGCTCAAACGCCGCTTGCCTGAAACGCCGCCGACGGCGTCGTCGTGCCATCACCCCCACGCAACCTTATGCGAAGGCCATGTATTCGCTGAAGTAAACTATCCCCACATTATCGGCATTTCGGGGTATGAAAGACATCACGATATGGCGACCTGCTGTTAGATTTCACGGCAAGCTCGAACGGACCACGCGAACGTACCAGGCAGCTTGCACCGACAGCTTGCACCAATCGTGAGCTTGCACCAATCGTGCCAGATTAAGGCGATCTGATTCAGGGCAAACAATGGCGAAGCAAGGGCAGCCACCAGACCACGGCCTCGACGGACTGACCGCCGCCGCCAAGGACGTCGCGACCGCCGGGCGGGGCCTGCCGCCGGTGCATTTGTGGAACCCGCCGTTCTGCGGCGATCTCGACATGCGAATCGCCGGCGATGGTACGTGGTTCTACATGGGAACGCCAATCGGAAGGCCGGCGCTGGTGCGACTGTTTTCGACCATCCTCAAGCGCGAGGACGGCAAGCACTTTCTCGTGACTCCGGTGGAGAAGGTCGGCATCCGCGTCGACGATGCGCCGTTTCTCGCGGTCGAGATGGTCAAGGACGGCGACGGCCGGGGCCGGCTGCTGCGCTTCCGGACCAATGTCGACGACTGGGTGCCATGCGATTCGGCGCACCGGTTGCGGTTCGTGGCTGCCCCCGACGGTGGGCTCACGCCCTATCTTCACGTCCGCGCCGACCTGTGGGCCAAGGTCACCCGCGCGCTCTATTACGATCTGGTTGACATGGGCGAGGAGCGAGTGGTCGATGGCCGGGCCATGTTCGGGATCGTATCGGCCGGCGAATTCTTCGCGATGGCGGACGCCGAGCAGGTGAGGGGCGCACTTTGAACGAACCGATGCCGAAGGCCGGATCCTCTGAGATCAGTTCGGCGGAGTTTTTCGATCGCGCCCGCGCCCGGCTGCGCTTCGATATTCCGCCCGGCCTCACCGATGCCAGCATAGTGCCGCCGGGCGGCGACGAGGGCACCGACCGCATGCTGCAGATCGTCGCGCGCGAACAGCCGATCCGCCCTGCGGCGGTACTGATCCCGGTGGTGGACCATGCGCAACCGACCGTGCTCTTGACGCAGCGCGCGGCGCACCTCCACGATCACGCCGGCCAGATTTCCTTTCCCGGCGGCAAGATCGATCCGACCGACGCCTCGCCGCTCGACGCCGCGCTGCGCGAGGCCGAGGAAGAGATCGGCCTGGGGCGCGAATTCATCGAGCCGATCGGCTATCTCGATCTGTACGCCACCAGCTTCGGGTTTCGCATCCTGCCGACGGTGGCGCGGGTAAGGCCGGGCTTCAGGCTGCGGGTCAACGAAGCCGAGGTGGACGATGCGTTCGAGGTCCCGCTGGCGTTCCTGATGGACCCCGCCAACCATCAGCGTCACAGCCGGGAATTCCGCGGCGTGGCGCGCTGGTACTACGCCATGCCGTTCGCCGAACGCTATATCTGGGGCGCCACCGCCGGAATCCTGCGCGTATTGTACGAGCGGATCTATCTGCCATGATCCGTCCGGCTTTCACCGAAGTCGGCGTTTTCCTGATCCCGTTCGCGGTCTACGCGCTGTTCTTGATCGCGACCCGCACCGGATTGCTGACGCAGTCGTCGTGGCCGGTGCATGTGATGATCAAACTGGTGCTCGGCTCGCTGATCCTGGTCGTCGTCAGTTTCCTGTTGCTCGCGCATTTTTCCGGCGCGGCGCCGAATTCAACCTACGTTCCTGCGCATATCGAAAACGGAAAGTTCGTCTCCGGGGTCGAAAAATGAGCGATCGGCGCCTGCTCGACGACGCGCCCTGGCTCACATCCGGCCCCGCCGCCCGGGTGCTTGAACTGCTGAACGGCAATGGCGAGGAGGCGCGCGTGGTCGGCGGCGCGGTTCGCAATGCGCTGTTGAAGCTTCCGACCGGCGATATCGATATTGCAACCACCGCTCTGCCGGCCGAAGTGATCCGTCGCGCCAAGGCGGCCGGCATCAAGAGCGTGCCGACCGGGGTCGAGCACGGCACCGTGACCCTGGTCGTCGACGGCCAGCCGTTCGAGGTCACCACCTTGCGCGAGGACGTCGAGACCTTCGGCCGCAAGGCCAGGGTCGCGTTCGGCCGCAGCTGGGTGCGCGACGCCGAGCGGCGCGACTTTACCATCAACGGCCTGTCGGTCGACGCCGACGGCGTCGTGCATGATCACGTCGGCGGACTTGAGGATGTCGCGGCAGGACGCGTGCGCTTCATCGGCGATCCGAACCAGCGGATCGCCGAAGACTATCTGCGCATCCTCAGGTTTTTCCGTATCCACGCCGCCTATGGCATAGGCGAGCCCGATCGCACCGGCTACCTCGCCTGCATCGGCGGGCGCGCCGGCCTTGCGACCCTTTCCGCCGAGCGCGTGCGCATGGAAATGCTCAAGCTGATGATCGCCGCCGGCGCCGCCGGCGCGATCGTCGCGATGGCCGAAGGCGGATTGCTGCTGCCGATTTTCGGCGGTGTCGCCTATACCGGACCGTTTGCCGCCATGATCGCCGCGGAGCGCGCGCTCGGACTGGCGCCCAACGCGGTTCGCCGGCTCGGGGCGGTGGCGGTCGCGGTCACCGAGGACGCCAGGCGGCTGGCGCTGCGCCTGCGGCTCACCAACAGCGAAACCAAGGCGCTGGATTCCATGGGCCATCGCTGGTGGCGGCTGGCCGGCATGGACCAGGCCACCGCGCGGCGGCGGCTCTATCGGCTTGGCGCGGACCGCTACCGCGACCGGCTGATGCTGGCCTGGGCGCGGCTGGGAGACGACCGCAATTGGGCGCAGTGGCACGACTTCGCCACTTTGCCGGAGCGCTGGAGCGCGCCGAAATTTCCGCTCAAGGCGGCCGATTTCATGGCGCGGGGAATTGCCGAAGGCCGCGCGCTCGGGCAGGTGCTCGCTTTGGCCGAAGATGCCTGGCTGGCGGCGGGTTTTCCGCTGGAGCAGGCCGCCCTGGCCGCCATTGCCGATCAGACCGTGGCCCGCTTCACCCGCGACCACCGGCTGTGAACATTGGAGCGATTCAATGAAGTCGATCGCCGGGGAAGTGATCCATTTTTTTTGTCATTCCGGGATGTGCTCTGGCCGGCGATGGCCGGGCGGAGTGCAGGCCCGGAATCCATATCCCCTGCAGGGGTTATAGATTCCGGGCTCGCTCGTGCCGCGCTTGGCGCGTTACAATCGCCCCGGAATGACAATTGTTCTAATGGTCGCTGCGAACCGATCGATCGCTACGGCCATTTCACCTCGGGCGGCATCGACGACAGGATCGAATCCACATTGCCGCCGGTCTTCAGCCCGAAGATGGTGCCGCGGTCGTAGAGCAGGTTGAATTCGACGTAGCGGCCGCGCCGGACCAGCTGTTCCTCGCGATCGGCCGCGGTCCACGCTGCGGCAAGATTGCGCCGCACCAGTTCGGGATAGATGTCCAGGAAGCCGCGGCCGACGTCCCGGGTGAAGGCCAGATCGGCGTCCCAGTCGCCGGAATCGTGCCAGTCGTAGAAAATGCCGCCGATGCCCCGGGCCTCGGCACGGTGCGGAAGATAGAAATACTCGTCGCACCATTTTTTGTACTTTTCATAGCTGGCGACCGCCGCATGGGCGTCGCAGGCCGCCTTCATGGCGGCATGAAACGCCACCGTGTCGGCGTCCTGCTGGGTCCGCCGCCGCTCCAGCACCGGCGTCAGATCGGCGCCGCCGCCGAACCATGCCTTGGTGGTGACCACGAAGCGGGTATTCATATGCACCGCCGGAACGTTCGGATTGCGCAGATGCGCGATCAGCGAAATGCCCGACGCCCAGAACCGCGGATCGTCCGCGGCGCCGGGTATCTGGCTGCGGAATTCCGGGGCGAATTCGCCGTGGACCGTCGAGCAATGCACCCCGACCTTTTCGAACAGCCGTCCGCGCATCATCGACATCACGCCGCCGCCACCGGGCGTGCCGCTGTGGTCGGTCCGATTCCAGGCGCTGCGCACGAAACGTCCGGCGGGGCCTGGATAGAGCGAGGCCGGCGCGTCGTCCTCGAGCTTTTCGAACGCCGCGCAAAGCGCGTCGCGCAAGCGCTCGAACCAGTCCCGCGCCCGCGCCTTGCGATCCTCGATCACGGAGATGTCCATCTGCGGTGCCACCTTGGTTTTGGGCTTTCTCGCTTCGCGAACCGTCACCCGGTTGCCCTGAAAATGCTTAAGCCTGCGGGCCGAAATAGGCGCAGCTCTCGTTGCAGCTGTCGCGGTGAACGCTCACCCGCGTGATCCGGCCGGCGCCCTGAACCCGCTCCCAGATGAAGCGCGACAGGTTTTCCAGGGTCGGCGCCCCCAGCGCGTCGACCTTGTTGAGCAGTTTGTGGTCGAGCATTTGCTGCACCTCGGCCATGCTGCGCTGGAGCAGGCCGAGGTCGAGCACCATCCCGGTTGCCGGATCGGGCAGGCCGCGCACGGTCACCTCGGCCCGGAACGAGTGGCCATGGATTTCCTCGCTCGCCGCGCCCAGCGTCGTCCCCGGCAGCGCATGCGCGGCCTCGAACCGGAACGATTTCGTCAATTCCCACATCTCAAAAGGATCCAAATTCCATCTGATGCCGATTCTATCTGATACCGAGGGTCTTGTGCGTCTGCAGGCTGAGCCGCCATTGCGGATGGCGCATGCAATAGGCCACCGCGCGGGCGGTGTTCTCGACAATGTCCGGCCCGTCCATCGGCTGCAGCGAGAACCGCTCGAAGGCGAGATCGACGAAGGCCTCGGGGGCGGCGTCTGCTTGCGGGTAGACCAGCTTGAGCTCATGGCCGCGCCGGACCTTGAGCTCGGCGCCGGCTTTCGGGCTGACGCAGATCCAGTCCATGCCGCCGGGCGGCTCGATGGTGCCGTTGGTCTCGACGCCGATAGAAAAGCCATGCCCATGCAGCGCATCGATCAGCGGCGCATCGACCTGCAGCAGGGGTTCGCCGCCGGTCAATACCACATAACGGTTGGCCCTGGTTGCGGTCCATTGCGCGGCGATGGTGTCGGCGAGTTCGCCGGCCGAGCGGTAGCGGCCACCCAGCGTGCCGTCGGTGCCGACAAAATCGGTGTCGCAAAACCGGCAGGTCGCAGCGGCACGGTCCTGCTCGCGTCCGCTCCAGAGGTTGCAGCCGGAGAATCGGCAGAACACCGCGGCCCGGCCGGCATGCGCGCCTTCGCCCTGCAAGGTCAGAAAGATCTCCTTGACCGCGTAACTCACCGCAGAGTGTCCTTCAAATTGCGCTACGGGTCTGGCGCAGCGCCTCGCCCAAGGCCATCGCCGCCGCCATCGCGACATTGAGCGAGCGCAACCCCGGCCGAATCGGAATCACCAGCCTTGTGTCGGCCGCGGCGACCACATCGTCGGGTACCCCGGCGGATTCGCGCCCGAACAGCAGGATGTCGGCCGTGCCGTAGCGATAATCAAGATAGCAGCCGCTGGCCTTGGTCGTGAACAGGACCAGCCGGTAACCCCCATCGTTACGCCATTGCTCGAATTTTGACCACGAGTCGTGACGCGTGATCGTCACCTGGTCGAGATAATCCATGCCGGCGCGGCGGAAGTGCCGGTCCGACACCGGAAATCCGGCCGGTTCGATGATGTGGGCCGGCACGTTCAGGCAGGCGCAAAGACGTAAGATGGTCCCGGTGTTCTGGGGGATGTCGGGCTGGAAAAGCGCGATCTGCATGCCGTGATGGTCCTCCCGGTCGCCCTGAAATGTCTGAATAAATCATCGCCCCGCGCGGAATTAGTGCATTGCACGCTGGCCAGCCGATAGCGGGCTTGCGCTCTTCCGGCAAGGGTGCCAATAGAACGATTCTGGACTGCTTGTTCCGCCGCTTTGGCCGGGACACAGTGGTGCTTATGCCGCCGCGGGGGTCGCGGGCGCCGGCAGCCTCCTCCGGTTCGTGTGGGCGTTGCCTGGGGCGGTTCTACCGGCTGCAGCTGAGAAAGGGTTTGGAATCGTGACGACAGCGTCTTCGGCGGATCCGACACGCCGTGATTTCCTCTTTGTTGCAACGGGAGCCGCCGCGACGGTCGGCGGATTGGCCGCACTCTGGCCGTTCGTGTCCCAGATGAATCCGGACGCCTCGACCATCGCGGCCGGCGCGCCGATCGAAGTCGATCTGACGCCGATCGCCGAAGGGCAGGACATCAAAGTGTTCTGGCGCGGCAAGCCGATCTACATCATGAACCGCACCAAGAAGCAGATCGAGGAAGCCCGCAGCGTTCCGGTCGCCAGCCTTCCGGATCCGCAGACCGATCAGGCCCGGGTCAAGGAAGGCCACGACCAGTGGCTGGTCGTGATCGGCATCTGCACCCATCTCGGCTGCATCCCGATCGCCCATGAGGGCAATTACGACGGCTTCTTCTGCCCCTGCCACG
>Ga0182030_10012302_pt1 | contig 17160 bp, 15 predicted proteins | sample 812S3MmetaG_FD_121299 | JGI IMG/M metagenome (GOLD analysis project Ga0182030, IMG submission 121299) | Permafrost microbial communities from Stordalen Mire, Sweden - 812S3M metaG (Illumina Assembly) | ecosystem: Environmental > Terrestrial > Soil > Wetlands > Permafrost | place: Sweden...
AGGCCCGGGCCCCGAGCAACCCTTCCTCCTCGCCCTCCGTGAGGAGAAGGAGGACGTCGTGTCGCAGGGGCGGCGACGCGGCCAGCGCGTGGGCCGTCTCGAGCAACGTCGCCGTGCCGTACCCGTCGTCCGACGCCCCCGGCGCCAGCTCGCGCGAGTCGTAGTGAGCCATGAGCATCAGCGCCGGCCCGGGCTCCTTCCCGCGACGCCGGGCCACGATGTTCCGTACGTGCGCCGCGACGACGGGGATGCCCCAGCGCTTCGCGTACACCTCCGTCAGCCCCGTTGCATCCTGGACGTCGACCTCGAATCCCAGCGCCTCGAGCTCGTGAACCAGGTACTCGCGCACCTCGTCGTCCGCAGCCGTGCCGGTCGGGTGTGGCTTCGCCGCGATGACCGCCAGCGTGCGCATCGCGCGCTCCGCCGAGAAGACGGTCGCCGGGGCCGACGCCGGCACGGGCGTCATCGGCGCGATGGGCGCGACTCCGAGGACGACCGCGAGGACCAGCGCGGTCGCCACGAGGAGTGCGCGGAGCATCCGCCGAGTGGAGCACGATTCCGCGGACGAAGTTCGCCGCGTGATGGACTCCCGCGAGGCCCGTCAGCCTCGCGCCACGGTCGCCTCGCCTGTCTGCGCGGCAAGCTCGTGCCCCTCGGCTTCGGGAATCACCCCGACGCGCACGAAGACGGGGGGCGCCGCATCATGGCCTTCTTCGATGGTCACCTCGGGGTTCCGTAGATCCCCGCTCGCTGACGGTCGCGGCACCGAGCCGCGCAGGCGCGCGGCCAGGATGGGAGAGCCGAGGAGAACGCCGGGGATCGCGGCCAGCGCGAGCCCGATGGCGGCGAACTCGTTGCCCGCGAGGACCGCCGCGCCGAGCGCGACGAGGGCCGTCAGCATGCCGAGCAGGACGCCCCAGGAGCGCATGCGAACGACGCCGACCGCGGAGGCGAGGAACGCGGAGCCGAACGCGGCGAGGGCGAGGCCGTGTCCCGACTGACGCCAGACGAGCTGCTCGGCGGCGAAGAGGAGGACGACGGTGCCCGCCATCGCCGACGCGACGGCGCCCGCGAGGAAGGTGCGGCGGTAGGCCGCGGGCGGGAACTCGGCCTTGGCCGCGTCGGTGTGGAGGGCCGACCGGGCGAGGACGAGCGCGCCCGCCGATGTCGTGGCGAAGAACACGGTGTGGGCGTCCGGCAGGCGGCCGTGGCCGAGCGCATCCGCCAGCCCGACGACCATCGGCGTCAGCACGACCCAGGCGATGCCCCGCGAGAACACCTGCGCCAGCACCGAACGCCGGCCGAGGCCCACGGCGGCGACGCCCACGAGCGCGGCGACCCCGAGCACAGACCTGTCCCAGTGCTCGAACTCGCGCGCCAGGGAGCCGATGCCCACCGCCGCCGCCCCGAGGGACGCCGACGCCAGCACGCGTTTGACGGCCGGGGCGCCGCTCGTCCACCTCATCGTGAGGGGGACGCTCCGGTCACCTCCTTTGTTCCCCGGCGCCCCCCGCTTCCTTGCGCGCCAGACGAAAAGCCGTCATGGCTACCCCCGATTGCCCACCCCCCAGCTCAGCGAGCGCATCCGGCGACGCCTGGCCGACGAGACGGGACGGATCGCCAAGCAGGCGCCGTTCACCGTCGCGCTCTGCTACCCGTCGCCGTACCGCGTCGGGATGAGCTCCCTCGGCTACCAGCGCATCTACCGGGCGCTGATGGAGTCGCCGGGACTGGCCTGCGAGCGCGCGTTCCTCGACGACGAGTGCGAGTCGGACGCGGCCCGGGAGCCCGAACGGCCCGTCACCTACGAATCGATGCGCCCCATCGAAGAGCTGCCGGTGCTCGCGTTCAGCGTGGCCTACGAGCTCGAGATCGCGGGCCTCGTGCGCATGCTGAAGGCCGCCGGCATCCCGCCGCTACGTCGCGACCGCGACCAGGGCCACGGCCGCCATCCGCTCATCCTCGCCGGCGGACCGCTCACCTTCTCCAACCCGACGCCGCTCGCGGCGGTAGTCGACGCCATCCTCGTCGGCGAGGCCGATGCCCGCGTCGTCGACGCGACGCGCGCCATCGAGGGGGCCCCGACGCGTCAGGCGCAGCTCGACGCGCTGGCGAGGATGCCGCACGTGTTCGTCCCCGCGCTCCACGCCGTGTGCCCTCCCGTGGGGGCGGAGGACGACGCGGTGCTGCCCGCCTTCTCGGCCATCCGGACGCCGCACACCGAGCTGTCCAACATGTTCCTCATCGAGACGGAGCGTGGATGCTCGCGCGGGTGCACCTACTGCGTGATGCGCCGCTCCACCAACGGCGGGATGCGCATCGTGCCGGCCGAGGTCCTGCTCGAGACGATCCCGCGCGACGCCGGACGCGTGGGCCTCGTCGGTGCCGCCGTGAGCGACCACCCGAAGATCATCGACATCGTGAACGCGCTCGCCGACCGCGGGTGCGAGGTGGGCCTCTCGTCGCTCCGACCCGACAAGCTCGCGCGGGGGGACGACTTCGTCGCGGCGCTGGCCCGTGTCGGCTACCGCACGCTGACGACGGCGATGGACGGCACGAGCGAGCGTGTCCGCGAGTCGCTCGACCGCCGCGCGCGCCCGGCGCACCTGCTCCGCTGCGCCGAGCTCGCGAAGAAGCACGGCATGGACCGGCTGAAGCTCTACCTGATGATCGGCACGCCCGGGGAGACGGACGCCGACGTCGACGAGTGCGTCGGCTTCGCGACGGAGATCTCGCGCATCGTCCCGCTGGCGCTCGGCATCGCGCCCTTCTGCGCCAAGCGCAACACGCCCCTCGACGGCGAGCCCTTCGCAGGCATTCGCGTCGTCGACGCGCGCCTCGACCGACTGCGTCGCGGATTGAAGGGTCGGGTCGACGTGCGCGCGACGAGCGCGAGGTGGGCGTGGGTCGAGTACGTCCTCGCGCAGGGCGGCGAGGCGGAGGGCGCAGCCGTCGTGGAGGCGGTGGCGGCCGGGGGGTCGTTCCAGGCCTACAAGCAGGCGTTCGCCGTGCTCGAGAAGAAACCGCCGAAGCGGTCGCTCAAGGTCGCGACGGCGTAGAAGCTAGTCGACCTTCGGGAGACTGTGTGTGATCCACACGCCTTACTGGTGCGTCGCGCTGATCGTGTAGCTCGCGGTGCACGGCAGCGTCTCGTACGGCCCGCCGGACGCGCTGAGCTGGTCGGTGCAGTCGGTCGTGCTCGACGCGCCGGTGGCCGCCGTGAACGTGTAGGTGAGGGTGCCCTTGAACGACGACGGGGGCGAGTTGGCCGCCAGCGTGAGGCTTATCGCGGTGGTGCTCTGGAGATCGCACGGGCCCTCGACGCCGGCCTCCGTGGGATCGGCGTTCGCCGTCGCGACGGACGTGATGCTCACGCTGGTGGACGAGGCCATCGTGCTCGACAGCTGGCTCCCGGTCGACGGGGCCCAGTAGAAGGTCGACCCGTCCTCCGACATCTGCACCGTGAAGTTCCACGGACTCGGTGCACCCAGGCTGGAGCCGCACGTGTTGGTCCCGAGCGTACCGACGACGTTGTACGTGCCGAGGGCCGTTCCCGGGAGCGTCGAGGTCGGTCCGCAGGACAGCGCCGTGGCGGCTGTCACACACGCGGCGAGAGTCATGGAGAGAGAGCGTGGTCCACACTCGAATCGATGTTTGACCATGAATGCCCGATACGCCCATCGAGAGAAACTGGACAAGCTTTCCTCTGCCCTGCGAGGTCGGCCGCTCGACTATCGTCCATCGAACGCCGCGGAAATCGCATGGACGCGGGGCGGTTCACCCGGCGACTGGTGGTCACATCCGGTGGGCCTGTCCGAAAGCAGCCACGGCTCGTCGGCTGCGGGCGCTCGTTCGTGGGAGCACCACCCGGAACGTGGACCCCTCGGCCTCCGTCGACTCGACCTCGACGGTGCCGCCGTGGCCCGCGACGATCTCCCGCGTGATGTAGAGACCGAGGCCCAACCCCGACGCGCGAGACGTCTCCCCGTGCCTCCTGGCCGCGTCGAAACGGGTCGAAGAGCACGCGTCGGAGGGCCTCCGGGATCGCCGGCCCCGCATTGTGGACGGCGACCTCCACCGTGCCGGCTCCGCTCCGCGTGCACGCGGCAGGGGGCGTCACGGACAGGCCGTATGCGGCGCGAGCCCCAGACGCTTCTGCGCCCGGTCGAAGATGAGGACGTTCGACCGCAGGATCGGAGCCCCCATGATCGCCGCGACCGGAGCGTCCTGACCCTGGTCGAACCCCTGCATGGCCGAGCACCAGCCTTCACCCTGGTACGGGAAGAGGTAAGACTCGGTGGCCGTGGCCTTCACCGTGATGGCGGGGTTCGAGCCGAACGTGAGGGTGAGCTCGGGCAGCGTCGCGTCGAGGGTGGCCTTCGTCGCCGTCGAGGCCGCGCACGGCGTCTGGCCGCTGAAGAACGACGCCCCGCCGAAGGCCTTCGTGAACGCGGGGTCGCTCCCGATCGCGGCGACGAGCGCGTTGTACGCCGTCGTCCCCACCGCGAAGATCGACGTCCCGGTGTCGACGAGGGAATCGGCGTACTCGGCGCTCGCCACCGGCACGGTCGTCGTGCCCACGGTGATCGAAACGAGGTTCACGCCGTAGTAGCCCACGTCGAAGAACTCGGTCGCGAACGGTGTGTACTGCGGAGCCGCGGTGGTGAACGACGGATCGTAGCCGCCGAGCCAGAGGGAGCCTCCGGTGTCGCACAGCTCGGTCGCGAACATGTCGGGCAGCTTCTGCGTCACGACGAGCTGGTCGAGGAGGCCCTGCGTCCCGGCGACGGCGAGCGATCCGGGAGCGAAGCCCACGATGCCCTGGATGCCCCCGGCCTTGGAGTCGCACGGGATGGGCTCGAAGAAGCCGCTCTGCGTGTCGATGGCCGCGAACTCGAGCGACGTCGACGCGCTCGGCGGGAGGCCCACGTCGTCCTTGTAGATCTCGCCCGTCCAGCTCCCTGTGCCGTACTGCGACGTCGCCGTCTTCTTCTGGTCCACCGCGGTGGTGCCCGGGGTGTAACCCGGCTTCACGTTGCACGTCGTGCACGACGACGCCGCCACGCCGAGCGTCGTCGACCCCGTGTCGACTGTGAGCTGGAACTGCTGCGACCCGATGGTCGCGCCCACCGTGTAGGCGACTCCGTCGAGCGTGCACGAATAGAGCGGGATCGCCGCGAGGCCGGACCCTGCGTCGTCGTCCGGGCCGCCTTCCGACCCCCCTTCCGAGGTGCCCCCCTCGTTGCCGACGGCCCCCTCGGCCCCGGCGTCACCCGCGCCGGTGGCGCCCGCGCTCGAGGTCGAGCCCCCGCACGCCGACGTGGCGAGAAGTCCGAGGGCGATGGGAAGCGAGAGAATGTGGGAATAGCGGGGGTTCGTCATCGGGGTGCGAGCGCGCCAGGCAATCGGCGTGCCCTTGGTCCTCCACGACGATTCAAGCATCCCCCGGGCAGGCGAACACGAAAGAACGAACATCCGTGCGAAGGCTGACGATCCGTCGATACCGGCAATGTTCGGTGGGACTGCCGCGGAGCCGAGGACCGCGTGTGCGAGTCAGTGGCACTCGCCGTAGGTCACTCCGCCTACGACCGGTGCGGGCGAGATCAGCACCGTGCACGTCGTGCCCGCGGGACAGGCGCCCGACGGCGAGACACACCAGAGAAGACACGTCCCCGCCGTTGCCCCGGAGGGGACGCCGCACACGTATCCCGGCGCGCACGACACCGTCGAGCCGCACGTCGCCCCCTGCATGGCCGCGCCGCCCTGGCAGCCGCATGTGACGTCGCCGCTCATGAAGCAGCACGCCGCCCCGTTCGCGCAGAGGCTCGTCGACGTCAGCGAGCACGCGCCGCTGTCGCCCTGCGTGCCGCCGCCGGTGTCGGCGGGGCTGCCGCTGTCCTCGGGAGCCTGCGCCTCGCTCGCGTCGACCGGCGGCGACGTGCCCGCGTCGTAGGTCGACCCGCCGGTGTCGGCGCCCGCTTCGCGGCCCGAGTCGTTCGGCCCCGCCGCGTCGCCGAGGTCCCCGTCGCCGCTGCCGTTGCCGGCGGTCGCGCAGGCGCCGGCGCAGACGAGCAGCGCCAGGAGGCCGGCGCGGGCGGGCGGGAGCATGGGGGCATTCTGCGAGCGGGCGGGGCGGGCCGCAATGGGGGCGGGGCCTCGAGGGGAGCGCGCCCCGTTCACGGCCGCATCCCCGCAGCCTCGATCACCTGCCGGATCCCGCCCACCCAGATCCCCTTCTCGAGCGCGACGAGGTCCTCGCCCGCGTTGACCTGATACCCGCGCCGGATGCCGAGGTCGGCCATGGCCGTCTTCATCGGGCGCGTGTCTCTCGCGGTCACGCCGAGCTTCATCTCGAAAGCCAGGAGCTCTCCGCGGAAGCGGAGAAGGAGATCCAGCTCGATGCCGGTCTGCGTGCGAAAGAAGAACGCTTCGCTCGCGGGATCCACGAGGACCGCGTGGGAGATGAGCTGCTCGATGCAAAACGTCTCCCAGCTCGCGCCGACCTTCGGGTACGCAAGCTGCGACGCCCGGGTCCATCCCATCCCGAGGAGAGAGTGCAGGATGCCGGTGTCACGTACGTACACCTTCGGGCTCTTCACGAGGCGCTTGCCGATGTTGGCCACGAACGGCGGCAGGCGCCTCAGCAGGAAGACCCCTTCGAGCACGGCGAGGGCCGCCGCGACCGTGTGATAGCTGACGCCGAGCGGACCTCCGAGCTCGGACAGATTGAGCATCGATCCCTGGCCGTTCGCGACGAGCGTGAGAAGCGCCCGGGCGCGTGCTGGCGGGAGCGTGAGACCGAGCTGCGGGATGTCGCGCTCGAGCGTGGTGCGGAGGTAGGACGGGTACCACTCTTCGGGCACGGCGCGCGGCCTGGTCCAGTGCAAGCGTGGGAACCCACCGAGGCGCCAGAGGCGAGCGGGCTCCTCTTCGAGGCACGAGATGCCGGCCAGATCGAAGAACACGGCGCGCCCCGTGAGAGACTCGGAGATCGATCGGACGAGGCCGGGCGACGCCGATCCGAGGAGAACGACCCGCCTCCGCGCGTTCGCATCGAGGTAGCTTCGCAAGATCGGAAACAGCGCGGGGAGCCGCTGCGCCTCGTCCACGACGACGTGGGTCTGCTGCGAGAGCGCGAAGAGGGGATCCGCCCGGACCCGCGCCTCGTCGCGAGGGTCCTCGAGATCGAAGAACGTGTGATCGGGGAACGCGAGACGGGCGAGCGTCGACTTGCCGACCTGGCGCGGTCCGAGGAGGACCGTCGCGGGGGAGCGCCTTCCGATGCCGCGCAGGCGCTGGGTGGCGAGGCGCTCCTTCGGCATGGGGCGACGAGCTTAGCAAATTAGAAGCGGCGCTTCTAATCTGCACGAGGCGCGTCACCCCGGCTCAGGGCTTGAGTCGCTGGGGTTTGCCGTCGCCGACGGAGCGACGGGGGATGCCGTTCGTTGTCGCCCTGATCACGGCATGGGCGAGGGGGCCCAGGGCGGAAGCGAGGGTGCCCAGGGCGGGGGCGACGGCGATCACGGCGGAAGCGGGGCTGCCCAAGGCGCGGGCGACGGCGATCACGGCGGAAGCGGGGCCGCCCAGGGCGCGGGCGACGGCGATCACGGCGGAAGCAGGCCTGTCCAGGGCGTGGGCAACGGCGATCACGGCGGAAGCAGGCCCGCCCAGGGCGTGGGCAAGGGCGATCACGGCGGAAGCGGGGCCGCCCAGGGCGTGGGCCGCGGCGATCACGGCGGAAGCGGGCCTGCCCACGACGTGGGCAACGGCGATCACGGCGGAAGCGGCCCTGTCCAGGGCGTCGGCAAGGGCGATCACGGCGGAAGCGGGCCCGCCCACGACGTGGGCAAGGGCGATCACGCACTTTTCTCCTCCGACCCCGCGGAATCGCCTCGCGAGCCCGGCATACCCAGTGAAGGCAACGAAGACTCGGCAATCCGGCCGGGCCGGGAAGGTGACTTCACAACGACACGACAAATGGAGACAGTCATGGCAACGAGCAGCAAGACTTCGAAGGTCTCCCGCCTGGCGCGCATCACGGCGCTGGTCGCGGGGATCCAGAAGCACTTCCTCAGCCAGGCTTCGCTGCAGCTCGGTAACACGAGCTTCAGCCCTGCCGCTCTGATTGCTCTGCTTCAGGCCGACATCACCCTGTCAAACAAGGCGACCGCTTCGCGGGCGCAGTGGATGACGGACGTGGAGGCCGCGAATCAGAGTCACCAGACGGTGAGTCCGCTCCTGCGCTTCATCAGCGCGCTCGTCATCAGCCAGTTCGGTGACACCGAAAGCTCCGCGGCCATCCTCGGGGACTTCGGCATGTCCCCGCGCAAGGTCCCGGTGAAGAGCGCGGAGGTGAAGGCGGAAGCGGTGGTCAAGCTGCGCGCGACGAGAGTCGCGCGTGGCACGACCGGGCCGAAAGCGAAGGCGAAGATCACGGGAGTCGTCCCTGCCGCGCCGCCCACCACGGGCGGAACGGCGGTGCCGGCACCGGTGGTCAAGCCGACGGCCTGACGCGGGAAGGTAGGACGGGAGGGGGAGAGCGGCGGAATCGTAGGCCGTCGCTCTCCCCCGCTCCACTTCGTGCATGCTGGCACCCGGCGAAGGGGGACACGTTGAGCGAGAAGGACGACTCGATCAGCCACGAGATTTCCGCCGCAGAGCGCCTCCGCTTCGAGGAGATGCTCCTGAAGCAGGACACGGCGACCGCGCTGCGTGTGGCGGTGGGGTACGCGTTCAAGCGGACCAAGTCCCACGTGATGGCCCGCCACCTCGCCAACGACGCGTTCACCATCGTGTGGGAACGCTGCTCGTGGGATCCCGAGAAGGGGCCGGCCCTCCCGGTCCTGCTCTGCGGCATCATCCGCAGCGAGCTGAGTCACGAGAACAAGAGCGACGAGACGCGCGAGGACGTCGAGCAGAAATCGCTCGCGGACCCGGGCGCGTCGCCCGACCTGATCCCGACGCCGGAAGTCCTCGCCCTCGCCGTCGAGGAGAAGCACGAGGACGACGCGGCGGCGGCCGCGGACCGGGAGTGGCTCCGGAGCGCCTTCGAGAAGGCGGGCGACGAGGTGAATCTGCTCTGGCTGAAGCTCGCGCTCGAGGGTGTCCCTCACGATGACCCGGCGGCGATGGCGAAGGCGGCCAGTAGGGACGTGAACGACTTCTACCGCGCGCAGGAGCGCCGGAAGAGGCACCTGAAACGAATGCTGACCCTCGACCGAGGGCGGCGCGATGATGAAGAGGAGAACGGGTGAGATGCCCTCCAAACCCACCCCCGGCGAGATCTGGAAGCAGATCGTCGAAGACGCACGGGACGACGAAGAGATCGAGCAGCTCGCAGCGATGAGCGGCGAAGAGCTCGACAAGGAGCTCGCCGACGCCGGATTCGACGTCGACGAGGTCCGAGCCGACGCGATGGCGGTCCGCGAGAAGCTGGAGCGGAGCGTGGCCGAGAGGCGGGCGAAGGAGATGGAAGCCCAGGCGCGCGTGCGCTCGCTCCGTCCGCAGCCGAACCGTCCGCAATCGCGTCGCGTGCCTGGGATGGTCTGGTTCGTTGCAGCGACGGTCGGCGCGGCGGCCGCGGGCGGCCTCGTGTATGCGCTCACGCATCCCGGCGGGGCCGAGAGGCCCACGCCGCCCGTGCTTCCCTCAACGGCGCCCTCGCCCGAGCCGGCACCCGCGGACCTCGTCGCCGCGTCGGACCTCCGCCGTCGGGCCTTCGGGGACTGCGCGTCGCAGCGCTGGACCGAGTGTCTCGCGGGCCTGGACGGAGCACGGAAGCTCGACCCGGCCGGGGATCGCTCCGCGGAGGTGCAGATGACCCGGCAGCAGGCCGAGCACCAGCTCGCGGTCGAGGCCGGCCCCGAGGGCGACAAGCCGAGGCTCAAGTAGCGGGAGCGACGGCGTTGCGGCCTCGCGAACCGCGCAGAGACGGCGGACACGAACCCCATCGTCATCGTTCCGGACTGGTGTGCCGAGATCCTCTCGCCGGGCACCGCCGCGGTCGATCGCTCCGTGAAGCTCCCGCTCTACGCCCGGTGCGGCATCGGGCACGTGTGGCTCGTCGATCCGGAGCTGCGCCTCGCTTCGGAGACCTCTTTCACGCTGCCAGGTCGCGACCTGTCAGAACACCAGCACCCTCATCCCTCCCCCCACGTCCACCGCTCTCGCCAGCGCCGCGTGATGCACCCGCTTCGCCCAGCGGATCGCCGCCACCAACCCCTCCGCGTCGACCCTTGCCCCCGCTCCCTCCTCTCGCGCCGCGAGTCGGCCTGCGATGAGCGACGCCAGCGTGCATCCGGTCCCGTGCACCGGCGCGATCACGAGGCGCTTCGCCCGTAGCTCCACCACCTCTCCCCCGATCGCCAGCACGTCGACGGCGCTCGGCCCATCGGCGGGCCCCAGGTGCCCTCCTTTCACCAGCACCGCCCTCGCTCCCATCTTCACCAGCGCCCGCGCCGCGTCGTGTGCCTCGCCCACCGTGCGGACGGGCTCACTCAACAGGGCCCCGGCTTCGTCGGCGTTCACCGTCACCAGCGTCGCGCGGGGCAGCAGCTCTTCACGCAGCGCCGCGAGCGCCCGCGCCGCGAGGAGGCGCGCCTTGCCCCGCGTGGGAAGCATCGGCGTGTCGACCACCACCGGGACGGCGGGGTACCCGGCGAGCAGCTTCGCCACCGCCCTCACGTTCGCCTCGCTCCCCAGCGCGCCAACCTTCACCGCCCGCACGCGCTGATGTCGGAGAACCTCGCCTGCCTGCGCCGCAACCTCGCGCGCCGGGATCGCCCGGACCGACCGCAGCCCTGCCGTCGACTGCACCGTGACTACCGCCACCGCCGCGCAGCCGAAGGCACCCGCCGCCGCGAACGCCCTCAGATCCGCGGCGATTCCAGCTCCTCCGCCCGGGTCGAGGCCCCCGATGGCGAGCGCGCACGGCGTCGTCCCCAGCGCCGCTTTCATCGCGCCGAGGGATAGCGTGATTGACACTTCGAAGCGAGCGCTGGTACCCCCTTGATAGATGCGCGTGCGCCTCGCGGTCATCGCCGCCGTCGTCGGGCTCGCGCTCGGTCTGACGTCCCGCGTCGCGCGGGCACAGTGTGTCGACGAAGAGCTGAAGCAGGAGCTCGTCGGCGGCCGGCACTACCGCGGCGTGCAGGAGCGCCTCTTCACGAAGGCCTTTCGCCACGAGCTGTCGGCCATGGGCGGCTGGTACGCGGGCGACCTCTACTCGAGCAGCTGGCTCGCCGGGGGCGCTTACACGTTCCACTTCAGCGAAGACCTCGGCCTCGAGGCCAGCGTCCAGTTCACGCACTTCCACAGCGCGGTGACCGACTCGTACGAGCGTCGGTACCCGGACATCCAGGTCCTCCAGAGCCCCGATACGCCGGGCCGCCTCTACTTCGGGCATCTCATCTGGTCGTTCGCCTATGGCAAGCTCCGCTGGCTGGGCGACGGGACGAGCCGCTTCGACTTCAACCTCGCGTTCGGCGGTGGGGTGACCGACGACACGACGTCGCGCGGCGCGACCGCGAGCGCCGGCATCGGGACCAAGTTCTACTTCGGCAAGTGGTTCGCCGTGAGGCTCGACATGCGAGATCACGTGCTGCGGGAGGTGCTCGTGGGAGATGAGCACCTGGTGAACGACGTGCTGATCACGCTCGGCGCGAGCGTGTTCATCCCGTTTGGTGGGTGATACCCTCCTCCCATGCGATGGTCTGCGTTGTCGCACGCTCCCCGTCCGGGCGCGCGGACGAAGCGTTTGCTCGCCGGGGGGACGCTGGCGGCGGCGCTGGTCCTCGTGCCGCTCGCGTTCGCGCAGCAGCCGCGGTGGCCGCAGCGACCGGCCGGTCACCCTGCGCCGAAGCCCAAGGCGTCCGCGAACGACAACCCCTACGAGACCGACAAGGGGTCCCCTGCCGCGGCCAACGCCACGGCGACTGCCACCGCGACGGCGACCGCCGCGTGGCCGGCGACGTCGACGGGCCCGGTCCCGGCACCGCCGACCGAGTCGGGTGACGGCGGCAAGCTCTCGCCGCTGAACCCCGGCGCGAACGAGTTCTCGGACGCGGGCCCCGCGGCGGCGTCCATGGACTACGACCGCCTCCTCGCGGACATCGGCTCGCTGCGCGCGCGCGTCGCGGCCGTGAGCGACACGCTCTTTCACTCGCGCATCGCGGTCTCTCTCGAGACCAACGGCGATCACGGGCGCATCGCGGCGCTCAGCGTCTCGCTCGACGACGGCGTCGTGTGGACGTCGCCTCCCCAGTTCCGCGCCGAGGACGCGACGATCGTCTACGACCACGCCGTCGCGCCGGGCCACCACGCCGTGACCATCGACGTCGAGCGGCGCGATGACCGCAACGACACGTTCCGCACCGCCCAGCGCTCGCGATTCGTGGTCGACGTCCCCACCGACCAGCGCCTCGGCGTCGACGTGAAGCTGTGGGACGACTCGAGCATGGGGGGCGACTTCCCGGGCGACAAGAAGGGGAGCTACGAGCTCCGCGTCCGCATGCGCGCCAAGGCACAGGCGATCGGCCGATGAGGGAGCGGTGAAGGCGCTGGTCTGTCGGGCGTACGGTCCGATCGAGTCGCTCGCGATCGGCGAGCTGCCCGATCCGGTGCCCGTCGCGGGCCAGGTCGTGGTCGGCGTGAAGGCCTGCGGGGTGAACTTCCCGGATTTACTGATCGTGCAGGGGAAGTACCAGTTCAAGCCGCCGCCGCCGTTCGCGCCGGGGGGCGAGGTCGCGGGGGTGATCGAGGCGGTGGGGGCAGGCGTCGAGGGCCTGCGCGTGGGCGATCGCGTGCTCGCGATGTCGATCTGGGGCGGCATGGCGGAGAAGCTCGCGGCCGACGCGACGCAGGTGCTGCGCATCCCGGACGGCGTCGACTTCAGGAGCGCGTCGTGCGTGGCGACGGCGTACGGGACGACCGTGCACGCGCTGCGGGATCGCGCGCATCTCCAGGCGGGTGAGACGCTGCTCGTGCTGGGGGCCGCGGGCGGCGTGGGGCTCGCGGCGGTGCAGGTCGGCAAGCGGATGGGGGCGCGTGTCATCGCCGCCGCGTCGACGGCGGAGAAGCTCGAGACGTGCAAGCGGCACGGCGCGGATCTCCTCGTGAACTACGTCACGGAGGATCTGAAGGAGCGCGTGAAGTCGCTCACCGACGGCGCAGGAGCAGACGTCGTCTACGATCCCGTCGGCGGCCCGCACACCGAGGCCGCGCTCCGAGCGACGGCGTGGAACGGCCGCGTGCTGGTCATCGGGTTCGCGGCGGGGGACATCCCGCGCGTTCCGACGAACCTCGTGCTGCTGAAGGGCTGCTCGCTGGTGGGCGTCTTCTGGGGCATGGCGCTCGTGCGCGAGCGGGCGCGCCTCATGGGCCAGATCGAAGAGATCCTGGGATGGGTCAAGGACGGGAGCGTCCGACCGCACGTGCACGCGACTTATCCTCTGTCGCGCGCGCTCGACGCCCTGCGCGAGGTCGAGCAGCGACGGGTGCAGGGGAAGGTCATCGTCGTCCCGGGGGGCGAGGGATGAGGCGCCTCCTCTTCGCTCTCTCGCTCGCAGCGACCACCACCTGGGCCTTCGGCTCCTCGGCTCAGCCTCGTCCGCCGGCCCCTCCGCCCCCGCCGGCGGCGGCTGCTCCTGCTGCTGCGGTCCCGCCCGCACCCTCGACGCCGACTCCCGGCGACAAGCTCTTCGCCGACGCGCTCCGCGCCTACCACACCGCGCTCCTCTCCCGCCGCCTCGGCCAGCAGGAGCTTCGCAAGGAAGACGTCGCTTTCCGCGTCGCCGAGGGCGAGCAGCTCATGGCCTCCGGGCGCGTCGACGAGGCCATCGCGCGCCTCGGCGAGCTCGTCGAGCACCCGCAGTTCGATCTGTACGTCGACACCGAGGACGGGCGCGCCGCCACGTTCCGCCTCGGCGACGCGCTCGCCACCGCGGGCCTCTACGCCCCGGCTCGCGGCTACCTGCGCCGCGTCGTCGAAGCCCGCGGCGCGTGGGAGGGCAACGCCACGTGGGCGCGGCGCGCAGTGCGCCGGCTGGTCGACGTGGCGCTGGACAGCGAAGAGTACGCCGTCGTCTTCCAGGACCTCGCGGGCGTCCCGGCCACGGCCCCGGCCGAGGTGCGCGGCGAGATCGCGTACATGAACGGTCGCGCGCAGGAAGCGGCGGGCAGCCCCGACGCGGCCCTCTCCGTCTACGCCACGGTCCCGCCGCAGTGCCGCTTCTGGGCGCAGGCGACGTACCTGGCCGCGCTCATCGACGTCGAGAAGGGCAACTACAAGGACGGCGAGAACCTGCTCTGCAAGGTCGCCGACCCCAAGCGGAGCGCGTCCACGACGCCGGTCTTCGCGGACGAGAAGTTCTTCGCGGTGCGTGACCTCGCGCGGCTCGGCCTGGGGCGCATCGCGCACGAGCAGGGGCGCAACGACGACGCGCGCTACTACTACTACCTCGTCCCGCGCGACTCCGACCGCCTCGCCGAGGCGCTCTACGAGTCGGCGACCACGCGCTACGAGAAGAAGGACTACGACGGCGCGCGCGAGCTGCTCGACGAGCTCGCGGGCCTCGGGGTGCACCACCGCTACCAGGACGAAGCGTGGGTGCTGGACGCGTGGGTCGATCTGGCGCGATGCCGCTTCGCCGACGCGGACAAGAAGCTCGTGACGTTCCTCGAGCGCTACGAGCCGGTGCGCGACGCCGCGCGGCGGATCGCGCAGAACGACGTCGCGATGCAGCGCATGCTGGCCGCGGTGCGGTCCGGGTCGGACGCGGGCGGCGCGGAGATCGGCGGGACGAGCCCCGAGGTCATCCGGACCATCGCCGCGCTCGTGCGCATCGACACCGCGTACGACCACGTGCAGCGGCGGCGCGCCGTGCTGGAGAGGGAGTCGTCGGGCCTCGTCAACGCCATCGGGGCCATCGGCGACATGCAGCGGACGCTGTCGACCAACGGCGGCGTGCGTCCCTCCGCGGAGCTCGGCTCGGACGACGTGCACAAGGCGCACGACGCGCGCGAGGCCATCGACGGCGTGGAGCATCAGCTCGCGGACCTCGAGCAGGCGCGCGCCCCGGCGACGCAGACCGCGCCGCTCCGGCAGCAGCTCTCCGAGCTGAAGGCGCGGCTGGCTCAGGGCGGAGGGGCGGGCGCGACGGGAGCCTCCGGCGATTCGCCGACGGGCGCCGATCTGCCGGACCTGCTGCGCGCCGACGCGACCCGCGGGGTGGAGCTCCAGTCACGTATCGCGACCGCACGGCGGGAGCTCGGCGACGCAGAGACGGCGCTGGCGAAGGACGCTCTCCGCCGGCTGGACATCCGTCTCTCACGCCTGCTGAGGCGCGCGCGCCTCGGGCGCATCGAGAGCATCCTCGGGCGGAAGCGCGCCCTGGAGGTCGAGGTCGAGGCCATCCGCCTGGGGTACTTGCCGCAGGACGCGGTCGACTCGCTCGACGCCGCGCGCTTCCTCGAGGACAACGAGGAGTACTGGCCCTTCGAGGGCGACGACTGGCCGGACGAGTACGTCGGGAGCGAGATCAAGTGAGGCGCGCTCGCACCGCCGTCCTCGCGACGTGGGTCGCGGCCTCCCTCGCGGCGCTGACGAGCGCGCCCGCCCACGCGGTGACGCCGCCGCCCAGCACCCCGGCTGGCGGCGTGGCAGGGGACATCAAGCCGGCGGCCGAGCGCAGCATCAACGCCGGTCCCGCCGGGAAGCCCGTGGGCTCGGGACGCGTCGTCTCCGACGGCGGCGGGTCGAACGGGCAGCCGGCCATTCGCGGCCCCAAGATCCCCGAGGCGCTCCGCAAGCAGATCCAGGCCAAGCTCGACGCGCGCGTCACGGCCGACCTCGTGGCGACCCGGGCGCTCCGCTCCGAGGGCATCGCGCTACTGCAGAAGTTCGTCGCCGAGACGCCGCGCGAGGCCGCCGAGATGCCGGAGGCGCTGGTCCGCCTGGCGGAGCTCCAGTGGGAGAACGAGCGCGAGGCGTTCGTCACGCGCTTCGAGGTCTGGGACAAGAGACCCGTCGACCAGCGCGGCCCCGCGCCGGAGCTCGACTACCGCGTCGCGCGCGATCTCCTCGGGCGCGTGCTCAAGGACTATCCCTGGTTCGACCAGCTCGACCTCGCCCTCTACGTCGACGGCTTCCTCGCCTTCGAGCAAGGCAAGGAGGACGAAGCCCGCGACCGCTTCGAGAAGATCCTCCACGACTTCCCGCGCTCGCGCTTCGTGGCCGACGCGCACATGGCCAAGGCCGAGGCCATCTTCAACGGTCACTACGACTACCAGGGGGCGCTCGTCGAGTACGAGAAGGTCCTCGGCTTCAAGGCGCAGATCGATCCGGCCCTCTACGGCCTCGCCCTCTTCAAGAGCGCGTGGTGCTACTGGCGCCTCGGCAACAACGACGAGGCGGCCAAGCGATTCGTGGGTGTCTTCGAGGCGACCGACGCCGGCAAGAAGAACGTGAACGCCGCCGAGAAGAAGCAGCTCGACGAGCTCCAGGAGGAGGCCCTCAAGTACGTCGTCGAGGTGTTCACGGAGGACGAGAAGAACACCGCGCAGGACCTCTACGCGTTCCTCACGAAGATTGGTGGCGAGCGCTTCAGCGGCAAGATCGTGCGCAAGCTCGCCGAGCAGTACTACGACCAGGCGCACTACGAGAAAGGCATCGAGGCGTACGAGCTGCTCCTGAAGCTCGAGCCGACGAGCCGCGACGCCGGGCAGTGGATCCTCCAGGTCGCCGCCGGCTACAACGCCATCGAGGACTGGGGTCGGGTCAAGCTCGTGTTCGACCGCGCCATCACGCAGTACACGACCGGGGGCACGTGGGCCCGCACGCAGGGCGATCCGACAAACGTCGCCGCCACCGCGCTGGCGATCGAGAAGGCGCTGCGCCAGGACGCGACGTCGCTCCACGCCAAGGCGCAGAAGGACAAGACGAGCCGCGCCGAGTTCGAGGGGGCCGTCGCTCTCTACGACGTCTACCTGTCGAAGTTCTCGAACGAGCCCAAGGCGTACGAGCTGCAGTTCTACGTGGGCGAGATCGACTTCTTCCGCCTCGAGCGCAACCTCGACGCGGCGACGCACTACCTCGCCTGCGCCAAGGGCATCCCCAAGGAGGCGACGCCGGAGATGGCGGCGATGCGCCACGACGCGCTCTAC
>Ga0182030_10012303_pt1 | contig 17159 bp, 12 predicted proteins | sample 812S3MmetaG_FD_121299 | JGI IMG/M metagenome (GOLD analysis project Ga0182030, IMG submission 121299) | Permafrost microbial communities from Stordalen Mire, Sweden - 812S3M metaG (Illumina Assembly) | ecosystem: Environmental > Terrestrial > Soil > Wetlands > Permafrost | place: Sweden...
GCCTGTTCCTGGTCTTGGGCGTAGGAGCGAACGCGCTGGTCCTCGCTGTCGGGAAGGCATACGGCGAGGCCCTCCTTGATCATGTCGCCAGCAAGATCGGCATGTTCGGAGGATGAACAGCGGGCGATGCGTCGCCCGTCCTTTTCGCGCAAGGCGTTGCAGGAAACCCATTTGTTGAGTGTCGCGGTCGTGAGCCAGGTGATCGCGGCGACGCCGCACTGCCAGGGCTGGCGTCCAAGATTGGCGATCTGATCGCGCTGACACGCGTCGACGCCAAATAGGCGGAACACCAGCCCGGTTTCGATATCGCGAAACGTCACGCCGTCGATAACTTCAACGCGCATAGGGGTCGATTGCATCGGCGCTTTTGGGGTGTAAACGCCCTGGCTTTCCATATTTTCCGCGTGCGCCGCAAAGCCATGGAAACATAAAACCGCCGCCGACAGGATTTTGTGAAACCGGCTCACGCGGCTTCGTCGTCGAGAGCGCGGTCGCTTCGCGCGGGATGCGCGTCCAGGCGAGCGATCTCAAGGTTCATCGTGTAAATCTTCTCGCCATTTCTCTCATAGCTGTTGGCGCGGATGTGGCCGTCGATCGTGATCTGGTCGCCGATATTCACCTTGTCGACCAGGAATCCCCCGATCTTCGCATTGAAGGTGAAAGCGGTCAGGAATTCCGTCCGCTTTTTCCGCTCGCCCGATTGCCTGTCGGTCCAGAATTCGTCGACGGCGACGGTCACGACGGTTTTCGGCGCTTTGCCTGCGAATTGCCGGGGCTTTTGCGCGACATTGCCTGAGATGATGAAAATGTTACGGGAGGTCATTACGGGCTCCGATCACGCTGCTGTATCATATAGCATACATGTTTGTAATTCGTGATCGCGTCAAGGGTGTTGAGGTGGTCGGACCCGCCGCTACTTCCATCATTCGGCCGTATCCATAGATCAGCCGAGTCTAAAGGCACCGCTCGCAGGCTGGCGCTTCGAGCTCGCCAGCGGTATGGTTCCCATGGTTCAGCTGGCACTGATCGGTGCCTCGAAAAGAAACGAAAATAGCGATGGACGACATACTGCCTGACTTTGACCGCGAACTTGATGTCATTTTTGGCGAGTTTCGCGACCAAAATGTCGTCCAGTCCTTCGTGCAAGCCGCGCGCGAGGCAAAGTTCACCGGGACGCTCTATATCGGCTATCCGGTTCTGACGGTCGACGACGAACGGATTGAATTCGATGCGGTCCTCGTGTCGCGCGACAGAGGTGTCATCGTATTTGACCTCTATTCTTACGACGGCGCCGCTGGAGTGGTCACGGTCATTCCGGCCAATGTCGCGGCGCGCCAGGAGCAGCTCTATGCCGCTCTTTACAACAAGCTAAATTCTTTCCGCGAGTTACGTCGTGGGCGGACGCTTATCGTGGATCTTATAACTGTCACGATTCATCCGGTTTCAGACACCCGTATTGAGGAGGAGGAAAGTCGGCTTGTCGGCCTAAGATGCCTTAATCGTCTTCCGGTCGTCGCGTCCGATAGTCGGCTGGACGACAACGAACTCCGACACCTCAATGCCGCAATCCAGCGCATTTCAAATCTGAAGCCTGCGAAGAAGCGCGATAATGTCTCCAAGCGGAACTCAAAAGGAGCTGCGATCAAGGAGATCGAGCGTCAAATCGCCAATCTTGACCTCTGGCAAAAACGTGGTTCCATCGAATACGTTAATGGCCCGCAGCGTATCCGCGGATTGGCAGGCTCGGGCAAGACCGTCGTGCTTGCGCTAAAGGCCGCATATTTGCATGTCAAACGCCCTGACTGGGAAATAGCCGTCACGTTCAACACTAGATCGCTGTATCAGCAGTTCGAAGCGCTAATAAATAGGTTCGTTTTTGCTCAGATAGGCGAGGAGCCGGACTGGGAAAAGATCCATGTGTTGCACGCTTGGGGTGGCTCCGAACGAAGCGGCGTATACCTACACGCGACATCCAAGATAGGATGCGCATATCGCGATTTTGGTTCGGCAGCCCGTCTCTACGGCTACGACGCGGCCTTCGACGGCGCCTGCAAAGAAGCCTTGGCGGCACTCGGCAACAATTCGCTCGATATTTACGACATGATGCTAATCGACGAGGCGCAAGATCTGCCCGCGTCATTCTTTCAGTTGGCCTATCGCCTCACAAAGGATCCGAAAAGAATCATCTGGGCCTATGATGACCTCCAGAATCTAGGCGATACCCATATGCCTTCCGCAGCCGAATTATTCGGGACGGACCGACACGGGCGCGCACTTGTTTCTCTGAGGAACGAAGAGGACCAGCCTCAGCAAGATATCGTCCTTCCAAGATGCTACAGAAATCCACCGTGGACGCTGGTCACTGCCCATGGTGTCGGCTTCGGAATTAACAGAATTCCTTTAGTTCAGATGTTTCCCGATCCAAGTCTCTGGCGCCGACTGGGATACGCCACGGTTTCCGGTGACTTATCCTATGATAAGGATGTGATCCTGGAACGAAACCCAAAGAGTATCCCAGAATTCTTCGCCCGGCTGCTTACTCCTGAAGATACTCTCTATGTGAAAACGCATGAAAATGCCTCCGACCAGTACCGATGGATGGCCGAGGAGATCAAACGTCTGATTGAGGAGGACGAACTTGATCACAGCGACATCTTGATCGTAATCCCAAATGTGAAACAGAGCCGCAGCATAAGTGGCACCATCTTGAATGCTCTGCGGACTGCAGGACTCCAAGGACATGTGCCCGGTCAGACGTCGTCTAAGGACGAAGTCTTCAGGCCTGGCTCCATCGCGATCACACATATTCATCGCGCGAAAGGCAACGAAGCTCCCGTTGTATTCGTTGTGGATGCGCAATTTTGCGAGGGATCTTATGGCATAAAACGCCGGCGGAATATCCTATTCACCGCAATTACGCGGTCGCGAGCTTGGACGTACATTACTGGCTTCGGAGAGGCGATGACCCGAATCGAGGAAGAAATTGTTGCGGTTCGCGATGCCCAGTATAAACTCGCGTTTCACTATCCGACCCGAGAAGAGGCCGAGAGGCTGGCCGTTTCTTCCGACAAGACGCAAACGGACTCTGCGCTCGCAGGAGATGATTTCGATGATCTTCGGATCGCGTTGAAAAAAGCCAAGAGGACACCGTGGGATAATCTCCCCGCCGATCTGCGCCGGGATTTGCTCGAAGTGTACGATCCAAACTCATGAGGCCTCGAGCCCTGTGTGACAAACTCAACCAAGTCCTGGAGGAAGGGCTGGCGCGCGAAATCTTCCTCGCCGTGCAGCCCCACGTCGTGACAGGGCCGCCCGCGATGGAGGCGCTTGGACCCGTGACAGACATCGGAATGTTTTCGCGGGGCGGCGTTGGGCCGGAAGAGTTCGTCGAGATTCTCGATGCCGGCCGCTTCTCCGCACTTTTCGACGATGCGGCTATTCTTGGGATCGAATGCACCTTTGATCGGGGGACGCTTCGGTCCCATCGCTACACTTTCGTTCCTTGCCCCTTCGATCCAGAGCTAGTCTCACTGCGTCCAGAATCGATCCCGATCGCAGACTGGCTGCGAGAAAGCGTCCTTTCATACGGATTGGAAGCGGTGCGTAGCGTGGGAGCCTATCGCTTCGACTGCGTCCGCAAGCCCCCAGAACGATCGGCAGACCCGCATCCGATTTCTCACTTCACCTTTGGTTCCCCGGATTGTCGCGTGCCGGTCCGAGGGCCAATGAGCATCTCCGATTTCCTGAATTTCATCTTCGACAATTTTTATCGCGGCGCGCGTCCGTTTTGGCTCAACCATGCGCCTTTTCTAACCTGCGAAGGGGTCGAGCCGACCATCACCTGGGACGAGCAGCAGCTGCATCATCTGCAATGGATGGAGGATTGACGACTGAGCATGCGCCGGACGATTGAGATTTACGGCACAGATTCTGCGATCCTTGTATCGGCAAAGTGACGGTAACTCACTCACCGATCAAGCGCCGAGGCGAGCGCCAGTTTCGCTGTCTTCGGGTCGTAGACGTATCCGGTGATCGTACCGTCCTTGATCCGGCTGACAGCCTCATCGACCGCAAACAAGGGCGCAAGGAACCATTCCTTGGGCACTATCGGCTGGCCGAAACGATCCTTGATTTCGACATCAAGGCGGGCGGCGCCAAAAACCTTATGGATCAGGGTTTCGAGCTTCGCCCGATTGACGTTGTAGAGTTCATAGGTAGCGACGATCTCGACATCGGCCATGAGGTAGGTGGGGTCCAGGCGCGCATTTGCGATGCGGCGTTCCACGCTTCCACCTGTCACGCCGATCTTGTGCAGAATTTCGCGGTTTGCGACGACCATTGGATGGTCGGATTTGCTGCGCAACACGTAGATGGTTCCGCTGGCTTGGTCGTCATCGCCAGTCTTGCCTTCGAACAATGGTCCGGCGCTCGGCTCGGTAATCCGCCGGCCAGCCTCGTCCTTGTATAGAGCGCGCTGGAGCGACCGCAGCAACAGGTCGCTCTCGGTGCCATTGGAATAAATAACCCTGAGCCGCGCGTCCGTTTCGCCATTCGGCGCCTTTATGGTTTCACCGACCTCGGCGACATATGCAGTCTGGCCGCCAAGAATGAAAAACTGGCCGACCTGGATATCGGCTTTGAGAAAGCCTGCATCCTTGACGAACCGCCTTGTCGTGCGGAGCCCGCTTTCAAGATCGCTCTGCACATGTTCGAACAGGGGCTTGAACGTCTCGAAATCGAGGCACTTTTCTCGACTCGCAATTTCTTCGGCTTCGCGCTTCTCGGCGTTGGTGCGCACGTGGCGCAGCTTGGTGATGTCGGACGATCCCGCCGCACCCTCGAGTTCGGCGAGCAGTTCATCCTCGTCCATCGAGTCCGCCCGCACGGTGGAATGCACCGGCGCGCCCGTCAGCAATCCCTGATGATCAAACGGCGTAAGCAGCGACCGGCAATCTTCCAGCGCGCGCAGTCGGTCGAGCCGCACGGCGTAGAGTCGCTCGAAGATGTCGCCGTCCTCGCCATGTCGGGGCGCATGGCCGTTCTTTTCAACGAACCGCTGAATTTCCTCGAAGCCCGCGATGATGCGTTCCTCGCGGGGCGGACGTCCGCCTTTCTTGTCGGGCTGCGCGAAATCATCAAGTTCCGAGCGCAGGTCATCAAGGTCGAAATCACTCATAGCGGCCCTCATCCTTGAAGCGGACGAATGCGGCAGCGCCTTCAGCCAAGTGTTTTTCCCAGGCGTCGGCTGAGCTGATCGACGGAAGACGCCCGCGCTCCCGCTTGAACTCAACGGCGCGCTTGGCGATTACCTTTGCCTCCTCCGGCGTCAGGCTGGTGCGCTTGGCGGCAATCGCTGCGGCGACCTGCTTCAGGCTTTCCTCGCTCATCGTCTTGGCGAGAATGGCATAGGCTTCGCCGAACGGATTAACCCGGTCGATCAGGTCAATGTCCAGCTCACGCACGTCCATCGCGAACTTGCGGACGCCGTCGACAAAGGCCGTATTGGCGCTCTCTTCGCCAAGCGAACTGCCGGACGCCACTTCCTTCGCCTTCTGGGTCAGATTCAGCGCCGCCACAGCATGCTGGCGAACGACTTCCTGATCCTCGGCGTCGAGCTGCGGGAACTTGTCCTTGATGATCTTGCCCATGCGCACCTGGGTCAGTTCCTCGGGAACCAGCTCCTCGTCGAACAGACCGCGCTCGATCGTCGTCTTGTCCTGTACGAACGCCGCGATCACCTCGTTCAGATCCTCCTGGCAGATGCGCGTCGCTTCCTCGCTCTTCGGCGTGGCCAGCCCCTTGATCTCGATCTGGAACTTGCCGGATTCCTCGTTGAACCCGACATTGCACTTATTCGGATCGTAGCCGCCCTCGCCATAGTCGAACCCCGGTGTCGGCTGGTTCTGCGGGTTCTTCGGCTTGAACTCGAAGCGCGGCGCCAGCACCTGCTCCATCAGCAGGCTGGCCGCGATGGCTTTCAAAGTATCGTTGACAGCCTCGGTCACGATGTCATCGGCGGCGGCAGGTTCGGCGATCAGGTTCGAGAAGCGAGCGCGGGTCTTGCCCGGCGCATCACGAGTCGCGCGGCCAATGATTTGCACGATTTCGGTGAGGCTGGAGCGGTAGCCCACCGTCAGCGCGTGTTCGCACCAGATCCAGTCAAAGCCTTCCTTCGCCATGCCCAGCGCGATGATGATGTCGACGTGATCGCGATTGTTCTTCTGCGCAGGGTCTTTCAACGCGGCGGACACGCGGTCGCGCTTGGCCGGATCGTCATCGACCAGATCGGCGATGCGCAGAATCCGCCCATCGGCAGCCTTGACCAGCTGGAAGCCCGTAGCGGGATCGGTCCCTTGCCAGGCGCCCAGCGTCTCGATGATGTGCTCCACCTCCTTGATCTTGTCCTTCGTGCTCTCGCGCGAATTGACGTTAGGAATGTGAATGATCGTCTTCTCCGCCGGGTTCAGCACCTTCAGAATGTCGTCGGCGTAGGAGTCCGAATAGAAGAAATAGCCGATGTCGAGCTGCTTCAGATATTGATAGCCGTTGAGCTGCTCATAATAGGTGTAGGTGACACTCTCGAACTTGCCTTCGTCCTGCGGCGCCAGCACCGCCTCGGCGTCGCCCCGGAAATAGGACCCGGTCATCGCGACGATATGCACGCGGTCGCGCGTGATGAAATCGCCCAGATGGATACCGAGCTTGTTGTCGGGATTGGCCGAGACGTGGTGGAACTCATCCACCGCGATCAGTCGGTCATCGAAAGCCGCGACCCCGAATTTGTCTATGGCGAAGCGGAACGTCGCATGGGTGCAGACCAGCACCTTGTCGCCGCTTTCCAGGAAAGCGCCGAGCGAATTGACCTTGCCGCCGTTGTCGTTGCCCGGCGCGTCGCACAGGTTCCATTTCGGCTCGACGTGCCAGTCCGCCCGGAAGCCATGCTTGCTCAGCGGCTCGTCATGAAAGCTGGCGCCGATGGATTTTTCCGGCACGACGATGATGGCCTGTTTGACGCCCTGATTGGCCAGCTTGTCGAGCGCGATGAACATAAGCGCGCGGCTCTTGCCCGAGGCGGGCGGGGACTTGATCAGAAGATATTGCTCGCCGCGCTTCTCAAAGGCACGCTCCTGCATCGGCCGCATGCCGAACTCGTTGGCCTTGGTCGAGCTGCCGTTGCTGGCATAGGAAACAGAAACGGAGGGGACTGATTTGATAGGATTTGTCACGCGCGCGCCTCCGCCTTCTTCTTGGTCGTCCCCTGGCTGGCGGACATTTTGGTGTAAAGCTCAAACAGCTTTTCGAGTCGCTCGGTGTCGTTCTTGAACCGGCGGCCGATATAGATGCGTTCCAGCACCTCGTCGTTGTGCTCGTGCGCGGCGCGGAGGTCGGCGGGCATCGCTTCCGGATCATAGAGATCAGCGATTGTCGCAGGGAAATGCGCTTCGCGCGCCAACAGAATGTCCTCGGCGCTGCGGGTTAGGTCGGCCCTGTTTTTCTCGGTCAGCATCGGGACGGGGAAGGTGTTCCAACCGAGAGTGTTGGAGTAGGAATAGTCAGTTCTAAGACGCCCGCATATTGTGTCGATCCAAGAGAGATGGAGCTTTGATGTGATGACTGCCAGCGTCCACAGCGGGGCATTCGGTATATAGAAAGCCTTGTTGGTCGGCACGACCGATTGATCGGCTAGGCCCGCTGGAAAATACTCCCGGTTCTCAGAAGAAACGATGGGAACGAATATCTTGGCCGGATCATCCCCCTTGCGCTCTCGGAACTGGTGAGGCCGTTGAGCCAGCTTGTTCACTGCGGCATCGTCGGTTTCAAGCCGATCAATTCTGACGCTCTCAATTCTTTTCCGGACTACGTCTATTGAGCTGACTTGTGGCAGCTCATCGTCGGAAATCCACAGGCAATAGCGCTCCTTGCCATTAATATACTCCGTTGAGCCGATGAATCGGCGAACAAATTTTGGCGCAAGACCACCGCGCAGTAGAGCATCTTTCTCGTCCGACTCAAGCATAAGACCTGCTGACTTTGAGTAATACACCCCATACTCCATCGGAATGGAAGTGAACCTCGGTTTCTTTTCCGCTGGTACAAACGAGATATTGTGTTCAGTCAGATACGGATTGATGTTGGCGACCTCTCGGACGCTGCCGTCGGTGTAAATCCGTCGCGAACCGTTTGTGTCACGATCAACACCGGTCACGACAACCGTTACCCCCGCCTTGTTCGCCGCAAGGTTCGACCACTTGAAGGACGTGTGGGCGAAGCGAATCCTAAACCCGCGGTGCAGTAGAAGCGCCCAAGTGATCGGGACTTGTTGACCTTGGCAAAGACTATTCGTCGCCACAAAAGAGAACGGTGCATAGCAGGCATCGTTGTAGAGCGCGGCCTTCATCAGCCATGCCCCAACGTAATCAACGTTCTTCCATTTGGTGGTGATGCCGGAGAATACTCTCTCCAGATCTTCTTTTTCCTGAGAATCCTGCTTGCGGGTTCCCTTGAATGGCGGATTTCCACAAATATACGTCTCCCCGCCCTCGTTCTCGAAGTCGATTTCTGGCTGATCCAGTGGCGTGTGAAATAGGTCGTCGGCCCTATGCTTCACACCCGTTCCGGTCGGCGGGCAAATGCTCAACCAGTCGAGCCGCAGGGCATTGCCGCAGGTGATCCAGTTCTGTGCATCCAGCGGCAGGAAGTCGCGAAGCGCTTCCTTCTGGCCGCGGTAAAGCACGTCGCACTGATACTCGGCGATGATAAGCGCTAAACGCGCGATCTCGGCCGGGAAGTCGCGCAGTTCGATCCCTCGAAAGTTCGTAAGCGGGATTTCCGTTCGCCGGTCCGCTTCGTCGCGGCGACGATTGATCTCCGCCTCGATGGCCCGCATTTCCTTGTAGGCGATTACGAGGAAATTGCCCGAACCGCAGGCCGGGTCGAAAACGCGGATCTTCGACATGCGCTTGCGTAAGTTGAGCAGCATGCGCGCATTGTCGCCAGCCTCTTCCAACTTCTCACGCAGATCGTCGAGGAATAGCGGGTTCAGCACCTTCAGGATGTTCGGCACACTGGTATAGTGCATGCCGAGGGCACCGCGCTCATCGTCGCCGGCCACAGCCTGGATCATCGAGCCGAAAATGTCGGGGTTGATCTTCTTCCAATCCAGGCCACCAGCGTGCAGGAGGTAGGATCGAGCGGTGCGGCTGAATCGAGGAACTTCTGTACTGCCCGAGAACAACCCGCCGTTTACATAGTCAAAAGGATCGGCGGCCCAGCGGGGGATGCCAGCGGCGGCCCGTTCCGTCGGCTTCGTGTTCATGGCGCGGAACAGCGTGCTGATCACCTCATGGGTGTTGGATGAATCCTTTGCACTCATGGTTTCGACGGCAGAGGTGAACGCGCCGCTACCTTTGAAAATCTCGGTATCCTCCGCGAAGAAGCAGAAGATCAGCCGCGCCATGAAGTGATTCATGTCGTGCCGGCGCTGCGCGGTGCCCCATTCGCGATTGTGCTTTAGCAGCTCGACATAGAGCTTGTTGAGGCGGCGTGTAGCCTTAACGTCAAGAGGATGATCTTTTGCTGGCCTACTCGCCTTGATGCCGGCCAGCGCGAAAAAGAAGTCAAATTCCTCGTCGAAATCCGGGTATGCACATGCGATTGTTTCGCCGAGCGTGAGGTCTTCGGCCTCGAACAACTCACCGTCGGTCGCCAGCACAAAGCGCGCCTTCGCCCGCGCCGTCGCGGGACTGGCCTTCAACGCCGCGAGCGTCCGCGTGACTTCGCCCGGCTTGCAAGTTGCGATGTGGATGTTGTTCGTCTGAAGCACGCCACCCAGATCGGACTTGTTAGATTCGCCCTTGCGCAGGCGCTTGAGCGTCGTTTCCTTGTTCCCGAAGGCTTCAAGGAACGCGTAGGGGAACTCGTCAGCCTCGAAAGGCCGCTCCGCCAGCGCCGATATGGCTTCTTCGATTTCGACCGCGTTCATGCCCATGCCCCCCGGCGCGCGCGATCAGTCATACCAGTCAGTTTGCCGATCATCATTTCTGGAACCTCTCGGCGAGGTAGGGCGGCATTTCGGCGAGAGACAATTCCTGCGAGGAGTTGCCGCTGCGCACATAGAATTTCTCCTGGCCGACGCCGTTCTTGTCCTTCACCGTCAGCACGAACGGCTTGGCCGACGGCTGAATATCGACCTGGCAAATCTCGACCTCGCCGATGGCCGGAAACATAACCTTCAGCTTGCTGCTGACAAAAGCCGCTCCGAACGCGCCGTTCAGAAGGTTGCGCAGATGCAGCTCGAATTTGTCCCGGTTGGCGCCGCCGAGGGACAGGTAGTCCCCTTCGAGTCCGAGGATTTCGCCGCTGTCGCTGACGCCGATGAGCAGCGTTCCACCCTGGCTGTTTGCGAAGGCGGCGACCGTCTTGACGATCACCTCTTCCAGCTTCTTGTTGGTCGCCTGCTCCTTGAAATCCCAGCGCAAGGACGACTTGAATTCCAGCTCGTCGTCTTCACCCTCGGCAATCAGCTCTTCCAAAGTGATTGCGGCTTCCGGCGGTTTTGTGTCGGTGATGCCTTTCAGAAACGCGTTGAGATGCGATGCCAACGTCGTGCGCCGGGCTTGCAGAAAGGCTTCGTAGTTCTCGATTACCCATAGCTCAGGATCTTCGGGAACGCATTGCAGGGCGAGGCTGTCAGGGAACCGATCCTTCACATCGGCAAGATACGCCTTTGCGTCCATTGCGCTTTTAGTGCGATTGGCGACTTGGGTTAGGATCGCGCGGTTGGTCAGCTCCTGCGCGAGTGAATATTTTAGACGGTTTTCCTGCCCGAATCCCTGCGCTTTCAGCTTCGAATAGGGGAAGATGTGGTCGTTCTCGAGCACATACTTCTTTCCCATTGCCTGACGCAGTGCGACGCCGGTCGTGAAGCAGACGGCGTTTCGGCTCTTCAAATACCAACGCAAAAGGCCAAAGAGCGGGTGAGAAATCGACCGGCCGACGAATTCATCAGGCGCGATTTCAAGGCGCCGCTCTTCCTCAATCACAGCCAAGAGTTCATCGAACGGGTTTTTCGATTCCTTGATCGTGCGCAGGTCACGGTCGAGTTTCTGGGGGAGCTGGCTGACGTAACGCGTCCTAATCTGCGAATAGTAGAACCACTTCACCAGCTTGCGGATCTCGGCATCGGTCAAATGCGCGCCACCTTTGTCGAAGCAATAGACTGTGATCGGAATCAACGCGTAGACCGAGTTGATCTCATCCGTATGGTCGACGAAGGCACGGGAGCGCATCAGGCTCGCGACGTAATCTAGAACCTGATCGTCCAACAGCTTCCACGCTGCCCGCAACGGCGCGTCGTTATCGGCGTCGTGCAGCTTCTTCATCTCCGAACCAAAATGGTAAAGGCAGCCCAGCAGCAGATACACGATGAAGTCGAGTTTGAAGACGAAGCCTTTCTCCGCCAGCTCGATCAGCTTTTTCTTGAACGTGTCACGGGCTTCTGGCCAGTAACCTGAAATCTGCGCAAGGGCGAGTTCGGCATCGGTCAGCGACACGCCGCTGGCGTTCACCTTGTAGAAAATGTCGATGGCTTCGCGAACGCTTGCGCGCACGGGGATAGTCTGTTCCGGGAATTCGCGGTCAAGGATGTTCTCTATCGCTCGCGTATTATCATCCATGATGTCGTCGCGCTCACGACTGACTGTCTCGCCGCTCTTTTCCAGTTCGCGAACGATGTCTTTGGCGCGAATTTTCCGCTGGAAAATATCGGTGATGTTTTGCCAACGCGGATCATTCTCCATCTTGGTCTTCATATAATAGGCGAGTTCCAATGTCTCCACGTTCACGTACAGTCCGCGCGTGTCGTTCAAAATCTCGGCGGCGGTATAGTATGGAGGGATCTCGCCGCGCACGAGCATATAAAGCGTTGTGATGCGCTGCTGCCCGTCAAGGAGAATGCGCACCGCCCCCTGCTTTTCGTTGTACTTGTGCGCCCCCTTGAGTTCAGGTGGGTTCGCCGTCTCCCACGTCAGCATTGTGCCGGTGGGGTACTGCTTGATGAGGGAATCGATCAGCTGCTTCGCGTCGTCTCTTTTCCAGACGTACTCGCGCTGGAAAGCAGGAACGAACAACTGATGCTCGTCGATTTTCTCCAGTGCCGTCGCAATTTTCATAACCCCATCCTTGTGCGCAGCCCGCGAATTCCGTGCATTTGTCTCTCCTACCACGGACCGGCGCCGCGTCGTCGAGGCCTCATGCAGTCCCACAAATTTCAGCCCTTTTTATCGCATGGAATGGGAATCGGAATCCCGAATTATGCAAATGTCCTCACCCAATTCGTCATTATCGGCGCGGTCGATCGCTGGCAATCCGCCTGCTATTTATGACCGTGATGTGGTCTTTTGCTTGAGCGGGAAGAAGCCGGGGCGTCCCACACCAAGCGTGCGTGTAAATTCGATCGCTTGCTCAAGCTCTTGGATCGCCTCGGGCGGGTCCGTGTTCTCGATGATAATCACCTGTCGATCTTCGGGCGTCTTCGCAAGGTATTCGTAAAACTGTGATTTAACATCGGTCCCCTTCAAGCTCTCGTCGCCGTCGTCATTGATTTCCGGCCGATAAGAAAGAAGGGGCGAGTCCAAAATCACAAAGCCAGGGTGCGAGGTGTCATTGCTACGGCAATAATCGAGGAGGCCAATCGTGAAAGCCGATTGCGTGATGGCTCGAAGGCCCTTGCCGAAAGAGGTTCGGTTTTTGCCGTTAATGACGAGATCACGTGTCGATCTCTCGAAGTGGACACGTTGAATGTTGGGGAAGTGCCATTCCTTCAACAGGCCAAGAACCTGCACGGAAAAGCGATCTGCGGCGGACGTGGGCAAATCCTCGTCGATCGTCGAACCTCCAACCGCCTTTTGAACCTCACGCTCCAAAGCCGCTTTGCGCTCTTCGAGGCTTTGCAAAGAGCGATAGAGGCCCAAGGATTCCCGCACTTCCGCCTTTTTGTTGGAGAGCTCGGCATACGTGCTCCTCATAGACCGCAAGTTGGGAGCGATCTGCGTCTCGACATACGAAGCGATGTTGTCCAGTTTTTCGCGCATCCGTGGGATTCTGATTTCCAACAAGCGCCGTTCGTCAGAAAGCTGGGCAATCGTTTCACCAAGCTCCTTTTGAAGCCGTGCGATCTTGGCGATTTCCGCGCGCGCGGCGGAAACGACAAGCTCAGTGTTGCCATTGCAGTCGGTATGGAGTTCCTGATGTGAAGGGTCCGAACCACACAAGGGGCAAGTCGCAGTTTCCAGGCTGCTGAAGAGCGTTCCCGCTTCTTCGATGCCTCTCAATCGCTCCAAGTCGGACTGATAATGCTGGTTGAGGAGCGAGAAACGTTCCTCAAGAATCTCTATTTCCGCCAGACGTTCGTTGGCGGCGTCCCATTGCTTTCGTAGCGCCCTGCGGTCGGCCGTCGCCGCGCGAAATGCACTTTCTGTCGCGTTCAGTTGCTCGGCATGGCGCTCGATTGTCTTCCCAAGCTTCTCGGACTGCTCCTCAAGCTCCTTGGCTGGTCCGGACAGCTCTTTGATTTGCGCCTGGTAGTCGGTAATCAGGTCGTTCAGGAGGTCAATCTGCGCGCCCCGCGACTGGTTGACGGGATCGTCTCCCCGCCCCGAGAGGGCGCCGTCATCGGTTCCGGTAAGTAAGAGTTTGAAGGTCGACGCATTAGGCGTATCGACTACTTTGTTACCGTCAGAGAGGGGCGAGCGCTTTTGGATGATTTCTTCCTCATCCACGATCGCCAGACGTGCCAAATTGCGGAAACTGAGGCTTACGGTCTCTCCCCGCGCGTTTTTCTTGAGTCGCTTTCCTTTGAGGCCAACCTGTTCAAGCAAGAAGCTTGAGAGGTTGTCATCCTTGGTGTCGCTGTGCTGTTCGCGGAGAATGCAGCCGGGAACATCCGGGAGTTCCTGAAAAAGGCCACGGAACACCGTGAAGGGTCCACCGCTTGCGTTGCGGTGAATGGTGAAACCTTCGCCGCCCAGGTTCTCGATGCCGAGAAGAACACGGTCATATCCTTCCCGTTCCGGGATATCGGGAAGAGGCCCTTTTCCCCCGAACATGAAATCGATTGCGTTCACGACAAACGACTTCCCAGTGTCCGACGCGCCATAAAGCACGTTCATTCCAGGCCCGAATTCAAGCGTGGCGACCGACTTCTGTGGTCCGGTGAACGTGAGATGCCGGATGCGGATTCCTTTGGTCACGCGCTGGCTCCCCAACTGCGTTCCAAATCTTGAAATTCCGCAACCCACTTATCGAAAATCTCCTGAACGGCCTCCGCAATCGCTTCCTGCGGACGATTCTTGAAGTAATCTCCGATCCAATTGGCGCGCTCCTTCATGCGCTCCAAATACGGGCTACATAAGGAATCGAGGAACGGCGCGGCTGCATCGCCCGCAACAAAGGTGATACCTGCCGGGGTCGGTTCGCGGCAAATCAAGCTTCGCGAAATCATCAAATCAATTCCGTCCTGCACGATCTTTCGGCGCACGGTCGCGTCGGGAGATTGAATAGGCGAGGGCGGATGAAGGCTTTCTGGGCCATTGAGTTCACTAGTGCGGACGAGAAGATAATCGAAAATCGTGAGTTGCCGGATGTCGTACGCAGCCGGATAGGCCGCGACAAGCAAGGCCACGGAACGAAGGCCCGCCTCAAGCGGGCCATTGAAGGTCCGCGCGGTCATTCGGTCCATTTCAAGCGATCCTCGTTCGCGAGTTGATGGCAAATACCGTGGCGGTCCTGGACCTGTGCAATCGGAGAGATAGGGTTCGCCGTTAACTGCATGTCCTGTGCCGCCTTGGTGACGGCGCACACGCGCTGATAACCGTCACCATACGGGCTGTCGCAGGTGTCGACTACACCCGCGCGAATTTCGCCTTGGTGGCGCTCGAAAGTTCCGGGCTCAACCTTGTCCCTCACGAAAACACGAAGCGTTTCCGCGTGGTAGAACGCTTCGCGCTGCCGGTTGAAATGGCTTTTGAGACTTGGCCATTTTTCAAGGGTGTCAGGGAAGGGAACGGATTCTTTTTTGTGATCCGAATACGCCGAAAGCAGTTGTTCGACATAACGGCTTTCGTCGTCCCTGATCGCGCTCGGGGTGGGCCCCGGAAGGGGCTTCGGGGGAAGTCCACCGCCAAACCTTGCCGCGTGAAAAGGATTGTGCTGGCGGCTCTCCTCGATCATGGAAAGCGGCTGCTTTGCCATGAAAATCGAGAAGTCGAACTTGTCGAAATATTTGAGAAAATCGCCCTCAAGGGGCGCTTCCTGCGTGTCAGTGATCTCGGCCCTGCAATCTTTGTCCCATGTCGCTTTGACTTCTTGCTTCAAAGTATCTGGCTTTTTCAGAAATGTGTTGAGCTTGGTGCCAATGCCCTGTGGACCAATAAAATAATAAGCCCGCGGCGGCGTATATTCTCCTTTGAATGAATACCAAATCACCTTGGCAATTTCAGGTTTTGCAATGCCTAACGTGAGTGGAGTGCTGTAATGCTTGCATTGGCAGCCGTCCCAGACGCCGTCAAAGCCCTTCGCGTCAGTGAAGCCGGCAACGTCAACGCCCTTGTCGCCTGCGCCGCTAAACCTCACGACCTCCTGGTATGTTTTTTTCAGGCTGTAATAGGCCCACTCCTCGGTGAGGGCTTCCCATTCGTCCGCATTGTAGAGCTTGATCCTCGCCACAGGCGCGATCGTTGGGCCTTGAGAAATTTGAGCAGCGCTCACAGCTGTCCCGCTGGAGCTCGGCGTGCCAATAGATTTGAAATTCATCCCGCTCATTTTTCAGGCCTAATGGTGGAAACATACGCAAGTAACACGCAATTGCCCAGCTAACACAATGCATTGCCGTCGATATTGCGTCCGACGGTGTGGCCAGATTACTAACACCCTGACCTGCATGGTTTTTTACTCACCCTCGCCGAGCAAGGCCTCGTAATCGCGCCCGCCATAGAAAACGCGGCCGATCCGCACGCGCTGATCGTCGAAAGTAAAGGCGATCGTTACCCGCCGCTCATACCCGATGATCCTCAATCCCGGCCGGATGTCGTCGCGGAGCATGCCGCGCTCGGGAAATTCGGCAAACCCCTCGCAGTAAGAGCGGATGCGCCGGATGTAGTTGATGGCGACCGTGGGCTCCCCCCTCTGGTCGCGGATATCCCGGTAAAGCTTGGCCAAATCTCGCTCGGCAGCAGCACGGAAAACGACCTTACGAGCCACGGGCCGATGCTTTCACGTCCTCGGCATATTCAGCTTCAAGGCGGCCAAACACATCCTCGGCCGGGATGTCGTTGCCCGGCTCGTCGAAAGCCTCATTGATGGCCTTGGCGAGATTCGCCGCGCGCTCCGCATGGGCCAATTCCTGATCCTCCAATAGGCGCAAACCGGCGCGGACAACCTCGCTCGCGTTTTGGAAGCGCCCATTTTTCAGCTGGGTGTCGATGAATTCCTCGAAATGACTTCCCAAACTCACGTTCGGCATGACGCATTCTCCTTTGGTTCCAAAATACCTTATGAAATCGTGCTTGTCATTAGATGACATAACGGCTGACCGGGGGCTTCTCAGCCCATGGTTGCAGAGTTTTCGTTCCGAAAGCGTTCTCGAACGCCTCGATCCGCTGGCGAGGCGCGGCGGCGCACAGCTGGCGGCCTGGGCGGAGCAGCCGCCCCTCTCGCTGGACGCGCGCCGCGCCAACCAAGTCGTTCTGACTCGGCCGATCGCCCGAATGTGATCGCTTCGCGCCCGTGTTCCCGGGAGTTCGGCTCGTTGATTTTCCGGGCTTCGGCGACTGCAGTCCATCGATGAACCGCGAAGCCGGTCCACTCATGAACGGCGAGAATCCGACGCCTGGATTGGATTTTCGCGGCCCGTCTCACGAATGTGACCCACGAGTCTCACAATCGTGCGCCAAAATCACTCGAGTTTCGTCCGGATTTCACCTGCTCACCGCGCCCGTTGCCGCGCGAAAGCGGGCTCCGCCCGCTCATTTAAGCTGAAACGCAACAGCAAACAGACCCGGAAAATCCGACGCCTGGAAAGGCTGTCCACCGATCAAACGCGAAATTTTTCGCGAATTTTGGGGCTTTCCGAATCATGTCCGATAAGCGCACATTATCGGACA
>Ga0182030_10012304_pt1 | contig 17159 bp, 13 predicted proteins | sample 812S3MmetaG_FD_121299 | JGI IMG/M metagenome (GOLD analysis project Ga0182030, IMG submission 121299) | Permafrost microbial communities from Stordalen Mire, Sweden - 812S3M metaG (Illumina Assembly) | ecosystem: Environmental > Terrestrial > Soil > Wetlands > Permafrost | place: Sweden...
GGCGGGCTCTCCGTAGGTCATGCAGCCGAGACAGATGCGAGAGACTTTGAGTCCGGTCTTGCCAAGATTGACGTAGTCCACTGCCACTCCTTCTGACGATTCGGATCGTTCAGGTCATGGTGACCCGTAGAGTTCGGTGCTTCCTCTGCATATGAGTCTACTGCCGCCAGGAACGATGCAACGCCTTTCAATCCTCAGCCGCTTTCCTCCGGCTTTCACCCCTCCTTCCTGGCGTTCGCGCCGGCGATGGCGAGGTGAAAGTTCAGACGGCGGGGCGCAGACCGAGCAGTTGCTCGGCATTGCGATGGGTGAACTTTGCGACGTCATCTTCGCCGAGGATCTCAGGCACGCTATCGAGAAAATCCCGGCCGCGCGTATTGGGGCTGTAGGGGTAATCGACAGAGAAGAGAAGGCGATCGATTCCGACCACCTCAAGGGCGCAGGCCAACGGAGGCAGGGTAAAGTAGCCGCTGGTGGTGCAGTGAACGTTGGTTTGGAAATAATCGGCGACCGGCTGGCGAAGATGTGGCGCGGCGTGAGTGAGGACGCCGCTGGAGCGGGCGAGCGCATAGGGCAAGCCTTCCCCCATGTGGCCGATAATGAGTTGCAGAGCGGGCAGGCGATCAAAGAGGCCGGAGACGATGAGGCGCAGGGTATGAAGGCCGGTCTCAGCGTGCCAGCCCCAGCCCGCGATGGAGAGAAGAAAGCCGAGTTCACCGGGAAGGCCGGAAAAATAAGCCTCGCGGACCGGCTGGGGCGGCGGCGCGGGGTGGAGGTAGAGGGGAACACAAAGATGAGCCGCAGCCTCAAAGACCGGGAGGAAGCGAGGATCGTCAAGAAACAGGCCGCCGGTGGTGCCATCGAGGAGAGCGCCGTGGAAGCCGAGGCGGGTGATGCAGCGCTCCAGCTCCGCCGCTGCCGTGGCGGGAGCCTTCAGGGCAAGCATAGCAAATCCCCCAAAACGGGCGGGATGGGAGCGCACAGCCTCGGCGGCTTCATCATTGATGTCGCGCGCCAGCGAACTCGCAGTATCCGCATCCAGAGCATCGAAGCCCATCGCGGCGAGCGAGAGCACCTGCAGATCGATACCTGACTTATCCATGTCGGCAATCCGGCCAGCGCCGAGGTCGAGGAGCTTGGATTGCAGTGCAGCAAGCTGCGGGGGAGTTCTCTCGCCATTGGCTCGGGTGGCTCGCAGGAAGGATTGCGTAACGAAGTGTTCTTCAAGCGCGACGTTCCTCATGGAGCATTCGACGATGCCAGTGTGTCGAGAGTTGCCTCAATGTTGAATCAGAACAGCGGCACTGGATATCGATTTGAGCCAAATTCGCTTCATCGCACATCGAGTGACCGAGCGGAGGCAAAGTGCGTTGAATGGGTGGAAGCGAGGCAAGGGCCGGGCTGGTTCTAATGTGCTGCCATTGTAGGATCGGCATTCCCCTTCGGCTTCCGCATGAGCAGCACCAAAGGGGCGGTCAGCAGGAATAGCCATGCCATCACACGAAACACGTCGATGTAGCTGAGCAATGTGGCTTGCTGTTGTAACGAGCCATACAAAAACCCAAGAGCCTGGTGCGTGGAAGTCACCGCGTCGGAGCCGTGCTGCGCGAACATTGCCCCAGCCTGGTTCTGCGCCTGCAGCATCCGCAGATTGGAGAGCGAGATGTTGCCGGCAAGGCGTCCCTGATGGAACTGCGACCGGCGAGCCAGCAAGGTGGTCACGAAGGATATTCCCATGCTCGACCCTATATTGCGCATTACGCTGTACAGGCTGGTTGCGTAGGGTGTTTCTTCCTTCGAAATAGGGTTCATGATGAGTATGGTCAATGGCAGGAATATGAACGTTTGACCTATCCCCTGATTAATCTGGTGCGCCAGAATGTCCCAGGTCCCGGAGTCCAGGTCCATTCTCGAATAGCCAAAAAACGCCAGGCTGCCTATGAAGCATCCGAAAACCACCATCCACCGGGGGTCCCAACGCTTACCCAGCATGTACCCGACCACCGGCATGAAAACTGCCGTGGCAATCCCTCGCGGACTGGTCCAGAAGCCGGCTGTTTCGGCAGTCCAGCCAAGCAATTCCTGCATGAACAGGGGCAGGGACACAAGGCTGCCATAAAGCACAAAGCCGAGCACGGTCACGATGGCAATACCGGCCGCGAAGGTTCGGTGCCTCAGGAGTGACAGCTTGACAAGTGGCTGCGGTGTTTTCAGTTCCCGAATGACGAATGCCGTCAGCATGACGGCTGCGGTAACGGCAAGCGTTCTAATGAAGCGAGAGCCGAACCAGTCGTCCTCCTGCCCTTTATCCAGCATGATTTGCAGGGCGCCCATGCCGATTACCAGCATTCCCATGCCCCACGCATCGAATCGCATGGTCCCGCGCTTGATATACGGAGGGTCGACCACAAACAGAGAGATCAGAATCAGGCTGAGGATTCCGATGGGCAGGTTGATATAGAAAACCCAGCGCCACGAGTAGTTATCTGTGATCCAGCCGCCCAATGTTGGTCCCAGCACCGGGGCCGCGATAATGCCCAGCCCCCAAAACGCCATCGCCTTTCCGCGCTCCTCCCCGGGAAACTCTTCCAGCATCACGGATTGAGAAAGAGGCTGCAACCCGCCGCCGGTGATGCCTTGAACCACACGGAAGAAAATCAGCAAAGGAAGGCTGGGCGCCAGGCCGCACAGAACGCTGGAGAGCGTAAACCCGGTAACGACAGTCATCAGCAATCGTTTGCGTCCAAAATAGTTTGAAAGCCAGCCGGTGATCGGCAGGATGATTGCATTGGCAACGATGTAGGAGGTGAGGACCCAGGTGGCTTCGTCGACCGTAGAGGAGAGGCTCCCTGCGATATGCGGCAGACTGACATTGACCACCGAGGTGTCCAGCACTTCCATGATCGCGCTGGACATGACGGCAATGGCGACCAGCCATCGCTGTGAAAAGAGCCGTGATTCGGCCGAAGCTGACATTGCGGGCTGCTTTCAATAGTAAGCTGGCCGCCCTCGAGCGTATTGCAAAGCCGGGAACCGCAACAGCGCCAACAGCCACCGCATGGCCAAACAGCGACTAAAACAGCCACCGGAGCAAACAAGTCAGAACGAAAGGGGAGAAGAAATCAGATGCAAATCTATAATAATAAACATGTTATTGTGGTGGGCCTGCAGGGATTCGAACCCCGAACCAAGGGATTATGAGTCCCCTGCTCTAACCGTTGAGCTACAGGCCCTTCAATGACTTACAGACGCTGCCCGCGTGAGTGTAGCGGATATTGTAGCGGGTGGCAGTCTTTTTGGCTGGTTTTGCGCGAAATCCCCAGACAGTTGCAGCCGCTCGAAAGCCCGCTCCGCTGCCTCCGGGGTTGGATGGATATACCGCTGCGAAACCACGATACTGCTGTGACCGGCAATCCGCATAATGGTGAAAGCGTCCACTCCCGATTCTCCAAGCCTTGTAAGCATTGTATGGCGTAGGGAGTGAAGAACAAAATCACCCGCAAAGAGTGGCCGGATCTTTCCTCTACACACTCCAGCGCGGAACCATTGCGGTGCCTGTTCACCGCAGCTGTTAACCACAAAGGTAACTGCCGGGTTGGCGACTGCCGAGTTGGCGACGATCCTCCCGGAAAACAATTTTGGAACTCATTCTCACCTCAGAACTCGCGATTAGTTGGCTTCCGGCGGCTCCGCATGGTCGATCACAATTACCTTCACCGATGCCTTCGTTCCTTTGAGATTCAGCCCAAGCTGCTGCGGCAAGGCATTCAAAAGATTTGGCGGGGCCGAGTCCGGCAACTGCGTCATCCCCAGCGCATCCGCCTCTTCGCGCGTGAACGTAAGCTGGATGTTGTAGACACCCGTCAGTCCGGTCTGGTCAACAATTGGCCTGTCCATCACAACGCGCTGCAACTCACCAACAAAATCGTCCATGGATGCGTTCAAGCCAAACCCGCGCATCGTCTGCCCGGGCGCCCCGGTGAGGCCCATGGTCTGATTGACTTTGATATTGCCGTCACCCGCTGTGAGCTTGGGTCCGCCCCTGGCGACCACCAGCGCGAACGCCGGCATCTCCCGCTTTTCGTCATGCATCTGGAGCTGGAACCGGTCGATCAGTAGCTTCCGCACAGCGATCCTCCACTGATGATCGTTCGGAACGCCGTCTCCATCGATCTCGCCTGCGATATCGAATCGCGCAATGTCCATCCATTGCGGGCCTCCCACTAGTTGCTTGGGTTGCAGCCTCCATGCCCACTGGATCAGGGACCTAAGGCTCATATTGAGCGTGTTGAAGTGCCTGCCATTGCGTCCCCATCCCTGAGAGCAACACCTCGCCGGGTCGCTCGGTTTGATCGTCGCAACCTCGAACTCAGGTTCGCCTCCGTTCGGTGAGTTCCACGGCGCCGGAGCAGCAGACACTTCTTGAGTCGCCGTTGGCGGCACGCCAACACTTTGCGCGATCCCTGTCGCCGAGCCCAATACCAGGCCAATGCCGGCAATCCCTGCACCAATTCGCATCCGCGGTACCGCCTCCCAGGCGGAGGGAAAACAGTTCCTGACAGCCTCGATCAAAAGCTCTAGCTGATCGAGTATTTGAGCCCATCGAGTGCACGTATTCTTAAGGAGTATCGTAGCAAATTACCGTTCCGGGTGTGTGTCACCACCCATTCGGCATTTACTGCCTGGTCAACCGTCCTGCGCGCCTTCTCCACAGATGATATAACGGGTGCCCGAAGGCTTCTCATGCCAGCATTACGGTATGAGCACGGCCTCAAGCCATGTGCGCAGTTCCTGGTCTTGCGGCCATTTGTCGATGCACGCTCTGGCCGCCATCAGCACCTGAAGATTGGCGGTATGCAGATGGGTGCAGGCGGCGAGATCCACCTTTGCGGCGGGCTTCTTCTGCAAAGCTTCGAGCAAAGCCTCGGCCTCTTCCACTCGCACTTCCTCTCGAAAAATCACGCGGTTTCTTTTGAATTCGATAGGCATCAAACGATCTCCCGGATATTCAGAATCATCAGCACGGAACCATCGCCCATCAGCGCCGAACCAGACCAGGTGGACAAGCCGGAAAGAAAGCCTGCCATAGGTTTCTGAATCACGCCAAGGGTTTCTCTGAATCCGTCCACCAGCAGGCCCAGTGCTCCGCCCCCCGCTTGAACAAGCAGTACAGATAGTTCATCGTCCGCGTTGGCCGTATGTTGAGCGGCGATTCCAAGCAGACCGTTCAGAGCCTTCAATGGAACCACCCGTCCACGCAAAACCGCCGTCATGCTCTGCTTGATTCGATGAATGGAACGCCGGGGAACCCTCACAGTTTCGATGACATGGTCCATGGGAACGCCAAAAAGTTGGCCGTCGGACTCAATCACCATGACTTGAGTCACGGCCATCGAGAGCGGCAGCGAGATGCGGATCGATGTCCCCTTGCCCAGTTCACTCTCAACGATCACCGAGCCGTTCAGCTTTTCGACAGCCGTTCGCACCACATCCATGCCTACGCCGCGGCCCGATAAGTCTGAAACCACTGCCGCCGTGGACAGGCCGGCAGCGAAGATCAGGTTAACCGCCGTGCGGTCGTCCATTCGCTCCAGGGCCGCTTCGTCAATCAGCCCTTTTTCATAAGCCTTGCGCTTGATAACCGCCGGATCAATGCCCTTGCCGTCGTCGACGATCTCGATGACCACGCGGTCGGCTTGCTGCGCGGCGCGAATCGTGAGTGTGCCGGTCTCTGGTTTGCCACTGGCTCGCCTGACCTCGGGAGTTTCCAGCCCGTGATCGAGGCTGTTGCGGACGATGTGAATGAGCGGGTCCCCCAGTGCTTCGATAATGTTCTTATCGGCCTCGGTTTGCTCGCCTTCGAGTACCAGCTCGACTTCCTTGCCGAGTTTGTGGGAGATGTCGCGCACCAGCCGGGGAAACCGCTGGAAGACAATCGAAACTGCCATCATCCGCACCTGCATAATCGCATCCTGCATTTCGTCGGCGATGCGATTGATGACCGAATACTGGCCCTTGATCTCACGCGAAAGCTCGCGCACCCCGTACTGCGCCTCCGCCCTCTGAGCCAGATATGGCAACCCGTTCTTCTCCACTACCAGTTCGCCGATCAAGTTCATCAGCCGGTCGATCTTGGCCTGATCGACCTTGAGGCTTCGCGGACCGGTCTGGCTGTCTTCGGCGCGGCGGCCAAACTTGATTCCATCGTCGCCGGTTGCCTTGGAAGGGTCGGATGCGGCGGGTGCTTCTTCACCGTTGGCCCGGCTCTCATTCGCAGCGGACTGCGGAACAAGTCTCAAAGTGAACTGGCTTCGATGAGCATTCAGCCATTCCAGCAGTGGGAGACCGCAGCCAGAAGCTTGAGCCGCCGCAAGCGAGGCTTCAATCTGAGCCTCGGCTTCGGCGTTGCCCAGGGAGTTTGCAAGATTCCTGAGCACCGCCGCAACCGCCTTGAGCCTTCCCCCGAGCCACGCGGGACGATCGTCCAAGGCGAGAATCTGTTGTTGTGCCGTCAGAATCCGTGTGACCGCACCTGCTTCTTCGACCGATTCCGGGCTTCTCTGGGGCTCGGAACCCGGCGATCCGGCGACGAAATCATTTTCAATTCCGGCTCTGCTCTCCGGCTCGCATTCTGAAATCGCCAGCCACAATGGATCTAGAGCGACGATCTCAACCTGTTCCGGCACATAGCGAAAGTATTCGACCAACTCTGCGTGGAAGGCCGCTGTCAACAGATGAAACTTGAGCGAACACCTGTAAGTGTCCAACTCGACAAGAGGCGGCAAAGGTTCCGACGGCAGAACGCTGCCCCACAGCAGGCCCGGTGTCTGGCGGGCGCGATGAAATGGATCGTCGCCCTGAAAAAAACACTCTGGAACAGGCTGATACGCAATCCAATGAAACTTCTCCCCATCGCCGCATCGGCGGAAGGCTTCAAGGCGCAGCGCTTCGGGAACCTTGCTGAGCGGCGGTATCTCGGTCAACGAGACGGCGGTTGACTTCGTCGTGACGGGAGTTTTTCCGGCAGCACCGGATTGAGCGGAGTCCGGGAAATCCGCTATCAGCGCCCGCAGCGATTCCCCCAGACGAGCCGAATCGGCCGCGCGGGAAGCATCGATGCATCCTGTCGACTCGATTTCAATCCCCAGCATCCCCACAAAATCCATTGCGTCCAGCAGACGATCCGCCAACTCACGGGAGAACGTCATCTCACCGCTTCTCACCTTTCCGAGCAGGTCCTCGCCGGCATGGAGCACGCGTGTCATCTCAGGGAATGTGAACAGGCCGCTGTTGCCCTTCAGCGTATGTACCGACCGGAAGAGGTCGTCGATCACGCGCCGGTCGTTGGGTGAGTCTTCCAGTTGCATCAGCTTTTGGCCGATGACTTCCAGAAGCTCGCGGGATTCGACAAGAAACTGCTCCAGCAATGGATTATTGGGCAAGGGGTTCATTCCGCCGCCTCCCCGAGCATCAGACGCGCATACGTCGACAACTGCGCTGGCTGCACCGGTTTGACGAGATAAACATTGGCGCCCGCTCGGTACGCCGCTGCTTCATCCCCCGGCGCGGCTTCGGTCGAGACCATGATGGCCGGCTGTTGCGGAATCTCCTGCCGGCGCAGTTCACTCAGGAATCCATACCCATTCAGCTTGGGCATATTCACATCCACGACATACAAATCGAATGGAACTGCAAGGGTTTTCTCCAGCGCCTCGATTCCGTTCATCGCTTCTTCCACCGCATAACCAGCCGATTCCAATATGCCCCGGTGATACATGCGCACGGTGGCTGCATCGTCGACGATCAGAATGCGTTTCCCAATCACGGATTCATTCCCCATCGGGCCTTTCATCATCTGGCCTCCAGACTCTTGCGATAGACAATTGCTTCCGGAAACTTGCGCACCTCGAACAAAGACGAAATGCGGCTCATGGATTCCGAGTGGCCCAGGCAAAGATACCCACCAGGGTTCAGCGCTTCATAGAAGGTTTCCGAAGCCGTCTTGCGCGATGCGTCGTCGAAATAGATAAGAAGATTGCGGCAGAAGATCACGTCGAAGTTGCGATAGCCGAGCGTGTCGGCCGGCTCCGCAAGATTCACTCGTGTGAACTCCACCGCCTGACGCAGATCGTCGCAAAGCTGATACTCGTCGCCCACGCCCTTGAAGTACTTCTTCAGCCATGGCTCCGGAATATATTGCACCGAGCGCGGCGAGTAGCGTCCGGCGCGCGCGCGGCGCAGAATGCTGGTGTCAATGTCCGACGAGACGATCTCCACGTCCCACTCCTTGATGCCCGCCCAGGTTTCCAGCAGATACATGGCCACTGAATACGGCTCCTCGCCGCTCGACGATGGAATGCACCAGATCCGGATCGCACCCGTGCCCGCTCTGCGATGAACAATCTGCGGAAGAATGGAATCGACCAGGCACTTGAACTGATATTCCTCGCGCAAAAAGTAGGTCTCGTTCACCGTCATGCAATTGGTAAGCTGTTGCAGCTCTTCGCCCGAAGCCTGAAAGCGCAGCAGGGTAAAGTAGCCGCGAAAAGTACCCATGCCGGTGGCCTCGATGCGCTCAATCAGCCGCTTGTCCACAAAATAGCGTTTGGATGCCTCGAAGCTGATGCCCGTGCGCCGATAGAAGAACTCCTTGAACTTCAGGAAGTCCTCGTTGCTGATGGTCGCGGATTCTGGCTGGGATGGGTATGTACTCATCGGCGGGTCAGATTTCTCGTATGCGTTTCAGAGCCAGATCGGCGGCAAACTGGATGTAGGGTTCGCGGATAAAGCGGGCTTTCAGTTGAAGCAGCGGATCGATCGCCGCCTCCGTGCCCACCTCGCACAGCAGGTCAACCGCCGTGGCGCAAACGTTCACGTGTGCGTCCCGCTCGATGACCTCGATCAACCACCGCTCCGCATCCGGGTGGCGCTCGGAATCGAGGATATTCACGGCGAAGATACGAACGTCCGGATCGGGATCTCCCAGCAGGGAGCGCAGGATCGGCGCTACCTCGTCGCCCAGTTGCCTGAAGGCTTCAATCACATCGTTGCGCAGCGCCGCATCTTCACTGCGCAGGCACGCCGCCAGACCGCTCACCGCCGATGGGTCGCGCATTCGCACCAACGCATTCAAAATCGCTTCCCGCACGGCGGTGTTTTCCTCGCGCTTCAAACGGCTCACCAGCGCCGCTGCGGCATCGCGGCAGGACATGAGCTTTTGTGCGGCGTGGCGGCGAACTGTTGCGTCGGAATCCTCAAGTGCCGCGACCAGTTCTTCTTGACTTTGCTGCTCTGTCGGCTCGGCCTTGACCTCTGTTCCAACCGGCTTTCCTTTGACGAGTCCCATGGTTCTTTCCTTACCGGCCAGCCCAGGTTGATAACTGCGAGGCCACTTTTTCCACCGCTAAAACCAAACTTGCTCCGCCCTTGGCCACCAACTCCGCCGGCATCCCGTAGACCACCGCCGACTCTTCCGATTCGGCAATCGTGCGTCCCCCGCGCTTTTTAATCTGGGCAAACGCATCGGACCCGTCGTAGCCCATCCCAGTCAACAGCACCGCTGTTACACGCTTTGGATCGAAGTGTTCCAGTACCGACCGGCCCAGCAACTCGACCGAAGGGTGCCACAGAAATTGCGAGTTCTCCGGCATGGGTAAAACGGTCAGCCTGCCTGCGCGCCTCGCCAGCACCATATCCGCCCCACCCCTGGCGATGTAAATCTTGCCCGCTTCCACCGGCAGCGCACTGCATGCCTCAACCACTTGCATTGCGCAACACTGATTCAGCCGCTCGGCAAAGGCCCTAGTGAACGCCGCCGGCATATGCTGCGCCACCAGCACCGGCCAGGGAAAATTTGCAGGCAATCCCGACAACACAATCTCCAGCGCCCTTGGCCCCCCCGTGGATGCGCCTACCACCAGAAGACCATCGCCTGCGGCACGCGGCGCGGCCAATGCGGAAGCAGCAGCGGCAGCCTTCTTGCGCTCCTCCTGCATTCGTCTGGCAACCGTCGCCCCCACCGATGCCTTGCCTCTCGGCCGGGAGCGTGCCGCCGCGCGCACCTTCGCCACCAGTTCCTCGGTGATCCGGTCAATCGAGAGCGAGATCGTGCCTCCAGGCTTGGCAATGTAATCCACCGCCCCCAGGTTCAGCGCCTCGAAGGTTGCTAACGCCCCCTCGTTGGTAAGCGAGGAGACCATCAACACGGCCACGGGCCGCTCGGCCATGATGAGGGAAAGCGCGGTCAATCCGTCCATTTCCGGCATGTTGATGTCTAACGTGACAACATCCGGCTGGAAATCCCGGTTTTCCCTCACCGCTTCTTCGCCGTTTCTGGCCTGGCGGATATCGAAATCCCCCGCGGCCTGAAACAGGTTCATCAGCTGCCGCCGCATCAAGGCGGAGTCATCGACAATCAGTAGTTTGATCATCGATTTATCCCGTAACCGCAGCCAGAGCCACGAGCTCATTCTTCCCCATCAAGTGGGGTGGATCGAGCAGTTGCACCATCCGCTTCTGCTTTTCGAGATTTGCCATCCGGCTCAACAAGCGGCTCTGTTCGGCCGATAGTTGCGGCGCCGGTTCGATTGCCGACTTCGGAATCTTCAGCACTTCGGCCACTTGGTCGACGATGAATCCGGTGCGCACATCGCCAATCAGAAAGACCATGATGCGCTGGCGATCGGTGCGCTCCACCTGCTTGAGACCCAGCCGCAGGCGAAGGTCGATCACCGGCAGCACGGTCCCGCGCAGGTTGATCACTCCCTCGACAAACGAAGGCGCCTGGGGAACCCTCACCAGCTCTTCCGGCACGCGCACAATCTCCTGCACACTGGCGATCGGGACGCCGAACTCCTCTTTTTCCAGGCGGAAGACGACCACTTGCTCGTCGTCGTCCAGGTTATCGTCCACCTCGTTGGCTTCCGTCCGCGTCTCCAGTTCGCTCTCATTCACGGTGTTCAGCGCCTCCTTGATCGCCGAGTGATCGAAGAGATTGCGCGCAGTCATGATCGAGACCAGGCGCTTCCCATTGTCCAAACGGCAGATTGCCGTAACCTCGGCCAGATTGCCCTCTCGGGCCAACAAAGCCGGCAGAGCATCCACACCGGACTTCGAGACGCGCAGCACCTCGCTGACTGCGTCTACCACCACGCCCACCGAGATGCCCTTCAGCGTCAGCACCACGATGCGGCTCTTCTCGTCCAGTTCGCTGTCCGCCAGGCCGAAGATGCGGCGCAGCCTCACCAGCGGCAGCAGGCGGTTGCGCAGCGTCATTACGCCCAGCACATGCGACTCCGAATGCGGCACATGAATCACCGTCTCGGGTACCTGCACAATCTCCTGCACGTCCTCGATGGCGATGGCGTACTCCTGGCCCTCCACACTGAAACTGACCAGTTGCAGTTCATCGCTCGAATCCTCTTCCTGGCTCTGCACCTGGGCTTGTGCGGCGCTGGCCACGGAAGTACTCTTTGTGATTGCCGCAATCTGCGAGAACTCCCGCTCGATGAGCTTGGCAAAGTCCAGCACCATGATCATCGCGTGGCCGCCCGCATCTTTGATGAGACCGGAAAGCACCTCGGTATTTACGGTGGTGCCGATCGACCCCACGTCTTCAATGTGGCCGGCATCGACGCCCATTACGCTCGAAACCCGGTCCACCACAAAGCCCAGCGGCTGGCCGACGTCGATCACCAGGGCACGCGTCGAGTCATCATGCTCCAGTTCAGGAAAGCCGAAGAGACGGCGCAGGCTGATAATGGGCAGCACCTTGCCGCGCAGATTCGCCAGTCCCTCCAGCGCTGCGGGAGCCAGCGGCACTCGCACTACCTGAGGAACGCGGATAATCTCCTTGACCGGCGACATATTGGCCGCGAAGACCTCGTCGCCGGAGAGAAACGTCACAAACTGCTGTGTGCCCTGTTGTGTTATGGAGGCGCGCCCGCTCTCGGGACGATTCTTGGCGGAAGCCTCATCCGGTTGATCGTCGGGGGCGCGCTCGTCGAGGACAGGTTCCTCGAGAAGCGCCACACCCGCATCCTGCTTCGATATTCTTCTCGTCATGGCGTCCCCTTAAGCTGCACTTTGTAGTTCGTCGGCCAGGGAAGCGATCTCTTCGATGGCTGCTGCCAGGTCTTCGGCGCCCTTCGATTGCTGCTGAGCGGCGCTGGCGGCCTCGGTGGCTGCCTTGTCGGCTTCCGTTGCGGCGGCGGAGATTTGCTCGATGCCCTTCTTTACCTGAGCAATCGCCGCGGCAATCTCGTCGGAAGCGGAGAGAATCTCCTGCGTTCCCTTCTCCACAACCAGGATGTCGGCCTCTATCGAAACCAGGTCGGTCGTCGTGGCCTTGGCCTTCTCTACTTCGGAGACCGCTGAGATTACAATCTCGTTCAAGTCGCGGCCCACCACGCCAATCTGATCCTGAACCGCCTTCACCAGGTCCTTGATCCGGTCGGCGTTTTCGCTCGAATCATGCGCCAGGTTGCGAATGTCCGTGGCCACAACCACAAAGCCCTTGCCGAACTCACCGGCCCGTGCGGCTTCGATGGCCCCGTTAACCGCCAGCATGTTGGTCTGGATCGAAACCGTGCTGATGGCCTCGACGATCTTGTCGATGCGCCGCGATACCAGCTCCAGATCGTTCATCTGCTTGATGCTGGCCCGCGAGGCCTCGGCGGATTTGGAAACACTCGTGATCAGGCCATTGACGGCGGTCTTGTTTTCCGCCAGCAGATGCTTGATCGCCACGACCTTTTCCGCACTGGCGGTCGCGCGCTTCTGCGCAACATCCAACCCCTTTTCGATCTGGTTGGTCGCTGCGGCGGACTCTTCCGAAGCTGAAGACTGCACCTCGGCGCCTTTGCGAATCTGCCCCAGTGCGGTCATGATCTGCGCGCTCGAACGGTTGATCTCCTGCACCGCCGAGGAAAGTTCCTCGGAGGCCGATGCCACCTGCTCGGCGCTCTTGGCCACGTCGGTGGAGTTCTTCAGATCCTCTGCCAGCTCCGACAACGCCTGCGCCGCCTGTTCGCATTCCCCCAGTGCCTGGGTCTGCTCGGCAACGGTCTTGGCGGACTCTTCAGCGGCTGAAGATTGCTCCTCGGCTGCCGCGGCAATGCTCTGCGAACCCTTCAACGCCTGTTGAGCGGCAACATTCGATTGCCCCGCATTGGTGGCAATCTCCTGAATGCCCGTGACGATTGCAACCGCGTCCAGACGAATCTGCTCCAGTTGCGCGGTAATCAGCTTACCCTTTTCTGCCTCATCTTCAATGGTCTTGGCCGAGGTGTTGATGCCATCGGCGATCGACTTTACGTCCTTCTGAATTTGGCCCACCAGCTCCTGAATCTGCTTGGCGCTCTTCTCCGAGGTCTCGGCGAGCGTTCGCACCTCGTCGGCCACCACGGCGAAGCCCTTGCCATGCTTGCCCGCGCGAGCTGCCTCGATGGCCGCATTCAATGCCAGCAGGTTGGTCTGGTCGGCGATGCGCGCTACTGCTTTCACGATATCGCCGATATTCGCGGCCTGTTTTTCCAACTCCGAGACCATGCGCACCGAATCCATCTGCCGCTGCGCCGCCACGCCCACATTGGCGATGAGTCCTGCAACGTCCGCGCTGGTGCGCACGATCAGTGTCTGGCAAGCTTCGCCCTTGCCGCGGCCCGCCTCTGCGTTTTGCAATTGCCGGGTAAGCGAGACGCCTACCTGCGTGAATGCCGACAGCGACTCTTGTGCCGCGCTCGAAGCCTCCTCGGCGCCGGAGGCGATCTGGTCGCTGGCGCGCTTCAGTTCCTCGGCTGCGCTCGATGCCTCGGCGATGCCGGAGGCCAATTGGCCCGTGGCCGCCGCAATGCGTTCGGCCGCTTGTTGCTGTTTGGCCAGCGTCCGGGCCTTCTTGCGCTGCGCTTCCGCCTCGCGAGTGGTTACAAGTGAGGGTTTTCCATCAGAGACAGAGGATGCCTGCGCGGCAGCCTTCTTGATGAGAGCCATGATCCTTTCCTTTCGTGCTGCCATTCCAGTGCCGAGTCCCTTGATTCGCTCCGGCTGGAATTTGAGAAGCGGTGAGCAGTGCGTGCAAAGCGCGTAGACGCGGAACAGATGCGCCCAGGATGGTGACTGGATACAGTTGGAACCATCGGCTGGGCGACCACAAGGGTAAACCGGTCAATCGTACTTACATTGTGAAGAGTGTCCTGAAATAGAACGGGGCTTCCAAATTAGGAAGCCCAGAGCAATTTCATAAACGCATCCCGCTCACCAGCGTCGCTTCTGTTTTTTCCATTGTCCTGCAGGCAGCTGCCATCCTCCGGGGAGGGAGGTTCCGAAAAATAGCCCGGCATGGAGCGTAGCGCAATCCGGGGATCAGGCTCGATCTATCCCGCGAACGCCTCTTCTTCCACCTTGGCCTGATCGATTAGCTGCACCGGATAATACGCATTGCGCGTGTATTGCTTCACCATCCGGTTGGTGTTGAAGTACGATCCGTTGAACGCCAGCGTGGTGCGCATCAGGCGCGCCCACTTTTCAGGCGCCTCAAGATAAAGCGGAACCACCGCCTTCTCCAGCTTGATGTAGAGGGAATTGGCTTCCGCCTCATCGTTGGCGCCATCTTCAATCGCCCATCCCGTCACGCCTTCGATGCACCCCTCAATCCACCACCCGTCCAGAATCGACAAGCTCGGCACCCCGTTCAGCGCCGCCTTCATCCCGCTCGTGCCCGAGGCTTCGTAAGGCCGCTTGGGCGTGTTCATCCAAACATCCACTCCCGCGGTTAGCAGCGCGCCCAGCTCCCAGTCATAGTTTTCGAGATATACGATCCGTAGCACGCCGTCCGAGAGCCTCTCGGCATCCGCCACCACCTGCTGAATCAGAGCCTTCCCAGGTTCGTCCTGCGGATGCGCCTTGCCGGCATAAAGAATCTGCAATCCCCCCGCCGCCCTGGCGATTTCAACCAGCCGTTCCGGATCGGTAAACAGCAGCGTCGCCCGCTTATAAGTGGCCACTCGCCGCGCAAACCCCAGCGTCAGCACCTTTGGATCCAGAATCAGCCCCGTCCGAGACCCAACCTCGGCCAGCAACCGTTCCTTGGCGCGGGCATGGGCACTCAGTATCTCTCTTTCCGGCAGGTCGATCGCGTTGCGCAGGTACAGATTGTCGCGCCGCCACGAAGAAAAATTAGCGTCCAGCATCATCTGCATCGGCTCTGAAACCCACGTCGGCGAGTGAACTCCATTCGTGATCGAGTCGATGGCAAACTCCGGAAACATCCCCCGCGATACCTTTGCATGCTGCATGGCCACTCCGTTGGCATAGCGCGAAAACTTCAGCGCCAGCAGCGTCATGTTCAACATGCCATCGCGAAAACATCCCAGCTTCTCAAGCCGTGCCGTCCGCTCGCCGCCCAGAATCCGAATCGTCTGCTCCGTCGTAAAGCGGTCATGCCCGGCCGGAACCGGCGTGTGCGTCGTGAACACGCACTTCTGCCGCACCAGGGCGAGGTCGCTCTCGGTGGGCGAGCCCAGCGGTCCGCCGCCCATCTGGCTTTCGATCAGCGCCAGTGTCAGCAGCGCCGCGTGTCCCTCGTTCATGTGATAAACGTTTACCTGGTGCCCCAGCGCCTTGGCCATCCGCGCGCCGCCCATGCCCAGCACAATCTCCTGTTGCAGGCGGTAGTTGGTGTCGCCGCCATACAGGTGATCGGTCAGCCCGCGATCCCATCCCGAATTCCCATCCACATCCGTATCCAGCAGATAGATCGGCACAATATGTCCATAGCGGCCCACCAGTTCGTAGCGCCACGCGCGCACTGTCACCGTCCGGCTTTCTACTGAAACCGTAACCCGCGCCGCCTCTTCGGTGCAGAAATCCGCGGGGTTCCACGGTTGAACCTGCTCGGTCTGGACACCGCTGCCGTTCAGATGCTGCTCGAAATATCCCTTGCGATGCAGCAGCGTGAAGGCCACCAGCGGTACTCCCAGGTCGGCTGCTGAGCGCATGGTATCTCCCGCCAGAACCCCCAGCCCGCCCGAATACGTGGGCATCCCTGGGTTTATCGCGATTTCCATCGAGAAGTAAGCTACGACGCCTGCGGTTGGAAAAGATTCGTATGAGAAGGGCCTGGTAGAAGCTTGCGGCATGGGATGCGTGTCTCCGTGTCGATTCGGCAAGCAAAACGACAATCTGGGCAAATTTTTAAGACGCAAGCCGGGAACCTGAAAATCCTTTCCGGCTTTTATCGAGTAGATATCATGATTTTATCAAGCGAGGTCCCGAAAATCCCTTCCACATTCGGGGGATTCCCAATCGAGAGTGTGCAATCGCCATTACCAAATGGTCTTAAACGATCTTTGAACAAGCCGCCGCTTTGAAAGGGCACGACTTCAGTCCTGCCGCAGACGCAGCAAAATAAGCTTGGGCTTTAGCCCCTGTGGGAACCTGCCTTGTATCAGCGCACGCCTTCAGCCGTGCCGAAGAGGCCCTTCTACCCCGCATACCCAACAACCCGACATTGCATTTACTGGCCTACTTTTAATACGATCCAGTGGCCTGGTTTTACTCCGCCCTTGACAGGCGGCTGCACCGGCCCTCAAACAGCGCACGGCATACTGCTCTTCCGGCTGGCAACTCAGTATAATCACCGGCAATCTCGGAAATGTGTGCTGCACATCCCGCAGAACGTCCATGCCGCTGCGCCCAGGCATGTTGATGTCCAGCACCAGCATGGAAATCTGGGATTTCCCCAGGCGGCTCAGTACCTCATCGCCGTTACCAGCTTCGGAAAAGTCGGCGCCGGGCAGAACATCGGCAAGGATCTCTCGTAATCCGCGGCGTACGCCGGCATGGTCATCCGCGATCAGGATGTGCATACTTCGCTCCTCTCGGCGCGTGGCGTGTCTACGGGAACGCGGACAGTGACCGTCGTCCCGTTGCCGGGCGAACTCTTGATCTGCACGTCGCCTCCGCAGAACTGCGCTCGTTCTTTCATGCCCAGGATCCCCAAAGACCCCAGAGTGTTCGATAGCTCGGATTCACAGAAGCCTATTCCATCGTCCTCTACAACGAGGAGGATGCTCTCGTCTTCCTGAACCAGGGAGGCGCGCACTGACTTTGCCTGCGCGTGCCGAGCCACGTTGGTCAGACACTCCTGGAAGATTCGGAAA
>Ga0182030_10012305_pt1 | contig 17157 bp, 17 predicted proteins | sample 812S3MmetaG_FD_121299 | JGI IMG/M metagenome (GOLD analysis project Ga0182030, IMG submission 121299) | Permafrost microbial communities from Stordalen Mire, Sweden - 812S3M metaG (Illumina Assembly) | ecosystem: Environmental > Terrestrial > Soil > Wetlands > Permafrost | place: Sweden...
CGGCGCGTGACGGGCATCGACCACCTTGAGCACGTCTTCGCGGGTGATCCGGCCACCCAGGCCGGTGCCCGTGACCTCTGAGGGGCTGATCCCATTTTCCGACAGCAACTTGCGGACCACCGGTGAGAGCACGAGAGGATCGGCTCCTGGATCCGTTGGTTGCGGGGGCGCAGTCGGAACTGGAGCAGAAGCGGGAGCAGGAGCAGCCTCGGCGACGAAAGCCGGGGCGGCCGCAGGCGAAGGAGGCGCGGCCGGCGGTGGCGGAGCGGGAACTGCCTCGGCGACCGGGGCAGCCGCGGGCGCAGGGGCCTCGGGCGCGGGAACGGGCGCAGCAGCGGCCTGAGGCTCAGGCGGTGCCGCCGCCGCCGCCGGAGCCGCCGCCGGAGCCGCCGCCGGAGGTGCAGGCGCCGCGGCTGCAGACTCGTCGCCGATCACGGCGAGCCGCACCCCGACCTCGACGGTCTCGCCTTCAGGAACGAGGATCTCGGTCAACACGCCGGCGGCCGGTGAGGGCACTTCCGAGTCGACCTTGTCCGTAGATACTTCGAAGAGTGGCTCGTCACGCGCCACGGTGTCGCCGATGGCCTTCATCCACCGGGTGACGGTTCCCTCCGTGACGGTCTCGCCCAACTGCGGCATCGTGACGTCAGCCAACGTGCAATCCCCTTCCGGTCAGCGCCAACATCGTCTCGCCGAACGACTCCGACAGCGACGGATGCGGCTGTATGAAATACGCCACCTCTTCGGGCAAAGCCGCCCAGTTGACAGCCAGGTAGCCCGCGCCGAGCTGCTCGGTCACCCATGGCCCGGCCATGTGCACCCCGAGGATCTTTCCCGCGCTCCCGTCGGGACGCTGTTCGGCCACGATCTTCACGACGCCCTCGGTCTCACCGATGATCTGGGCGCGGCTGTTCCCTCCAAAGGGATCCTTCTTGGTGACGACCGGGATCCCCTGAACCTTCGCCTGGGCCTCGGTCATGCCGCAGAAGGCCACCTCGGGATGGCAGTAGATGGCCCACGGCACGGCACCGTAGTCAACCGGCACGACTGTCTCACCGAGCATGCCCTTGACCGCTACGATCGCTTCCGCGAAGCCGACATGGGCCAGCTGCGGCGACCCGGCCACCACGTCGCCCACCGCCCACACGCCGGGCACGGCGGTGCGCTGGTACTCGTCGGCCACCACGAACCCTCGTTCGTTGATTTCGACCGCGACCCCCGGCGCGACCAGACCTTCGGTCCTCGGCCGGCGGCCTACCGAGACGACGATGGCGTCGACCTCGTAGGACTTGTCACCCGCCTTGAGCGTCGTGGCGCTCCCGTCCTTCTTCGGCTCGTGCCCGTCGACCTGAACCCCCGTGACGACCTCGATTCCCCGCTTCTTGAACGAGCGGGCGATCAACCGCACGATGTCCTCGTCGCACCCGGTCAGGATCGAGTCGAGCGCCTCGAGGACGGTCACCTTGGCGCCGAGGTCCGACAGGAGCGACGCGAACTCACACCCGATGGCGCCTCCGCCGACGACGGCGACCGATGCGGGGATCTCCTTGAGGTCGAGGAACTCGTCGGAGCTCATGACCCAGCGTCCGTCGACTTCGAGCCCGAGCAAGGTCCGGGGGACGGAACCCGACGCCAGGACGACGTTTCGCCCGAGCACCACTCGTCCGGCATCCTCGCCGTCGACCACCCGCACCCGGCGATCGGCCTCGAGGGTACCGGTGCCGGAAAGGATCGTCACCTTGCGACCCTTGAGAAGACCGCTGAGGCCCTTGAAGAGCTTGTCGACCACGCTGTTCTTCCGGTCCTGGCTCACCGAGAAGTCCAGGATGGGCGGGTCCACGTTGACCCCGAAATCGGCTGCCGAGCCAACCGTGCGGTACACCGAGGCGGTCTCGAGGAACTCCTTGGCTGGGACACACCCCCTGTGGAGGCAGGTGCCACCCACCTTGTCCCGCTCCACAATGGCGACGGACAACCCGGCGGCAGCACCGTAGAGCGCAGTTGCGTAGCCTCCCGGCCCACCACCGATCACGACGATGTCGAACTCGTCCTCTGCGTCCATCGCCGTCCTCTCCGCTCGCTGCTCTTCCTGCCCGCTCGCCGCGCGGCCGGCCCTCCCCCAAACTGCCCCGTGCACGTCGTCCGTTACGGCTTCACATTGCGTGTGTCGCCGGGAACCAGCCTACCGTTCAGACTCGACGTCGCGGCCGTACCCAGGTGGGTTTCATGATGGACGACGGATCAGTTTCATGATGAGGATGTCGATCGGTCCCCCGGATCGCTTTCGCCCCACCCGCGATCGGCCGCCAGTGTGGCGAGCTCGTCGACCCGGTCGTTCCAGCGGTCCCCGGAGTGTCCCTTGACCCAGCGGAAGGTGACACGGGACGCCGGCTCCGGCGCCAGCGCCAGCTCGATGAGTGGTTCCCACAGATCCCGGTTGGCCACGGGCTTGTTCTGTGAGTTCCTCCAGTTCCTGCGCTGCCAGCCCTGCCACCACCGATCCTTGAAGCAGTTCACGACGTACGTCGAATCGCTCACCACGTCGATCTGGGAAGGCGGGGGGGACTGCGCGTTCCAGTACCGCAGTGCCTCCAAGGCCGCCCTGATCTCCATACGCTGATTGGTCGTGGCCGGATCGGCCCCGCTGGCGTACGCGCCGCCCGGCACCGCCCAGGCCCAGCCTCCGCGGCCGGGGTTACCGCGACAGGCTCCGTCGGTGTACACGATCACGGCAGAGTCAGAGTCGGAGTCGTTCGGGGCGTTCATCCCGCCATGTGTAACACCCTCTCCCCATGCGACACGGCGCCGCCCCCACGCCCCACGCCCGCCGCCCCGGCGCCTGCCGCCTGCCGCCCCACGCCCACCGGCCGCGGTCACCGGGACCCGCCGGGGGCCGGTACCGTGGAGTGATGCTGTTCGACGGGATTAGCCACCAGGTGCCCGACACCGATCCGGGCGAGACCCAGGAGTGGCTCGATTCGTTCGACGCCATCGTCGACGCCCGGGGCCGGGCCCGGGCCCGCTACCTCCTCATGAAGCTCCTCGAGCGGGCCCGGACCAAGCAGGTCGACTTCCCCGCCGCCGTCTCGACGCCGTACGTCAACACCATCCCCGCCGACGCCGAGCCGTGGTTCCCGGGCGACGAGTATCAGGAGCGCCGCATCAGGGCGTACATCCGCTGGAACGCGGCGGCGATGGTGGTGCGGGCCAACACCCGTACCGAGGGCATCGGCGGGCACCTCTCCACCTACGCCAGCTCGGCCGCGCTGTACGAGGTCGGGTTCAACCACTTCTTCCGGGGCAAGGGCGACGGGGGCTACGGGGACCAGGTCTTCATTCAGGGCCACGCCTCACCCGGCATTTACGCACGGGCCTTCCTCGAAGGGCGCCTGACCGAGGCCCAGCTCGATAATTTCCGTCACGAGGTCGGCGGCAACGGACTTCCCAGCTACCCCCATCCGAGGGCCATGCCCGATTTCTGGGAGTTCCCCACTGTCTCCATGGGGTTGGGGCCGATCACGGCCATCTACCAAGCCCATATCAACCGGTACCTCAACCTCCGTCATCTCGTCGACACGAGCGCCGCCCGCGTGTGGTGCTTCGTCGGTGACGGCGAGATGGACGAGCCCGAGTCGATCGGGGCGCTGGGGGTCGCCGGCCGCGAGCATCTCGACAACCTGATCTTCGTCGTCAACTGCAACCTGCAGCGGCTCGACGGCCCGGTCCGGGGCAACGGCAAAATCATCCAGGAGCTCGAAGCCGTCTACCGGGGTGCGGGCTGGAACGTCATCAAGGTGATCTGGGGTTCGCGCTGGGACGCCCTGCTGGCCAAGGACGTCGACGGCGTCCTCCTCGACCGCATGAACACCACCGTCGACGGCGAGTACCAGAAGTTGGCCGTCGAGTCCGGCGCCTACATCCGGGAGCACTTCTTCGGCCCCGACCCGCGCCTGCGCAAACTGGTCGACGACCTGAGCGACGACGACCTGGTCAACCTCCCCCGGGGCGGCCACGACTACCGCAAGCTCTACGCGGCCTACAAGCTGGCCACGGAGCAGAAGGGCGCGCCGACGGTCATCCTGGCCAAGACGATCAAGGGCTGGACGCTCGGTCCCGAGATCGAGTCGCGCAACGCCACCCACCAGATCAAGAAGATGACCCGGGCCCAACTCAAGACGCTGCGGGACCGCCTCTATCTGTCCGACGACATTCCCGACGAAGCGCTCGAAGGAGGCGATCCCCCGTACATACGGCCGCCCGCCGACTCCGACGCCATGGAGTACCTGCGCGCCCGCGGCCGGGTGCAGGCCGGCCCGGTGCCCATCCGCATCGTGCGCCCGGCGCGGCCGACCCTCCCCGATGCCAAGGTCTTCGAGGAGTTCGCCTCGGGGTCGGGCAAGCAGTCGGTCTCCACCACCATGGTGTTCGCCCGGCTCCTGCGGAACCTCGTCCGCGACCCCACCATCGGCCCCCTGGTGGCGCCGATCGTCTCCGACGAGGCCCGCACCTTCGGCCTCGAGTCGATCATCGCCGAAGCGAAGATCTTCGCCCCCGAAGGGCAGCACTACGTGCCGGTGGACGCCGATCTGCCCCTCCACTATGCCGAGAGCACCTCGGGCCAGGTCCTCCAGGAGGGCATCACCGAAGCGGGAGCGATGGCGGCGTTCACCGCGCTGGCCACGGCGTACGCCACGTGGGGGCAGCCCATGCTGCCGGTGTTCCTCTTCTACTCCATGTTCGGGTTCCAGCGGGTGGGCGACCTGACGTGGGCGCTCGGGGACATCCGGGGCCGGGGGATCCTGGCCGGGTGCACCGCGGGCCGCACCACGCTCCAGGGCGAGGGCCTGCAGCACGATGATGGTCATTCCCCTCTCCTCGCCTCCACCAATCCGGCGGCGATGATCTACGACGCGTCGTTCGCCTACGAGGTGGCGGTGATCATGCAGGACGCCATCACCCGCATACTCGGGCCCGATCCCGAGGACCGCTTCTGGTACCTCACCCTCTACAACGAGACCTATCCGATGCCGGCGCTCCCCGAGGGTCAGGCCGGTGAGGACATCAGCCGGGGGATCGTGGACGGGATCTACCGCTACAGCGCCGGACCGGAGGCAGGGCCCGATACGACGGCGCCTGACACCGGAGCAGATCTGCGCGCCTCGCTGTGTTTCTCGGGACCGATGTGGAGCGTGGCCCAGGAGGCCCAGCGCATTCTGGCCGAGGACTACGGCGTCAGTGCCGACACCTGGGCCGTGACCTCATGGAGCCGCTTGCGCACCGACGCCTTGGAGGTCGAGCGCTGGAACCGCCTCCACCCCGAAGGGGAGCCCCGCCGGCCCCTGGTGACCGAGGTGCTGGGTGCCGGCCCGGCTCCCGTGGTCGCCATCACCGACTACATGCGCGCCGTGCCGGACCAGGTCTCCCGTTTCATCGATCGGCCCTACACCTCCTTGGGCACGGACGGCTTCGGTCGCTCCGACGCGCGGGGCGCACTGCGGGAGCATTTCGAGGTCGATGCGGCGCACCTGGTGGTCGCCGTGCTGAGCGAGCTCGCCCGGAGCGGCCAGTTACCCCCCTCGGTCGTCGAGAGTGCTATCGGCGAGCTCGCTGTCGATCCCTCGCGCGCCGCGCCCTTCGCCATCTGAATCCCCCGTCGGCGCCAATGCAGCAGCCGATCACGTGGCAGCCGATCACGTGGCAACCGATTCGTGCGTCAGTGGGCGACCCAGGCATCGGGGTCGGCCGTCATCTTCTTCACATGGGCGGGTAGGTTGCCGGCGATCACGTCGGCCAGCGACACCTTCTCGAGCACCGAGCGCAGGCTCGCCCGTACCGCGACCCAGACCTGCTGGAGGTTTTCCGCCGCGCCGTCATAACTCGTCAACTCGGGCCGATATCCCCGGACCTCGGCCAGCGGGCCGTCGAGCGCCCGGATGATATCGGCGATCGTGATGGCGGCCGCGGGCCGGGCCAGACGGTAGCCACCTTCGGCACCCCGTTGGCTCGCCACAATGCCGGCACGGCGCAAATCGGCCAGGATCGCTCCGAGAAATCGCGGGGGAAGGCCCTGCTCCCCCGCCAGGTACTCAGCGGTCTGGGGGGCGCCGGCGGCGGCGAGCGCAAGAAGGGCGCGGATGCCGTAGTCGACCTTGGCCGGAATGTGCATGGTCCGATTCTGCCCCTTCGGGCATCAAAGGGCACGTTCATCGCCCGTGGCGGGCGTGATTGCGCGAGGGCGGGCGTGCCAAGATTCATCAATGGCGAAAACGGCGATCCACCTGACCGGGGACAAAGAGGCTGACGCGCTGCTCAGCAAGGACCCGCTCGCCCTCCTCATCGGTATGGTCCTCGACCAGCAGATCCCCCTGGAGCGGGCGTTCTGGGCCCCGGCGGAGTTGGCCCGACGGCTGGGGAAGCCGCTCGACGCCGCCGAGATCGCCGCGGCGGACCCCGAGGAGTTCGCGGAGTTGTTCAAGGCGAGGCCTGCGCTGCACCGCTTCCCCGGCGCCATGGCCGGCCGGGTCCAGGCCGTGTGCGCCATCGTGGCGGACGAGTACGGCGGGAAGGCCGCCGCCCTGTGGGGCAAAGTGCCCGACGGCACGACGCTCATCGAGCGCCTGACCGCGCTGCCGGGCTTCGGGGAGCAGAAGGCCCGCATCTTCGCCGCACTGCTGGGCAAGCAACTCGGGGTCCAGCCCGAGGGCTGGCGTGCCGCCACATCCCCCTTCGGCGAGGCCGGCTCCTACATTTCCGTGGCGGACATCACCGGTCCCGAGAGCCTGGCCAAGGTGCGCGCCCACAAGCAGGAAATGAAGGCGGCGGCCAAGTCGAAGTCGGCGTCGAAATCCAACGCCTGAGGCCCTCCCGGGCTCACGCGTGAAGCCCTCCCGCTCAGTAGCGGACTGCCACCTCTACCTCTGCACACCTGACCGGCCCGATCTCGCCGACTTCGTGGCGGCCTGCATCGCAGGCGGGGTGGACGTCGTGCAACTGCGCGAGAAGCATCTTGAGGCCAAACCGCTGCTCGAGAGGGCCTGCGTCGTCCGCTCCGTCTGTAGCGACGCCGGGGTCCCGTTCATTCTCAACGATCGTCCTGACCTCGCACTCGACGCCGGGGCGGACGGCGTCCACGTCGGGCAGGACGACGCCCCGGTCGCGCTGGCCCGCCGAATTCTCGGCCCGGACGCCATCATCGGGCTCTCCACCCACGGGCCCGCCGACCTGGCCGGGGCTATCGGGTCCGGCTGGGGATCCGCCACCTCCGCCTCGGGCGTCTCGGGCGCCTCGGGCGCCTCGGGCGCCTCGGGCGCCTCGGGCGCCGGGGGTCTCTCCTACATATCGGCCGGCCCCGTCGAGGCGACGCCCACCAAACCCGGGCGAGCCGGAACCGGGCTCGCGTACCTCACCCGGGCCACGACGGCAGTGGCGAAAAGGGCGCCCGCTATGCCGGTCTTCGTCACGGGCGGCGTGACCCCTGAGAGAATTCCCGTCCTGGCCCGGGCGGGCGCCCGCCACTTCGTCGTCGTGCGCTACCTGACCGAGGCGGCGGATCCCCAACTGGCGGCACGGGCGCTGCGCGATGCCATCGATTCAGCGCTCGGGGGAGGCGTCGGAGAAGACGTCGGAGGCGTCAGCGGTTAGCCGTCAAGCAACCCCGGGGCTGGGGTGGCCGAGGGGTCGAGGAGACGGAGCCGAGGAGTACTTTTCGAGTGGTACGGGATATGGTACCACTCGAAAATTAGTGCTCGGAGGGCTCCGCTTGATGGCCTGCCCGCGGCGAACCGCGTCGAACCGCGCCGAACCGCCTTCAGCGGCGTCGCTCCAGCCAACCCACCAGGATGGCGATCACCCGCGGGTCCGCCCGCAGCCAGTGGCCCGCGCCGAACACCACCCGCAGATCGGAGGGGCCGGTGGCGGCCTCCGACAGCGCGCGGGCGTCGTCGACCGAGATGTCCGGATCGTCGGCCCCGTGGATCACCAGGAACGGCCGGCCCTTCAACTGCTCGGCATCGTCTTTGGGATGCAATGCCGTGAGCTCTTTGACCCACGCAGCGAGGGAGGGGGGATACCCCGGCGTGCGGATCACGCCGGTGCGCACGCAACGTTCCACGAGCTGCCCGGGGTCGCGAGTGAGCGAGTCAAGATCGGCCGGCGTACCGAGGCAGGCCACGCCGGCCACGCGGTCGTCGCCGGCGGCCAGGTGTAAGGCGAGGACACCGCCGAACCCGAACCCGACCAACCACCGGCGGGCGTCGGGGGCGACCTCCGCCTCCATGAGCCGTCGCAGGTCGTCCGCCCAGCCGTTGGCGGAGAAGTCGCCGTCCGACGCCCCCGCACCACGGAGCGTCCCGGTGACGACCCTCAGACCGGTCTCTCGGGTGAGGCGGTCGGCGAGGGCCGGGTAGGTCTGGGCGACGTCGTTGGCCGAGCCGGGGGCACGGGGCAGGTCATGGCAGACCACCACATGGCCGCCGACCGGCGCCCCGGATGGCGTGGCGCTGGCGTACGACCACAGGTCGCCCGCCTCGCCGTGCAGGAGCCGGAAGGGCCCCGACAACTAAATACCGATGCGCTGTGCCAGGAGTTCGCGGTGGTACGCCGGATCCCCGAACAAGAGCTCGGACGACTTGGCCCGCTTGAAATACAGATGGGCCGGGTGCTCCCAGGTGAAGCCGATGCCGCCGTGGATCTGGATGTTCTCCGCCGCGGCGTGGAAGTACGCCTCGGAGCAGTACGACTTGGACAGGCTGGCCACCACGGGCAGCTCGTCGGAGTCCTCGGCCGCCGCCCAGGCTGCGTAGTACGCCGCCGACTTGGCCGACTCGACCTCGAGCAGCATGTCGGCGCACTTGTGCTTGATGGCCTGGAAGCTGCCGATCGGGCGACCGAACTGGATCCGGGTCTTGGCGTACTCGACGGACATATCGAGGACGCGCTGGGCCCCGCCGACCTGCTCGGCCGCCAGGGCGACCGCGGCCAGGTCGAGCGTCTTCGACAGCCCGGGCTCGGCCCCCCCGTCGGTGCCGATCAACCAGGCGTCGACGCCCGAGAACTCGAGGCGGGCCTGCTTGCGCGTCTGGTCCATCGTCGGCAGCGGCGTGCGGGTCAGCCCGTCGGCGTCGCCCTTCACCCCGAAGAGCGAGACGCCCTTGCTCGTGCGGGCCGCCACCACGATCAGGTTGGCGACATGCCCGTCGAGGACGAACATCTTGTGTCCGTTGAGGACCCAGCCATCCCCGCTCTGCTCGGCCTGGCACTCAATCCCTTCGAAGTCCCACCGGCCGTTGTCCTCGGTGATGGCCAATGTCCCGATCGTCTCGCCCGAGGCGAGCCCCGGAAGGAGGTACTTCTTGGCCTGGTCGTCGCCCGAGGTCAACACGGCGTTGGCGGCCAGGGCGACCGTGGAGAAGAAGGGGGCGCACAGGAGCGCCGCACCCATCTCCTCGAGGACCACGACCAGCTCGACATAGGAGAAACCCGAACCACCGAACTCCTCGGGGATCGTCAGGGACTGGAGGCCCAGCTGGTCGGCCATCTGGCGCCACACCGCGGGGTCGTACCCCTCGGTCGTCTCCATCAGCCGCCGCACCTCGGTCTCGGGAGACTTCTCGGCCAGGAACCGGCGCACCGCGGTGCGCAGCTCTTCCTGCTCGTCACTGAAGGCGAAATTCATGCGGGGGCTCCCTCTGCATCGACTCTCATGCCACCCGGCAGCCCAGCCCGGGCATTCATTACCTGGCTGTCTACCAGAACCGGGGGGCCGCGACCAGAAGGCGTCCGACTGTGACACGCTTGTGGCATGGGACAGCTGGAGAAGATCTGGAACGATTCGGCGGTCGAAGTCCACCAAATAGTGGTCGGCCCCATGGACAACAACGTGTACATCATCCGTTGCCGCAGGTCGGGCGAGGCGATGCTGATCGACGCAGCCAACGAACACGAGGCCCTGCTCGAGATCTGCACCGATCTCGGCGTCAATCAGGTGGTGGAGACGCACGGGCACTGGGACCACATCCAGGCGGTTCCGGCCGTGCGCGAGGCCGGGATCTCGGTGGCCGTGACCGCGGCGGATGCCGGCATGCTGCCCAGTTACGACCTCCTCCTCACCGACAATGAGCAACTCAGCGTAGGTGACCTGCGCATTCGCACCCTCAGCACACCCGGTCACACCCCGGGCTCCATCTGCTTCGCCGTCGAGGGAACGCCCCTCCTCTTCACCGGCGACACCCTGTTCCCCGGCGGCCCGGGCAACACCGGCTTCGAAGGGGGCGACTTCGACTCGATCATCACCTCCATCGACCGCCGGATTTTTGCGGCATTCGACCCTGATACGCTGGTCTTTCCCGGTCACGGGTCGGCCACCACGGTGGGAAACGAGAGCCCGCACCTCCAAGAATGGGTGGATCGTGGGTGGTAGACCGCTCCGCCGTCCGAGACGCTGTCCGCGACCCTGTCCGCAATACCTGACCAAAACGATAGACTTTTAGAAATGACGCCGACGCCACTGCTCGAGATCCGGGACCTCCACGTCGCTGCGGAAGGCCGGGAGATCTTGCGCGGCGTCGACCTGTCCGTCGGGACCGGCGAGATCCACGCGCTGATGGGACCGAACGGGGCGGGGAAGTCCACGCTCGCCGGAGCGCTCATGGGGCACCCGTCCTACACGGTCACGTCGGGGTCCATCCTCCTCGACGGTGAGGACGTCACGGCGTGGCCCACCGATGTCCGTTCCAAGGCGGGCCTGTTCCTCGCCTTCCAGTACCCCGAGTCGATCGAGGGCGTGTCGGTGACCCAGTTCCTCCGCCAAGCCATGGCGGCGCGGACCGAGGAGGACGTGTCGGCGCTCGAGGTGCGGGTCCTCATGACCGAGTGGATGCAACGGCTGGGCATGGACTCGTCGTTCGCCAGCCGCCATCTCAATCAGGGCTTCAGCGGCGGCGAGAAGAAACGCAACGAGATACTGCAGATGGCTTTGCTCAAGCCCCGCGTCGCCGTGCTCGACGAGACCGACTCCGGCCTGGACATCGATGCGCTGCGGGTCGTCGGCCGGGGCGTGCACGCGGTGCGCGACGAGCGGCCCGAGCTCGGCGTCCTGGCGATCACGCATTACCAACGCCTGCTGGACGAGTTGATACCCGACGTCGTGCATCTCCTCGTCGACGGGCGGATCGTGCTGAGCGGCGGCGCCGAGCTGGCCAAGCGCGTGGAGATCGAAGGGTACGAGGCCTGGCGATGACGACAACCACCCCACTGAACGTCGAGGCGCTCCGCAAGGACTTCCCGCTCCTGACCCGGCGTGTGCACGATCACCCGATCGTGTATCTCGATTCGGCCTCCTCGGCCCTCCAGCCCCAAGCGGTCATCAACGCCATGGCGCGGTACTACGAGACGACGCACGCCAACGTCCACCGCGGCGTCTACGCCACGGCGGAGGAGTCGACGCACCTGTACGAGCGGACCCGGACGGTGGTCGGCCGGCTGATCGGCGCCCCCGACCCGGCCCACGAGATCGTCTTCACCAAGAACACGACCGAGTCGATCAACCTGGTCGCCCATACGTGGGCCCGCACGAACCTGAAGGCGGGCGACCGCATACTGCTCACCGAAATGGAGCACCACGCCAACATCGTCCCCTGGCTGATGCTGGCCGAGGAGGCCGGCCTCGAAGTGCGCTACCTCCCCGTCGACGGGGAGGGTCGCCTCGACCTGACCGACCTGGACACCCTTTTGAAAGGGGTGAAGCTGGTGGGTGTGTCGGCCATGTCCAATGTCTTGGGCACCATCAACCCGGTCGCCGAGATCGCGGCCGCCTCCCACAGTGCCGGCGCGCTGGTCATGGTCGACGGTGCCCAGCTGGTCCCCCACGCGCCGGTTGACGTGACTGCACTGGGGGCCGACTTCCTCGCCTTCTCGGGTCACAAGATGATGGGGCCCACCGGGATCGGCGTGCTCTGGGCCCACGCCGCGCTGCTCAACGCCATGCCGCCGTTCCTGGGCGGAGGCGGCATGATCCTCGATGTGAAACTCGACTCGTTCCGGGCGGCGCCACCTCCGGGGCGCTTCGAAGCGGGCACTCCGCCGATCGCCGAGGCGGTCGGGCTGTCCGCGGCCGTGGACTACCTGAGCGAAATCGGCATGGATCGGATCCGGGCCCACGAGCGTGAGCTCACCAACTACGCCCTCGCCCGCCTGGACGAGAAGCTGGGCACCGACTGCCGCATCTTCGGGCCACCGGCCGGAGAAGACCGGGGTGGCGTGATCTCCCTCGCCTACCGGGACGTGCACGCGCACGACCTGGCCCAGGTGCTGGACCAGTTCGGTGTCTGTGTGCGCCCCGGCCACCACTGCGCCAAGCCGCTGATGCGCAAGCTCGGCGTCTCGGCCACGGCCCGGGCGTCGTTATCCCTGTTCAGCGACGAACACGACATCGAAGTGCTGATTGAAGGATTGGTGGAAGCCGGTAGATTGTTCGGGTGACTTCTCCTTCACCCAGGGCCGGCTGATGGGCGACTTCGACGACCTCTACCGCGAGATCATCCTCGACCATTACCGCTCCCCCCGGAACAGGGGCGAGCTGGCCTCCCCCCCGGCCCACCGGGTCGAGGGCTTCAATCCCCTCTGTGGTGACGAGGTCGTGATCAGCCTGCTGGTCGAGGACGGCACGCTGTCGGATCTGAAGATCGAAGGCTCCGGCTGTTCCATCAGCCAGTCGTCCGCCTCCCTCATGTCGTCGGCCGTCAAGGGCAAGTCGCTCGAGGACGTGTACCAGCTCATCCACACCTTCAAGGGGATGATGTCGATCCACGAGGCCCTGCTCGGCAAGGACGGGGAGGTCGAGGAGCCCGAGGCCATCGACCTCGACGAGCTCGGTGAGCTGGCCGCCCTCCAGGGGGTCGTGAAGTTCCCGGTGCGCATCAAGTGCGCCACCCTCAGCTGGAACGCCCTGGCCCAGGGGTTGGACGAAGTGGCGGCAGAGGTCGGCTGAAATGGGGTCGACCGGCGTCGAGGTGTTCGTCGACCCGAGTTGTCCCTGGGCGTGGATCACTTCCCGCTGGATTGCCGAAGTGGCACCCGAGCGCGACCTCTCCGTCACGTGGCGGTCGTATTGCCTCGAGATCCGTGACGACTACGGGGTGGCGCCGACCGTGCCTGAGGCGTATCGAGAGCGAGCGCTGGCCGGACACGCCCTCTCCCACCGGATGCTGCGTCTGTTCGAGGCGGCGCGGGCCGATGCCGGCGAGGCGGCCGTCGACGCCCTCTACACCGAGTGGGGGCGGCGGTTCTTCGTCGCTGGCCAGGGCGCGGATGCGAGTGGCGGTGCTCGGGACGGTGGCGATGCGCTGCTGGCCGACTGTCTCGCCGGGTGCGGGCTCCGCGCCGATCTTGTCGGGGCGGCGGACGACGAGAAATGGGATGTGCCGATCGTCGAGGCGATGGAGGTCGCCTACGAGTTCGGAGGGCCCAAGACCCAGACGCCGACAATCGTCGTGCGCGCGACGCCGGGCCCCTACGGCTTCAAGGGACCGGTGATGGCACCGGCGCCGCAGGGTGACGCCGCCCTCCGTCTCTGGGACGCCATCGCCGTCATCGCCCAGGAGCCCGGATTCTTCGAGATCACCCGGCCCCGGAGCAATCCCCCTCGACCCACCCCCGTCGACTGAACCCGCCCGGTCGCCGAGGTGCGACCCGGGTCCTCAAAAGTGCCGCTCGAGCTCGTTCGCATAACGGCGCCCCAGGTCATCGCGGTGCGCTGCTAACCACTCCGAAAGGGCGGTCGTACCGGTCGCCGGACCCTCCGTGTCGGCCAAGCCGGCCGCCATGGCCTCGTACTCGTCGCGGGTGAGGAGGACGTCGTGGAGGGCGAGGCCGACCAGGCGCGACAGGAGAGGTACCGCGGCACCGGGCACGGGCACGGGCACGATGCGGGCGTGACTGCCGATCACGTCCCGGATGGAGGTGACCAGTTCGACGAAGGTAGGCCGTTCGGGGCCCACAGCGTCGATGATGCTGTCGTCCCGTTCGGTGCCCTTGCGCACGCAGAGCTGCGCCAGGTCGTCGACGTGGATGCCCCGGATCCGGTAGTCCCCCCGCCCGCCCACGGCGAAGACCGGCAGGTGGCGCAGCAGCCAGGCGATGTTGTTGAGGAGCACCCCGTCGCCTCCGAAGAGGATGGCCGGTCGGAGGACAGCGTAGGGGACCTCCGCTTCGGCCAGGGCGCGCTCGACCAAGGCCTTCCCCCTGAAATACGGCCAGGGCGAGTCCACACTCGGGTGGGTGATGCTGACGTGCACGATCCGCTGCACGCCGGCGCGCTTCGCCGCCCAGAACAGGGTCCGTGAGTTGACGACGGCCAGCTCGTGATCGATCCGGCCATGGGCGAACCGGACCCAGTAGGTGTTGTAGAGGGTCGTCACCCCCTCGAGTGACGCCACCAAGCCCAGTTGGTCGTCGAAATCGAGGGGCCGCACCTCCAGGGGTGAACCCTCGGGTGCGCGGCCCGGATGTCCCGTGAGCGTGCGCACCCGGCGGCCGGCGTCGGTCAGGGTGGCCGCGATGGCCCGGCCCGAATAGCTGAAGGCTCCGGTCACCACGTCGAGTCCCGTATCACTCGCCGCCAGGGCGAGGGTCGGCGCGGGCGAGGGCGCGTGTGCGTGTGCGTGGGCGGTGGCGGCGGTCGGCGTCATGAGGTCTCCTTCGTGTCCGTGTCCGTGTTCGTGTTCGTGTTCGTGTTCGTGTTCGTGTTCGTGTCCGTGTCCGTGTCCGTGTTCGTGTTCGTCTTCGTGTCCGTCTTCGTGTTCGTGTTCGTCTTCGTGTCCGTCTTCGTTTTCGTCGCTGACGTGTCGAGGCGTGGGGAGAGAACGTTGGCGAGCCGGGTGGCATGTCCGAAGAGCGCCAGGGCCGGGGCTCGATCACCATCGAGGTGGCTCAGCATTTCGAGACCGAGATAGAGCGCGACGATGCCGTACGCCACGTCGCGGGAGGGGAGCACCGATCCCAGCGGTGAATCGACGAGCGCACCGTCGATGACGCTCTGGGCGAAGTCGGTCCACGGCCTGATGCGTGCGGCGACCTCGGGGCCGAGACCCGGCGTCGACGAGGCACCGGCGATCATCTCGACCAGGACGGTCACGTAGCCGGCGTCGAGATCGTCGCTGAATATGCCGGTGGCGGCGGCCACGAGATCGGCCAATGACCCAGCCTCGTCGATGGACGCGCCGTAGTGCGCCAACCGCTCGGAGCTGACGGCGTCGAGGGCAGCCAGGAGGAGGTTGGCCACAGACCCGAAGTGGTAGAAGATCAGGCCCTGGTTGGAGCCGGCACGCTCGGCAATGACCCGGGCGCTGGCCCCGGTATAGCCGTCCTCCTTCAAGGTGGCGATGGCCGCCTCGACCAGGAGGCGGCGGGTCTCGACCGAGCGGCCGGCTCCCCCCGTCCTCACCGTGCTGGGACTTCCGGACTTCCCCATTGCATCCACCTTGATTTGAGCGATTGCTCAAACTATACGCTCAATCAGAGCGGCCGTCCAGCCGGGTGCGGGACCGTGGGAATCTCGATCTACCCTTGCCAGATGCCCAAAGACACGCCCGCACCTCAGTGGTACACGGTCAGATGCCTGTTCGGAGCCCCGCGGGGAAAGGGGTTCGTCTACGAGGAGCGGATGACCCTGTGGTGCACCGACAGCTTCGAGAACGCGATCTCCTTCGCCGAGTCGGAAGCTGCCGTCTATGCCAAGGCCAACAAGCTCGAGTACCTCGACCTGGCCCAGGTATGCCTGCTCCCGGGTCACCCCACGAGCGGGGCCGAGGTCTTCTCCCTCGTCCGGGACAGCGAACTCGGGACCGACGAGTACCTCGACAGCTTCTTCGACACCGGCACGGAACGGCAGTCTTCATGGAACGGATGAGTCGATGAGCCCGGCGGCCCCGTCGGGGTCGGCCGCCTCGTCGGAGTCGCCGGACTCGCCGAACTCAACGGAGCGGGGCTCACCGTCGTCGTCCTTCCCGCCGGTAGGACTGACGGCGATCGGTGTCGCTGCTATCCGGGCCTCCGAGAGCGAACGCGCCGATCGGCTCTTTGACGACCCCTACGCCGCCGGTTTCGCGCGAGCTGCCGGCGACTGGCGCCAGTGGTCAACCGCCCCGACGACAGAGGAAGCAGCCAGGGTTCGGGCGCGGCTGATCTCCTGGATCACCGTCCGGACACGCTTCCTCGATGACGTGCTGTTGCAGGCCTGTGCCGGGCCGTGCCGGCAAGTGGTGATCCTGGGGGCCGGGCTCGACTCCCGTGCTTTCCGATTGGCGTGGCCCGAAGGCACCCGCCTGTGGGAACTGGATCTGGCCGATGTCATCGAGTTCAAGGAGCGGGTGATCCTCGCCGAAGGGTGGCAACCTGGCTGCCAACGGATCACGGTGCCCGTGGATCTGTCCGAGGACTGGGGTGATCCCCTCCTGCGCGCGGCGTTCGACCCGGGCGCACCGGTGGCATGGGTGGCCGAAGGGCTGCTCGCCTACCTCACCGTGGAGGTGCGGGACGCACTCATCTCGCGCGCCGCCAGCCTTTCGGTCACGGGCAGCAGGATGGGACTGACTCTGGCCCCTTCCGATCGGTTGGCCGCATGGCGCAGGACCCACCCCGAGGGCACGGCGGAACGGGGCGACTACGTGGCACTGTGGCGTTCGGCGGGCCCGGCCGACCCCGCCGGATGGCTGGCCGCACTCGGCTGGAGCGCCGCTCTCTTCGACGTGGCCGAACGATCGGCCGCCTACGGGAGGCCGATCGACGACCGCGGCGGCGACGGCGACCGCGGCGGTCGGGACGGGGCGCGACTCGTCGACGCCTCTCGTCTCCTCTAAGCAACTGCGGCGCCACCTGCCTACAGGTGACCTGGTGGTCAGCGAGGCGTTCGAACCTGCATTCGGCTATCGCCTCCACGTGCGAGTCGAGGAGACCACCTATGGATCGGGGCGATGACCCGCGTTCGCCTTGGCCGCCGCGAGCTTGCGGGCCCGGGCGATGTACTGGGCACTTTTCGGGTGCGCCGGCGCGATCCATTTCCAGTTCCCGGGCTTGCCCTCGAGGCGCCAGCCCCCGAATGTCTTGAGCGCATGGCAATCCGGGCATAACCGCACCAAATTGTCGAGTTCGGTCGGTCCGTCA
>Ga0182030_10012306_pt1 | contig 17157 bp, 13 predicted proteins | sample 812S3MmetaG_FD_121299 | JGI IMG/M metagenome (GOLD analysis project Ga0182030, IMG submission 121299) | Permafrost microbial communities from Stordalen Mire, Sweden - 812S3M metaG (Illumina Assembly) | ecosystem: Environmental > Terrestrial > Soil > Wetlands > Permafrost | place: Sweden...
CTACAATCCCTCCAATTTCCGTCGCATCATCAGGGTACACAAGGAAAGCAAGTGCAATAATTATGTAAAGGCCAAGTAGCTGTCACCCAAATTAGTATTGAAACGTCGGAGAGAAGGAAGAACACCATTTACCATAGCCCCCTCTAAATAATTACTCTTCCCATCTTGAATAACATATGTAACAACTAAAACACTAACAAAGAATACGACGGTCTCAAATGTCTCGAAGTGCAACGTCATATCTTCATCAATGATCCATCCCAATATGACCAAGAACGGTGTAACGAGCAGCGCAATTTGCATAGAGGATCCGAGAGCAACGCCTAGCGCAAGATCCATCTTGTCTTTCACAGCCACTACAACGGCTGTAACGTGTTCTGCAGCGTTACCGACGATTGGGAGGAGAATGAGACCAACGAATGTCTTTGAGATGTGGACACTTTGAACGAGGGCATCGATGCTGCCGACGAGGTATTCCGCGCAGACTGCTACGGCGATGGTGGTGACGATGAGCACGCCGGTTGCGGCCCATGGTCCCATGCAAGGCTCTTCGCCTTCCTGGCTATCACCGTCATTGGCAGCTTGTTGTTCGGCGTCGAAGAGTCCGGAGTGGGTACGAAGTTGGAAGACCAGGTAGAGGACGTAAAGGATTAGCAGGATGATGGCTGTGCCGCGAGAGAGAATTAAGATATTTGCTTTGGTATCCTCTGATGAGTTTGTGAGAACCGCATAGAGCTGTAGTTGTTAGCAGATTCGAGAGACAAATGGAGTTGGAGACTGACTGTTGCCGGAATTATCAAGGATGCAGATGCTACTGTCATTAGGGAGGACATAGTAGAAGCGACGGTCGAATTGAAGTCCTGCTCAATTCCTGCCACCGTACCTGTCCTCGAGTTTGTGATTCCACCCGCTAGAAAGCAGCATCCAAGTACAAGTAGAATATTAGATAGAATGCTTCCTAGCATACTAGATTGAACGATTCTGATCTCTCCGTCTTTCAAAGCAACTATACTGACCTGTTTTGATATGTTAGAAATGAACGGAGGATAACTAAGGGAGGACGTACAATGAGTTCAACAGCATTGCCAAATGTAGCATTTAGAAGACCTCCCATGGTCTGACCGAGCTTCATGGATATTTCCTCTGTCGCGAAAGACAGGACCGCAGCCAGTGGAACGATTGCGAAGAAGTTGAGGACGAACACAACAACAGGATCCCAATTCGTGGCACCAGCGACAATTCCTAGCGGCACAAAGACCAGAAGGATATTGACATAGTTGCTGAGCAACGTCACTTTCGTGATATTGAACACATGTGCGCTTCCCCTCACCCACGTATTGGTACTCTCCATCCCCGGTGTATGTTTCCTATCCAGAAAGATCTCGTGGAACGTGCTCTTGCGCCTGACACCTCCATTGCTGTTGCCGTTACCATTCACAGTCAACAAAGGCGTCTGCTCTGTCTGTCCATCATTCTGATCTGCCATATCGCCAATGGTAGGTATGCCCGAAGCACTCGATTTCCTGCTAAACCCTCCAGACTTCGCACGCTTCAATTCAGTTCGGAATCCTCGTCCTGCTACATATCAAGAAGCGCAGGAGCGAAAAGTCAGCCTATCCACTCTGTCCAAGAAAATTCCAAGAGATTTGCTTGGCCACTTGGTAAAATAGCTGGGCAGAAAAAAGTTAAATAGTCTGGGCCGATGAAGGAGCGATGGTATGTAAGTGGCTCATAGGTAATAGGCTGTGTGATATCGCTGGCATCAAGCACATGCGAAGACCTGCACACGTAAGAAAAGAGGGGACTCGAAGAGCGTAGAAGATTTCCCGCATCTACGGTGTTGTAATGTAGAAGTCGTCGCGCTTCAAGAGGAGTCGAAGCCGGGGCACCGATATAAAAGACCTTGGTGGCTGAATGGAAAGGGTATGATTTGGCGAAAAGCAAAGCATTGGGATCATGACTGATTCACGGAACACGCGCAAGGAAATTGAGCTGCAACTTACACACCATCTTAGCAAATCAAAGACTTGTTGGGTTCGTTGCTCGGTCGTAGACGTGGACGTGGGCACCCTGCCAGGCACTTTTCTGGAGCAAGCTGCTGCGCCTCGTTTTGTGATCGAGGGGATGTGCGGGTGCCGAGCTTTCGAGTTGTCGGGATGATCAAATCAAACGACCACGATTGATGAGGGCGGTACGTGGAATTTGAGATCTCTTCGACTACTTTAGCTTGAAGACCTAATTTATCTGGTCCGATGATGGGATGGGGGAAAAGTCTGGATTTTCTTTAGAGGAAGTGAAGTTCTAATGAAGAAAGGAGGTTGGGAAAAGATGGATTACTAGTACCCGTTGACGCTGATAATCATTGAAGCTTGGCAGGGAAGGAGAGTTCAAGTGGACGGGCCTCAGAAAGATATATGAAAAAAGGGTTAGAAGCCTCCCTTCCTACCTAGGTAGTTATATCAACTTGAAAGCTGAATCCTAAAATCCTGCTTTCCCGAGTTTATACATAGATACATAGATATCAAATTAAAAGCACGGTCGTGGGCTTATTCATCTTATCTTATCATCTGCAGGCCTCGTATAAATATCAATTCCCGTTTCTGTCTTTCTGCCTTTCTGTCTTTCTGTCTTCCTTCCACAGCTCATTCGTATCCCTCAAACGTGTCTGCAACTCCTTCATTCTCATAAAATCCATGAAGCTATGGCCACCAAGTTTCATACAATACGTCGCTGGTGCCGCTGACGTACCCAGACCCCGCCGTTCCTCTCACTAAATGGCCTTGGTTCCTTGCACTGCCACCCTTGGCAGCGCTACTTTGCGTATCCTACAAGTCTTGGCACGCGACATATGCTGCCAACACATTAGTGCTTCCGTTCCTCAACTCTAAGTGGACCAAGGAAGCATTTGGATTTTCTAGATAAAGGCCGACGATGCCGTTGACGGCATTTGATTAATTTGGCTCATTTGCTAGAAGCCATCGTAGAGGCAAGAAAGCCAAGAGGCCTTCTTGCATAGACGATGGTGAGCGATTCCTCAGCGAAGATGTGCTTAGCTCGTAGAATTGGAAAGTGGCCAAGATGAATCAATGAAAATATTTGATAAATAAGGTAAAGTATTAAAGGAATTGGCTTCCTCATCAAGGGTGAAAAGGGGGAAGCTGTGCGAGTCTAGGTGAACACCCTTTATCCTGGACTTTATCCATCTTGAGACTAAAGGAGGGGTTGCATTTATTTTCAGTGGTGATTCTATCAAATTTAGACAGAGAATTACAATCATTAAAAATCAACAAGTTGCGGTTGCCCTTTTCCTTCCTCCATCCGGGAGACTTTTCCATACTTTCCCATGCCGTCCATAATTCGTCCTAAATGTCTACATGAATCCCTTCCATAGCACCCTGAAACCCCAAATCTATTCCCATTTTAAAATTTGTCTATGCCGAATGAAAAATCTTTGCTCACTTCACGTAACTACCAGCCCTTTCTCGTATGCTCATATAGTCTCGTCGTTGTGCTCGGGAATTATTGCTGCTGATTAGTACGCATTGCCTCTCTCTTTCTTCTTTCTACGCTTGGTCATGGCGCTCCCCCGAGTCCTATAAATGTATCAATCAGTATGGAATAATCAAAAGATTCAAAGGATGTTACCATACCAGCGGCTAAAGCTAGATACCACTAAGAGATTGGGGAGTTAGCAACTACTTCTTTAAGATTAAGTTAGAAGTAGAAATATGTCTCATGAGTAAATGTGTCGGAAGCCAACATATTTACTCATGAAAAATTCTAGAATAGGAAGTTTTCTACTCCCCGATGTTCGCGTACAGTCAAACTAGCGCCTCCATCCAACCAAGACTGATCGAAGTTTTCCTGGCTGAAGAAGTTCCATGCAGTCTTGCTATCGATGATAGCGAGGTTGGCCATCAAAACCCCTTTCCATCCTCCTACAACTGAGTCTACTCGCCCATTGGAGAAATACGTGTTCCATTCCTCGGCTACGAACTCTTTCGTTCTGGTGAGCGTACTTGATGGTAAGAGAGGTAACATATGAATGCCTTGAATATACTCAATATTGTTTCCAAAGTAAGTAGTGTGGTCTATCTTGTTCTCGAACAAGACCCCAGAAACTTTGTTTCCAATGAAGTTTGCCGGTTGGACGGTATTGTTCGAATTATACAGGAAATAGTTCCGTAAAGAACGGGCAGTTACAGCCAGTTGGAGATTACCACGTGCTTCCCTTTCATCGAATTAGCATATTAAAAGCGTATATATTTTTTGTCTTTCTTTTCTTGGTGAGAGCTCTGGAGTTGGGAGCTATTCCAGGAGCTAAGATACGAGGACAAGCGAACGTGATCCGTTTGCATGCTCTTAAGACAGCCCCCACCTCCGGAGTTCCCATACAAAAAAAAAGATATACTGCAATTTTGTAAGGAAGACGAACATATTGCTATCGCCAATGGTACGTCCCCACATTTTTAGAGCATAGGCAGACATGGAGTCTTCGGAGGAGGACTCTTGATCTTTGCCATCAAATGTCTCATAGAGACCATGGGCCCAAGAGTGGCCATGGTACCAGTCGAAGTTCCTGTACACAGGGAAGTAATTGTCCTCTGTAGATGGATTTGAATAATCTCTGCAAAGCAGATTGACGAAGGCCTTGTTCGCAGCAAGCCAGGTTGGATCGAGATATCCGAGCACCGCAGCGGTATAAACGAAGTAACCGTAGTGGAAATGGTGGTCATTGTAATAGGTATTTCCGAAGTCAGCCCCAGAGTCACCAGTAACATATGAAGCAACTGAGACGACTCCTCCCCACGCAGTCTCGTGAACTAGAGGAAATTGCTGCTGATTGCTAGCGAACAATGCGAAGGCCGACTTGAGTTGGGTTAAACCTGCTTGCGCCAAAGGAACATCATTCACAAGGTCGTGAAGAGTATATATAATGCCGGCAAACTTTGCCAATGCCTGAAACTAAGTTAGTTAACCATGCTGAGGCGAAATTTAAATCATACCTTCCCACTATAATACATGGAATTCAAGTCCGTCTGTTGAGTCATGTTCTGGGACACTTCACTAGCCGCAACACTATGGATAGCATTCATAGCGGCGGCCGATAATGTGCTCTGAGTGCTGAGTGAAGGGCTCCAAGGTGCGAACCCCATGGAGTTTGGGAGTCTCTCAACCAATTCCCATGAATCTGTATGAACTGCAGTCGCCACACCTTTGGTGGTGGTATTGAGCTGTACTGTTGTAATTGCAGAGCTTGTCGCAGGAGAGAATGATTCAACATGGTGCGGAAGCGCGAACATAGCGAGTGTGGTGTTGCTTAAACCAGCTTTCTGGAAAGATAAAGTGTAAGACCCCGTCGCTCCATCTACGCTTCCTGATAACGTCGTAGTCGTAGCATATGCTCCACACGCAGCATCATAGAGTGCTTCGGTGGCATCACTAGTACTTTTGGCAATTTGAATAATGCCATTGAAATTCGATGTTGCCTGGGCGAGGCCATGGTTCACGACAGTGAAGCTGAGCCCCGTTCCTTCGAGCGAGTAAGCATAAAGCAGCCAAGTTTTGCCGTCCTCCAGTAGGACTGTGTACTTAGTAATCCCACTTTTGGGATCTGAAGTAGCCTTGGTGATAGACCTGAATAATACACCCGTCTGGAGAATCGGAGTGTCACCACTGTAGATGGCAGTAACAAAGCCCATACCTTGAACAAGCGGAAATGTAATTGCTGAAGCTGCTCCTGGACTCGGTGACAAGTTGATGTTTGCTGAAAAAGCTGAGACGGTATCCAACGTTAATGATGTTGAGGCTCCAAGTTCAGCAGCCGATAGAACCAGGGACTGAATACCGATTGGGTTTATGAAATATTGAACCGGGTTGGCCGATGGGTCAGGGCCATAGACTTTTTGGTTTTCATTTATATGTTGAATTGACATACCCCAGCTTCCCGAAGAACCACCCCCTTTAGACCAAGCCACAGAGTATGGATGGGTCCAAGATGCCGCAGTCTGACTTCCCAGAAAGAAATTGGCATAGAACTTATTTGTTCCAATCGGGGAGCTTTGAGGTTTTATGCCTAGTCGAGGTACCGGGTGATCCGACCTAAAACTGATGACGGAAGGGGGCGCATCGGTGGCCACAGGCCATCGAAAGATATCATCAAAGGTCATCCCGGCAGATACAGTGCTCGTAGGAGTTGTGACTGGAGCAGTAACAGAAATTGTAGTACTCGGAGTAGAGATTGAAGTTATGAGTAGCGGGCCACTAGTTGGGAGGCCAGTAGTATTCAAACTTGTGAGGACTGTTCCTTGAGTCTGTGGGGTCTGGGTGCTTAGTGTAGGTAGGATTTGAGCTGTTCCTAAACTTGTAGAGAGAGTAGTGACTAAAACGCTTGGGGTGACTTTAGAAGTGCTGACTGATTGATAGAAGACTCCTCCACCCGAAGTGGCATTTACATGACTTGAGCTAGCACCAAAAGACGTTCCAGTCGGAGCATTGGTAGTACCGTTGGCTAGAGGTGAAGATGAAGAAGAGACAAGGCTGCTTGACGAATTGAGGGCCGTTCCCTGTGGAGCTTGGTATTCCGTTCCGGGCAGGTCGATGTTTGATATGCTCGTTGGCTTTCCAAGTGAAATGGTTGTGGTTTCCGGTAGGATCGTAAAGGTTTCGACGTTCGTTATTACAAATACGGAAGTGCAGGCTGGCCTTTGGGAATAAGGAAAAGCCTTGACTATAAGAGCCTGAAAGATTGTTAGTATTATGAGCGACTTCATAGTTAAAACCAGAAGCGGAAGCAGAAATAATGGTGGTGACAGGGGGAAGTTCAGAGGCCAAATGGCTATAATGTATACAAGACACTCCCAAGATGGCTGTCAGGTCGTTCAAAGTATATGTTCTAATATACTGCGACTTGTGATTTGCATGTCAATTCGAGGATAATAGTGTGTGACCGGGTGTTATGATCTGGATTTCGGAGGATTTTCGAAAATTCGATAAATGAGGAATGATTGTTTCAAAAGATCGGAAGGACTCGACCGTGTCATCCAAAGATTTGTAAAATACAATATGAGTAGTATTACACATGTCTGACTCGAATGGGCCCGTGTATAGATAGATAATTGTTTCACAGAACAAAACATACTATCAGAAGGGGCGAAGTGCCTTTGAGAGGGAAGCCCATGGAATGAATATACGCTTACCTCCAATTCTTCAGTCCTAATTCAGCACTCGTTTCGCTCTAACGCGAAGAATGGTGTAATTGAATCGTCTCAGATGGTATCTTGAGAAATGGCGCTGGGTCTGTGGCTTCTTAAGAGGCGCTTCTTCGCGAATCGGAGCACTTTTGTTTCGGGGAATTAGATCTGCCACACAGAGTTAGTTAGCGCCAGCTTTAAATCCAACGCATTTAGCACGAGAAATAATTCGACGATGTGGATCTTAATTCAAAGAGGCTGAGGATTGAAATCTCCGATGATTCTTAGCTCCTCTTATTCGTGTGTAATGACGGCTCACTAACCCTCACTTGCGGACCCTTTCACACTGGTTGCTGGGTGACCTTTGCTTCTAAGCAATTAGGGAACCTTCAAGATGGGCAAATAAGGGGTTTGTGATAGGCTACTGCCGCTGATCAACTGCTCTGAGAAGGTGTGAAGCTGGCTAGTGGACAAGCTGACTGAAATTTAGCTGCGGATTTCATCTTTGAGCACGAGGAGACACGATTCTAGTGGAGATGCCACCAGGATCAACTTCGTGATACTTCTCAGCTCCGGTTCCACCAGCGATGTATCTTTGTGGCCTGTAACTAACGAAACTGTTTCTGCGATGTACCTTAGTAGATGTGGGGATAGCGTATCTGTGACCAAGGTGTTGTTACAAGTGACAAATTTCGGCTCCTTAAGAGGAATCGCGAGGAATTTATTTGAGGTTGGGAAGGAATCACTTGACACAAATAGAAGGCATGAAGTTAATTTTGAGACGAGTTCCATTGTCGCTCGTGGAAGGTGGAACTATGGTAGATCAATACAGTTTCGGATGCTGCCGAAGCCTTGGTGAAGATTTCTTTTCTTGTATTTGTTGATCTTACCTGGTCAAGAAGCGGTAAATGTAGATTTAGAGCGATAACGCTGTAGAGAGCTGTCATGCGGTAGCTTTTGATTTTCATGCGGGAGGGATTGAGATAAGTTTTGACACACTAAGATGGTTGACTATCCGAGCTTAACACGAAATGCGCATGTGAATCAAAAATTCGGTTACAAGTCTAGAGTAGAGGTTTTGATATCGGGGCAATGATACCTTGCTTGAGCAAGATTCTAGGCTTCGTAGCATCTTGGAACGTGCCCTTCGTTGCCCATTCAGGGCCAACCGGCAGACGAAGCGATCTTTCGTACTGCTGTCTTGTCTCGAAAGGATGTGGCAAAACTAAAGCAAGATATTTGCCATTCTAATTTATTGTTAGTAAAATGTTGTATAGAAAGGAAGGCTGGATGCACCTTTTTAACGCGTTTTTCATTAATGATTACGCGGTCAAGCTTTGCATCCTTTCGATTCTGCTCTTTGATCCCTTCTGACTTTGTCAAGAACCTCCCTTTGTTTCGCGCCTTCTCCCTTTTGCTGACACCATTTCCAGTCCAACTTCCCCATCCAGGAAGGGTATTGTCAACGATTTTTTCATCTTCGTCTTCGATGGTCTGCTTTTTCTCCGCCTCAAATTCGCCTACGACGTCTGCACCGGCAAAGGCTCTCTTGATCAATTCTTGATCTCGGATAGCAAAGGGTAGTTGAATAGTGTCTTCGTCGGCGCTATCATCCGATGGAACATTGAGGGTTGATGCCTTTGTCACTTTCTTGGGTTTTAGTTGTGTTGCAATTACAGCAGCTTTTGACAAATCGAGTTCTTCAACATCGATGGCGTTGTTGTTCTTGTGTTGACGTCTTTTTGCCTCCGCATCGCTTATATTGCTCGGTTTCGATGTGACTTTCGACCAAGCTCCACCTTCAGACGGCTGATTAACAGAAGTGGTAAGTCGGGAAGTTTTATTGGAGGCGCCATTTGTATTCTTGCTCCTGGTATATCTCGCAGCGTCTTTGGGACTATTGTCCACCCCTCGTACTTCTAGCTCAAAGTCATCTCCATCATCCTCAGACTCGACCAGTTCCTCAAATTCGTTGCCGTTACGTGAAGTTATTTTTTCTACAGCTTTGCTACTCCCAGGACCAAATGTACGTCGCCCAATGTCACCTTCTTCGTCCTCACTTGATGATACCTCTCCTGCCAAATCGCGCCTTATGTTCTCAGCCATGGCATCGTTTTCTTTCCTCCGTGATGCCTCTGCAATGCGCATGAATTTCATATTCGCTAATTTTAATCCAGGCGCAGAAGCGTCCACCAAATCCTGATCGCCAACTCCTTTCAGCTGTCGGAGAAGCCTTCGTTGCTCCGCAGCATCATCTTCACTCAAATCATCATCCGAGTTGCTGAAAGACGCTTCGGACCCTTCGCCAAACTCTTTTCTCACAGCCCTGCCTTCTACCCTTTTACTAAGCTCTTCGTCCCTTCTTGCCATCTCATCCAGGCCTGATCTCGCATCTTCGTCCCAAACAGCTCTACCGGATTCCTTAGCAGCCTTCGCCCACTTACTGCCTCTGTGCTTTTGACCCATGCGCTCCGTAGCTCGCCTTCGATCTTGAGCTTCCAATTCGTCTTCCGAAAGAACGAACCCGCCTTCTGCCAGTGCCTCCTTATTTAATCGTTCCTCTTTTTCACGCTGCTTTCGGTGAACTTTGCGATAAGACTTGCTTTTGATCTTCTTGATACGCTTCGCTTTGGCTTCTTCGCGGAACAACAAGTCTCTAGCCGTACGTAATTGATCTCTTCGTGCCTTGACTTCTTCCATTGACAACTTATTTGTCTCCAACTCCTCAAACTCGCGGATACGATCTTCATCGTCCTTACCATTCGCAGTAGCGAGGCCGCTTTCTTCTAAGATGCTGTGAATGGTCGCTTCCAGCTCATTGAATGGTTTCGAGTTGGTCGTTGGTTGAAGCCTGCTGTTGGCATGTGCGGATGCAAGATCGTTGTCTGGAAGGGGAAACATCAAATGATCCGCTCGCCGATTATGCTTGACAGTATCTGTCCATCTGTCAAGCGTCTCTTTGCTTTTATCGTAGGCCGCGCTACGATCGAGACGATCCTGCTGGCGTTTGGCAAGGGGTACCTCAAGTCTCTTAGGAACACCCTTTCGCTTGCCCTCAGCATTCGCATCAAGAAATTTCAAGGACTTCTTGATCTGAGGATCTTTGATTGTGGGGAGACCAAGATCTTCTAATGTAAGCTTTGTCTTGGAAGTTAGGCCAAAGTCTGAAGGTTTGTCATATTCGCTAGCTCCATCACTTCGCTGCTTCGCTGGCCCCTTACTCGACAGATCCGTTTGAGGTAGATTTGCAATGAGACTTTGAAGAGCGGCGAGCTTGGCGGGATCTGATGCTTCATTTTCGTCCGCAGAAGAAATTGAAGATTCATCTTCACTGCTTTGGCTTTCCTGATCATCATCTTCAGATCCAGATGATTCAAAGCCATGCTCCCCATGCGTATTTAATATAGCTTCGTCGTCTTCTTCCGTTGCATCTAGCATCGCTGCAAGGTCAATTGCATCCTCTCCAAGATCACTGTCCTCCAATTCTGAACCCGAGTCTTCGCCCCCGTCCTCTTTCAGGTTCATGTCTTTCGGTTTAGGATTTGCCTTCTTTTTGCCTCTTTTATTAGAACTTCCAGAAAACATAAATCCCTCGAATCGCTCCTCATCGCTCTCCCCAAACGCTTCATCACTGTCCAAATCACTGTCATCCTCACTATCGACCTCCCCTAATTTCCACTCATTGCCCTCGCTGTCACTTCCTTGATCTAAATCAAGCTCATCAAATCGTCCCTTTGGTGTTCCTTTCCGCTGCTTTTTCACACTTTGTTCGGCTTCGTCATCTTCCTCCTCCTCATCTCGCGGGCGTTTAGTTGGTCGATTTCCCCCCTCGCTCGTACCTAGACGATGTTGTCGAATCTTGACTTTATCTGGATTTTGGTGGGATGCTATAGAGAAAGCATCCAATGCTCTTTTTTTCGACTTCGTACGTGCTTTTGGCTTTTTGGATAGAGCAACGCCATGTGATTGTCTGCCAGGCATAGTTACGGCGTCCAATATGCTTTGCAAGGGCGGGGATATTCTGAATTGCTCAAATTTTTGGTAAAGTCTTTTATGGATGCGGCCGCATTTTAGCGCGGCTCCAGTAACGACCCGACAGACTTCAACTTCAACTCGCCTGCCTCACTAAAGAATCAACAAAGTCATGAAGCCCACTCAAGCGCTTTTGAAGCGTGTATCGCGACTTTCTTTGACGACGAAGCAAACCAATAAAGGCTATTATAAGGGTACTGGAACTGGTTCCACGGGACGACATACCAAGCATGGAGGATATGTTATCCAATGGGATAAAGTCAGAACATACGTTGTACCACCAAATCTCAAAGATTTCAAGGCATGTCACAAGTCAAGCGGTATTTTTAATTTGCAGCAGCTAATAAGTATAGCTTACGCCTTTCGTCACCCGTAAAATGAAGCCTGTTCGAGGCAGATTCGAAGGAGATCCTAAAGGAGCACTCAGTGGGGAGGCATATTTGTCACGGTGGAAGATTGAGAATGGCGAAGATTAAGTGCTGAGTTTGACGATGATGTATGATCATGGAAGTGCATGAAAGAGATCTTGAATGGCCACTGAGCTATGCGAAACTTGGAAGTTGTATCTTAGGACGTTGGCGTTGGGGCTTCTGTACAAATGCGTAGGGGAAATTGCTGCATCCCATCGGAATAACCTGATGAAGACTAGCCCTCATCACGAGCTCAGGGGAGCCTGACGGAGGACCCGACTGGTTAGTCATGGTTGCGAAGGGTGGTTCATATCAACGAGTCGCAGTATAATATATTGGAATGTGCAAAGCATCCATGGTCCAAATGGGTCGAATCGCATCAAGGTTATATTAGGCATGATGATTCAAGGTTCCAAGAAGACTGCTAAGCTGTCGACGAGTACATTTAAAGATAGACTACCTCTTTTTATTCACGTTGGATTTGCATTTGCCATGGACTTGGCGAGGACTGAATTGATCTTCGATTTTTGTAGCATGCTTGATAACAGCCTCTTTTACACTATATGCAATTATGAATGAGCAGACCAAAGGCTGTTTCCTCCCTGACGAAGTGGAGCAAAGGTACACCAATCACGTGGGGTAAGTGCAACCTCAATACCGCGTTTGGCGCGTAAGCTGCAGTTTCTTTTTTCACATCGGCGCTTGATTTTCAATATGTCCCCTCGATTCTTTGATATTCGCTTCAGTTCTGTGGTTTAATCGCTCACAAGTACACCTTTCTGTCCTCTCAAGCAGTCTTTGATACGGGCCAAAGTTGATCCTGTCAAACTTTCGCCCTCAAGTTATGATGGATTTGATTTGGCATAACCGCGGAGAGACCTGGATTTTGCACCTTCGTTGCATCAAAAGCTGTGATGCAATTCAGACTGCATATGGATTTTAGCCTTCTGATTGTGTCTTGAAATGTGATACAATGAAGACAAGATGGTGAGATCAGAAATCTTGTCCCTATATTCCCTAGGCTGAGGATCATTATTGTTCTTTTTGTATTAGTTCATCGAAGGCCTACCTCCGAGAGCCAGAAATCTAGATTGTTAGCTATTGGGATATCTACATTCATATTGCTAGTTCCCGTAATTTCGCGCAATCGATGTCATACTTGGAGGCATTATGCGGAACCTTTCAAAATATCGAAGGCAAATTTTCTGCATGTATGATGGTCAGTAAAATGAATGAAGGGGGTCTATAATTTGCGAATCATGTAAGGTGCTTCGTAGAGGCCCCCCATATGGACCTCTCTCCGCCTCATTCTAAGTTGCCTGGCTCTTAGTCTACCCGATCGAACAAGAACTTCTTGAATGCTACAAAAGCCTGGCCTCCTTCAGAGGCAACCAGGAAGCTAGTCCTCAAGTGATGATATCCAAATATATAGCCTGGGCAAGTTTCTGCGATGACTAGTGGCTCAGAACAATACAGTTTTGTTGACCTGACGTTTGTTGCACAAAAGAAGAAGAAAAAATCCTAGAGAATTTCCAGGAGTATGCACTTGATCCCTGCAGAGTTGCAATTCGGCGTGCATCCAGGCCGATTTCAGTCTTCTGGCCAAGCTATTATATGTCTCGAAAAGCTCCTCGACATATCGATGTTCAGCCTCGCTTTCTCAACTGGCCACCCTGCGCGAGATCAAGGCCGGTGCAGGACGGATGATCGAGATACAAGGTCTATGAAATCGCAGTATTCAGGCAACAGACAAACGTCGTCTTTCCCACATGCGTTGCAATATTCCAGCGCTTAACAGCTCCTTACCGCCGATATCTGTTGAATGCTAAGAAGCCGCAAGTACGATTCAAACCCTTCTCTTTGACGGCATTATCAACGTGATGTTCTGCCCTCTTGATTATGATTCAGTCTCTTCCCAGAATAGAGTTTAGGCAAGTGTTTCAAAGATTTCTCTCAGCCGCTCTTCCCAGGAGCCATATCCTTCCGGAACCCCTCTTTACGCTCAACTGCGCTCTGGGAATGAACCACCACTACCACAATTTGTTGCAGGATAAGCTTTCTCATAGCATCAGAATGACATCCTAAGAAACCTTGTGTTCAAATAAAGTTTGCAGTACCAAGTGGTTAATAGGTGGTCTCGGATGCGGCAAAGAGTAGCGCTTCTAGAACGAAGCTATCTACATACCGAGGGCCTCGATTGAATCTTTCAGACCGTGACAAAACTTCATTTCTACCTAAAAGCCAATTTCTTTGTATTACTACCAAATTAGCAGCTCTTTTCTTCCACGTGGCCGGGCCGCTATAGCGTCCACTAAGATTAGCGGGTGCGTATCTGGGTTTCTCGACGCCGCGACATTGCATTAATAAAGCTGGCTGTGATTATTATGCAGTCAGCTAGCCGTCATCCATCAGCGAGACGGCAGTCAAATGTATCGACGATCTACCAACGGGCGACTTTTTGAAGCTACCCCGCCACTATTGGCCCAAGTGTTAAATGAAGAGAGCACAAAAGACCCCTGCAAGCGACCACGTATCACCGGCTTGCCTCGGAAAGTCTAGAGGGGTCGACATTCTACAATTGGCATCACTTTTCCAATGGCAATGCCTTTTAATAGGTTAGCGTTTTCCGAAGTCTATCAAGGTGCTCCGCAGGATCTGATATGCACCTTTCTGACGCTTGCAACGTCACCTATCCCTGCGGTACGGACTATTCCGCATTTTATAACAGTTGCTCTAGCAAGATTCCAGGGTACTATGCATATCCACGTCTGTCAACTTGATGGTACGTACAAACATGGTCTTCACCGCCTCTCATGACCATGGAGTCGGATCATTTCATTTACCCTAGTCATCATAGGGCCATATATAAGGTCTCAAGAAAATCCCTCATTTTGGGGGTGGTATTGTGCGCTCCGCTGAAGGCTTGACTCCTTAAAACCCATTCTAAAGCATTGTCCTATCAGCTTAAATCTGGATCATGGCGCCAAGTCGAATTGAAGATGACTTTTCTGAGCCCAGGACCACTTACGACATCAATGTCCCTTACAAATCCCTGACTGAGGACTATGAACGGCATGTCAAAGGTCGCACGGAATTCCCAGAGTATCTTCCAGTATGGGAGGAAGGTATCTGGTTTGATGATTTCCCCATCTTTGAGTTTCACGATCCAGCACTACGAGCCGACAAAAGCAAGCCTCATCTTTTTCAACCTGGAGTGACAGCTCAGCTTATCACGCCACGGATGGGCACAATTCTGACCGGGGTTAAGTTGGAAACACTTTCGGCTGAGGCAAAAGACGAATTGGCTCTTCTTATCTGTGAGCGGAAAGTTGTAGTCCTCCGTGAGCAGCTCGGATTTCTCAAAGCTGGGCCCCAATTCCAGGTGGACTTCATGAGCTATTATGGCAAGCTCAGCATGCAACCTGTCACTGGCGCTATTAAAGGGTTTCCTCATTACCATGTAATTCACAGAGATAATAATGAAGAGGATATCAAGAAGTTCTTCGAATCTAAGATGACCACGACAATCTGGCATCACGATGTCAGCTATGAGAGACAACCTCCTGGATATATCATGCTTGGAATCTTGGCCTGCCCTGATGTTGGTGGTGATACTATTGTTGCAGACACTACTCAAGCATATAAACGACTGTCGCCAGCCTTTCAAGGAATGATTGATCAAGTGAAGGTAGTTCACACGTCCGAGAACATGATCGCTCACGCCAAAGCCTCCAAGGGCACTGTACGTTCCAACCCCATCAATTCGATCCATCCTCTTGTACGTGTCCATCCAGTCACCGGCGAAAGGTCAATCTTTTTGAACAGAGAATTCCCAAAGGAAATGCTCGGCCTCAAGGACCTAGAAGCAGAGGTTGTTACTAAATTCTTGATGGATACTATGGCTATGGGTCACGATTACCAGGCCAGAATCCACTGGGAGAAGCATTCTGTTGTTATGTTTGATGGAAGAAGCACAATTCGTAAGTTTCCAGATATCTTATTTCATTAGGTGCTGGCTGAGAACCCTTCAGACACAGGCACAGTGGATTATGACACGAGTCTGCAAGCGAGACATCTCTTCCGCCTGGCAGCTATGACCGAGGTTCCCATTTCTGTGGAAGAAAGTGAGAAGCTCAAGAAAACCACCGCGTGAAGCAGCAGGAGTATCTAAAGCACATCCCCGTTTATACTTTATCGTTGTATTTATTGAATGTATTCACTCTCCTTCTCCATCCTAAGACTATATCACGAGTTCCATAGTGATCAGATAATCAATTTAATAATATAAGCCAACCTTAAGCCAGATCAAACATCGGATGAAGTTCTCGCCGTGTTAAATATAGCTTACGCCTTCTCCGTGCCCGACATGCGATTACACAACGGACCGATAGCCCTCCCCCGCTGGCAAGGCCCTTCGGAAGGAGTTCTGCACCCAATTGATTACCAAATAACTGTCATCGACCCAGGGAAACCTCACGTCAGCTCCAGGGTGAGGATGAGCCGCACGTACTAGTCTGCCAACAAACACCATTAGCATCATATGACCCGGGATTCCATCATTCAAATTTTGATGAAGCAGGAGTGAGGAGCCATGCTCATTAGGCAAATTACGAACACGCTTATAGGAGGACCAATTGTGCCCCAGCCTTGCAGGATGCTAATATTCGGATTTAACACCGTGGATTTGTCAACTAGGCGTTCGTATAGCGGAACTATGTTATCGTATGACTTCAGCCCGATCTCAGATTTCAGAGGGAAATTGATGCATGGTACTACTCAGGTCAAAATGACGCCGGCTTTGTGGAGTTCCGCTATATTCGCTCTGCTGTGCAGGACGGGAAAAACGTCATATAATTCGCAGTTGGATTTGCGAAGTTCAACTCTGTTTCTAATTCAAGGTTGATTACTACGCACCTAAGCCGACTCCTCCGGCCAAACATCGAAACCAAAGATCCCCTTCGGATTCACGAACCGACTATGCCGTCCCTCCGCAACCTTATTCACAGCTCTGAACTCTTCCTCCGTTAATTCAAACAACTGGAAATTGCTTCTTATCCTCTCCGGTGTAGCACTTTTAGGCACCACTACATACCTTCTTTTGATACCCCAAGCAATCAATAACTGAGCCAACGTTACCCCCTTTCGATTCGCTATGGCATTCAGCTCTGCATTTTGCAAAACCTTTTCTTTAGTGCTTGGTTCTTGTGATCCGAGAGGTGAGTATGCCGCTGGTAAGATATTGTGAGCCGTACAATAGTCGACGAGTTCTGTGTTGGGGAGGAAGGGATGGATCTCAATCTGGTTCATAGTGGGCTTGATCTCTGCGTACTTAAGCAAAGCGTCGAGATGCTCGATCTTATAGTTAGATACCCCGATGGATCTGGTCTTGCCAGCCTTGTACAGCTTCTCCATTGCACGCCAGATCGGCTCTGGGTTGTCTGTAAGATCCTTCCTCAGAATGTACTAAAAATTGTTCAGTTTTGTGGCAGGAAAGTGAAATTCACGGAAATACCTTGCCATCA
>Ga0182030_10012307_pt1 | contig 17155 bp, 16 predicted proteins | sample 812S3MmetaG_FD_121299 | JGI IMG/M metagenome (GOLD analysis project Ga0182030, IMG submission 121299) | Permafrost microbial communities from Stordalen Mire, Sweden - 812S3M metaG (Illumina Assembly) | ecosystem: Environmental > Terrestrial > Soil > Wetlands > Permafrost | place: Sweden...
AAACAAGTTCCCTTATATATAATAAAGGCAAGTCTTTGTATACTTACTATATAATTGAAGTTTTAATAGTGTATAATAAATTTTAGGACCAGAGAGTTTACACTTTAAATATTACAAAAAGCTAGTTGTTTGTAATACCTACGTCAGTCCTTTTAGCCCGTTGATAAGTTTTTGTTCTATTCTCACAACGCTATATTAAATCTAGAAATTGTGCTTTATAAAATAGCAAAGCAAATCCGGGATCCCATGAATCTTTGGTTCCAATTCTTAACATCTTTGTGCTAGCCGAGGACTGTCGCGATTTTGATTAGAAACACATTGTTTTACGTTGTAAGAAAGAAAATCTCAGATCTAGGCGAAGTTAAGACAAAAAGTCTTGCCCTTGGGGACCAGCCACTTACCTTCGAGCTTCTCGTGTGTTTACAGCGCTTTAGACATGTAACCAGGAAGAAATTTGCTTCTCACAAGCCCTCAAAGTCGTGCGATGCGAATTGCTGTTCGTGATACTATTATTCCCTCAAGTGGCGGGCCAAATGGAGCCTCTCGGTTTTCGTGGAGAAGGGCACAGTATGTCACAGGCGCGAAGCGCTATGTGGTGTAAATCATGAATATATTAAGGAATTGATCGTGCCCTAGAGGCGTAAATAATCTATATATGCTGCCTAGCGCGTCAGGTGACACAGTACTCTCGCTGAGCGTGTACGGACAGAGCTACGATAAGGACATTTGCGGAGACGATATATTCAATGTCAATCCAAATCATTGGATTGACAAACGACCAATGTGGGACTTCCCTCCTTTCTTAAGAGGGCCAAGGATATATCATGCGCAGCAGCAAGTTCGCATCCAAGCAGTTTATCTTCTAGTCAGATTAACAAGAGAGTTTTCTAGGATAGAGAATAGAGATCCTGTGGAGTTTAAGGAAAGATTCAAGATGACTAATAAATAGAGAGCTCGGATGGGGTCAAAGTTGCTTTTTATACTTGAGTAGTGGTTGGAGGCGGCGAACTATCGATGCCATTCGTAATTCGGCCCCGCCTTTCGTACATATCTAGTCTTCCCATACACTTACTGAATCAGAATAAAATCTAGATTATTTCCAGATAATGTCTGTAGCAATCTTAAAATTAACAATCTATCTTTGTTTCCCGACAAACATCAGTGGTTGAGAATGTGTGCAAGGCACTCTTGAGTTGGCGAATAAGTGACATGGCAGAATGGTGAGCAGAAGCGAAGGCAGGCGCCACTGTGCGCGAGGCTTTCCTCCTGGCTCTGCTCAGCCACCACCACCTTTTACGCTTGACAACAAATCACGAGCCTCATCCAGGCAACAGCGCATCTTGAACTTTGAATCCAGCCTTGTGCAATCAATTCCTCCATCGTGTCTTTCTCTCTCTCTACACCTAGGTAATAACACTTTCAATCATGGATGCACTGACGGCTCTGTCCGTGGCTGGGACAGTTATCCAGTTCGTCGATTTTGGCAGTAAAATGTTCTCCGAGGGCTGCCAGATGTACAAGTCCACTAAAGGAGCAGTAACAGCTAACGAAGAGCTGGAGCTTGTTATTTTCGACCTACGCGCTCTCACGAAGAAATTACCAAAACTTTTCCACGGGCAATTGGTCATCAGTACACCACTTAATGACATGTCCGATCAACTGGACGTCGTCGACAAGATTTGTGAAGAAGCTGCCAGATTGGCAGAGGAGATTCTGCGATGTCTCGATGGGCTGAAGGTCGAAGGTCAAAAGTGTCGCAAGTGGAAGAGTCTTAGTCAGGCAATAAAGTGTGCATGGACTAGGGAGGAGATCGCCGAAATGGTAAAACGACTTGCAACCTTCAAAGATGCTCTGGTAGCAAGGGTCACTTACTCGATCTGGTAAGTTGACTAAAGCCTTACATCTTGATCGTCCTTTTTTTAAATATATATTTTTTTTGCTCAACTCTTTATCCAGGTCGGATCTCAATGCCCAATCAATCCGCACATCATCAGCGTTCGACCATCTCAATCAGCAGACACGGCATATTATTATCAAACTAGTCGAAAACAGCGCCAGGTTGAGTGACACTTATGGGGAGATTAGAGCAGTCCGTGATCAACTCACATCTCTAGCACTTGGCCTGGCTCGAGTTGATGCTAATATCACGAATGAGCATCGCAAATATCGAATGATGTTTTTAAAAAACGGACATGGTTCTGGGTATGGCGGTCTCAAAGATGCTGAGGCAACTGTTGAACTCTTGGGCGTTCCTCAAACTGAAGAAGATAAGGTACGAAAGAAAACGAATATGGCCCTCCTGGAAGATCTCAGTTATCCATCCATGTCGCATCGGTACGAGGCTGTCCTCGAAGCCTATCCGGAGACATTCGAGTGGGCCTTTCAGGGGTCAATAAATGGTCAAGTATTGAGCAACAATCTCTCTGATTGGCTGAAAGCCGGCACTGGTGTGTATTGGATTTATGGAAAAGCTGGTTCGGGCAAGTCGACTTTGATGAAGCATCTATTCGAGGATCCACGAACACGTCAAAAACTCCAGGCATGGGCAGAGACTACAGACTCAGCATCTCATTCTGTAGAGTTGCCACCACTGTGCGTGGCCTCATTTTTCTTCTGGAATACGGGTTCCTTGGAGCAACGATCGCAGACAGGACTGCTTCGATGTCTTTTACATCAAGTTCTGTCAAAATTTCAAAATCTGATCCCGATTGCCTTTCCTGAGCAATACGCCAGAGCATACTCACAGTCAGTGGCCAAAAAGTCTAATGCATTGACCATGTACTTCTCTCTACGTCAACTGATGACTGCGTTCAAAGAAATCATTGGACAAAGTTGGATACCATTTAAACTTTGTCTACTGATCGATGGGCTCGATGAATTTGATGGAGATCATGAGGAGTTGGCCACACTGTTCAAGCTTGTGGCACAATCATCAAATTTGAAGATCTGTCTATCCAGCAGGCCGTGGCAGGTTTTCCAGGATAGTTTCTGCAGTTTTCCAAACTTGCGCTTGCAAGACTTGACATATCCAGATATATACAAGTACGTCAAAGGCAAATTTAAGCAGAGCGAGGCATTCCAGAAGCTTTCAAAAAAGGACACGGCGCTGGAACCACTGGTTCAAGAGATTGTCGAGAAGGCAGCTGGAGTTTTCTTGTGGGTTCGAATTGTGGTAAAATCACTGATACGAGGAATTAACAACCACGATGATATCGCCATTCTACAACAAAGGTTGCATCTCCTCCCAAGCGAATTGAAACCCCTCTATGACCATATACTCAACAACAATATCGAACCAGTGTACAAGCCATGGGCGTCAAGAGCATTTCAGATACTCAAGACGTCTCGAGAGGTTCTCGGCCATGATCAAAAATTATTTAAAAGCTCCTTTGATAAATATTTGTCCATCTTGGAGTTTATATTCGCGATGGATCAACGTCTCGACACCGAGGCTGTCGGCCGCCTCGACAAGAAGTCTGTTATAAGCAGGTGTGAGGAGATTGCAATTCAGCTGAATGTGCGCTGCTCAGGCTTGCTTGAAATCTCAAATGGATCAATCAGAACACCAGAGGATCGCGTGGCATATATGCACAGAACTGTTGGAGACTTTCTTGAAAGCAACGAATGCTGGTCTCAGCAGCTAGCTTATACGGAAAATTCCACTTTCGATAGCAGCGTTGCCCTAATGAAGAGCTCAGTCCTAAAGACAGCATACAATTGCTCTCATGACTACGAACACAATATCTATAACGGACCGATCAGAGAAAACAATAGTGCTACCATTAAGACGTCCATTACAATGCTTTATGCTTACTATGCAAACCTGCATACTGAGTCGCAGGAATTGCAAATAGCGCTACTGGATGATTTGGATCGACTAAGGAGACAACACCGCACCTTGGTTCCTGAGGAGGCTTTCCTTCATCTAGCGGTGCGCTACAGCCTCACTCTATACCTGAAAGCGAAGCTTCAAAAGATGGAGCCCAGTGTTTCCAGAGGCACTGCGAATTCCTTGTCGAATATTGTTGCACGATCAAATGAGTGGCCCAACGGATTGCCACCTTTAAGGGAGGATGTCAAGATGTTACTCTCACAATATCACGAAAATCAAGACGGGCGTTCTGGTTCTTCAGATTGCGTGTTCGTGGCTGAGGAAATACCAAAGGCTACAACGAAGCCAGAAGACGTGGAAATATCAGCAGTGCCCATCCAGCAAAGCCAACTACCTCAACGTGCGAAACGCCGGTTCTCGCTTCGCTCACGAGATAATTATTGGAAGAGAAGAAAGTGATGTAAGACTAATGATGAGATCCCTTAGGGAAAACCAAAGCTGAAACGCACCGCTTAGAGTCACTTTTTGTGGTCTTCATCGCCACGTAGCTGTTCTGATGTCCCGTGTCCCATCTTAGTCAAAGGTTCATCCGCCCAACAGTTCTAAATTTGCTGCCCTCTCCAGCCGCAGAACTCGGCACAGTCTAGCCACTTCTGTCCACGCCAAGCTAAGAGATCGATAGCAAAGTTCTCGACGTGAGCATCTTCCTCATTCCCGTGAGCTCAAGGGCAGAGAGTACAACTCGGTTTCAAGAAGTTATCTCCGACCTACCTATCAGACTTATCTTTTCTTGACTCAAATTATTAAGCCAATGTGCAATAGACTTCTTATGCTCTTCTGGTTTAAGGCAAGTTCTCATAGTTTCGTTATTGACAAGATACTAATAAACAACGTTAGTTATATTTTATTAATAGTAATTATACCTAATGTCCAAGCAAGAACCCTTTGCTAGCGCTGGACATGTCTTACCAGACGAGGGGAGAGTCAGGTCCAGTGCCTCGGCACGATCATAATGGCCAAAGTGGCTGAGGTAAATCTAACATTGCAAGGGTGAATTACTCATCACGTGCTCTTTAACAAGAGTGATCCAATATTCCAGTAGGAACTTTGTAAGGGAGCAGAAACGAATTCCCTGGGTAAGGAAACTATAGCCGGGGCACATAGGAGGCCAAAATGGGTTCCATATTATGGTGCTAAGGTTCTGCTCAGGTACGCTCACCCTCGGCTCAGGTTAAAGCAGTAGTTGCTCACGTCCGCAGACTAAAACGGAACCAGCGACAGGGAAAATTGATCCTGAGTCTAGGGGTATTCTTTACAGGAATCTCGAGCGAGGGCGATTTTTTCGAGGTTGATCTCCAATCCGAAGAGGTAGAATGTAGGCGTCCAGTTTTTAAGGCTCAGATCGTGAACTGGTGCCCATCGGTCGATTAGGAATCTAGCGATATGTAACTAGCGAGCTGCAAAAGCCCACCCGAGAGCAGTCCTAAGAAGTCAGTGATTTTCAGCTAGAGAGACAGGTCAGATCATCGGGAGTCAATACTCACGTGTCAAACCGACCAAAATAATCACAAGGGCTGGCTCCGTAGTCGAGGAGAAGCTGCACGAGTGGTAATGATCCGCTTTCAATAGCGTACTGGACAAGTCAATACTTATATATACTGAAACGGCAGACGACTTACTCTCAATGGAGTTGACTTTTGAGCCGTTATGTCATGCCCTTCCAGACTCAAACAGATGCTTGACCGCCAACGCATCTCCAACTTTGCTCGTTGTGAAAATTTCAGAAGTTTCCGGTATCGCATTATTTGCTACAACACTTCTGTAGAGAAGGAGAATATTGAGTCGGCGCAGAAATTCTCGGAAGGCCAAAAAGAAGTTGAGCAGTCTGGGAAGTTGAAAAACAACAACGCAAACGCTTTCAGGACTTGGTCTCGAGAGAGTCCGTCCTGCTACTTCTTTCAAACTATCATGGGACAAAGTAATGGTAGGCTGGCGCTCTATGTGAGACTTCTGGCGAGCCTGAATGAAGCTTGTGTGACTTTTAGCAACAACATAGTTGTGATGGGCTCTTGTGACTGCGATGGCTTCACAGGACAAGCGGTTATTACCTGGGTCAGCCTTCACAAATCTCAGACGGAAGGATCATCTCTTCTCACATATTTAACAGTGTTAAGGATGATGCTTAATCTACTGTTATGGTGGCGAATCTGTGTGATCCATTGCTCACTCTTAGCCTTCTCTCGAGCTGCCTAACGAACCTGAGCATATCGACTTTTGTCCTCTGCATGTCGTTTGAGAAAGTCTCGGATAGAAAGCAAAGTGGAATGAGTTGGCGACAAGATGTCTTGTATCTCTGCAAACTCCTTTTTGCTCAAGAATTTGTCATTCACAAATTGCTCTTGAAGATCGCTCAGAAGGTTAAGCTGAACTTCAAGCTGGAGGACTTGCTCTCTTACCCGGACTAAGGCTTGAGCCGTATCGCGATACCGCCGCCATAGATTCCTTCCTCGAACAGCGATTTCTTTGGCTAAAGCAATTAGGGTCACGAGTGAGGCGGCGGCGCCTATCGGGTCCATTGTGAATAGGGCTTCGATAAAAATCAAAAGGAGGTTTCTCAGAGAAGCATTTCTCTAAACACAGAAAGCCTGAGTTCTGCATTTAAACGTGGCTTAGCTTGTGGATCATTCCCATATAGCGAATAATTGAAATCGGAACGCGCGCCGGTTTCGAGTTGACTGCGGTCTTAAACATCCAATAAAGATGGAAGAGCGATTTATGTTACACGAGGCTCGACGGGTCTTTCATGCACGTCTCACATAAAATCAGCTCGACAAATACGCCCAGCTCACTACACTAAATTTCTCGCAGAGCTTGAATTCCCAACTCTCCCATCCGCTACTTAAAATCAGTGCTGTCGGGCTTGAAGACGATGTCCAGAAATCTCTCGCGATGGAACAAGAGGTACGTATTGTGGATTTCTGGGTGTTGATTTATAGGCACTCACTTAACTTTCCTATTTAGATGTGCCCACTGGGGCTCACCAAGGAGAGCTGCGCATACTGCTACGACACGAAAGTACTCAAGCGAACAATTTTCCCAGGCTTCCCCGAAACTATCTTGCCCAAATACTCGGTCGACGTCAGGAGATTTCAGAAAGATATGGCTTATATATAGTGTGATCAATCTTCGGCAACATCTCCGCAAGACCAAGGGCCCAGCCTTGGAATACGTTCCTCGCTTTTCCGGAAATGCTGGTTGGGGAGACCCGCCCTTCAATGGGCAGGCCTTGCGAAGACCATACGTGGAAACGGGGAAATTTACAGTAAAATTGAGGAAGAAAAGATATGCACATTTCCGGCAGAACAATTTTCGGCGTGTACAACTCCTGTGTTCAGAAGATATCGAAAATTGCGGTTGTCGAGACATCAGGGGACTGAATACGCCGTAAGTACCCTCTTGACACAAAGACAAGACAATGAGGACTCAACATATGCAGGGAACAATGTCCCGAATATGGAGACACGGGCGACTGTTCGTGTGGGTATATATCCTGAGCCGTAGCTACTCTAGTGTTATGAACTTCAGTGGCGGCTCTTGAATACTCCTGATTATGTCATTGGTAGACGGAGACGACTTCGCTAGTTGATTTTATTAGTTAAAACAAAGGGTTGTCTCTGGTTACACTTGTAGCCAAGGGATCGATCGCTAGGATATTTGTTTTTCTGTTTTTATAATCGTTAGCTCTGATATATGACTTTCTTCCAAAATCTTGATTTAACAACTACTGTACAAGAACCATCTACTCCAGTCCCAATTATGCACCCATATACCTATCATACAAGCCCATCCGCCCTCACTTCCCTTCCCGCTCAACACCCTGCATCTCCGCATGTTGAATCTCGACCAACTCCTCATCATCACCCTGCTCACCGCCACCACCAAGTAAGCTCTTCCCCTCCTCCCTCGCCTCAGCCATCCCCACATGCACCACCTCCTCATCCTCATCATCATCATCATCCTCTAAACTCGTCCTCCTCTTCGCTTCCGTCGTAACACTCAACCTCCTCTTCCCTCCCCCCTGCCCGTCACCCCCAAACTTCCCACTTCCGCCCTTATACTCATCGTCAGAATCATCACTCGAATTACTCTGCTCATCATCGTCAGCATTCGCACCTCTGAAATGGTTCCTGTCGCTTCCTCCAAAACTTCCAAACTTTCCTCTCGGAGAACTATTCCCGAACGGCCACATGCTGGGGAAAGTAGCGCGGGAGATCTGTTCCGGAGATGTGGTGAGTGTGAAAGGTGGGACTACTACACCGCTAGAGTCGGGGTCAGGAGAAATACCCACATTCTTATCGTCTGTGATGCCTTCTAAGCCAAGAAGACTTTCCTCCGCGCCTACAAGACCTGTGCCGGGTGGCAGGTGCCCTTTACCTTCTTCTTCGGCTTCGAGATCACCGATTGTGAAGTCACCTTCGCCGTCGGAGTCATCGTCTTCTTCTGTTGCGAAGGGATTGAGATCTTTTCGGTGCTCGGTTTTTTCGACTGTGTCGCCATTCGAGGTGTTCATTTCTGAGTTTTGTTTCGAGTGCAAGGCGAGTCGAGCGGCGAGTTGGCGTCGTGCTCGAGAGGGAGGGATGTTCAACGGCGGTGGAGGAGGCGGCGGCGCGGATGGTGGTTCGAGATCTGTTGATGAAGTGGCGACTGTGGTCGAAGGCGTCGAAATATACCGGGAAAACTAAGCGCGCAGTGGTCAGTATAATTCCATTAAAAAGGGAACAAAAACAATCACGAGCACGATAAGGAAAAACAGCAAAGCAATCGAGTCTCAATAGAGATTTGTTCTCAAAAAAATTAATTTTTGAACCCATCTCCCAATATTGACAAGATCGTTCAGAGCCAATGGTAAGATGCAAGCCCATAAAATAATGTACAGGAAAAGGGTTTGATGCAGTAAAATTAAGTATCACGGACTCCGCCCTCGGGAAACAAGGGGGTCTCGCGATCCAGTTGCTCCAGATATTCGAAATCGACTTCTTCGTCGTCGAACTTGTCAAGATTGGGAGCTGGAGGAACAGAGTGACCCACTTCAGCCGCGCCAGAATTCCGACCTGCTTCCTCATCGTTATCCTCATCCATTTCGTCGTCTTCTTCGTCACTCGAGCTTCCGAAGCCGCTCAGTAAGGTGCCGCCCGAAATGGTGAAGCTGCCTCCTGTCGCACCATTACCGTTTGCAAGATCAATGCTGTCTAGCCCTACTGACCCATTGAGACCAGCTTCAGCTAGCGCTGATGAGGCTCCACCGAAGTTGTTTGCTGCATTTACAGCGTTCATGACAGCTTGCCGTGGCCCGACGTTCATATCCGGCCGTACCCCACCAAGGATAGCATTGTCACGTTCTCGTGTTTCGGCCAGTGTGACTTCAACGTATGTTATCCACTCGCCGTTCATGACCTTCTCAAGCACAGACTCTGAGAGCAGTTCCGGTGGATGTCTTTCGGTAAATTTGACGACTTCTTCTGCAATGAGCGTTAGGTGGCCCATATAACCTAATCGCATTCTGTTCTTCTCTTGAGCTTCATCGCTTTTCTTCTGCCCATCGACAATGCGCATAGTGATATTTCCGGTTTCGAAAAGATCGATAGCCAGCATTCGATTGAAACCGCGGTCCATGGGACCATTGAAGACTTGTTGTACAACGTCATAGACGACATTATGTAAAAAGTTATTCCAAGGGAATCGGAAGAAGAAATCCTGTGTGAAGTTAGATAAAAGAAGAGCAATACTCAAGTCAACTCACTAGTATAGTTGGAACCACCTTGTGTTCTACAAATTGCATCTTGAGGAAATCTCCGACGACGGGCGTTGATGTTTCACCTATTGATTGCCGGTGCTCTTCCGTATTGCTCATCATTATCGAGTTTGAGCTGTCTCCAGCCTCTCCCATTGTAGTGTCAAGACTTTCTGCGCTCACATTCGACTCAGGAACGCTGGGATCGGCCGTTTCAGCTCCCTCCTCACCCTTCTTTGCAAACAAAGGTGCTGGTTTATCTTCTGGGTGTGGAAGCGTCGTTAGGTCGTTAGGTGTGATTTCCTCTACGATCGCAGCCTCATGCTCGCCAAGCTTCACCTCTTCGGTTCGTGGAGGACTGTCTGCTGATTCCTCAGAAGACGCTGGCGTATGTTTGTCAGAATCGCTTGTTGATGGCTCGCTATCTTCGGTATGTGAATCGATGGATGGTGGTGGAGAATGCATGGTAGTATCTTCTTCCTTGAAGTCAAGAGAACCAACTTTTTGGGAGAGCTCTTTGGTTGGCGACAGTGGTTGTACAGCCATTTCCGGGTCGAATGGAATGGACCGGTCTAGCTCTACATGGTTGAGTCTTGGAGAGCTCAGTGGTTCATCGACAAATTCGTCATCATCCTTGTCGAGGAAAGAAAGAGGGGTAGATTTCGCAGGAGCGAGTAAATCCTCTTCTCCCGGCTTCTCGTCGAAGTCATCCTTTGCATCATCTCCAAGGTCAGCAGCGTGGGTAACCTCCTCGAACCCGTCATCATCAGTAGCATTTTGTACCTCAAGTTTTCGAGAGCCGTCGGGTGATCCCAATCGAGTTTGTGTCGAGGACTTCATGGTCAGGTCGTCATCCGAAGCGCCAGCTGGGTTTGATGAAACACCAAGCTTGCCCTCGGCCTTTAACCGCTCTCGCTCAACGTCCCGAGCCTTGACAAACTCTTCGCTGCCCATTTCATTCAAGAGACCCATATTGCTGCAGTGGAGGAGTTCGGCCATCAGCTCACATGTCTTGAACCTGTCAAACCCAAGCGGCTCGATCTTCCCCCCAAACGCAGCACTCAACTCCTTTCTCCTAATAGTGACGGGGCCATCTCCACCTCCAATTGTATGGTTTGGGCTCAAAATGAGCTCCATGAAGTCTGGTACTCGTTGGGCAAACATCCTCAGAAGGGTTCCGAGGTAGATTGGATCCCGACTCGAAGGTACAGCATTCGCTTCTCCACCAACATCCGGATCATAATCGGAGTTGTTCTTTCGGATGACTTCAATGACAATACCAACTCCAACAGTCAAGGGGTTCCCGCCCTTTAGCATATCGGAGATGAGTTTCTCAATGCACGGTTGTGATACCAATTGCCGTGTCAGCTCGTTCGGGCCAATGCAGGATTGTTCGTTTTGTGAGGCGTTCGCAGAGATTGTGATGATGGCCTTGAGGAAATCTCCAGCTGACGTTTGTGTTGCCCAAGAATGTTCTGAGGATAGAAACGACAGAAGGATTGGCATTAGATCCTGGGAATGGAGCCACTGTCATGTGTTAGCATTCTCGCAGAGAATAGGAGACTGGGTCATACATCGACAATCCCTTGCCCACCCTCTGCCTTCTCAAGACTGATGATTTTCAAAAGTAAATCCATCACCATAGGGGAATCAACATGTTGCAACATATTCTTGACCGCTCCCTCTAGTGACTTGAAAAGCTCCAGCATCTCCTCGGTCTTTTTATCTAGAAGAGCCTCGTTCACTTTTGTAAAATAACTGGCTTGCAGAGGGTCCAAGGGTGGAGGCAATTTCAGGAAATCCCAAAACTGGCGTAGAAGAGGCTGGTTTTCCATCAAGGCCTCACATATTGACCAATTGTCCGAGGAGAGAACCTCTGCCGCAACGTATGCATATCGATTCCGCTTCTTCTCTTTGTCGTCTTCTTCATCTTCTGGGGCGTTGCGGGAACTTGAGAATGATCGCCCTTTGCCCTTGGTGTCCTCCGGTTCCTTTCCCTGAGCCTCGGGCCCTTCCGAGGGGACGGGTTCGAGCTTCGGTGCTACAACATATTCCAGCAACTTCTCTAGCACCTTATCCTCTCGTAGGTATTCGATTAATTTCGTATTATGTTGCTTGAGCTCTTGTATCAAATCGCTCTCATCTAGGAGCTCTTCGAGAGTAACCTCGGGTTTGTCGAGAAGGGTATCGATTGTGGAGATATTGGCGTATCCGCCAAATCGCCAAAACATCTTGCTTTATGTGACAGCACTCGTCTGCCACCGACGAAACGGTGGTAGATGAGAGGGAGAATCGTTATTGCAGATCGAAAGGATCTGGATGTTGGTCATGCGAGTATATCGGATGTCGCTAAAAGAGCCGCAAGATGAATAATTCCTCAAAGACGCCTTTATTCGATGTCGCGCTCGTCGTGATCTATCTATGCCGGGGAGCGTGACTGGTGAAGGAGGGTATTGAGATCGCGGGGAGGCTGTGGAAAGATCATAATCAGCGGTGTACTTTGGATAGAGTGGGTCTGTGGGCTTCTCAGAGGTTAACTGATGCCTATGATCAGGCGCGATTCAGCCCTATGCGAAGCCCTTTGGTGACCAGGAAGCCACAATGCGGGGGAAAGGGATCATACTGATAGAGTCCCAGCGATCAATGGGTATTGTACAGGAGGCTGTGGTCGAGTCGTGTGCCAATAATTAAAAGAAGAATGACCCGGAGTTAGGGTTGAGGCTCAAATGTTGGTTGGGCGATTGCGCTACTTCCTTGGTTTTCGGGCCACGAACAACATTGATTAGAAAGGCAGCAAAAGGGCCGGGTATCAAAGAACAACAAGAAGAGAAGTAGAAGTACAATAGAATCAAGATGAATAGCTTGAAGATGGAAGATTGGATCAAAGCTCCCTGAGGGCAAAGTTGTATGCGATTTGTTTGGTTTTGGATGGGATAGGACTCTAAATTGCCGTTTTTCCTTTGGGCGAGGATTGCTGATATGATCTGGGTTTGGCGTCAAAACCTTCCGCTGAATCCCTGTAAAAGCGTGGTAAAGGCGGGAAGGGTGCCCCTTTTGTTTGTATTTTGCAGGATAGAAAGAAAGAATGGGGGATTTAAATAATAATATTCACGAGCAAATAAATCCCTTCACTCTTTACATTTACATCTAAAGGGCGCATCAATTCATCTTCTAGAACAAGTTTACCAAGTAATCAATGCCACGTCGTGCATGGATACATGTGCACGTCCTGTTCTTTATGAAACGGGAATAACGTTTTCACCACGTGATAAGATTGCCGAGACTTTTGGATTTGTTCTCGAAGCCAATGACGAATGGCAGGCTACAGCTGGAGAGCTTGGATCAGTACCACGGCCAAGGTGACATTGCACACGCAACTATACTAAGACCACAGACACCTCGCACAACTATATCAGCTGTGCAACTGCTCCTATCTGCCATACTGTTTGCGAATTCATCCCAACTTACCAGTCAACTGCCCCGAGAAACATTTACGCCTGCTCCTCGTTGCGCCGACGAAAGCACTTGCAGCTGATCCTAGGCACTTACTTCTACATCGTCAAGATTCCTACCGAAACTTGATAGCCACGAATTTCCAAAAATGAACCGCCTTTTCGGAGCAAAGAGCTCAGCTCCCAAACCCACCCTCAACTCCGCCATCTCCAATGTATATCCTTCTACCCCCTCTACTCTCTCTCCCCAGCTAACACACCCCCAGGTCGACTCCCGCGTCGAATCCATCGACGTCAAACTGGCCTCCATCAACGCCGAACTAACCTCCTACCAAACCAAGCTCAGCAAAATGCGCGACGGGCCCGGCAAGACCGCCATCAAGCAGAAAGCGCTCAAAGTCCTCCAACGCCGCAAAATGTACGAATCACAACGCGACCAACTGCAGCAACAATCTTGGAACATGGAACAAGCGGGCATGATGCAGGATAATCTGAAGAACGTGATGACGACCGTGGACGCGATGAAGACGACGAATAAGGCGCTGAAGCAGCAGTATGGAAAGATTGATATTGATAAGATTGAGCGGATGCAGGATGAGATGGCCGATTTGATGGAGGTGGGGAATGAGATTCAGGAGAGTATTAGTAGGAGTTATGATGTGCCGGAGGATGTGGATGAGGCGGAACTGGATGCGGAGTTGGAGGCGCTTGGGGAGGAGGTGGAGTGGGAGGGCGTGGGCCAGGAGAGTACACCGAGTTTTATGGTAGATGAGGTGCCCCAGTTTATTGATGAGCCGCCGCAGACGGGAGATAAGGTTAAGGAGGCTGCGGGATAGGGGTAATGAGGATGTACCGGTTCTTGGAGTGCATGGGAAGGAGTCTGGGTTTGGGAAGGGATTCATAGCGGGGCATACAGATAGGTATCCAATGCTGGAGTTCCACATACCCGGTCAGCGAATATAGCAAGGTTCTAGGTTCTACTCTTGCAATAAGAATTTTTTAAATCAATATGCCGCAGCTTCTGCAAGTCTAATAGTATTGACTGCCTATGGAATCTCTCTCACATTCAGAGTCTGTGTTTATAGTCATGTCTTCACCATGAATAGGTTTGACTCGGTAGCTGAGCTGCTTCCTTCGATACTTGTGACCGAGCGGCTGCGACCAAAGTTGTTGTAAGTGTCATCTGCGCCCCTCATTGCACTGCTTCCGTTCAAGGATACACGTCTTGCGCACTTCATATCCTATACCAGGACAATATGTATGCCATATATTCGCAATCATACAGGCCCCGTGGCTAAAATACACATAAATATATCCACCCAATGGTATCCACAAAACCCTATCCCAAAACACCAGCAATATTCAGACTCCCCGCCTCCTGCCTCCCCAACAACCTCTCCACCGGCCACCTCGTATAATCCTCCCAGCCACCCCCCAACTCCGCCAACATCGTCCTCAATAAATTCTCCCCCTTCCCCCTCACCCACCACATATTATCCGCCTTCTTCAGCGTCACACAATAAAACACAATAACCAACATAGCCTCCGGGATCTTCTCTTCCACCATATGGAGAAATTCCTCCGTGATCTGAGAGAACCAGGACATCACGCAGGATAGTTTAGAGATCTCGGGGTTGTAGTGCAGCATACTGTAGACGCGGCGCAGCTTCTCGAGGTTGTTGTCGAGGACACACTTTTGGGTGGCGGAGAGAGTGCACGAGGGACGAGACCAGGCCGAGGAGAGGGCACTGAGTTGCGCTTCTTCGTGCGGTGGCAGCGGGTTAGGCCGGTTGGGATCCAGTGCTCGCCAGGGTGCAAACAATGGCTCTAAGGGGCCTTCCATTACGCCCCCCATCCGTTCTGGGAACTTGACACTTAGGATATTGTGCGTCCCTCGCTGGAGACCCACCCATTGCACGTGCATGACATCTGGATTCTCGTCGTCTGGGACGGTATGAGATAATGGGAAAAATGGAGAATCTTTCGCTGACTTTGAAGGTGCGAAGAAGAGGGCTGATGGTATCCGGATGTCTTGCGACGCCCAAGCATGAGTAAAGATTGAAGTTGAGAAGGCGAAGCACGCGTCACAGTTCGCAGCTGTGATATTTGCGATTTCAGGCTGGAAGAGTTCGAGAGCGGCTGCGAGGTGGATTCCTGAGGCTTGCTTGTAGAACGCTGCCTTGTGAGGCCGTACTTGCGCTAGGTGCACGGCGGAGAGGGCGAGAATCTCGTGCATTAGGAAGGGATGTACGATTCCTAGTTCAACGACGGTAGTTCTGAACAAGCGGATACAGGTGTTGAAGTCGACGAAGGATTCTACGCTTTGAGTTGTCCAGAAGTGTAAAAGCTCTAGATCTAGCATAGTGAAGTTGGCTGGAAGGACGGGTGTTAATGGAACGGGAGTAGGTGGAGGTTTCAGAGCAAGACTTGAATTTGGTGTTGAGGAAGTCGGGCTTGGTGATGCTAGCATCGATTGGACTGTTGGTGGGCCCCTCTTGAGAGGATGAGTCTGAAGGTAGGAACATGACTGATTTTGGTTGTGGTGTGAACATTTTTTGCACACTGGTTTCTGTTGGGCAAATCAGTACGGCTTGATGACAGGTGTTTTGGGAGCTTGGGAGTCGAGCTCTCAATGTTGGTATCGACCAAGAACATCCTCCTAGACGGACAGCTCCCAAGACATACGCCAAGGACTCGGCTCCCCAGACATCGCAGAATAAAGGCGGAAAGAGACGCACCGTTTCATCGCACTTGAGGATATCAGTGAGCAATCGATATTGAGGCTGAGTTGCATGAATGGGGTCTGAAGACGCAATGGAAATTTAAGAATACGAAGTAGAGATGACGCCCTCTCGAGGGCTCAAACGAGATTCGGATAACCCAGGGCCGTACTCGGTCCCGAAGCTATCCTATTCCAATCCCGAAGAGGGCAGAGTAACACATAGAAGCGGCTTGCCGTACCTTGATCTTACGCTGCTTGCATTGAAGACATCCTGTTCGGCTCTTGTGATGCGGGCGTCGAGGTTTGCCCATGGGTGTGTCTTTGGTCTCCTTTTGAGGCTCCATGGACTCCTCTCCCCTCTACAGGATGCGAGACTGAACGATGTCGAATAGGAGGTCGTTCTGTCCGAGCTCGCAAAACGGGTTGCATTTGGGGAGGCTACTGGCGCCCGGCGTTCGCTTTGCAATAAAAAGTGGGGGGTTGATCAAGGCGCAGTCGTGACTACTACTAGTAGGCCAAGCTCGTACTGGGGCGTCCTCCCATTCGTCAATATTTACATATTTACATGGGAATGTCCCTCCGTCCTCCGATCTCCATATAAAATCTATTTGCAATTGCCCCTGAATCCAGAGCCCAGAGCCCAGAGCCCAGAGCCCAGAGCCCAGAGCATCAATCCGATAGGGATACGAGTCCACGTCCCGATTCCGAGGGCTATGCTTATGTACTATTATCTGTACTAGTATCTGTCGCATTTCTTGCTTCAAGGGCAGGGGTTCTACTAGTACGCCGATTGATTGATTGATTGATTGATTGATTGATTGATTGATTGATTGATTGATTGAACCGTAAGGCAGAGAGCCAGCCTGGAGCCCTTCCTTATTTTAATACGCGTATAAGGTATATATCCCCATTGGGCATATCTGATGACGACGGGAGTCAATAAGAGACGCGACTTCCCTTCGATATCTTTTCATTTTTCTTCCTCTTTCCACCTACTAGCTCCCTTCGGCATTCGCTACCTTCTTCACCTTGTCGTCGCGTATTCTTGCCGTATTTTGTTCCTAAGGAAAAGCACTTGATATATCTAGACTTCTCGTATCATCATTCTACTACTCATCTTTCGCCATTCTTTGTTTCTAGTTCTTTGACACATTTCGAAGGAATCCGTCAAGCACCAAACAATAATAACCCAATCTAACACGATAGTCACGATGAGTGATTCAAACACTTTCGTTCTCTACAGATATACTCCGTCTCTACCAGCGGCTATCATTTTCAGCGCTTTATTCCTCATAACAACTACGTTGCACATCTTCCAGGCGGCTAAAAGACGAACGTTCTATTTTATTCCTCTAATT
>Ga0182030_10012308_pt1 | contig 17154 bp, 19 predicted proteins | sample 812S3MmetaG_FD_121299 | JGI IMG/M metagenome (GOLD analysis project Ga0182030, IMG submission 121299) | Permafrost microbial communities from Stordalen Mire, Sweden - 812S3M metaG (Illumina Assembly) | ecosystem: Environmental > Terrestrial > Soil > Wetlands > Permafrost | place: Sweden...
GACCTTCGAGCGGTCGTCCTCGTGCTTGAGGATGACGTCGAGGGTGGACCGCGCGAGCTCCTTGTCGAGCGCGCTCGCGCCGAGGAGCACCAGCGCCCTGGCCCAGTCGATCGTCTCGGCGATGGACGGCGACTTGCGGAGGTCCAAGGCGCGGACCTTCTGCGCGAAGGCGGCGAGCTGCGCGGCGAGCTCCTTGGCTACGCCCGGCACGCGGAGCTCCAGGATGGCCTGCTCGCGCGAGGGCGGCGGGTAGTCGACGAAGGCGTGCAGGCATCGGCGGCGGAGCGCGTCGGTCATCTCGCGCGTCCCGTTGCTGGTCAGCACGAACAGCGGCGCCGTCTTGGCGCGCACGGTACCGAGCTCCGGGATGGTCACCTGCCCCTCGGCCAGCACCTCGAGCAGAAAGGCCTCGAACTCCGGGTCGGCGCGGTCGACCTCGTCGATGAGCATGACCACCGGCTTGTCGCTCGTCAGAGCATGTAGCAGCGGGCGCTCGACGAGGAACCGGCGGCTGAAGAACGCCGCGTCGGCCCCCGCCACGAGGTCGGCCGCCTCGGCGAGCGTCTTCGCCCCCGCGGTCTGCGTCGACACGGCCTCGCGGAGGAGCTGCGTGTAGAGCATCTGCTTGGCGTAGTCCCACTCGTAGAGCGCCTTCGCCTCGTCGAGCCCCTCGTAGCACTGCAGGCGGACCAGATCGCGTGACAGGCCCTCGGCGAGCGCGCGCGCCAGGTCGGTCTTGCCCACACCCGCCGGACCCTCGACGAGGAGCGGCCGCCCGAGCTCGAGCGCGAGCCAGGACACGAGCGCGAGGCGGTCGTCCGCCAGGTACCCGGCGCCGCTGAGCTTCTTCTGGAGGCTCGGGAGGTCGAGGTGGGGCTGCATCAAAGGACAGGGTACGCGAATAGGCGATCCGCCCGAGGCCGGCAAATGGGTATCCTGGGGAGCTATGCCCGAGGCGCTTGATCTTCGCGTCGACGCGACGGGCACGGTGCATCCCGTCGGTCGCCGGGCGAGCCAGGAGCTCCGTGCGCGCGCGGGCGAGTGGCGGCTGATGCCGTCGCCGGGCGGCATCCTCCTGGCCGTTCGGGCAGGGGAGACGACGCGGCAGCTTCGCCTGGCCGGGGAGGTGCGCGCGCCCGGCGGTCTCTGCGACGTCGTCTCCACCATCGCCCAGGGGGCCTACAGCGCCGAGCTCACGGTCTTCGAGCCCGCGGGCGTCCGCTCGATTCTCTTCGACCACGGCAACGTCGTGGGGGCCTCGTCGACCGCCCCCGGCGAGCGTCTCGGGGAGATCCTCTGGCGCTTCGGGGCGATCACCCGCGGTCAGCTCGACGAGGTGGTGAGCACGGCCGAGAGGACCGGCAAGCGCGTGGGCGAGGCGGCGATCGAGCTGGAGTTCGTGGAGCCGGAGGAGCTCTTCGTGATGATGGGGCGTCAGGTCGAGGAGATCTTCTACGCCGCGGTGCACCTGGGGAGCGCAAGCTTCTTCCTCTTCGACGGGCTCGACGAGCAGCTCGCGCTGCGGCATCCGCTCAGCGCCGGACAGCTGCTCATGGAGGCGGCGAGGCGCGTGGACGAGCTGCGCTTCTTCCGGGAGAAGGTCCCCGGCGACGCGTGGGTGCCGACGCTGCTCTCGCCGCCCTCGGGCCGCAAGGCGCCGCCGGAGCTGGCACCGGTCCTCGAGCAGTGCGACGGACGGCGGAGCGTCGCCGAGATCGGGCGGCGCATCGGGCAGCTCGAGTTCGAGGTCACGCGCGCGCTATTTCAGCTCGCCACGGCGGGGCTCGTCGCCGTCGTGCCACCGCGCCTGGAGGGGCCGGCGGCGGTGGTCGAAGCGTTCGACCGGGCGCTGGTGGAGATTCACCGGACGTCGGACACGGCGGGCAAGGGGAAGGAAATCCGCGCCGCAGTGGAGCAATTCGTGATGAGCACGGGGGTGTTCGTGCCGCTCCTCGACGGCGCCGGTCCCCTCGAGGACGGCTCGCTCCGACCCGAGCGCGTGGCGCGCAACGTGGCGGCGCTGGCCGTGGAGGAGGACGCCGAGGCGTGGCTCGTGCAGCAGCTCTTCGAGTACACGGGCTTCGCGCTGTTCCACGCGGGCTCGCTCCTCGCTCGCGAGGACGAGAAGAGCCTCAACGCCCGCGTCGCCGAGATGCTCAAGCCGCTCCGTCAGCAGCCGGAGGGGGGACCGCCGTCCCGAAGAGACGTCGTGGAGAGTCGATGAACGCAACCGAGCAACCCAAACCGCGCAAGGAAGAGATCCTCGACGTCGCCACGCGCCTCTTTGCCGAGGGTGGATACGAGGGGACCAGCATGAACGACGTCGCGGAGCGGGTCGGGATGCGGAAAGCGTCGCTCTTCTATCACTTCGCCACGAAGGACGCGCTCTACGAGGCCGTCCTCGATCGGCTGGTGGCGAGCCTGCAGGTGGCGCTCGAGGCGATCTACGTGAGCAGCGGGACGTTCGAGGACCGGCTCGACGCGGTCACCGAGATGCTCGTGACCGTGCTGGCGTCGCATCCGTACGCGGCGCGGCTCCTTCTGCGCGAGGCCATGGACTGGGGCCCCGTCATCCGCGGCAAGCTCCTCGACCGGATCCTGCTCGTGCTCGAGGCGGGCGCGGCGTGGCTCCGCGCCGGGCAGGAGCAAGGAGTGTTCGTGGAGGGAGATCCGAAGCAGCTGGTGCTCTCGTCCATCGGGCTGCACTTTCTGCCGTTCGCCCTGGGCCGCCTCGTCGAGCGGTACATGGGGAGCGACGTCTTCGACGAGGCCTTCGTCGCGGCGCGGATCAAGGCGCTGAAGACGCAGGTGAGAGACCTGCACGTACGAAAACCGTAGCTACTCGCGCCCTCCGTGTCGGCCGGCGCCCTTCGCGAAGCGCGTCGCGCCATCGAGGGTCTCGCCGGAAGCGATGGTCTCCACGCCGAGGGTGAGCTCGTGGGCGATGGCGGCGTCGAGGGGCAGTGTCCATTGCTCGAGCGCGCTCCGGCGGTCCGAGCGCAGGCAGCGTTGCGGCAAGCGGGCGATCTCGGTCGCGAGCGCCTCGGCCTCTTCGCGCGCCCGACCCCGGGCGACGACGCGATTGGCGAGGCCCCAGTCGAGCGCCTCGCGGGCGCCGACAGGACGGCCGGTGAGGATCATGTCGAGCGCGCGCGATGAGCCGATGAGACGCGGGAGGCGCACCGTCCCGCCGTCGATGAGCGGCACGCCCCAGCGACGGCAGAAGACTCCGAAGGTGGCGTCCTCCTCGACGACGCGGAGATCGCACCAGAGAGCGAGCTCGAGCCCACCGGCGACCGCGTAGCCTGCGACCGCCGCGACGACGGGCTTCGAGAGCGCCATCCGGCTCGGCCCCATGGGTCCCGCTCCCGTCGGGTCGATGCGGTTCGCGCGCCCCTCGGAGACGGCGACGAGGTCGGCCCCTGCGCAGAAGGTGCCTCCTTCCCCCCAGAGGACCGCGACGTTCGCCGACTCGTCGCGCTCGAACGCCTCGAACGCCTCGACGAGGGCGTCGGCCGTGTCGCGGTCGACGGCGTTGCGGCGCGCGGGGCGAGACAGGATGACTGTGGTCACGGGGCCCGACTTCTCGGTGCGGACGCTCATCGAGGAGAGAGTAGCGCTCATGGCCGTCGAGCGAGGCGAGGCAGCACGATCCCGCGCGTCTCGGGGAACACCCACACCCAGGACGCCGTCGCCAGCGCGAGCACCATCGGCACACCGAGGCCGCCGGCGAGACCGGCGCGCAGCACGGCCGCCTGCACGACGACGGGCGCGAGGAGCTGGGCGGCGCGCGCGAGGTTGTAGGTCGCACCCATCGCCGCGCCGCGCACCTCGGTGGGGAAGAGCTCGGCCAGGAGGGCGCCGAAGCCCGCCGTGCATCCAGAGCCGAAGCCGAGGGTCAGCATGGTCGCCCAGAAGAGGGCAGGGTGAAGGGACAGGCTTTGCCACGCGAAGGCCAGGGGTGCGAGCGCGCACGCCGTCACGACCGAGAAGGCAGCGAACGCGGGGCGCCTCCCCACGCGGTCCGAGACGATGCCGAAGACGAGCATGCCCCCCAGCTGCCCCACCTGGGCGGTGAGCATCCAGGTGAGCGATCGCGCGACGTCCTGGTGCATCTCGTGGAGGAGAAACGACGGCAGCCACGTGTAACAAGTCCAGTACGTGCCGAGCTTGAAGACGCCCAGCAGCCAGGCCGCGCCGAGGCGTCGTCCGATGCCGGCCGAGGCGAGCAGTCGGAGGGAGCTCTCTCCTTTGGCCGCCGGCTCGGAGGGGAGATGCACGGAGCGCCGGGCGGCGAGGGCGATGAGCGCGGTGACGCTCGACCCCACGAGCACGAAGCGCCATCCCACGCGCGGCAAGAGCAGGTAGCCGACGATGGCCGCCAGCGCGACGCCCAGCGGCTCGCCCGACTGAAGCGCCGCCGCCCATCGCCCCCGTCGCGCCGGCGCGACCGCCTCCGCCAGCATGCCGTGACCGATGGCCCACTCGCCGCCGACCCCGAGGCCGACGATGGCGCGCCCCGCGACGAACATCCACGGGCCCGTCGCGAGACCGCAGACGAGGGAGCCCACGGAGTAGATGAGCACCGTCCACGCGAGCATCGTGCGCTTGCCGACCTTGTCCGCGAGCGCTCCCGCCGCGATCCCGCCGACGCCCGAGGCGCCCAGCGCGACGCCGAGGAGCCACGCCTTCGACGTCGGCGACAGATCGAGGTCGCGCGCCACCGGGTCCATCAGGAACCCGAGGAGCACGAGATCGTAGAAGTCGAAGGTCCAGCCGAGCAGCGCGAAGAGGTAGATGCGAAGGACGGAGCGCGGCGGGCTCACCGTCCGCCCCGTTGCCGGACCACCTCGTAGAGGGCGATGGCCACGGCAACCGACGCGTTGAGCGACGCGATGGGGCCGGGCATGGGGAGGCTCGCCAGCGCGTCGCATCCGCGCTTCACCGTCTTGCGGAGGCCCTTGTCCTCGGCGCCGACGACGAGCACCGCGGGGCCCGTCAGGTCGACCTTGTCGATGGCCACGTCCCCGGTCATGTCGAGGCCCACCACCGTCAGACCGCGTGCGCGCAGATCGTCGAGGGCCGGCGGGAGGGAGTTCACGCGGCACAGCGTCGCGTGCTCGACGGCGCCGGCGGACGCGCGGAAGGTCGCCGCCGAGAGCGGCGCGGAGCGGTGCTCGGGCCACATCACGGCGGTCGCCCCCATGGCCACGGCGGACCGGATGACCGCGCCGAAGTTCTGTGGATCCTGCACCTCGTCGAGCGCGACGACGAGGGCCTGCTCCCCGAGGACGAGCTCGTGGAGCGACGTGATGCGCAGCTCGGGCGCGAACGCGACGGTGCCCTGATGACGCATCCCCCGCGTCATCCGGTCGAGCTCCGCGCGCGACACCCGCTCCACGCGCGCGCCGTGGTCGCCTGCGAACCGCGCCAGCGCTTCGAGCTGCGGTGACGGCTCACGCGCGTCGGCCTCGACCAGCACGCGCTCCAGCTTGTCGCCGAGCGCGCGGATCGCCTCGCGCACTGGTTGCAGCCCGCACACTAGCCGACCGCTCACGAGGCCTCCCGCGTGAAGGCCCGGGCCGCGGCGAGCGGATCGGCCGCGTCGCGGATCGGGCGTCCCACGACGACCCACCGAGCCCCCGCCGCGATGGCCTCACCGGCGGTCATCGTGCGCTTCTGGTCGTCATTGCCGGCGTCGTTTGCGGCGCGCACACCCGGCGTGACCAGCGTCGCGTCCACACCGAGGGCTCCACGCAGCCGCGCCGCCTCATGCGGCGAGCACACGAAGGCCCGCACGCCTTCGTCCCAAGCCATCCGCGCCAGCCTTTCCACCTGCGAAGGGACATCCCCCGTGACGCCGGCGTCGGCGAGGTCACCCGCATCGAGCGAAGTCAGCACCGTCACCGCCACGATCTCGAGCCCCGCCCCTTCCTTGCGAGCTCGCTCGACTGCCCGCCGCAGCATCGCGCGCCCTCCGCTCGCGTGCACCGTCAGCATCCGCGCCCCCAGCGCTGACGCGCGCGCGACGGCCCGCTCCACCGTCGCGGGGATGTCGTGGAGCTTCAGGTCGAGGAACACCGGTAGGCCCGCTTCCCGTCCCAGCGCGACGGCGCCCGGTCCCGCTTCGACGTAGAGCTCGAGGCCCACCTTGAGCATGCCCACAGCGCTCTTCACGGCGAGCGCCAGGGCACGTGCGCGGTCGAGCGAGGGGAGATCGAGAGCCAGGATGACGCGGGAGCTCACGGCGGGGTCCCCGGTGTCGCGCCGGGAGCCCCACCTGTCAACCCGGTTATGTTCGGCGTCCTACAGACAGGAGCAGAGCGGATCGCCCGGCGTGCAGTTGCACGGCTTGCCGCTGGGGCCCGCCGGCTTCGCGCCGCCTCCCCCGCCTCCCCCGCCGCCTCCGCCGCCGTACGTCGGCTTCTTCGTCGGGTTCTGCTGCTGCTGCAGCTGCAGCTGTTGCTTCTGCTGCTCGAGCTGGCCCAGCTGAGCTTGTAGCTCGGCGATCTTCTCGGGGTCCTTCGTGTTGGCGAGCTCCGACGTGAGCTTGCTCTGCTTCGCGTTCGTCTCGTCGAGCTTCGCGTTCGTTTCGGCGAGCTGCGTCTTCAGGGCCGCCTGCTCGTCGTTGCTGCGCTTGATGAGAATTCCACCGCCGATGGCGCCGATGAAGAGCACCGCGCCGAGCCCGACGAGGATCATCGTCAGCCGCTTCTTGTGCTTGTCCTGCCCCAGGGCGTGGAGCTGCCGCTCGTGCTCCTGACGGGCGGCCATCTCGGCGAGGCGTGCCTGGGCCTCGGCCTCGGAGCGGGCGCGCTGGACGTGCGCCTCCTGCATGGCCTGGATCTCGGCCTGCCTGCGCTGCTCCTCGAAGGATCGGCGCTGCCGGTCGTCTTCCTCGGCGCGGAGGCGGGCTTCTTCCTCGTTCTGGCGCTGCCGGGCGACGTCGAGCTGGCGCTGCTCTTCTTCGCGCGCGCGCGTCTCGGCCTCCACCTTCTCTTGCTCCTCGCGATTCTGCGCGTCGCGCAGGATCTCCTGGATGGAGACCATCACCGAGGTTTCTTGCCGTTCCGCCATGGTGCTCTCTTCCGGGTGCCGGTACGTGCGCTACAGACACCGTAAAGGTAGCGAGTTGTCGGGGGCTTCGCAAACGCTCTCGCGAGCCTCGCCCTCCGAATCGGACGACACAGCCTCTCGTCGCCGGCCGCCGCGTCGGCTAGGGTGCCCAGCCATGGCGAGCGGCACGGTGCAGGCGCACATCACGGGCACGGTGTGGAAGATCGAGGTGAAGGTGGGGGAGCAGGTCGCCGAGGGGCAGGTCTGCGTCATCCTCGAGTCCATGAAGATGGAGATGCCCATCGAGGCGCCGTCGTCGGGGAAGGTGGAGAAGGTGCACGTCGTCGAGGGCCAGGCCGTCAACGAAGGCGACGTGCTGGTCACGATCGCCTGAGACGCGTGGCCGCCCGGGTCTGAAAGAAGAACCCGCTATCGTGCTCCAGCCCGCATTCGCGGTAAGCTCTACAGGGTGAAGCGAGGCGGCGCGTACCTCTACCCGGTCCTCGTCATCGCCACCATCGCGATGGGCGCGGGCGAGGCGTGCAGTCAGGCCGGGCCCCCCGCGGCCGCGGGAGGGACCTGCGAGCAGGCCTCGGACTGCCAGGAGGGGTTCGTCTGCATCACGCAGTCGGACGGCACGCGGCAGTGCTCGAGCGACCTCTCCAGCATCCAGCTCACCGAGGAGGGCGGCACGGAGGCCGCGGCAACGCCGATGGATGGCGCCGCGCCGCAAGGCGACTCGGCCGCACCGCCCCAGGAAGGGGGGTCACCGCCGCAGGACTCCGGTTCGCCGCCGCAGGACACGGGCTCGCCGCCACAGGACACCGGCTCGCCCCCGCAGGATACCGGGTCCCCGCCCCAGGACACCGGTTCGCCGCCGCAGGAAGCGGGCGGCGACTGAGCGTCACTCCCGCCAGAGGAACTTCCACGGGTTGTGCTTCAGGTCCCGCACGAGCTCCTGCATGTCGTCGTAGACCTCCTCGTCCATGACGAGGGCGCCGACCGTGCCTTTTCCGTTCTTGATGTGCGACACGATGGCCTGTGTGTCTGCGACCGTCGAGTTGGCCCGCTCCGCGAGCTGCGCGATGTCCTGTAGCGCCTTCCTGATCTTCTCCTGCTGCTGAGGATCGCCCACCGTTGACGAAACGCGGTTCAGGTTTGCCAGCGCCTCGCGTGCGTCCTTGAGCATCGGCCCGGTGTCGCCCTGGATCTGCGTCGTCAGCTTGTCGATGGTGTCGACGGTGCGGAGGAGCTTGGGGCTGTCGACGTAGTTCACGCGCGCGTCGTGCGTCAGCTGCTTGGCCTCGACCGTCATCTCCTCGACGTTGGCCACGATGCGGTCAATGCGATCCTTGTTCTCCGTGATGAGGACGTTGAGGCCCTTCAGCAGGCTTGCCGTGTTCGTCGCGATGGCCGACAGCGTCTCGCGATTGTTCTTGATGCCGTTGACCGTCACGTCGAGGAGCTCGTACGCCTTGGCCAGGAAGAGATCGATGCGCGGCGGGTCGATACCCTTCACCGACGCGCCCTCCTGGGGAATCGGTCGCTCCACGCTGCCCGGCTCGATGGCCATGAACTGCTCGCCCAGCACGCCCTGGGTCGTCACGTAGAAGTCCGCGTCGTCGTGGATCGCGTCCTTCACCTTCTGTTCGATGGCCACCTGCGCACGCACGAGCACGCGCCGCCCCGTCTTCGGGTCGATCTTCCCGCCCTGGAACTCGAGCGCCTTCACGCTGCCGACCTTCACCCCGGCGATGCGCACGGCGGCCCCGGACTGGAGGCCCCCCGGGTTGTCGAAGTCGACGTATACCGTGTACGTCTTCTCGAAGGAGAGGCCGCCCATCACGAGGATGAAGGCGCCGAGGATGACCATCGACACGAGGATGAGGGCCCCGACCTTGACCTCGATGGATCGCTCTTGGGCCATGCGTGTAGGCGTATCAAACCCGCTGTCGGGCTAAAGATCCATCGGCCCGTGAGCCTGGCCACGAATGAACTGGAGGACGACCCCGTCGTCGCAGGCCTTGAAGTCGGCGGGCGTGCCGACCTTCCGCACGCGGCCCTTGTAGAGCATGACGATGCGGTCGGCGATCGAGAAGATGCTGACGAGATCGTGGCTCACCACGATGGACGTGACGCCGAGCTTGTCGGAGAGCTCGCGGATGAGGACGTCCACGCGGCGCGCGCTCACGGGATCGAGGGAGGTCGTCGGTTCGTCGAAGAGGACGTAACGCGGATCGAGGGTGAGCGCGCGGGCGATGGCGACGCGTTTTCGCATGCCGTCGCCGAGCTCGGACGGGTAGCGGTCGGCGAACTCCTGCATGCGCACGATCTCCAGGCGTCGCCGCGCTTCGGAGAGGGCGTCCTTCATCGACAGGCCCTTGTGCTTGCGGAGCGGGAGCGCCACGTTCTCGACGCAGGTCATCGAGTCGAAGAGCGTCGAGTGCTGGAAGACCATCGCGCACTTCTGGCGGACCGGGTACATCCCGCGCTCGTCCTTCTGCGAGATCTCCTCCCCGTCGAGCCAGATCTCGCCGCCGTCCGGGTAGAGCAGGCCCACGAGGTGCTTGATGAGCACACTCTTTCCGACGCCCGACGCGCCGATGATGAAGAACACCTCGCCGTCCTTGACCGCGAAGCTGACGTCGTCGAGGACGGGCTTGGGACCGAAGGCCTTCCGGATGTTGCGGAACTCGATCACGCGGACCGAGGATCCTAGCCCGGATTACTTCGCGACGATCTCGGCGTGCTTGACGCCGTCGAGCTTGGGGAACTTCGGGTCGAGGTAGGCGTTGCCCTGCGACTGGATGGCGCCCTGATCGGGGGACTCGCCGTAGCCCTTGTAGATCGCGTTGACGGCGTCGATCCCCTTGACGACCTGGCCGAAGGGCGCGAAGCCCATGGCGTCGAGGCGCGTGTTGTCGCCGTAGTTGATGAAGATCTGCGTCGAGCGCGAGTTGGGCGCGCCGGTCTTGGCGAAGGTCACGTAGCCGGGCTTGTTCGACTGCTTGACCGGCTCGTCGGGGATGTTGGCGTTCTTCCACTTGGATGCCACCGCCGGATCGCCGTTGATCCCGAACTGGACCATGAAGCCATCGACCACGCGGAAGAAGCGGGTGTCGTCGAAGAAGCCCGACTTCACGAGGTTGTAGAAGCGGTCGGCGGCGTTCGGGGCCCAGTCGCGGTGGACCTCGATGACGAAGTCCCCCTTGGTGCTCGTGAACGACGCCTGGAAGACGTCCGGCGCCTTGGCCGTGAGCTTCGACGGGTCGAGGAGATCCGGGTGCACGGTGGACGCGAGGGGCCCGGAGGGCTTGGGCGTGGCCGGGGCCGCCGCCGCGGCCGCGGTGGTCGAGCCGCCGCCGGTGGACCCGCTCGTGGACACGGGCTCGTCGTTCTTGGCGCACGCCGTCAGCGTGAGGCCGGCGAAGCCGGCGAAGAGGAGGAAAGCCTTCATGGCGGCCTCATAACACGTCCCCCGGGTCGTCTTCTACTTCGCCCCGAAGATCATCAGGCTCGCCGTCGAGATGATGGCGTTGAGGACGATGATGGCGAGCGACGAGTTGACGACCGCCCGCGTGGTCGCCCAGCCCACGCCTTCGCTCCCACCGAAGGTCGACAGCCCGCAATAGCCGCTGACGATGGGGATGGCGGCGCCGTAGGCGACGCACTTGGCGAGGCCCGTGGAGAGGTCGCCCCAGTCGATGAGCTGCATGCTGCAGAAGGTCCGCAGCGGCACGTCGAAGGCGACGAGGGCGGTGGCCGCGCCGGCGGCGAACGCGACGACCCCCGCCCACACGATGAGCACCGTCGTCATCACCATGCTGGCGAGGAAGCGCGGCACGAGGAGAAAGTCGATGGGGTCGGCCGAGCACATGCGCAGGGCGTCGACCTGCTCGGTGACGACCATCGACCCGATCTCGGCGGCGATGCCGGCGCCGACACGCGTGGCCAGCATGAGCGCCCCGAGGGACGCGGCGAGATCGCGCACGAGGAGCTCGAGGTAGGTCGCGCCGAGCATCGAGAAGTCGGGCACGACGCGCTTGGCCTGGAGGCCCGACTGGTAGAGCAGGATCATCCCGATGAAGCCCATCGTGATGGTGACGAAGAAGAGAGACTTGTTGCCGATGAGGAACATCTGCTGGACGACGGCGCCCTTGTCGCGCTTGCCGCGCACCACGTAGTAGAGCGTCCGCACGAAGACCGAGTAGAGCTCGCGCGCGCCGAGGAAGAGATCGATGGCGGCGGCGCCGAGGTCGTGGACGGCACCGGGCGGCGCCGGGGGCGAGAGGCCCATCTCGTGCGGGCTATGACCCTCTTCGGCGCTCATGCCATCCTCATCGTCATGCGAGCAGGAAGCTGACGAGGTAGTCGAGGACGAAGACGCCGGCGGCGCTGGCGACGACCGTGGCGTTGACTGCGCGGCCGACGCCGGGAGCGCCGCCCTTGGTGGCGAGACCGAAGTGGCAGCTCGCCAGCGCGATGACGAGGCCGAAGACGAGGCTCTTGACGAGGCCGCCGGCGACGTCGCTGAAGTAGAGCTGCCCTCCGGTGAGGCCGTTGTAGAACGTGCGCGAGTCCACCTGGAGAAGCCCTTCGCCCGTGTAGGCCGCGCCGAAGAGCGCCAGCGCGTCCGCGTAGAGGGTCATCACGAAGAGCGTGGTCAGGATGGCGATGAAGCGCGGCACGATGAGGAACGCGATGGGGTCGATGGCGAGGGCGCGGAGGGCATCGAGCTGCTCGGTGACCACCATGGTCCCGAGCTCCGCCGTGTTGTTCGCCCCGACGCGGCCGGAGATCATCAACGCCGTCAGCAGCGGGGCCACCTCCCGCAGCGTGCCGAAGCCCGCCCCCCAGCCGAGCAGCCCCTCGGCGCCCACGCGCTTCACGATGGGCGCGGCCTGGATGACCATGATGGCGCCGGTGAAGAGGGCGGTGACGACCACGATGGGGAGCGATTTCACCGCCATCTTGTGGAGGTTTCGCATCAGCTCGGGGTAGTCGAGGCGGGGCGGGAACGAGAAGAGCCGCGACAGAATGCGTCCGAAGAGCACGCCCATACCGCCCACCGTCTCGGCGAGGCCGAGGAACGCGGCGCCCGTCGACCCGGCGACGTTGCCCCACAGGCTCCCGGTGGCGGGCGATGACATCGGTGGCTCGACGTTACTACAGGCCGAGCCAGTCGATCGTGGCGGCGGCGCCGAGCTCCGCGCCGATGTCGACGGTGACGACGGTCACGGCGCAGAGGAGGCCGAGCACTAGCCCCAGGGCGCCGCGGCTCTTGGCGAAGTGGATCATCAGCGCAGGGCCTCCGTAGAGAACGCCGAAGAGGAATGCGCCGAGGACGGCCGCTTCGCTCGTCGCGGGGAGCCATCGGGTCGGCCGCCGCCGTGTCGGTCGTAGCCGCCGGTCCGCGTAGAGGAAGGCGGCGACACCGCCGGTTTCGACGGTCATCGAGACGAGCACCTGCACGAACTCGACGTTCCCCGGGGTCACCGCGGCTTGCCTTCGATGTCGATGCCCACCCGCATGATCATGGTGACTCGTCGCGTGGAGTCCCCGGCGGACGGGCCAGAGACCACCATCGTGGTGGTCCCCGTGAACCGCGTCTGAGGCACCAGCCGCGAGAGGTCGAAGCGAGTCTTACCGTCCCCCGAGGCGAGCATCGATTCCATGCGCGCCTCGGTGCCGCCGGCCATGCCGGGGGCCCGCAAGGCCTGGGGCGGCGCTGTCTGCGCGAGCACGTCGTCGACGGCGCCGGTGGTCGCGGCCAGGTCGACGAGGGTGAACGTGTCGGTCTGCGTGAGGCGCGAGCCCTTGGCGTCGAGCTGCGCGGTCTTCTGCCAGCGGGCCCCGCGACCCACCTCCTCGTCCGGCATCGGCACGGCGACGTCGCGGAGCGTCTGGCGGATCTGTTCTGCCATCTGGCCCGTCGCGCCCGCGTCCACCGTCGTGGCTCCGTCGACTGTGACGCCCCCCGAGAGACCGCGAGCCGTGACCGCGGCGGTGCCGGCCAGGTGCTCGATCGCGCTCACCTCGGCGCGCATCCCGTCGGCGATCTGGGACGGCGTCTGCGCGTCCGACGTCACCGTGGCCGAGGTGACGCGCCACGCGAAGCGAAGGTCGCCCGAGGGGGTCACGCTCTGCGGATCGAGGTCGAGCACGATGTGCACCGGCGGCAGCGGGATCTCCGGCTGCTTTGCGCCGGCGAACTCGGTGGACGCGGCGGTTCGCAGGTCCATCACCAGCTGCTCCTTCCGGTCGACGCGCCACGTGTAGCGAAGCTTCTGTCGGGGGGCCTGGCCGGCGTCGAGGAGCCGCGTGGACGTGCCGGGGCTGGAGGCGACGTGAGCCGCCGTCGACGCGAGAGGTGCGGTCGAGGCGCTGGCCGCGGGCACGGGATCGGCGGAAGGCGGCACGCTCGGGCTTGCGGGGGGAGAGGATGAAGCGACGGGCCCCGCCTCGGCTTCGACGGGCACGTCCGTGGGGCGAGGGGTCTCTTTCGAGCACGCCGCCACGGTGACGAAGCCCAGGAGCCACGCGATGCGCTTCACAGGGGTCCTTCGGTCAGCCCGTGCACGAACTGTCTCACGCGCGGTTCCTGGCACGATCGCGCCTCCTCGGTGGTTCCGTCGAAGATGAGCTCTCCCCGGTACATCATGCCCACGCGGTCGGTGACCGTCAGCAGCCGGTCCAGATCGCTGGAGACCATGACCACCGTGGCGCTGCTCGCGCGCTGCTCCGCACGCAGCAGATCGAAGATCTTCTGCGACGTGACCGGATCGAGCCCCGCCGCCGGCTCGTCGTAAAGGACGATGGGCGCGCGTGTGACCGTGGCGCGCGCGACGCCGACGCGCTTCTTCTGCCCCCCGCTCAACCCCGAGGGCATGCGCTCCTCGAAGCCCGCCAGCGACACGCAGGCCAGCCGCTCGGCGACCCGTTCGGTCACCTCGTCTTCGGGCGGGGCGTAGAGACGACGCAGCGGAAAGGCGATGTTGTCGAACACCGTGAGGTGGTCGAAGAGGGCGTTGTTCTGGAAGAGCATACCGATGCGCTTGCGTATCTCCTGGAGCTGGAGCTCGGACGCCTCGGTCACGCGGGCGTCGCCGATCTCGATCGTGCCTCGGTCGGGCCTCATCAGCGCCGTCATCATCTTGAGAAGGACGCTCTTGCCGCTCGCTCCCGGGCCGATGAGCCCGTAGAGGCAGCCCGTCGGCACCGTGAGGGATACCTCGCGAAGGATGGCGCGGCGGCCGCCGCCGGCCTGGTGCACGGACTTGGCGAGGCCGGCGACGCGGATCACGAGCGTGCGGGTGGACGGGCCGCTTCGGCGCGAGCGCGCGTCAACCGGGCATAGAGGACGAGCGTCGTCGCGGCCAGGAGGGCCACGAGCCCCACCAGGCCGACCAGCGCGCCTTGCAGCTCGCGCATCGAGCGCCGCGCCACCGCGATGGGGCCGATGTGCCCGAGCTCACCCGCCGCCAGGACGGCCGGCGCGGGGCGCGAGATCATCACCACCGCGACGTCGGTCGGCAGCAAGCCGGCGACGCCGCCTGCCACCAGCCGCTGCACGGAGTCGGCGCTCAGCGGCGGCGTCGACCCGCGGTGCTCGAGTAGCACGCTGGCGCTGCCGCGGGGCGGGGCGAGATCGCGCAGCGGGCTGGGTGTGGGCACGTTGAGGTGCACGCGGGCGCTGAGGACCCCGTCGATCCCTTCGAGCGAGCGCTCCAGGTCACCCGCGATGCCGGCGACGAGCTGCGCGTGCTCGGCCGCCTCGCTTGGAACTAGGGACCCCTTGCCGACTGCCTCGAGCACGCCCGACGGTAGGACCCGGGGCAGCTCTTCGTCGCGCATCACGACGAGGGCGCGCGGCACGTCGTCGCGCTGCACCTCGACCCTCCACTTGCCCTCCACGGTCGGATCGGGCTCCTTGGTCGCGTCGAGGCCCGCACGGTCGAGCGCCACGATCACCCGGTTGGCCTCGGAGTCGTCGAGCGCGCCCGCGACCGGCGCGCTGCAGCCGGCGAGGACGACGAGCAAGAAGGTCGGAAGAGCCCTCACTTCTTCTTCTTCTTTGGCGCCGTCGGGGGTGCCGGCGCGGGCGCGGGTGGCGGGGCCACCGGCAGGTGTCGCCGGATGGCCGCCCGGTGCATCTCCTTCATCCAGCGCTGCACGTCGCTCCCGGGTGCGTGCTGCTGCTCGATGATGGCTTCCATGGGCCACCAGGCGACGGGGCGGTCGTTGATGGCGAACACGATGTCGTACGGTCCCTCGCCGGACGCGAGCGGGAATGGCATGCCGCCGCCGGCCCCCATGCACGACCACGAGTGCTCCGGGCGAACCTCGTTCTGGAAGCACCCCTCGTTGCGGCCGACGATGTGTCCCTCGGTGTCGAGGACGTACGACGTGATGGACACGTTGGTCCCGCTCCAGCCGCGGGTCGCCCGCGCGAACCAAGTGTACTCGACGCGTCGCGGGTACGTCCGCTCCGCCCACGCCGAGCGGATGCCGGCCATCGCCAGCGGATCATCGCGCCCCTCGGCCGCGACGACGACGTCGACGTCGGGGTTGCCGTCGTCGGTCGAGTCGCTGTCGTGGTCGTCGTCGAGATCGTCGTCGTCGTCGGGGAGCATGACGTTGACGAACGTGCGCCCGAGCTCCTTGTCGCCGAGCTTGGCCACGACGGCGTGCTTGCCGTGCGACTTCGCCGCGGCAAAGCGCATGGTGGTCGACGCGAAGGCGACGCGCTGCTTCTCGCCCACGCGCACCGTGGTCACCTCGCTGGCGAGCAGTGTCTCCGAGGGATCGCGCACCTCGAACGTGACATCGTGCGAGCCCACGGGGAGCCCGAAGAGCATCGCCACGGCCGGGATGCGTACGCGATCGTCGTCCCCCACGTCGACGGAATGCGCGTTGCCGAAGATGGTCGCCGTGGGCTGATCGGCCGCGTCGCGTGCCACGCTCAGCTTGTCGGTGACGAAGAGATCGGCCCACACCTTGGAGTGTTGCTCGTGGGCGTAGGCCGCGACGGCAGCCTGCACCCCGGCAGGGTGACCCAGCGCCGCTTCGCGAAGCTCGCTCACGCTCACCGCACTGGAGATGGGCCCGAGCGGCGAGAAGAGGGCGGCCCCCGTGAAGAGGATGGCGTGGTTCACGCCGACGACGCGCGGTCGCCCGTCGGCAGCCACCGCGACCACGGGGCCCCCCGAGAAGCCCGGGTACACCGCCGCGTCGAAGAGGAGCAGCTTCTCGCCGAACATCTGGACGGTGCCTGACGCGATCCCCTCGCTCATCCCCCACGACAGCGCCCAGAAGCCCTGCCCGGTGTGCCCCATCGCCCAGACGGGGGTCCCGACGTCGGGGTCGGCGTCCGCCAGGTCGAGCGGGGGCACGTCCTTGAGCGGCACCTTGGGCCGGAGGATGGCGATGTCACGCACCTCGTCGAGCCGCACCACCTCGGCGTCCACGGTCTGGCCGCCGCGCGTCGTCAGCCGCAGCCGGTCCGGCCGGAGCACGACGTGAGCCGCGGTGATGATCTCGAGCTGGTGGGTCTGCGGATCGAGGATCGCGAAGCCGGTGCCGTGCGGCGTCGGGTCCTTGCGGAGCGACACGTCGATGACGTGCTTGGGTGCGTGCGACTCGTCGCCCATCGTCTTCTCGAGCTCCAGGCGCTCCTTCTCGACGTCCGCCCGGTCGTCGTTGAGGATGGCCACGACGCTCGGCGCGGTGGCCTCGAAGACCGCGTGGGCGTTCGGGCGCGGGGGCTCGATGCGGGCCTGTGTCGTCGAGCCGGCGCACCCGCAGGCGCTCCCCACGAGGACGGCGGCGGGGAGCAGAGAGAGCGCGAGCGAACGGAGCAGGGGGCGAGCGGGGCGAACGGGCATGTGCGGGCCGTTCTTCGTATCGCAGGCGAGCCGCTATTCTCAAGCGGGACGCGTCCCATCGGCGCGAGATGCGGGTTGCAAAGACCGGAGGGGGATGCTACGGACGTTTACGAAGAGCTCGCGCGCTCTCGGCATTGGTGATCCGTCACCACGCCGTGCCCGAGCCAGTCGCGGACGGGTCCGAGGCTTCCGTCGCCCCGCCGCGCAGGCCCCC
>Ga0182030_10012309_pt1 | contig 17154 bp, 13 predicted proteins | sample 812S3MmetaG_FD_121299 | JGI IMG/M metagenome (GOLD analysis project Ga0182030, IMG submission 121299) | Permafrost microbial communities from Stordalen Mire, Sweden - 812S3M metaG (Illumina Assembly) | ecosystem: Environmental > Terrestrial > Soil > Wetlands > Permafrost | place: Sweden...
AGATTGGTTTTCCGGGCAGAAACGCGGTTCCCCGGAAAAAGCTGTTTCCGTCCACTGTAAACTCGATACCGTTTTCCTTGTCCCTGGACTCCCCGGAAAATAAATTCGGCAAACCGACCACCGATCAACTTGATTTTCGGCATGTATATCAATCAAATGAAGTTCTCCTAGAGTCTCAATGGGACCTGGGCCTTATCTCGACTCTTCCGGAAGTCAGACTTCAAATACCTGTTTTTACCCTGTAAAACGTCCGCGGCGCATCTTCAGGCATATTTGTCCACTGAGTCCCGCGATGATATGTATGTGTTCCTCTGGATACTACCAATGAAACTAGCCATCCAGAGTTCAATCGGGGGCTAGCTCCGACCATGTAAACTCGATCCCGAAATTTTGGTCCGAACCCAAAGTCGGCAAACACATCACCGATAGACCTGTGTTTCGATATATAGTCTATCGAAACGAAGTTCTATTGAAGTCTAAATGGAACCTGGGTCTTATCTTGACTCTTCCGCGTGTCTGACTTTTCAGGCCTGATTAGCCGATCCGGCGGAACAACACCAACACCACTTCCACTTGAAGCTCAAACGAACCAAACAAAAGTTTCGAATTAACGTCTAAGTGATTCATTAGATATCATTGGACACCATTCCAGAGAAGGTTTCGGATGCGGAGTCTTCGGTCAGTAGGGTCTGGAGACGATAGTACAAATCGTCGTTGATCTTGCGTTGCGAGCCAGTTTTCGATTTGTTGCGCGCCTGTTCGACGGCCAAAGCGCCGACACCAGTGCGCACTGGAGTTGACGGAGTGAATGGCTGCCGCCTAGCCTGTATTGATGGTGGTAGTACAGGAGGAGGCGGAGGCATCCTCTCTGTTGTTGCTGCTGCTACCTCCGCCGTTGCCGTTGCGGTTGTCCGTGCGTTCGCCTCTCTCAGATTGTTCGACTGTGAGGACGAACTGATGGCCGCCGAGGCTGTGTTTGTTGACGAGGAAGCGTTGGCGACCGGTGCGACCATGTCGTCCTCCCCCCTCGAGGCGCTGGTGAGCCACGAGAGATCACTCTTGGAGACAGAGGTGAATCGTCGTTGCATCTTCGTGACGTGCGCTGGCAACGACGAACGAATGCTGCGCGAGAACTGACCAGGCATGTCGCCGCGCGAGAACACCGACGACGTGGACGCCGACGACACGGACGCCTCGTCGTCGTCATTGGTGCCGGCTGAAGCAAACAATGCCACTGGCGGCGGCGGAGGCATAGAGGAACGTGCCATTGTCTCGTCGACCTCTGCCATCATCTCTGACAGTTCAGTGCGATCGTCGTCGTTGGCGGAAGCAGCGGCAATGCTCGACTTCTGCGGCAGGTTGTCGAGATCGAACACCTCTGTTCCGTTGCCGCTCGCCGACTCCTCTTCTCTCCGCCGACGCAGACGGTGCTTCCTGCTCTGTTCGGTGCCCAGCTTCGGGAAGACGAGATTGCGCTCGAACAGTATGCGCGACTGATTGTCGCCCGATCGGTAGCGCGACGCGTGTCGACGTGCGGCGTCGGCGCGAATCTGAGCGATATCGGGTCGAACGGCCAGCCACTCGTCTGGCATCATGAGGTACTCCATCGCCGCATCACCGATGGCGCATCGCAGACGGCGTTCCATCTCTGCTGGATCGGTGAAGCGTTGCAGGCACAGTTGCAGTGCGGCACGCGGATTGCTGCGCGCCAACGACGAGTCGCTGCTCTTCGTGACGAAGAACGCACGCAACGACGACATCGACTGTGCGTAGAGGTGCAGCAACACGTCCTCGCGCACCATCGGCCGGCGCACCGAGACGGCGTCGTTGAGCGCCGTGAACAGCTTCAGTCGATTCGACGGCACGATGGCACGCGACGCCAGCGCTGCCACGTGCTGCTCGCGACGCTCCTTGATCAGTGCGTGCGGATAGCGTTGAATAGGCATGTCACGAAGGTCGGGCGAAGCGCGGCGGATGGCGAATATGATGCGCTCGCTGCTCAGCGGCGCCGATACCGGCTCCTCGTCCTCGGGCTCGCCGATGTTCGACATGTGCGTCTGGAACGCCAGCAGATCTGGATCGTATTGTACGTAGAACGACGAGACACACGACGCCGTCGACGGTTCGAAGATGCGACCGGCGGCGGTGTCTTCGCGCGAAGTTGCGCCGACGACGTGCATCACACGTTCCGTCAGCACACACCGACGATTTGAGTAGACGTACGGTTCGGGGCGCGAGTCGACGCGCAACGTGTGGTAGACGCCGTGAAGCACACGCGGACGTTCGTTCTCGAGCATCGCCATGCGCATCGGTATGTTAACGAGCACGCGACGCGACAGGAACGTGTCGAAGCCCATGTTCTTCACCGACGTGATGACGGCCGACGTCAACGAGAGACGCTGCAACAACACGTGCGTCGCAATGTAGTAGCGCCTACCGGTCACCGACTGATCGTGGCACGGATCGAGGATTGGTTCGTTGTGGCGCATCATCATGATCGTGGTTGTGTGCTTCTTCTCGAGCCGCCGCAGTTGGAAGATGCGCCGTTCGGGATCGCACACGAACTCGTACGACGGCGCCTGAATCTCCATTACGAGCATGTCGCGGATCGCCGAGCACATGTTGTTCGACGACGGAGATGTGCCGTCTGGCAGTCGTGCCTGCGAGAGCGCCTTCGCCACCGACTCCTCGTCCATTGCGTCGCCCTTCACCTCCACCCAATCGGCATCGTAGCGTGGCATCACAGCACCGTTCTCATAGTACGCCAAAAACGGCGGCACCAATGCAGACTTGTCGATTGCACGCGGAACAGCAGCATCGCTTAGATGTCCAGTTGTCGCAAACGAAGCATTGGCCGCCGCCGCCGCTGCTGCTGCCGCCGCTCCAGCCGCTCGTCCAGTTAAAGGTGTAGATTGGGTCGTTGTTGGCGGCGGCGGTGGTACTTGACCGGTGCGTGCCAAACGTTGTCTCTGGCGCTCAGCTGCCGCCAGTTGCTGTTCGCGGTACGCCAATTCGGCCATAGAGGCGGCGTCACGTTTCGCCTCGTAGGTGTTGATCTCGGAGGCGCTGCGCTTGCACTCCTCCAGGTACGCCTCGTTCGCCTTCTTCACTTTATCTGTCACCTCTGTGAACGCCTCGCGCGGTTTGCGCAGTGCAGTGCCAACTGTCTCCAAGTCCTTGAGTCGGCGATCGTTGCGTTCGATCTCGTCCATCGTTGTGCTCGTCGGTCGCTTCTCGAATCGACTGAGATCAGTGTTCATGAGCAGATCGGTGTTGCGATTCAACGTCTCTTCGTCGAGCTCGGCGTTCTCATCTTCGCCATCGTCGCCTCCCTTGCCGAAACCAGGCAACAGATCGTCGATGTGCATGATCGTGTCGTCGTCGGAGCCTTCGTCGTCGCTGCCCATGTTGTTCACAGGCAGATCTTCTTCGTAGCTCTCGCCATTCTCACGTCTCAACGACATTCTCTGCATACGATCTACGAGATTTTCAGCTGATTCAGCCGTGTTGCCATTGACAGCAGCAGCAGCAGCAGTAGAACGCTGTCGTTTAGGCTTAATGTAGTCGTCTATTTGCGCGAGATCGCACTCCTCGCTGCCGGCACTGGCTGCAATCGAGGCGGCAGTCAACGGAGCCGACGAGCTGCGATCGCCAGGCAGTCGATTGACAAAGTCCTTGAACGCCTCTGGGTATTTCGAGAGGATAACGGAGCGTGCCGCATCGATGCCGTGGCCGGCCAACTGACTCATCCACAACGAGGAGCAGAGCGAGAAGACGAACACCGACATCTCGTAGTTGACGAACAGGAAGCGCTCGATCATGCGTGGGAAGAACGTCTGGTCGGGCACGTCGAAGAAGCGCACGAACTTGCTCGTCTCGCTGTTGAAGCGCTTCTTGTGCGTGAGTTCGCTGAACAGCGCACGACACACGGCGTGCTCGACGGCCAACGTGCGCGTCACTTCACGCACGTGCACCACACGCTTCGGATCGCTGAGCGCGTAGCCGCACATGTCCATGTTGCGCACGTACAACTGCTCCCAGAGCGCGAACGCATCCATGTTGACGTCGGCGATGCAGCAGCACTTGATGAGCAGTTCGGTGTACATGATGTAGAAGTTGATCAGCTGGCAGTTGCTCAGCAGAGTTGCTTTGAGCTCGCTCGATTTCGGATCGCGAAGTGCACAGATGCGCTTCTCGATCGACTCGGCGTCGTCCGACGGTATGCCGTTGACAAACTGCACGATGTAGCGCGCCAGCATCGGGTTGTCCGACGACGAGAGTTGCAGGTTGGTGGCCACGATGTGCGTGCCAATCACCGACATCACGTACTTCTCGGTGACGTAGCGGCCGTTGACCATCGCTGTGCGCACCGTTGTGATCACTTTGCGTGTGAACGACGACTTGAGGATGGCATTTCCACGCGATTGTTCAACCTCCTTGGCCATCGAGCCAGCGCCGCCGCCTACGAGGTTTGGTGGCGCCTCGTCGACGGCCACGATCATGAGATCGCGATTGCCGCCAGTCGTCATTGAGAGATCGGTGCGGTGCGTCGACGCGTCGTAGACGCCTGGAAACCACTGCTCCTCGAACGCCTCCATGATGTACGATTTACCAGTGGACTTCTTCCCAGCCAACAACAGCGCCGGTCGTTGCTTCTCGTCCCACTTCATGGCCGATTTCGCCACCAGATCGACGAGTTTCGCGAACACGCCGTAGTGTTTGAAGTTGTACATCACAGCCATGCGATCGTGGAACTGCGCAATCATGTCGCCGACCGAATCGAGGTCGTAGCGTTTCGGCATGTCGAAGAAGTGCTGGCGCGTGGGGTCGTCCAGCGCCGCCATGCCTTGCACAACCGCCATCGGTAGCAGGTGCGCGTTCTTCGGATCACGCAGCGCTTCGTTCGTCGCAGGCACCACAATCGACTGGTAGCGACGCATGGCAGAGACGTACTCTGGCGTGTTGGGCTTCAAATGGCCAAGCATCTCCTTGCGCAGCTTGCCGTTCTGTTTCTCGAGTTTGCGCGGCAACGACGTCGCCAACAACCGATCGGCCTCGCTTTCGTTCCTGCCCAGCGCAGACGTCTGAAAATCTGGGTCGTTAACTGGATCGACTGGCGCTTCGTTGCCTCCGCCGCCGGCGCCTCCACCTCCTCGCCCGCCACCTCGTCCTCCTCCATCGCCGTTGGCGCCAGATTTCGATCGTTTAGAGGAGGAGGAGTTGCGTGTGACTTTGCGCTTCGCAGCTAGCAGTTGCTGCTCGGCGCGCTCGAGCGCCTCAATAGACCCGAGCGGATCACAGTTGCTCGGATCGCTGTTCACCGCCGTGTAGTACTCGGCGTTGTAGTCCAAATAGCGGTTTTGCGATGCGAGTTCAGACGCATCGAAGTTGTCAAATAGCATCGCTTCCATTTGCAGGCGTCTGTCGACTGTTGATTTTGCTGCGGCGCGCGGCGCGAGTTAAGCGCAAGTGACAAACAATCTCTCTTGGCGCGCTCGCGTGCACGCTTACGTTTCCTTCGCTGCTGTTGTGGTGATCGTTGCTGTGTTCACAATCAATGTCGATTGACGGTAAATCACGGTCAGTTTTTCAACTTGGCTGCTGTTGTCGCCCCGACTTGAATTTCAAATCGACGCGCGCGGGCGCCCCTCCCCCTCACCGACGCCAATACCGCGAAACAAAACAATGACTTCAGAGTACGACTCGAAATTGAAAGCGAAGAAGGATCAAGTCGTACAAGCGCAGAAGGCGGCAGCGAAGAAGCCGCGCATCTACAACGTCAACGCGCCAAACGACGACGACGACGAAGATGAAGACGAAGGCGGTGAGACCAAGTTGATTGACAAGAAAACAGAAGTGGCTGTAACAGAGGCCAAAAACGCCAAAGCTGCGGCTGCGGCGATCAAGCTGAACGGCGGAGGCGACGGCGGCGACGACGACGAGGACGAGGACGAGAAGGCGCTAAAGCGCAAGGCGGCCGACAAAGTGGCCAGCAAGAAGGAGGCAGAAGCGGCCAAGTTGCTCAGTGAACAGCGTGAGGCACACGCCAAGAAGGCGCTCGCCAAAAGCGCCAAAGTCAAACAAGAAGCAGAGAAGCAAGAGAACGATGAAGACGAGGAAGAGGAAGAGGGAGAGGAGGAGGAGGAGGAGGAAAGCGACGAGGAAGAGGACGACGCCGACGACGAGGGCGACGATGAGGATGAAGACCAAAACGACGACGAAGGAGCAGGTGTAGTTGATGAAGGTACACACCCACTCCCGCGTGCGCGTCTTCGTCCGCAAACTGATATGTTCAATCGATTGCAGAGAAGGAGGCTATCTCGGCAGCCATCGTTGCTGCGAGAGAGAGCAATGGTGTGAAGTTCAAGATGGCGGACCTCGTCGCGTACATGCAAACGAGCCAGGCGCACTTCAACGGCGTGTTGGCGGCTCTGCAATTGGAGGCGCTGAAGAAGGTGTGCCTCAAAGACATTGGCCCGACAGTGGTGGCCGCCATTCTGCACGATAAGAACGGCAAGCCTGATGCGCACCTGCTGAAAGCCGACATGAGCAACCCGTCGGAGCGTTTGGCGAGGGTGCACTCGAACACCGTGAGGGCGTGTCAAGCCACCGCCGATCGCGACGAACTGCCTCGCGCGCATGTCGAAGTCACGCGCACCGGCGGCAGCGTCGACCCTCTGCTCGGCTACCACAACAAGGAGGCGTTGGCAGCGGCGAAGCAAGCAGGCGTCAACCTCAAACTGCCGTTTCACGAACAGCAAGTAACCGACGCTGAGGCACTCGACAACAAGGATCCAAACAGAGTGACAACAACGGAGCTGGTGAACATGCGTTCGGCCATAAAGGCGCAACGCGTCGCCGCGTTCAAGGAGAACGAGCGACGCAAGGAGAAATGGAAGGCGCTCACTGCTGTCGAACGCGAGAAGCACAAATTCTCGCTCAATCGTCGCCTCGTCGCGTCGATGCTCACCAAGGCGGAGGCACGGCGTGTGATGCTGCACCTGCCACTCGCGAAAGACGGCAAACGCTTCGATACAACGACGCTCTCGGGGCTCAACGCGCTTGTCATGTACTACACAAAGGAGATCGGCGCCGCCGATCGTGCGGCGTTCGTGCTCGAGAAGGGCCTCTTCAAGCGCTTCTTCAGCGTTCAGGTGATGGACCAATTCGTGACGAAGAAGCTCCTGTTCAAAGCAACACTCGGTCGCCAGCCGCTGTTCGATCTGTTCTCGGTGGGCCACTTCCTGCGCGAACGCATTATGGCGCTCGTGCCGAAAGACGAGCACTCTGAGCAGCGCAAGGACGCACTCATCGACTTCTCGCGTCTGCTCATCACCACCGAGCGCATGACCAATCCAGTCGAACTGCAAACTGCCGTCAAGGCGGTGTTTGGCTACACTCCGCCGATCGACTATTGCCGCTGGGCGCGCTCGGTGGTGTTCAACAAGGACATCGTTGTGCACCCGGGCAGAATCACACGCAAACCGGCGTCGGCGACGGCTGGTGGCAAACGAAAGAAGGGCGGCGATGACGACGAAGACGGCGAAGGAGGAGAAGAGGAGGGCGCTGGTGAAGAGGCCGATGGCGAAGAAGCTGCGCCAGCCGAGGAGAAAGTGCCAGCCAAGAAGGCGAAGAAGGCTCCAGCGAAGCCGAAAGCTGTCTCCTTCGACGCCAACGCAGATGAAGAGACAACAACAGAGGCTGTGAAGGCGCCCACTGTGCCCAAGAAGAGAGGCAAGAAGGTGCCGAACGGTGTTGCGAACGACGCAGAAGTCAATGGCGTGGAGACAGACTCGGCGCCACCTACTGCGCCGAAGAAACGAGCGCCCAAGCGCAAAGTTGAGCCTGCTTCGACAGAAGAGGAGGCTGTGGAATCAGTTCGCGGAGAGGCGCGATACAATGGCGGCCTGCACTATCTCGCCAGCGACGAGAAGTCACCCGAACTCGATAAACTCGCTGCACCGCTGAAACGAGCCGTGAAGCTGCGCACGATGGATGCGACTGCGCTCGCTCACGTAGTTCCAACGCTCGAGTCGCACACAACGTCATCGGGCGCAGCAGCTTCGGCCGCCAAGAAGAGTGCCGCCTCTGCTGCCGATCAGGACGGCGCAAACGACGACGGCGCTGCAGCAGCAGAGGCGGAGGCGGACGCCAGCGACGCTCGATTCGCAGATCACATCGCGAAGCAGCTCGGCATATCGAAGAAACGCGTCGAGCACTTCTTCGTGTACCTGAAGGATCCCGATCTCGCCGATCAGATCGCACGTGATTGGCACGTACCACTCGACGAGAGCGATCCGAACGGCGTTGTGCAACTCGAGCTGACTCTTCCGGAGCGCGCTGCAGTCGAAAAGAAGCTCGCCGAACTGAAGAACTCGAACACCGTTGTCGTCGTCGACGAAGTCACAGGCGAAGAGAAACGAGCGAAGCAGGTGGGCGGCCGCACGATGATGCGCGCTCCACTCACAATGCAATCGACGCGCGGCACTAAACCGCTCGGTTCGCAGTTGGCGACCAAGTCGGTGCCCATGACTGTCAAATCGATGTGCACGTCGAGCGAGCACCTCGATGCGATTGTGGAGACAGAGGCGATCGACGTCCACCACATAATCTCCTACAAAGAGGCATTGCAGGCGCGTCGTGCTCTGTACGCTGGCAACGCCACCGAGGAGCAGCGATTGGCGATCAAGTTCTCGCTGGCACAGGTGCCCGCGATGGTGGAGAAGGTGTTGTTGGACAAATACAAGAATCGACTGGTGAACAGTGACGTCAACCCGAGCAACGTCATGTTGATTGCACGCAAAATGGTCAAGGGAGACGCTGGCATGGAGGAGTGGCTGGCGAGTTGTGATCTCTACTGCTACGAGTTGCGCCTCATTGAGCGTCAATTCGACGACCCTGTGCCCGCCGGCGCCGATAAACTGGAAGCTCGTGCGGCGCTCGCCTTCCTGCCGCTCCATTTCTCGCCGCTCGCTGGTTGGTCACCTGGCGACAATATCTCCGATTGGACCAACGGCAAGACCAAAGAAGCCAAAGAAGCGTACGAAAAGAATCTGTGCGAATTGGACCTGCGCTCGGAAGAGGTGTTCAAGCGTGCGAAACCGACCAATGGTGTTAAGAATTGAAATTTATTCGCTTCAAGCGTCGAAGTTCGAGGGATATATCTCTGCCATGTTTGTGAACTCTCGCGTCTTATCTGTCTCCGTTGTTGTTGCTGTTGTCGTCGATGGCGGCGGCGGCGGTGGAGGTGCTTCATCGGAGCTATTGCTGCGTTTGTGCTCCACGGCACCGTTGCCGTTGAGCGAAGCCGCCACTACCGCTGCCACAGCAGCCTCTTCTGCATGCATGGCTTTGATGACTGCTTCGACGCCACAGCGTTGTTCGTAGGTGCGCATAGCATCATCGACAGGCCAGTGAGTGTGCGGCGTTTTTATCCAGGTCTTCACTTGCGCTCGTCTGTCCGCCGTGAGGCCACGAATTTGCTCTGTAGGATCGTCGGTGGGCACGTAATCTTTGAACATCTCGGCCAATGAAGTGCGGTAGCCGCGTTTGTACAACTCCAAATTGATTCGCCCAATGTCGTAGGCCGGGTTGTCGGACACGATGTGCAAGTCGACATTGTGTTTGTTGCTGCGCCCAAACGGTCCGAAGAGCTTCTCGAGCGACACAAGCCAGTTGTACATCGCGCCGATGTGATCGTCTACGGCTTCGGACGCAATGCGCTCCAACACATGCTGGTACTTGATCCAGAACTCTTTCCACGTGCGCTCGTCGATGCCAAACGGTGATGCGCGTCCGCAGAACGCACGCGTAGCCAACACACGCCCGTCTCCGGTGCCTAACACCATTCCGATCGCCAGGATGCCGCGCTCGTGTTCCTTCCCCTCGCACTCGATGTCGACCGAGAGGTACAGCCGGCCGCGCACACGAGACGACGGGAAGAAGCTGGGCGACATCACGAACGGACGAGCTGCAACGTTGTACGTCGGAACAACGACTGGAGGAATCGACTCGATCGTTCGCTGTACTTCGACTGGTTGCGACGACTGAGGAGCTGGTGGCGGCGTCGCCGGCAACACTGATTGTTGTTGTTTCGGGTCTTCAGACAGCACCGTTGTCGACTTCTCGAGCGTCAGCACCTGTTCGGTCTGCAGAGAAATCGGCGCAGACATCTCGTGTTTTCTCGTTTGGCGCCGTTTTGCGTCCTCTGACACCGAATCAACGAGAACGACGTGCGTGCGTTTCTTCAGCTTCTTCGTCTCTGATTGCACTGGCGGAGGCTTTGACTCTTTCTCGGTTGTCGTTGTTATCGTCGTCGCGGACATCGCCGCTGCCGCTCCACCACACATCTCGCACGCGTGTCGCTCGAGCACGTTGGCGAACGTGCACTGTGCACACGCCCACGTCGGCGCGTCGGCTTTCACGACCTCTGAGCGCTCCTCTATTTTGTCGACTACCTCCTCGTAGCGCCAGCGATTGCACTCCTTGCAGTTGGCGGCTGACTCAGGATTCTTCGTTTCGCAGTTCCAACACTTCCAGGAGTCTTCACCGCCACCACCACCACTACCACCACCAACACCGGCACCACGTCGCGTGTCGAGGTTGCACAAAGAACATTTGGTTGCATAACTTGGCATGTCGATGCAGCAGTAGCAGCACGACCAAGAGCCATCTTTGCGGGCAGAGGTCATTGCGCGGTTTGTGTATGTGAGTGGGCGCCGGAGGGTTCCGACTTCAAATTTCACGACAGATGAGCAGTTCCAGTTCCAGTTCTTCGTCTTCGGTGTTTGACGGCAAATCGAAGCAGCATCCTAAAGATCGGTCCAACGACAAGAAGAAGACAAAGGCGCTGCCGTTTGTCGTCATCGACGCGTCGGTGTTCGGCCGAGGAAACAGCATACCATTTAAGAACGTACTGCGCGAACTGAAGCCGGCCAAGGGCACGAAGACACGCAAGGGATCGTTTATGTACATATTCAGCGCCACACACGATGGCACGACGTACTGGAAGGTGGGCAACACGGGCGACGCTAGCACGTACCACTCGAAGAATCGCTTCGCAGCCATGCTCGAATACAACGGCTACTTGCAGGTGCTGCAGTACGGTACGCTGTTCGAGCGCCTGTTGCATTGTTACTTCACCGAGAACTACAAGAGCACCGAGTGGTACGTACACTGCGACGAACGGCTGGAGGCGCTCGTTGGAGCACTGCGCACGAACGAACATTTCCAGGAGGAGCGGCCTCTCGACATGGTGAACATTCTGCCGTTCGAGATGGCGTTCACAGGCCGCTACGGCTCACACATCGACGACTACCTCTCGTTGTTTCGCGTGCGCGACGAGCACGGTCGACTCTACAGACTGACCGAGGCGACGGTGGATAAGAGCGTCACGCACATGATGTGCAAGGAAGCACTAGATGTGTTGTCGACTGAAGCCGCGCTGCAGCAGCATCAACCTGCGGCACCGGCGCCCCCAACCACTCTGGCTGTCGCGTCGTCGTCGACGAAGAAGAATTAAACTCGCTGTCTAGTTTGCTTCGCGCGCTATTGAACGAAGTAACGTGTAGTACGACGTTCGATCTGCTTCCTCGCAAGATGCTCGTACTCCTTTCACTGCTGTTCGTGTCGTCTTGGCAGCAATCGTGCACGGACGTTTGCCCCTACGAAGGCCTCGATACCATTACGCGCGGATGCGGTCAACCACGACCCGGAACCTGCTCCAATGGGACTTTCACTTGCCAGTTGACGTACGTTCCCACTGGCAGTTGTACCATTCCACAATGCTTGTCATCGACGGAGGCGGAGGTTCCTTGCACGTGTCCGGATATATCGAAATGCTCTTGCGATACTCAGAACTACGGCGCCGAAATCACTTGCTCGCCATCTTCCTGTCCCGATCTCGTTTGTCTGAACAATGACAACGCATCCGGTGCTTCGGCACTTAACCTCCCTTGTATGAACGATACGACCCCGGTGACCGGCGCGTGCAACAGTGGAATGTGCAAGACAGCGGGTGGCATAACGTGTTCATGTCCCAGTTCACCCACCCAGACAACATGCACCTGCGTGCCGACCTCCTGCATTTGCGTTCCTGGCGGCGTTCCCACATACTGCGTCGCGCCACCTACATCCGCGCCTACGCCAGTGCCAACAAATCTGATGTGTGGCACGTTCTGCCCGTTTGCGGCGACCGACTACGTGACGAGACAGTGCGGCGCACCTCATCCAGGAACGTGCAATCAGTACGGCGGATGCTCCGTTGCCGGAGAATACGGGTGCGTTGACCTAAACTGCGCTGGGTCTGGAGAACCATGCTCGTGTCCCGATCCTACACCGTGCACCTGCGACACGGCGAACAACGGCAATAGCATCCCGTGCGACGTTCAGGAATGCACCGATAATATCTGTGCTGTCTCGGGTGGTGACGTCATCATCAACGAGTGCAGCAAAATTCCAATCAACGGAACGTGTTCATCAGGAACGTGCACACTCCACTACGTCAGCGGAGTCACCACTTGCAAGAATGGTTGCACTGGCAGCACTTGCACCTGCGTTCCAGACCAATGCAGCTGTCAAACCACAGCCGGAAATCAACTTTGCAGGGCTGCAATCCCGGCGCCCACATGCACCAACGTCTGCCCGTACCAGGGACTGGATACAATCACGCGCGCTTGTGGCGAGCCGATCACTGGTACTTGTTCGAGCGGAACGTGCAACTTACCTTCTGGCGACAGTTGTAACACTGGATGCGTTGGAAGTGGTGCTTGTACGTGTCCCGATGACTTTGGTGCATGCACCTGCGACACAGCGACCTATGGCAACCAAATCACGTGCGAACCTCCGACCGGTGTCTGCGTCGGCCTTTTATGTCCGTTCGAAGGCGAGGGCTACAATGATGTTTGCAGCACAGCGCCTGTCAATGGAACTTGCTTCGGCACAACTTGTCAGGTTAATTTCTTCGCGCAGGCCGAACCTTTGACGTGCTCTTGCTCCAACGACGGCGGAGCGTGTTCCTGCACTCCTGCGAGTTGCGCGTGCAGCAGCAGCATCAGCAATGTCGGAGAAGCAAGCAATGCGTATTGCACAACGCCATTCACCAACGCTCCGACACCAATTCCAACGCCAGCACCGACGTGTTCGCTCACCTGCCCGTACCAGGGAATCGCCACCGTCACGCGGCAGTGCGGAGCCGCTATTCTTGGAGCTTGCCTTGATGGTGATTGCTTTCCTGTTGGAGCGGGGGGGGCCCCAAATCCAGCGTGCGTCGAAGGAAACACCGGTCCCTGTTATCTGGCAGACGACTCCTGTACTTGCGATACGGCTGAGAACGGAACTTTGATCTCCTGTGACCAGCCGTCTTGTAAGAATTATCTCTGTCCAATAGACGAATACACAGCAGAGTGCGACGAGGTCGAACCGGCTGGCACCTGCAACGGTGCAGGAGGATGTATGGTTCCAGCCTCTGTCGGAGGCACTCTGGTCACGTGCGACGTCGACTGCACAGGAATGGGTCCTTGCACTTGCCCTGGTCAGCCGTGTTCATGCCATGACACCTCGGGCGGATACGCGTTCTGCACGAATCTGGTCACACGAGCGCCCACACCGGTGCCAACACCCGCACCCACACCGGGACCTACTGCGACGCCGCGTGTTTGCTGCAGAGTGAAAGGCAAATGCGTTAGCAACTACCTCGTGAACGCTGTCGATAACTGCACCGAAGTGGTTAGCACGAATCCCGATTGCTGTGCATCGATAGACGACTGCTACTACCAGTACTACTCGTACGAGGACTACACATTTATGATGCCATCTACTTGCAATTCTTGCAGCAATGGACAGTGCGAGAGTGGCACGGTTGAATTTGGTGCGTCGTTGGTCACACAGGATACGAACTGCTTCAACACGACGGACCTCGTCAAGAATATTGTCGTCGACGGTGGTTCCTTCACAAACCCGAGCGGTGACACGTACTGTGAGTACGTGCTTCTCGACGGCAGCGACCTGTTTGTCGCGACCAACAACTGCTCTGCCGTCGAAAGCATTACCTGCGGTTGCACGTATACTGTCGCCGATTCGTACTTCAGTCCCGGCTTCACTGGAAGCAACACCACTTTTCTGTTGCCGTGCGGCACTGAATTCACGACGCAAACTACCACTGCTTCGTACACCCCGGCTCCTACATCATCGACTTACGGTTGCTGCGCTGGAGGATCGATCTGCGTTGTCAATTCTCCGGAGACAGCCTGTTCATTAACCTTTGCGCCCGACACGAATTGCTGCGTGGAATCTATAATTTGCAGATCGTTCGAAGAGTATGGCAGCAGTGTGCCGACGGATTGTACGGGCGCTCCATTGACTTCGGCGCCTACTCCCACCACGACAACGGCGACAACTGTGGCTACAACGCCTGCACCCACTCCGACGCCCACTCCGGCGCCTACTCCTACCACTACAACGGCGACAACGACGACAACGGTGACAACGGTGATAACTGTGCCTACGACACCTGCGCCCACGCCGACGACCACAACTGTGGCTAAGACACCAGCGCCCACACCTACGACCACAACTGTGGCTAAGACACCAGCGCCCACACCGACGACCACAAAGACGACAACAACTGTGGCAACATCTTCGCCTACACCGGCACCGAGTCCTCCGCCAACTGGCTCGCCGACTCCAGCGCCTAGTCCGCCGCCCACTCCGGCGCCCACACCGCCAAATACAGCGACCGGTTGCTGTGAGACAGTGGCGAGTGGAGCGTGTGCGAACAACGTCCCTGTGGCCTCATGTTCCAACTCTGCGACGCAGTTGTACTCTGAAGGAGTGCAGTGCTGCGATTCGCCATTCTCTTCGACCTGCGCGACGATCGATGGAGCGGCGGCGAACTGCGTGTTTGGTTGTTGCAACGAAGGCGAGACGGACGACATTTGTGTGCAGTACGTCTCGCAAACCTATTGCAACTCGCAGATGGGCATTTTCAATTCGCAAGATCCGAGCTGCTGCGGAGCGTCCGACTCGGCGTGCGGACCGTATGGGTACAATATTCAGACCGGATTCGGCACGCCTGGCGTATGCCCGACAACTGGCACACCAACGACGACAAAGGCGTCGACGGCGACGACCACTGCCACGACGACGTCTACGAAGGCGTCCACGACAACGTCGAAGACAACTGCCCCTCCTGCAACGACGACCACTTCGACCAGTTCGACAAAGGCACCTGCAACCACAACGTCGACGTCTTCTACCGCGGCTACAACTCTGTCGACAACGTCTGCAAAGGCGCCGACGACGACGTCCACTTCTACCACCGTGCCGACGACGACGACGACGAAGGCGACCACCGTGAGCACAGCTTCAACTCTATCTACGAAAGCGTCCACTGGCACCACAACTTCAACTTCGACGTCGACCAAAACCACGCCGGCGACAACCACTGCTTCAACTGTAACAACAACACACGCACCTTCGCCAGCGCCAACAACAACGTCCACGACGACGACGGCAAAGACGACTGTGGCGACGACGCATGCACCAACGCCTTCTACGACAACGTCGACGGTTACTACTACACATGCTCCGACGCCTGTGTCTACAACGACGACGCCAAGCACAACCAAGGCAACAACGGCGACGACGGCAACAACAAAGGCGACGACTGCGGCGACAACCACGACGGCGACGACTACAAAGGCAACTACTGCTGCGACGACTACAAAGGCAACTACTGCTGCGACAACCACGGAAGCAACAACGAAGGCGACAACCACGACGGCGACGACGACTACAAAGGCAACCACTGTGGCAACGACCACGACGCACACACCTGCGCCAACGCCTGCGCCAGCCACTTGTTCGTTGACGAACAGCGATGGTCAGAAGTCGTTGTGTATGAACATCGAGGGCTTGTTGTTGGCGTTCGCGCGCTGCGATGCGCATCAGCGATGTCTCTACCACGATCCGTGGAACGTGTTGACACTCAACTGCACTTCGTCGCAGTGCACCAACTCTGGTTGCCAGGGGACGCCGTGTGGCTGCAACTGCGCGTGCACTGTGCTCAATCAGTGCCATTTGACGACTGGAGATTGCGTGGGCGCGTGCTCCAACAACAGTATCAACAACACGTGGAACTCGTTCGGCAAGAAGTGAACAATGAAAGAAAGTCAATTCGACTGTGCACACATGTGGCTCGCACTTTTTTTACGGTGGAACCCAAAGTGGGCGGAGGTTGTTGTAGAAGTCCGGTTTCGCCTGCCAGAACTCGCGACTCTTCTGGAGTAGTTGCGCTGCAATGGCTCGATCGTCGGCAGCGCCGCCCACCTTGCCGTGGAACCGCTCTTTCGGCAATGCGACAGGATCGTTCTCGTTATACACCAGTTGACGTTGATAGCGTGCCAACTCGTCTGTTAGACCCTTGCGTTGCGCCTCAGGTTCAGAGCCGAGAGAGACCATGAACGGATGCCAACGCACGTGGTGGCCCATCAACAGCGCGTTGAACGAAATGACCATCTCCTTCTTCAGTTCCTCGGTCATGCGAATGCCTTCATTGCCACGCACATCCTCACGCAAACAGTACACCGATTCGACGTGCGCGTCGGCCAGCGCAATCGCCAACCGCTTGCCTTCCATGGCGTAGTTGGCCTCTGGCGCTATGACAACGCGCGACGTCTCCAGGCCACGTAGTGTGCGCAGTTCGTTGATGAACTTCACTGCAGCTGCCGCCTGAGCTTCCGGTCGATCTGTGTTCACGTTCGCACTGCCGCAAATCTACGCGATAGGCGAGTAGACGAGTGAAACGAAATTCGAAACGTAAACCACAAACGCGCGCACACACGCGACTGCAATGACAACAGCATCAACGAAGAAACGAGCGCAGCTAAATGGCGAAGCGAAGTTGTTTGCGCCGCTTCTCGACGACGAAACGCGCCGCCAGGTTGCGCGGAACAATCAGGCACTGAACGCCAACATCGCTCGAGTGCTATTGGCGCCGCGTGTCTCGCAGACGGTGTTGAAGCACTACCTGCGCCTCGTCGCAGTGACGATCGAAACCGATCTCCGCAATCGATTCGAGACTGCTCGACCCGGTTCGGTGTGCGTTGATATGCGCGTGCCGATCGAACTGGGCGCCGAGATTATGCGCCGTGTCGA
>Ga0182030_10012310_pt1 | contig 17154 bp, 23 predicted proteins | sample 812S3MmetaG_FD_121299 | JGI IMG/M metagenome (GOLD analysis project Ga0182030, IMG submission 121299) | Permafrost microbial communities from Stordalen Mire, Sweden - 812S3M metaG (Illumina Assembly) | ecosystem: Environmental > Terrestrial > Soil > Wetlands > Permafrost | place: Sweden...
CGGCGTGTACGACGACGGCTCACCGGGGGAGATCTTCGTCAGGATGGCGAAGGAGGGTTCGACGATCTCTGGGCTCATGGATTCGATTGCGACCCTCGTCTCACTCGCTTTGCAGCATGGGGTCCCGCTCGAGGTGCTCTGCGCCAAATTCAGTCACACGCGCTTTGAGCCCAGCGGCTGGTCAGGAAGTTCAAAGATCGGCTATGCCACATCATTGATGGACTACCTGTTTAGGTGGATGGAGCTCAAGTTTCTCAAGAAGGAGCAGGGCGAACTGTTCGAGCCCCGTCCAGTGTCGATTCATGCCACGCCGCCCCCGAATGAGAAAGGAGTGGTCGAAGCGCTCGGTGAATTCGTGCAATTCGGAGATGCGCCTGCCTGCAACATCTGCGGCTCGCTAATGGTTCGAAGCGGAACCTGCTACCGCTGCATGACGTGTGGAAGTACAAGTGGGTGCTCGTAGCAGTGCGGTTTCAGAGAGTTGCACACTTAGGCCTGTCAATTATGTACGCACTTAATGCGTACAAAGGTTGACTGTTTGTTCTCCCTTAATGTACTAATTGAATACGTACAGTATTGTGAGGAGCCATTGCCATGCCGAGAACAGCGGTTGAAGACAACAGTCGAATGTCCTTACGGATTCGGCCCGAAGAAAAAGCGCTGCTTTTGCGAGCGGTGGCGCTAAACCACACCGACCTGACGGATTTCGTGATTCGTCACGCCTTGCGTGCCGCCAAGGCCGTTATTGAGGAGGCGGATCATGTGCGGCTATCGGCGAGGGACAGCGTGCGCGTTCTGAAACTGCTGGAGAATCCGCCTACTCCGAATGCAAAACTGCGGGCAGCCGCTCGGGCTTTGCCAAGGTGGCATTAATCATGCAGGCGTGGCACGAAGAGCCGATCAACAAGAAGCACGACCGAGAAGCATTCGACTGCGGCGAAGAAGCGCTGAATGAATACCTGCGCCGTTACGCCCGGAAGAGCCACGAGCGGGGCGGCGCGAAAACGTTCCTGGCGATCGACGATGCCGACGATAAAGCCATTCTCGGCTTCTATAGTCTGAGCCCTGCCTCGGTTGACTATGCCCGGACGCCCGAGATCGTGCGGCGCGGACTGGCACGGCATGACGTGCCGGGCTTCCGCTTGGCCCGCCTGGCGGTGGATAGAAGGTTGCAAGGGAAGGGGCTTGGCGGACAACTTCTGCTCGCGGCGGGCAGACGCTGTCTGTTGGCCTCGGCGGAGGTTGGCGGCGTCGTGCTTGTCATCGATGCCAAGAATGAAAGGGTCGCAGGATGGTATGCCAGCTATGGTGCGCTGCCTCTTCTGGATGCGCCCTTATCACTGGTGCTGCCGCTTGCGACAATTGAAGCCGCGTTGAAGAAGGCAGGAAAATACTGACACCTAAAAGCCGTCAGGTCTCGACGCATCGGACAAGAATGCGTCTTTATAGGCTATGTCGAGTTTAAACAGTTCGTGAAATGCCGAGCCTTTCGTGATACCTCCAGCTGAAGTATCCTGACCAGCATTACAAGTCAATGATGAAGCCTAAGGCCGAATGGTTCGGGCCAGTAACGCTGTTTGGTTTTCGGATACCTCGCCTCACCACTCTCGCAACCAATCTCACATTCTCAACAAGGAGGCATACCGCCATGCAGAAGGTTCTGCTTATCGGCTATCTCGGCCGTGATCCCGACGTGAAGTACAGCCAACAGGGAGCCGCCATCGCACAGTTCTCCGTCGCCACCACCGAACGATGGAAGGACAAGGCCGGCGAGCTGAAAGAGCACACGGAATGGTTTGCTATAAAGGCCTTCGGTCGCCGTGCAGAGATCGTCGGCGAACACCTGCACAAAGGCTCCCACATCTACGTGGAAGGCCGCAAGAGGACGGAGTCTTGGGACGACAAACAAACGGGGGCCAAGCACTACAGGGATCTCGTCTACGTCGACAGGATCGAGTTCCTGGATTCAAAGGGTAGTGGGAACGGTCATCGGGATCCCGCGGGCAGCACCGACTACGAGACAACTTTGACAGACCAGGAAGCGCCATTCTGAGGTAGGATGTTGAGCCCCGCGTCTGCTTCTTCCTTCAGCCGCACTGTTGGGATAACGCACGGGTTGGCCTGTTCTCGGAAGCTATCGTAATTGAGGCTCGGAAAGTCGCCGCCAATCGACGCAAACGGTTCTTCCACCATGAAGGCCGCCGCAAGACAAAATGACTTGGATGTGCTCCCTTCGGCGTCCGGCTATCACGTCCCGGAGCGACAACGGTCACTGACAAACTCGGCCACTGGTGTGATATTTGGGTGCACGCTGCGGGAGAAGATTTAGCGACCTTGTTCCCGTCCGCTGTCATCGCTCCCGGGCGGCGAGAAATCAGACTGCCAACCTCCTTCTTCCAAACACCCGAGTAAGGCCGCCCTCATGGTTAGCTTCAGAAACGTCACATGGCGAGGAGGCAAGGCCCATGAACGGCAACTAATCTCAGCATTCACTTTCCGCCACGATCTCGCATTTAGCATGCACGCAGCCGGCTCCCCCAGCCGTCGGCTGTCACGACGTCCTCCTTGTCCGAAACATTCTCCAGCCTGGTGGCCGAACGGCGAATGGGTGCGGCATTGGACTAGCAGTGCAGTTTGCATTCGAGTAACGTCGAAGTTCAACTGCACCGCTCCCTATTGCGGCCTCTACTGCGCCAGATAGCGGGCCGCCACAAAGCTGGCTGAGAAGCTTGATTCTCCAGCCGTTCCGGTGTTGCCGACAGCCACAATTTTGCCGTCGCTCTGCAGCAGCACCACATTTATGAATGACAGGTTGCTGCTCAGCGTTGTAGTCACGATACCGTTACTGCCGAAGCTGGTGTCGAGTTGCCCGGTCGGGGTGTAGCGAGTCAGGCCGAACGATGATGATCCGAGAAGGTACCCATCGGGGTTGCCGTTGCCGGCCTCGCCCCCGAGAACGATATCCCCGTTGGATTGAATGGCGACTCCGAAAGGCGAGCCGAATTGGAAGGAGCTGCCAAATCCGGTGACAATACCGCCTCCGCCGCCGATGCCGAGCCCAGGATTGAAGGTCGTGTCGACGCTGCCGCTGGGGTTGTAGCGGACGGCTGCGAAACCCAATTGGTTGTTCGAACCGTTCGCTCCAAGGACCAAACCGCTAGTCAGAGTGCCGACGACAACGCTCTTGCCATTGGACTGCAATGCGATGCCGGCCGCCGACGCTGCGCATGCCACCGATCCCGCAACGCCAAAGTTCGTATCCAACGAGCCGGTGCTGGTGTAGCGAGAAATCGAGCCTGCCGATGGAGCCGGGAACGGTGGCGCTCCGAAGAGCTCCGGCGCCGGTGCGATACCGGTGGTAACCAGAATCTTGCCGTCCGATTGCAGCGCGATCGCAGTCGCGATCTTGTTGGTCATCGGCGCGAGTCCATTGGTGCCGAAGCTGGTATCCGGTTGCCCGCTGCTGGTAAAGCGCCCGATGAGACCGTTGCCAGTTACCAAAATGGCGCCGTTGGGCTGCACCGCCATCACGCTCAGGAAGCTCGGACCGGTATCGAGGGCGCGTGAAGTGGCAAACCCACCGCTCCCGAAAGTCGTATCCAGATTGCCATCGGGGTTGAAGCGGCCAATCGCCGCTCCCTCAAATCCGGAGGCAAATGCCAGAATCTGCTGGTTGGGTTGAATGACGACCGCAACAATGGGTCCAAGGACGCCGAAGTCCTGGCTCACGACGCCGTTGGTTCCGAAGCTGGTATCGAGGCTGCCGTTTGTGTTGAGGCGCACCAGAACGTCGCCCGGGGCCGATCCGCCCATCACAATCTTGTCGTCGGATTGGATCGCCGCCGCGGTCAACAGATTTCCATTGGCGGGCGAGAAGACGGTTGCGATTCCGCCTGTGCCATAGGTTGAGTCCAACGTGCCCGCCTGGCCGAATGCCAAACTTGACCAGGCGATGACGATCACGGTCGCGATTGCCAGAAATCTAGGCGACCAGCGGATGCCACGTTGAAAGGGTGACCGAGCAATGTGACTGCTGCCTGCAAACAATTTCATAACCTTCTCCTCGAGAGCCGATGTTGAATGCGCCGCTGGCTTCGAATTGGTTGTGGCCTGAAAGTCAGCCGCGTGCGGAAAGTAAATACTGGTGCCGTAGCGGGTTTGTCAGTGAATTGTAACGTCTTTGTGAAATTGTGGGCTTGTCCCGGTAATGGTCGTAGTTGCAAGCTAAATGCGCGCCTCTCATCACAATCTGCCCGATGTATCAACAACCCACTCAAGCAAGCAGATCTTGAAGGCCGCACCTGCGCGCAGCCGAACGCTGTGGCACCGCATTCGTTTGAAGGCGGCGGCAGCTTAGGGCTTCTGGCACACGTTTACATCAGGTTGCCTTGGACATCCAGCCCAAGCTCAAATCGCGAACAACTATTGCAAAATCGCCATCTGATAGGTAATCCACTCTTGGCCGCCGCCTTCCGATAGGCTACGACTTGGCCTGTTCTCGGAAGTAATCGGGTAATGCCCCGAAATACTAGGGGGTGATCTCAAAAACCACACCGTTGCCGTCGTAGCCCTGTCCGGAGCCGCCAAGAAACGTGGTGCCGAAAAGATTCCCCTGGGCGGGGTTGGCAGATACCGAGTGAGAAATCGCCATCTCGCAAGTAATCCACCGAAGAGGGCCGCCCCGGTTGGGCGGCCCGTACTGAAACATTTTTCCACTTTGGTCCGCGGAACCGCGAGGCTTTAAGACGCGTCTCCTGCCGGCGGGGTGTTGTCCACCTCGAACGCCGCGCATATCGCCATGAGGCTTGTCATCGCCTGGAAGCGATACTGCGGGGTTCTTTGACGCTGGCACGAACGGCGTACACTCGGCGGCATGCAACGCTAATCGACTGCAGACGGTTCTTCTGCATGAAGCCCACCAGCCAGACAAATAACTTCGATATGCTCCCTTCGGCATTTTCCGGCTGTCACATTACCCAGCTCGAAAGGGAGCCTGCGCAATTTCGCACGCCCTCAACTACACTGAGCAGGGGAGGAGATGAATGCCCATTATTTCGACTTTGTCCCGCCGTGCTCTGGTGTTCGTCTTGTCTTTGTCGGCTGTTCTTCTGCTCGTTGCCTGCGGCAAGAAAGCGGAGCCTCCGGCCAGCACCGAAACGGCAAAGCAGCCAACATCTCCGGCGCTCGCCGTATCTTCGGCCGACCAGCCGCCGGCGCCCTCCAGCGGCACCACGTTTCCGCCCGCCTTCGGGCGCCGCACAGGTGACCTCGATGAGATGGTTGAGGCCCGCAACATTCGAGCGCTCGTAATCCTCAACCCTATCAGTTTTTTCTACGACAAAGGGCAGCCCCGAGGCGTGATGTATGAGGGACTAGAGGAGTTCCAGAAGTTCGTCAATCAGAAACTGAAGACAGGCAAGCTACAGGTGAAAGTTACATTCCTTCCCATGCGGGTTGACCAGATCGAGGCCGCCCTGACACAAGGTGTAGGAGACATAATCGCGCACGGAATTGTAGTCACGCCTGAGCGTGAAAAGCGAGTTGCCTTCTCGACGCCGATCCAGAAAGATGTCAGCCAAATCATCGTTACCGGAAAGGATTTCGGTGCGGTCTCCAGCCTGGCGGACCTGGGTGGAAAAGAGGTGTATGTCAATCCGCTTACCACCTACTACGAAAACCTGCAGAAGGCCAACGAGGCGCTCCAGAAGGAAGGCAAGACGCCAATCGTAATCAAAGCCGCGGACAAGAACTTGATAGACGACGATCTGGTGCAGATGGTGAACGCCGGATTGATCCCGGCGACGGTCACGACCAAACTCCGGGCCACACTGTGGTCGCAAGTGCTCGATCACATTCAACCGCAACCTGATCTGGTGGTCGCAAGCGGGCAGCAAGTGGCCTGGGTCATGCGCAAGACGAACCCGCAATTGAAGCAATTCGTTGACGAGTTTGTCTCCTCACACGCAGTGGGAACGTCGTTCGGCAGCACCCTGCTTCGCCGCTATCTGCAAAACACCAAGTGGGTGAAGAACTCAATCTCGGCGGAGGAGATGAAGAAGTTCCAGACGAACCTTGATCTCTTCCAGAAGTACTCTGGGGAGTACAGCTTCGATTATCTGATGATCGCGGCCCAGGGCTATCAGGAATCGCTGCTGGACCAGAGCAAAAAGAACCCCAGCGGTGCAGTTGGCATCATGCAGGTAATCCCTAAATATGCGGCAGCTTCTCCCATCAACATCCCGAACGTGGGGACCGCTGAGGGCAACATTCACGCCGGGGTCAAGATGTTGCGCAACATTGATGACACCTATTTCAATGATCCGAAGATCGATTCCTTAAACAAAACATTGTTCGTCTTCGCCAGCTACAATGCCGGACCGAATCGCATCGCCAGGCTACGCAAAGAGGCAGCCGATCAGGGCCTTGACCCGAACGTCTGGTTCAACAATGTAGAGCTGGTTGCGGCCAAAGACATCGGCCAGGAAACGGTCACCTACGTTGCCAATATCTACAAGTACTACGTCGCGTACAAGCTGGCTGTGGAGCAGCGGCAAATCCGGGAAAAAGCAAAGGGATTGCCAGCGAGTTAAGCCAACACGCCAGCATTGTCGGCAATACGGAAACCATCTTCTTTCTGGTGATCTTCGTATAGCTGTTGAAATATCGCCATCCCGTGGGTAATCCGGCTTTTCCTTCAGCCACCACCTTTGCCCGTCTATCCAATGACTCAGTTCGTGGGCATTGAGAAGTACGTCTCGGGCTGGCGCCGGTGACCGCGATAAATGGCCACAGCAGGGCCATAGACTTCCGTTCTAAATCGGCCAGTGACGGCCCGTTGCATCCATTCCACTCCCCAGCCAACACTTGGCTCGCATCTCCCGACACCACAACTGAACCTCAACAAAACCTCAGGCACCTGGAGGAGGGTGCCTCGCCATGCCTACTGAAGACACAACGACATCTCCCTCGGGACTGGATGTGACCAAGCTCCTTCCAGAGCTTGAAGTCCCGTTTTCACCTGACCAAGTCCGGTGGCGGGTTACCAACACAACCAACGACAAGAGGCGCGGCCAGATCGTACCGTATGCCGATTCCCGCGCCTACACTGACCGGCTGAATGCGCTCTTCACGCCACAGGGCTGGACCCGTGAGTACAAAGTCGAGACGATGACCAATATCACCCGCGTAAAGAAGGGCGAGAGCATCGTCTCGGGTAAGGTGCTGGTCACATGCACGGTCACGATCCTTGGCATTGGGTCGCATTCAGGCACCGGCGAAGAGTGGGCCGATGACGATAACGGGATGACGTCAGCGGACGCTCAGGCCTTCAAACGGGCCTGTTCGTGTTTTGGCCTTGGCCGGTATTTCTACGATTTCCAGGCCGTATGGGTCGATCTGGACCAGAACCGCCAGCCAGTGAAAACACCCGTATTGTTCGCCTGGGCCGTTCCAGAGAACTGGCGCAAGGGAATGCGGCCTTCGGGTAGGAATGGCAACAGTGGCGCCGCCGCACCTTCCAACGGCACAAATGGACGGAGCCAAGCCATCAGGAGCAACTCCTCTAAGGTTTCTGGAAACGGCCACACCCAGGCCGGAGACACCAAAGCCGACGCGAGCGGAGCCAACGGCGACGACCTTGATGCGCGCATTCTGTGCCTGGAAAAGACAGTTGGCACAGTGTTGTACCGCAACATCCTGCGCGAGTGCGGGCGTGTCAACCAGCCTAAGTTGATCCGTGATCCCGCCGTCAAGCGAACCGTCCTGCAGATGCTCGAATCCGCAGCACGCGGGTTCACGCGATTGGAAGCCGTCACTAAGCGGCTCGACGCCAAGACCGTCGAGGCGCTTCTGGCCAAGCTCCAAGCCCCGCCTTTAAGCGAGATTTCGGACATGAAGACCTTGCAACACGTGGTCTTCGGCCTCGAAGAACTCGCTGGTCCGAACCAAACACACGCAGCATAACCATTCCCTCTCTGCCAGCTCGAACAAACCCAGCCTTTATTGCTCAAGATTCACACCTCTCGAAAGGAATGTCCGATGGAAGATCAACAAACTGACCAAGAAGAATCACTCGATCCGACACAGGTTTTGGCGAAAGCTGCCATTCTCGCGGAATGCGAGAAGTTAGCGGCCGCCGGCGTCACGTTTGTAACAGTGCACTTTGACGGCTACGGGGACTCCGGCGTCGCTGAAGAGGCCCAATGCTTCGCCTCTGATGAATACATCCACGACGACAGCCAGCCGATCAAGCACGATGTTTCGCATCTGCAACAGCATTTCGAGGCGCTGGTTCCGTTCGGCTACGAAAATGACTGCGGTGGTTTCGGGGACGTAGTGCTGGACGTGCAAGCGCGGAGAATCTCGGTCGAGCGAAACGACAGGTTTGAGGATTATTCAACCACCACATACGAGGTCTAATGACCATGGCTCATCCAATAAAGCACGCAGAGAGCAGCGCCAGGAGGTTCGGTGGCAAAGCCGAGGACTATCTTGCGATTCACAACTGGTTTGATGAATCGAAAGCGTTTCTTTCTGACTTTCGTCACCGCGCGCTACGTCATCATGCTGAGGGAATTTTCCTGTGCGAAAAGGTGTTTGGCGCGGCGATCATAAATAGCGATGGAAATCCAGTTCCGGTGCGCTATGTGGGGGAACAGCATGTCAAAGAAGACTTGGGCCGCATTCCCACGGCACAGGACTGGCTCATGCAGATCAAGCCACAACGTTGGATGTATGGCCAACTTTTAGATCAGGAACTGTGTAACCCTGATTAAACTGGAGACTGCCAGAGTACAATCACAGGTATTGAGCAGGAACCCAATGCACTGGAGTGATCGTCGCAGTATTGTGCTCTTCGTCTCATCAGTTATTTGTCTCCTCCCCGGTTCCACGATTGCTGCACAGCAAAGGCCGATGCCGCCGCCGGACATTTCCAAGTGGGACCTAATCTGCTTTTGCATTACTTCCGTCAACACCCCGCATTTCGCAGTTCGTGCCGACACCAATGGGCAGATTCTTTTCTATGCGCAGAATGGCGCTACCAAAGCCCAACTCGAGCAAGCAATGGGAGCGCGCGTACTGATGAGCCAGTTAGATTTGCTGCAAGACTGGCGGCTTCTCAAGAGGGATGGCGAGGTTTACATCACGAACATCCCGGTTCTCGGTCCCGAAAAAGTCGGTGAGCTACGTCAGCAGATGAAGAATCTGGCCGGCCAGATTGCGCCTGAAATCCGGCCTGAGGTGCAGAAGATCGCTAAGGAACTGCAGCAAAGAAACCTTTCAGACCACCTCTATTCGGTGCTCTTTTCTTATGTCCTTGATGGACTGACATGGGACCAGTTGAGGTCGAGCAAAGCCATTCCAGAGATGCGGATCACTGCCGATCATCCCTTTTGGGATGGAACTTTCTGGGCTCTTTATCCGAACCGCAGTGCGGAGCCTGGCACCAATTCAACCGGACCAGACGGAATTGCACTCTTGATGACGTGGACCGATCCTGTGCTGAAGCAACTCCAGGCTTTGCAGGATGCGCCTAGACTCACGTCGATGTTGCAGCAAGCGGCGAAGGAAGATTGCCGCAATCTATCCATTGAAGACGCAGAACATAAGCAATGGACCCTCAGCGGCCCGGACGGTGCGTGTATCTTTCCGGTCATTCATGAGAATGCGAGCGACGCGATTTATACAGCCGGCGAAAAGATCGCAGAGCGGATTGCAAGAGCCGTGCTCGAAAACGACCAGCAGAAGCTGATCGGAGGAGGAGCAACGGTGCAGCAAGCACATCTGACTGCGGCTCACGAGCTTATGTGGGAGGTGCTCGACGTCGTTGTCCGCGAGGGTATGGTGCAAGCGCCCTCGGTTTTGCGAAGTGGCGCCTCAGCTACCAGCTCGCTCGTCCCTCTACTCGTTGTTACCGTCCAAAATCCTTGAAACGACGCTGTTCAGACACAACTCAGACAGCAAAGATCGCGTGGGGATGAGAGCCAGTGCTATGTTCTGTTGCGCGACATAACTCCATCAGCCTCGATAATCAGGTTTCACATGGGCCCGCAGCCCACCCATAGGAATGAAAATTAGCTTTGGAGCACAAGCCCTTGGGCGGCGTGGTCTCGTTCTGCGACTGACAGTACCTAGCACGACGCCGTTGCACAGCCCTTCATGCCTAAGCTCGGGAGACATCGTTCACCACGATATGCCCGGCGCCGACCAGATGAGAGGGCTTGGTCATGAGCGGCACCAGCAGACGCTGAATATCCGGTTCGAGCGCTTCCCCCGCAGCGTGGGCGGTCGACTCAGACTCCCACAGTGTAACGATCAACATGTGGCCTCCTCCCAAATCCACGACGCTGTTGCCGCGATAGCCAGGCTGGGCAGCATGGATCGACTGAAACTCCATCATCTCCTTGTCCGCTCGTGACAATTTTCCAGAATCATAGAAATTTTCCCGAACCACCGAATACATAACAGCCCCCCTTTCTCCTCAAGAAAGGATGCGGCCACGCACCTGAAAGATAGCGTTAAGGAGCACGTTGCCCCCAACCTTTTTTCACAAGAAATCACAACACACAGTGGGGAAAAATGAGAAATACTGGTCGCCTCAAACTCGGTTACTATCCCTTGCCGGTAGAGGAAGCCCGAAACATCCGCGCCTTGCTCATGTCCTCTGCGCCTTACTCGGCCATCGATCCGTGTGCCGGCGACGGTACGGCCTTGCTTGAGATCACGAAGGATACTGGCGCCCACTTGGCCGGCATTGAACTCGATGCGGACAGAGCTGCAGCAGCCACTGAGATGGGAGTTGGGGTAGTCCACGGCAGTGCGTTTGAGTGCCGAGTACCAGCGGAATGTTGCTCGCTCCTGTATCTCAATCCGCCGTATGACAATGAGTTTGGGCCGCACAGTAACATAAGGATGGAGATGGTGTTCCTCGAAAACTGCTATCGCTGGGTGATCAGCGAGGGCGTGCTGGTGTTCGTGGTTCCGGCCCCGGCAGTCGGAACGTGCGCACGTTTACTAGCCAGCCAGTTTGATCGAATTTGCGTCTTTCGACTCGGACATCCGGAGTCTGTCCGCTTCAACCAGGTCGTGGCGTTAGGGAAACGAAAGAAAGCGCATCTGCGCGGCGAACCCAAAGGAGCAGATGACCTGCTTCGGATCGCGTACAAGCCACATCTGCTTCCCGTGCTCAACCAAGAGGTTGTGGAGCGGTTTGCGATTCCACCATCGTCTCCGGCAACGATCACTTACACGGGACTACCTTTAGACGAGCTTGAGGATGCGCTGCAGCGCTCTGTGGCAATGCAGAACGCCCGCGGCATTCTCGTTCGCAAGCAGCAGAAAATGAGTGGCCGACCGGTGACGCCGCTGCACAAAGGCCACGTGGGCCTGTTGGCCTGCAGTGGCATGCTCAACGGGTTTTTCGGAGAAGGCGAGACGCGGCACATCGCACACTGGCGATCGGTCAAGTATGTGGACGAATTCAACGAGGAAGGTGAAGTCGAGGGGGAAACCATTATTCGCAAGCGGGAACGGTTCAGCCACGAACTGACCCTTGCCTACGAGAGTGGCCAGATCATCGAACTGAAGGAGACCAAGGAGCATCAACCACGCCATGAAGTTGATTCGTAATCGCGGGGCACTTCTGGGTCCTGGTGTGGTCGCGCGTCCTCCCGCCAGTCTGATATAAAGAGGTTCTCTGATGGCACTGAGCTTCGAATGGGACAAACGCAAAGCAGAGTCGAACCTCAGAGCGCACGGTGTGTCTTTTCGTGAGGCCACCACGGTGTTTGCCGACCCGCTGGCGATCACGATCTCTGATCCCGATCATTCCTCGGCAGAAATGCGCTTTCTCGACATCGGCCTTTCCTGCTTCGGGCGTCTGCTCGTGGTATCGTACACGGAGCGAGCCAACAAAATCCGACTTATAAGTGCTCGACTAGCCACTCGCAATGAGCGAAGACAATATGAAGAAACAGAATAAGAAGAAGGCGCGCAGTTCCGACCAAATGCGTCCCGAGTACGATTTCAGCAAAGGCGTGCGCGGGAAACATGCTGAGCGCTACGCTGCCGGTTCTAACGTTGTGGTCTTAGCACCAGACGTAGCTAGCCAATTCCAGACCGCAGACGACGTAAATGAAACCTTGCGGGCAGTCGCGAAATTGGTGGAACGCCGCAGGAAACGGCAAACAGCTTAGAACCAAGCAGCAACCAAGCCCGGTGGCTGCGTAGGCAGGCGCGCTCGGCTCTCGTCAGTGCGCTCAACGTGTGCCCATTGCACTCCAAAATTAATCTCCTTTGGCGCACCGAATTCCTCGCCTCGTGGACTTACCCGTCCTGAAGCTCGGATCCCCAATCCGTGGCCGGATAAATAGCATCCAGCAAAACTTGGGCTGACCGGTACCCCTAGATGGCAGGTCGAGTAAGTGATAGTTTTGTTGTGTACACACACGTACACAGTGAGCCTGAGGCATGGAAGCATTGAAGGTTGGGATTCGCGAATTTCGAGAGAAGCTGGCGAGCTATCTGCTGGAAAGTGAAGCGCCGGTGGCGATCACTCGGCACGGCGATACTGTTGGCTACTACATTCCTGCCCGAAGTAAACGGGAGGAGACGGAGCGGGCAGCTCTTAAAGAAGCCGCCTCTCGCCTGCAACAGATGCTTGCTAGCGAAGGGATTTCCGAGGAGGAAGTTCTGGCGGACTTCAAGCGCTGGCGCGCGGGTAAGAAGAAATGACTGCGCGCAAGTCAACCATGCGGAAGCAGGCCAAAATCACCAGCAAAGGACAAATCACTGTGCCGCGCGACGTTCGCCGTGCCCTTGGGGTTCAGGCCGGGGACCATCTTGTGTTCGAGAGCATTGGTGACGAGGTACGTGTGCGCGCGCTTAAGACCAAGAGTGCGTTTTCCAAGTATCGCGGCATCGGCAATCCCGGAATCGGCTGCGGACGGAGGAATATCAGCCTGTGGCTGCGCGGGTTGCGCGGATAGTGACCGCCGCGATGGACACCAATCTAGAACGACTGCGGGAGACTTCCTGCCATGAAAAATGCCCACGAACGCTTTGGCAAACTGACCTATCGCCGACACACGGAGAAGACGGCAACCAACCTTAGCGTTTTCCTGGATGCCTTTGTAGGTGAGGACCGAGGCAAAGCCCACTTGGTCTCAGTGGTTGGCGGCGACGTGGAGATCGGCGCCCTGGCTGCTGCTTTTGCCAACGGTGACTCATTCACCGTGGTCGACCCTTACGGTGAAGAGAGTATCGTCTCGCTGGGTGAGAAGCCGCTGTGCTTCCGCGGCTCGATCGTGGTGCAAGGCCGTAAGCGACCGCTGAGGCATCTTGTGGGCTGCTCGCAGGAATTGGCGGACACGACCTCCGATGGAAAACTGCTTCTGACCAGCGATGACCAATCCTTCATCTGGTCTTCGCTGGTGCGGCACTACGGCCTGCCCGCCACGCCAGAATGGGGACCGTGGATGATTTCGCAATTGCACCAGCAAAAGCGGATTCAGCCGCTTCTTGGATTTGGATATGCCGGAGTGGCGGTCAAGGCCAAGCGAAGAGAGTTATTGGCGCTGCTTCGGAAGGGATTGGGCAGTAATCGGCTCAGGTTTCCTAACCAAAATGGGGCCGTTGAATGGCCCGAAATCCAGCTCATCAAGAAGACTGCCTGATTCCCGCGTGAACAAGGGCCTTCGCTGACTGCTGCCGAGAGCTGACCATCCTCGGATGAAATGTAACCCACATTCTGAATAGTTCAGGGAGGACCTGAACCCATGGCATTACTGCGGACAGGCGAGCGCATTTGTGCGTCGTGCGGAGGCATCATCGGCAAACATCGGCCCGGGTGCCTTGGCGACGACGTTGTCGAGGTGATCAGCACTTACACCCGCCAGCAAGCGATTGAGGACGGCATTCTGGTCGATTGCGAGCAAGCTCCAATGGGCGAGATGCGGCGCCAGCTTCTGAAGTGGCCGCTTGCGATGACCGCTACCGCATTTCACCGATACGTGTGGCCAATAGTTGAGGAGGCGAACCTGCCGCCAGGACAGAGTCTGGAAGGCCGGTTCTGGGATTTGATTTGGATGTTCCATGCGGCCGTCAAGGGGCCAGTCTCGGCCAGCCGCATTGACTCGCGCAACCTGCTGTTCGACTTCTACTGCATCGTTGCTGATCCGGCAGTGTCGTCAAACGAGGTGATTGACGCGACTGCCAAAAGCGGGCCAGAGGGAATGCGGCTGGTAACGCTCAAAGCGGTCTCTGGGCCTGGTGATGACGGCGCGCCCGTGATCACGTTCATGCTGCCTGAGGAGGATTGACTGCGGTGACTGCTGAACTGGAGCCGGCGGAGTGGCAGATTGTAGTCACACAAATATCACACATCTGTGATAATCTAGAGATACACCTTGAGGCGTACACCCATGGACGTGGGACATTTCAAACGGGCAAGAAAGCAAGCCGGCCTGACTCAGCAGCGGGCTGCGGCCAAACTCCGCGTGTGCCAGAGCTATCTTTCCATGGTGGAGAACGGCCAAAGGGCATTGCCGCCCGAACTCGCGCGCAGGATGGTTCACGCTTACAAGCTCTCGCCGGTTTCATTCCCGCCGACTGAGGCGCGATGGGACCCAAAGGTCGCTGAACCCGAGCAACTTGCGGCCGACCTGTCTGGACTCGGATATCCCGGCTTCGCTTATCTGAGAAAACGACGTTCTGAAAGGAATCCAGCTGAACTCTTGCTTACCGCCCTGGCTCAAGACCGGTTGGAGGCGCGGCTCTTCGAGGCTCTTCCCTGGCTGGTGCTCAAGTACTGGGAGATGGACACAAGATGGCTCGTACAGGAGGCCAAGCTCCACGACCTGCAGAATCGCCTGGGATTTGTTGTTGTGCTGGCGAGAAAGGCAGGTCAGCGATCTGCGTTGCCGGATTCAAGGCGCGACGCAGCGCTGGAGCGGTTGGAGGCCAAGCTGAGTCGCAGCTTACTTGCGCGCGAGGAGCTGTTAGCCGGAGCGCAGGTGAGCGAGAGTGAACGCCGATGGCTGAAAAAGCATCGCTCGAAAGAAGCACGCGATTGGAATGTCCTAAGCAACTGGCGGCCTGAGTCGCTTAGATATGTCGCCTGACACGGCACACGCTGTTTGAGCGTGGTGTAAGGCACACAAGACGAAACCAAAAGAGCGTTCCTCGGGACATCCAGATTGCGAATTGTTATGTACATTGTCTGTTAAGTCATGTACATCGCTGATATAATTTCGGCATCAGGAGGATGGTCCATGGCCATAGCAACGAAGCGAACCCACAAGCACTTTCAACTGGACGCGGCCAAGATCAAGCGGGCTCAAAAAGCCTTGCGAGCCAAGACAGAAACGGAGGCCATTGACCGCGCCCTGGACTTCGCGATTGCGGAGCATGAGAAGAATCGCCTGGCCCTTCAGGCTACGGAGCGCTTTCTCAATAGCGGCATTGAGATCAAAGACGTTTACGGCTCGCTGGCGGGCTAGATGGAACCAGCCCTGTTCGACACCTCCGTCTACATCTCCGCCTTGCGCCAGGGTAACGGCGCGACCCTTTCTCTGAGGCGGCTGGCGGCCGACGCACCGCTGTGGTTGAGTTCAGTCGTGCTCGAAGAACTTTATGCTGGCGCAGGCGACCGGGAACGGCGTGTCACGGAGCGACTGGAACGGGATTTTGACCGGGCGAAGCGAATTCTGGTGCCCAATCTAAGCGATTGGACTCAAACCGGCAAAGTCCTGGCTCGTTTGGCAATGAAGTACAACTACGAGCAAATCGGGCAGGGGAGGCTAACCAACGATGCCCTGATTGCCATGAGTGCCGGGCGCTCTGGCATCTGTGTGATCACCGCCAACGAACGAGACTACCGCCGACTCGCCGAATTCCGCTCATTTCAATGGCGGGTAGCTGCTGTTTAGCCAATTCCAATCGGTCGCAAGTTTTCATCCAACCTTCCCCAGAATTCCTGCCCATGCGCGGCGTTAGTCCACTTCCAACTTTGATCCGCAGATGAGGTCTGACCAACGCCTGCTTTCAACGTTGTGGTAGCTGCCGAAATGACTCCAGATGCCAGGGTCCGTCGGGCGCCGAAGTATCTCTGCGCAGAATGTAGAGATTGCCGTCATCGGCGCGGACTTTGAAATAAGTATCGGAAGGTCCGTACCAGTGGTCCAGTACTTCCTCGACCATGTACTCGTTCCCGTCCAACCGAAAGCGAACCGGCCTTTCGTCCGCCATCCGACCCGAGTAGCAATCCACTTCCAGCTTCATCTCTTCCATTCTGACGCATAGGCGTTAAGGGCGCCAACCGTGCTTTTACACCTCCTTGTCCGGAGAAATCCATGCAGAGCCTAGATACAATTCACGACTACTTGAGGACACACTCCGAAGAAATCGGAAAAAGAATTTTGTCATCCTACCCAGCCCTGCACGGCGTCGACGAAGCTCCTTCTCCGTTGCTTTCCCGAATGGTGCGCGTTCCATATCCGGCGCAATCCCTGGCAATCATGGGGGTGAGCAAGCGATGGCAGTTGGCGCGGAATGCCAATGTCGTGGCGGAGTGCGGCTCTGGCAAGACGCTCATTGCTCTCGGGAGCACGTTGGTTCATAGCGCCGGCAGGCCGTTTTCTGGATTGGTCATGGCGCCTCCGCACCTGGTCGAGAAGTGGGCTCGGGAAACCTTCTTAACGCTGCCTCAGGTGCGGGTATTTCTCATCGACGACATGCGCAATGGCGGCGATCCGACACAGCCACATGGCATTAACGAGGTTCGGCTGCGGCGAGGCGATATCATGCGCGAGGGACTCCACACCTCGTTGGCTGAGTTGCGGCGCCTGGGGCGGAGAGGGTGGCGAAGTCTCTGTCCCGGAACCACGATCTTCTGCATTGGCCGAGAGAAAGCCAAGCTCTCCTATTTCTGGAAGCACTGTTACGGCAAGAGCCGTTCGGGAAGATACCTCGGGTCGCTTACGAATCCGGACACCGGTTGTCCGGTCGAGACCGATGGGGTACGACTAGGCGCAATCGATTTCGAGAAGAAACGCTTGAACGAGATCGTGGAGGACGCGAAGGGAGGGACGACGAAATACTCCCCACTCTGGCAGGCAGACGGCAACAAGATCGTTCGCATGGCACCGACGGAATACA
>Ga0182030_10012313_pt1 | contig 17153 bp, 12 predicted proteins | sample 812S3MmetaG_FD_121299 | JGI IMG/M metagenome (GOLD analysis project Ga0182030, IMG submission 121299) | Permafrost microbial communities from Stordalen Mire, Sweden - 812S3M metaG (Illumina Assembly) | ecosystem: Environmental > Terrestrial > Soil > Wetlands > Permafrost | place: Sweden...
GAGTTTCTGAAAAAGGGTGACGTGATTGTGGTCAATGACACCAAAGTCATTCCCGCCAAACTCGTCGCAAGAAGGTCAAGTGGCGGTTTCGTCAGAATCTTATTGATTAAGCACGAAGCCAATCAACCAGGTATCTGGCAGGCGATGGTTTCACCGATAAAAAGGTTGAAGCCTGAGGAAGTATTGTATGTCAGCAGCGCAAACGGTGAAGAACGTCCTATTACAATCAAAGCCATCGTCACTGCCGAAGATGGCTTCAAGAGAGTGCTCGTAGACCTAGGCGCTGGCGCAAGCGTCTTTGAACTACTCAATGAAATCGGACAAGCTCCACTGCCACCATATATTTTGCGAGCTCAAAGCAATTCGGCAATTGATCGAGCCGACGATTTAAAGCGTTATCAAACTGTTTTTGCTAATGCACCAGGAGCAGTGGCAGCACCGACTGCCGGATTGCACTTTAGCGATCAATTGATGCAAGATCTTGAAGGCCGTGGCATTACAATCGTTAAGCTAACACTGCATGTGGGTCCTGGCACATTTAAACCCATTGAAAATTCTGTCGAAGAGCATTTTATCGAAGCGGAGACTTATTCAATTCCTTCTGAAACAGCAGACGTGATCAATCAAGCAAAAAAGGAAGGTCGTAGAATCATAGCTGTCGGCACGACCTCTTTAAGGGCACTGGAATCAGCTGCAAAAGACGGACAGCTAAAAGCAGTATCCGACGAAAGCACATCCCTGTATATTCGCCCGGGACACCATTTTTCTATCGTCGATGGCTTGATCACCAATTTTCACTTGAGTCGTTCAAGCTTGCTCATCTTGGTATCAACTTTTGCCGGTCATGATTTGATCATGCGTGCCTATAAAGAAGCAATCAAAGAAAAATATCGCTTTTATAGTTATGGCGACTCCAGTTTGATCATTTGATAATTTAGATTTTGAAACTACCCAGATGACAATTTGGATAAAGAATCATCAATTATCAGGGAGAATCGTTTTGATCAATTCCTGAGCGTAAATGCGATGTCCGTAGTCATTGGGATGATTCGCTTGGTCGGCCAGTAAATCGATCGGCTGAAGTCCCTCTTCGCCGATGTGTAACCAGCGATAAGCAATATCAGCTACTGCACAATTATATTTGCGAGCCAATGCTGGAATCACGTGATAAAAGGGTTTATCGGCGATTTTTTGCCAGGACTGACCATAAAATAGTGGTGACGGTAAATGCGGCAAGCAAACTATGACTTCTGTGCCCGATGCCCTGGCTGCAGCAAATATCTGGGCATAGTTCATTTTCAGCTGTTCGACTGGTAGCGACAAATCGTTAACAAATTCAAGCACCAATAGATTTGGATGTTTCGCCGCCAGTGCAGTAACAATCGAACTTAGTAGGTCGCTTGATGACTTTCCTCCAGAACAGATTTTTGTCAATTCCACCTGCGTTCCGGTCCGAGCTTGCAGTTGTGTCGCAAAAAGAATTGGATAGCTGTGCTCTTGATCGCTCGAAAACGCACCACAGCAGACACTATCTCCGCACATTAGAAGTTCGAGTTTTGAATGGCTCGCTAATTTAGATCTTGTTGCAGATAGATTCATTGCATTGCTGCATAAATCCTCAACTGTCGTATGACTAGGAATGACACCAGAAATTGGCATAATGCTCGAGCTGGGTAATGAACCCTCTCCAGAGGTGGCGTAGATATGAGCAACCGGCAGAGCATTGCGCGGGACATCGGCTGGACTCTGCGCAAACTGGCTCAAAATACCAGTTGTGAGATTGAAAGAACCTTTTCGATCAACGCTTACTGTGTCTATCCTCCTGCGCAAAACGGTGTACTTCAATTTTACGACTTCGCCTTCGGCGATGGAGCAGTTTTTCAGTCTTTCGATTGCATCTACTCGGCAATCAAGTCGATAGTCCAGGTCGGCAATGAGAGCGCGCCCGTTGGCCGTTTCAACAACCAGACTATCGGGCTCTATAAGGAAGCCGACTGGACCGCCATTTTTTATTCCACCAACAAGGCAGGCTAAAGGAACTCGAGTGAAAAACGGATGCGCATTGTCTGCGCTAAATAGTCTGAATTTTTCAGAGGTAATGTGCAGGAAGGGACTTGGTGGAATATCCAATGTTTTTGCGGGGGTAATGACGGTCTTATTGTCGAAGCGAATGCAGCCAGCACTGATATGCAAAGAACGGCCAGTGTTAGATAAATTGATACCCTCACATTGTGGATTTGTGGCACAGGATATTTTCTCATTACGATAACCTGGGTTGAATTCACACGATGAAAGACCGATCACTGAAAATAAAGCTAGCGAAATCTTCGTGATTAAAATCGTTTTTGTTGCCACATCAGGTATCCTCCATGATTTTTGTTTGGGTGAAAATTCAGGAATATCTTTATTGATTGTCAGGAATTGATGCCCCCTCTGGCAATGTTGGTGAGGTCTTTTGATGTCTTTCATCACGTCCGGATGTGTAGTGACGTTCATCGACAACAGTGGGCTCAACTTGAAATAAGTTGAGATCGCGAGGACCTTCTACTCGACCAATTTCTTCAGGCAATTTGAGTTGTCCTGGAGTACCTGGCAAAATCACCTCAGGGCGAATCGCAATTACCAATTCACTTTCATTTTTTGAAAATGCTTTGGAGCGATAGAGGGCACCAAGCACGGGCACTTCGCCAAGAACAGGTATTTTGCTAATTTCACGACCTGAATTTGCGGTAATCAGACCTGAGATAAATAGCTCCTGCCCGGGCATCATCTCAACGATGGTCTGGCTCTTTCTGGTTGTAAATCCTGGAATGGTGGTCGTACTGCCGGCGAGATTCAAGCCAAATTCAGTGCTTGGTATTCTTTCTTCTGGCGCTACTTCAATATTTATGCGGCCATTCTCCAGAAGTACCGGAATCATATTTAAACGCAAACCAAAAGGCTCAAATGTCACCGATTGCTGAGAAGTACCAGCTGTAGCGATGGATTGCAAAATAGGAATTTCGCCGCCAGCAAGAAATGCTGCACGTTCACCAGAAATAGTCACCACCGATGGTTCAGCGAGAATTCGAGCTCGCTGTTGTGAAATCGTTCCCTGAATGACTGGAGAGATAGAGGCAGACAGATTGCCCCGCTTAAACAAGCTTGTCGCCGAAAATAAATTTCCTAGACCGGAAGGATTGAATGAAGCGCCTCCCGGCGATCCAAACAACACAGCTTGAGAAAGAAGTGAAGACGCAGTTAGCAATGTACCTTGACCGATACCGGTCACTGTTTCAGTGACGCCTGAACTAGAAACAATTGAAGATGAAGAAGCGAAACTAAGTGGTGTCACGCCAGAGCCAGCAGTGGCGCTGCCACTGCTGCCAACTAGTATGCCACCATTACTCAAAGCCGTGCCCGTCGAATTGGTGCCTCCCACGCCAAATTGCCAGTTACGCCCAGCGACGTTCAATCCCAGTTGCACCCCCAGCTCCCGAGCCGCCGTTGTATTCATTTCCATGAAAGTGACATGTAAAACAATCAAGGGCACTTTGCGAACTTTGACAAGACTGGTGACACGGCCTCCATCGGAGGTGATGACCTGCCCTTTGCCGATGTTATTATTGGTGTTAGGAAAAAAAGTATAACGATCAACTGACGATAACTGGGCGAGCTGACCGGCCTGGCCACCAGCTTGCATAGTTCCTCCCTGCTCGCCGATGCGCGCGTTTACCAATCGGTTGTTTGCAACCTGAATATTCATGCCTCGATCGTCCATGAATACACTAGCAGCGGCAAAGGCTTTGATTGAACTCTCTGGATGATCGACTTCGCCCATTAGAATCACTCTATCCGAGCCACCAACAGAAAAAGCTTTAACAACTATACGAGGATCGATTTCGCGCAAGGTTGATTGCAGTTGTCCATAATCTCGCGTCACATGAAGGTCAATGGCAACAGCATTGCCTGCGTCATCCCACAGCACCATCGTCGTTGTACCTGGCGTCTTGCCTAAAAGCACCAATTGACTTTCAGACACTACAACTGATTCAGCGACAGAGGGATCGCTAATGCTTGTGCGCACAATTTTATTTTTCAATTTAAAAGTGCGTGATTGTGCGACTTTTAAATCGATAACGTTCATTGATTTGAATTCTTCCAGATCGATTGTTCCGGTCACCACAGGCGGAATTGGCATCGCCACTGTTGGTCCAGCTAGCATATCGTCGGCGGCATTGGCACCACTGATAAAAATTGTCGCAAACAAACATTGTGCGCCCAGGATGGGGCACACATCTCTCATTGTCATAGAAACCTCGAATCCCAGTTACCTAATTTTGTTTAACGTACTATCTGTCTCCAACTAAAATTCAGCCCAAAGCAATTTATTCAGGCGGTCCCAAATGCGGACCAAAAGAATGATTCAGTTCGAATCGCTCCAGATCAAGCTTGATTTGATGTCTTTGCTCAGGCGTAAGCGATTGGGCTTGAGCAATCGCATAGTCTCCGGCGGCCGAATCAACCTGAACTCTTTGCGAGGCAATTTTGCTACGCAGACTATTCACGTCGTCCATGTTCAAATTGGAAGAACTCAATGCAAGACGAAACTGCGCTTCAAGAGCATGCAATTTAAAAATAACCGGTCCTGTTTGTTCCATAAATGCTGTGTTGAGCTGAGCCAGCTTCTCTATTTGTTCATCGCTAAGGTCTACTCCACTAAGCGGTAGTGCCATCGGCGGTGGCACTACTCCAGGCGGTCCCTGCGGTCCAACCATAAAACCAAAGGGTGGCGGACCAGGCGGCGTGCAGCCATGACTAGGTGGACGATGAGTAAACGGTGGCACCGACTCAGCTTCCTTTGTTGATGATTTCGGGGCGGTATTCTTTGCACTCGTATCTTTCGCCTGGGCAATGCCAACATTGTTAGGCGCGACAGCCGTTACAAGCAGTGATAGAGTCAAGGCGAACATTTGTCCCGACAACTTGCTGCGGTCGCCGAATAATTTTCTGGGTAAGGGTTGAGTCATAAATTAAACCTCAGTCGAAAGAGCACGTATCTTGCTCATGCTGATATCAAAACGCTTTGTCGTTAAGCATTTATGTCCCGATCAACCGCCAAAACCGAGATTTGTAAAGACGCCTTTAAAGTAATGGGCTACCATCTTTGTAAAGGACTGATTCAAATGTCGGCAGCAGGAGTTATTGGCAAAAATGGCATTGATACCAGAAAACTCAGAAACAAGCTCAATTACCCCAAACAGCACCTCCTCCGCGTCCCCCAGGCTATTGATAGTAGACGACGATATTAAGTTCTGCCGTTTAATATGCGACTACCTGACTCGCTACGGTTTCGAGGTGACTCTCGCCCACGAGGGAGAAGCCGCCCTTAGACTTTCCAGCAGCAACACATTCGATGCCGTCATCCTGGATGTAATGCTGCCTGGCATTGATGGCTATGAGGTCCTTAAAAAGGTGCGCGATACATCCGACATTCCAGTTCTAATGCTGACGGCTCTTGGCGATGAAACCGACCGCATCGTCGGACTGGAAATCGGCGCCGACGACTATTTACCAAAAACATTTTCTCCACGCGAATTATTAGCTCGCTTGCGCGCTGTCTTAAGACGCTCCACACGAACGCCCCAGAGCAATAATGCGGAAATGAAAATCAACGCCGGCAGCATTCACATCAACTTACTCAATCGCAGCGCAACCAATAAGAACGAATTGCTCAATCTCACACCAGTGGAATTCGATCTCCTTGTAGTATTGGCTCAAGCCAGAGGAAGAATTAAAACGCGTGAACAATTGCTCGATGAAATTCGCGACCGCAACTATGACACCAATGATCGCTCGATCGACGTTCACATCTCAGCTCTTCGACGCAAGCTGCACGACGATCCAAAATCTCCAAAATATATCCGCACCGTGCGCTCGGCAGGCTATATGTTGATCAATCAGGAACATTCCAGATGAAAGTAAAGTTTCCGCTTTACCTTCAAACCGTGGGCATGCTCTTTCTCTATTTAGCGACGCTTTCGGCGATCGCATTCATTTGCTTCAACGCTCAGTTCGGTATCGGCTATGATGCCCTTTTCAATAGCCCGGTTGGCGATCGATTTGACACCATTGCAGATGCTGTAAGCAGTCAGCTCCAAGCTTCGCCGCGTGAAAACTGGAATGACATTCTCAAGCGCTTTAACGATTTATATGGAGCCAATTTCATTGTCATTGACTTTGAAGGCAAACAAATAGGAGGAGCCGAGGAAGCATTGCCTGAGGCACTCGTGACTCGCTTACATCAGTTTCCGCACCCGCCTTCTCATCACTTCAATCCATTCGGTCCACCAGACAATTTCAGACATCATGAACATTTTCGAGACGATCACGAACCCGATCAATTTGGTGGTGGTGGTAATGGTGGTGGGCCAATGGGTCAGCCACCAGACCATATGCCTCCTCCAGAAGATCATGGCGGACCGCCTGAGATACGTCATGCCCACGCACGCTTTTTATTGCACACCGAAAAGCCCAACAAGTACTGGTTTACAGCGCGTTTTTTCATCCACGAGGAAGGGCATGAATTTGCACCACCATGCACTTTAATCGCTTCCACTGACAATCTCTGGCAATCCACTTTACTGCTCGATTTTCCTTTTCTCGCTTTTATTTTTGCAAGCATTCTGGCACTGTCGGTCTTATTCTGGATGCCTTTTATTTATCGCATTACAAGGGCCCTGTCGCAATTGAGCAAAGCGACTGAACGCATTGCCGAAGGCCGATTCGACATAAGGCTAGACGCAAAAGGAAACGATGAAATCAGTCAGCTTTCTCAAGCAGTAAATACGATGGCATTAAGACTGAACAATTTTGTCACCGGTCAAAAAAGATTTTTGGGCGATATCTCCCATGAATTATTCACGCCAATCGCCCGGCTGCAAATGGCAGTGGAACTCATCGATGAAACAGCGACACCAGAGCAGGCCCTCTTAATTGAAGATGTACGCGAAGAAATCGAGGAAATGACAAATCTGGTCAACGAATTGCTGGCCTTTTCCAAAGCCGGTATCCAAGGACAAAAGAAAGAACTGGTACAGGTAAATTTGCATTCTGTGATCGAACCACTGTTAACCAAATTAGGCATCGACAAACAAACCAATATCAATGTCAACGCCGATTGCTGTGTGCTTGCCGACAAGATATTACTGGAGCGTTCGATTTCCAATATCTTACGCAACAGCATCCGTTATGGGGGCGCCGGCGCTATTGTGATCGATTGCAGTCGCTTAGGCGAAACAGTTGCTTTGACCATCACCGATTCCGGACCAGGCGTGCCTGAAGAGGCTCTTGCACATATGGGCGAGCCTTTCTTTCGTCCCGAAGCATCGCGCAATCGAAGCTCGGGCGGATTCGGACTGGGTCTTGCCATTGTCAAAAGCTGCATTGAAGCCTGCCACGGCAAAATTGTTATTGCCAACCGAGATGGCTCACAGAGCGGCTTAAGCATTAAAATCTCGCTCAAAGCCTCCAATTAGTGGGCTTTTCACAAAAAATCAGTCCACCCTAAAAGAAGCCGTAAGTCAGACTAATGTCTCTCGCTCAAAAAGCATCTAAAATAAGCTTTCATCATATTTAGAGTTCCGGAGAGACACATGGAAATTCGCACCAGCGGACCCGAACAGACGACCATTGCCGTGCGCACAGTGCAAACTCAACCGTTTGCAGACCAGAAGATGGGGACCTCCGGCTTGCGCAAAGCGGTCAAATTAATCAAGCAACCGCACTATCTTGAGAACCTCTTTCAATCAATTTTTGACGTTCGTAAAGATAACGTAGGAAAAACTTTGGTTCTTGCTGGCGACGGCCGGTACTGGAATCTGGAGACAATTCAAATATTTTTAAAAATGGCGGCAGCCAATGGTATTGCCCACGTCAAAGTTGGTCAAAATGGAATTTTATCCACGCCAGCGGCTTCCTGTGTAATTCGCAAATATAAAACGGATGGCGGCATTCTGTTGACTGCTAGCCATAATCCAGGCGGCGAAAACGCTGATTTTGGGGTTAAGTACAACATGGCTAGCGGCGGTCCCGCTCCAGAAAATGTCACCAACGCCATTTTTGAAGCAAGTAAAGCAATTAGCTCCTACAAAATCATCGAAGCTCAAGATGTTGATATCAGTCGCATTGGCCATCACAAATTGGCAGAAATGACAGTGGCAGTGATCGACTCAGTTGCCGATTATCAAGAATTGATGGAATCTATTTTTGATTTCCCGGCAATCAAACAGTTATTTCAATCGGGTTTCACACTATGTATGGATTCTCTTCATGCAGTCACCGGTCCTTACGCTCATAGCATTTTCGAAAAAACGCTGAACGCAAAAGATGGCACCGTCCATAATGGCACCCCGTTGCCAGATTTTGGTGGCGGTCATCCTGATCCCAATCTCGTTTACGCTCACGACCTGGTCAAAATCGTTTTTGGTGACAATGCGCCCGATATGGGTGCAGCCTGCGATGGCGATGGCGATCGCAACATGATTTTAGGCAAGAAGTTTTTTGTCACCCCAGGCGATTCACTCGCCGTTCTTGCCGCTAACGCCAAATTGATTCCGGCTTACAAAAACGGTTTGGCTGGAGTCGCTCGCTCTATGCCAACCAGTCAGGCCGTTGATCTCGTCGCCAAAAAGCTTGGCATCACATGTTATGAAACTCCTACTGGTTGGAAATTCTTTGGCAATTTAATGGATGCTGGCAAAACCACACTTTGCGGCGAAGAAAGTTTTGGCACCGGCTCCAATCATATTCGTGAAAAAGACGGACTCTGGGCTATTTTATTCTGGCTCAATATCGTGGCTGCGCGAAAACAATCGATTGAAGAAATAGTGCGCGAACACTGGAAAACTTATGGTCGTAACTATTACACGAGACACGACTATGAAGGTGTCGACCACCAGCAAGCCGATCTATTGATGAATGAATTGATTGCTCTTACAAGCACGTTGAAAGGTCAAATCTTGCACGGTCATGAAGTGCAATATGCCGATGATTTTGCCTATACAGATCCTGTCGATGGTAGCGTCAGCAAGAATCAGGGCATTCGCATCGGCTTTGTCGATGGCTCGCGCATCGTCTTTAGATTATCGGGCACTGGCACCACGGGTGCCACTTTGAGAGTCTATGTGGAAAAATTTGAAAATAATCCAGACAAACTAGACCAGGATTCCCAGGAAACCCTGAAAGATTTCATTGCCATCGCTCAGGAAATAGCCGGCATCAAAAAACATACAGGTATGGACAAACCAACGGTAATCACCTAATTCTATCTACTTATAGCTTTTATCTAGCTTTTATCGCTTGCACTGAACACAAATTTGGATACCAAACTGGAGAACTCATGGCAGACCCTAGCCAAAAAGGTATAGTCGACGAAGTTAGCAACAAAGTCGCCGCTAAAGTCAGCTCGGAAGTTGGCAAAGAAGTTGAAAAACAAGTCGGAGCCGAAGTTTCCAGCCAGCTAACCGACAAAGTCACGAAGGCTTTGATTCGAGAAGTCATAGAAGACGATCGAACTGGGCTCGACGCAGCGACCCTCCGACGAGCTATCGCCGACAATCTTTATTACGTACAGGGAAAGTTTCCCGGCATAGCCACTTTGAACGATTACTACATGGCGCTTGCCTACACAGTGCGCGATAGATTGTTGCAGCGCTGGATCAACACGATCGAAAAATATCACAAAAAAGATGCGCGCATGGTCGGCTATATGTCTGCCGAATTTTTGCTTGGGCCGCATTTGCAAAACAATTTGATCAATCTTGGTATTCTCGAAACGCTCGATCAAGCCTGCAAAGAATCCGGTCTTGATATGAATACTTTGATTGAAGTCGAAGAAGAGCCAGGTCTCGGCAATGGCGGTCTGGGGCGACTGGCTGCTTGCTATATGGACTCGTTGGCCACTTTGGAAATTCCTGCCATCGGCTATGGTGTCAGATACGAATTCGGTCTATTCGATCAAACTATCAAAGACGGCTGGCAGGTAGAAGTCACCGATAAGTGGTTGAACTATGGCAATCCATGGGAAATCAGACGTCCAGAAGTAACTTTCCAGGTGCCCTTTGGTGGCCACACAGAAACCTATACTGACGAAAAAGGCGAGTTGCGCTCTAAGTGGGTTCCCAGTCGCGTCGTCAATGGCGTCGCCTATGACACACCTATCTTGGGCTACAAAGTAGACACCGCCAACACCTTGCGTCTGTGGAAAGCAGAAGCAACCGAGTCATTCGACTTTCAAGCTTTCAATGTAGGCAACTACATTGGCGCCGTCCAGGAAAAAGTATTCTCCGAAAATATCACAAAAGTGCTTTATCCCAATGATGATTCATGGGAAGGCAAACAGCTGAGACTGAAACAACAATATTTCTTCGTTTCATGCTCGCTGCAAGATATCATTTACACGCAATTGCGTCGCGGAGACATACTCGATAATCTGCACAAAAATTACACTCTGCAACTGAATGACACCCATCCATCCATCGGCATTCCAGAATTGATGCGCTTGCTGGTGGACGAACACGATATTCAGTGGGAACGGGCCTGGTCTATTACCAGTCAAACATTTGCTTACACCAATCACACCATTTTGCCAGAGGCGCTCGAACGCTGGAGTGTGCCTTTGTTCAAGGATCTGCTACCAAGACACACTGAAATCATTTACGAAATCAATCGCCGCTTCTTAGCCGAAGTCGCTTTGCGTTTTCCGGACGACAAAGACCTGCTGGGACGACTTTCCATCATTGATGAATCTGGAGACAAATTCATTCGCATGGCTTATCTTGCCACCATCGGCAGTTACTCAGTCAATGGCGTCGCCGCTTTGCATACTGAATTGCTGGAAAAATATGTGTTACAGGATTTCTACAAACTCAATCCAGAAAAATTCAGCAACAAAACCAATGGTGTTACACCCCGTCGCTGGCTGCTTTTGAGCAATCCGCCGTTGAGCAAATTAATTTCAGACAAAATTGGCACTACCTGGATTACACAACTTGATGATCTTAAAAAACTAATTCCATTAGCTGACGATAAAGAGTTCCAGAAGCAATGGATGGAAGCCAAATTCTCAGTCAAGAAACGACTCAGTCAGTACGTTAAAACCAATCTCAATCTGGATATCGACCCGACTTCAATTTTCGATGTTCAGGTCAAACGTATTCACGAATATAAGAGACAGCTACTGAATGCCATGCAGATCATCGCATTCTATAATCGCTTGAAAAAAAATCCCAAACTGGACATGACCCCTCGTACTTTCATCTTCGGCGGCAAGGCTGCTCCTGGTTATGTCATGGCCAAACTGATTATCAAACTAATCAATTCAGTTGCTGAAGTCATCAACAACGACAAAGACATCAATGGCAAAATCAAAATCATCTTTCTGCCAGACTATAACGTTCGTTTTGGACAAAGAGTCTATCCAGCCGCTGATGTTTCAGAGCAAGTCTCAACGGCCGGTAAAGAAGCTTCGGGAACGGGCAATATGAAATTCGCCCTTAACGGCGCTTTGACAGTTGGCACTCTAGACGGTGCCAATATCGAAATCCGAGAACAAGTCGGAGCAGAAAACTTCTTCTTGTTTGGCTTGCATACAGATGAGGTCTTAACCCTCAAAGAACAGGGTTACAACCCACGCGAGTACTACCAGAATAACCCCGAGTTGAAAATGGTCATCGACCAACTGGCTTCGGGATTTTTCTCGCATGGCGAAACAAATGTCTTTAAACCAATTGTCGACTCACTGATGAATCACGATGAATACATGCTTTGCGCCGACTTCCAAGCTTATTTGGATTGCCAGGATCAAGTAGATATCGCTTACAAAGACAAATCCCGATGGGCAAAGATGTCCATTTTGAATGTGGCTAATATGGGCAAATTCTCTTCCGATCGCTCGATTCGTGAGTATTGCGAAGGCATCTGGAAAGTCAAACCGGTCGTTATCGACTTAAAAGACTATGATCAACAGGCAGCCGGACTGACCGTTACACCGGAAGAATTATCCAAAGCTTGATAGTCGTCAGTGATTACTCGCCTATTTCGATAATTTCTGGAGCAAAGCAAACGCCATTGCCGCCTCGCTCGGTAACCATTTCGGCAGCCAGATCGGCCTGCGCGATCAATGATTCGAGATCATCGCCATGTCCTGGATAATGAGCAATGCCAATTGAAGAATAGACACGAATAGTGTGCCACTGATAGGGAATCGAGATACCTTCAAAGCGTTTGCGAATGCGCTCAGCTAGAACCGATGCTCCTTTGCCCGGTGTTTCAGGCAAAAGTACCAGAAAACGGTCCTCACCGTAGCGACCGACCATGTCCACGTCTGAGCGACAGGTGGTAATCAATGCTTCCGAAGCGGCAGCGATAGTGGCGTCGACAGCCAGCATGCCATACTCCTGGCCAATCTTGGCATAATGATCAATCGTGACAACCAAAAGGGACAAACCACGCTTGTAGCGAATCGCTCGCTTCAATTCACGGTGCATAGTTCGAATCAAATAACGAAAATTGTAAGTTGGAGTCGTCTGGTCATAGAATGCGCGAGAATCGATTTCATCATCACTCAGCTCGCGTGTTTCAGCAACCGGCGAAAACATATTGCGGTTCGCAGCTGGATTACGCAAAGCATCCAGCGCTTCCTGTTCATTGACGTTAAAGGCTGTTTGATTTCGGATGTTGCTAACACGTCGATGAAACGCATTATCTTTGATGACATTTTTTTCGTCTTGCCAGGGCTCTACCATAAAATTCCTATGCTCGTTCAGCGCCGATTGTATTGCCAGAATCAAATTTTGTGATCATACACTGAAAACAGTTGACTCCCCTCTTCTTCGTTTTGCCACGAATGAGCCAAACTTACAACACTTCTGGCGATTTTTATCACTTTGGCAACTATTAACCGGGCGCAACAAGACAAAGGAAAGCCATCGCGATCACATCCCCAAAGTCCCAAGAGTATTGCAAACAAGGGACTTCGAGAATCAAACGAGGAGGCGGCTGAGGTTATATCGTCAAAAACAAGAAAAAAGAAACTACGACTGATAAGCATCAAAGGTTTGAAAGTGAAGTCCCGCTCCAGGGCGATTCTTTCACAAAAGCTTCACTTGGGAGTGTTTAATAAAAACAAGCGCACCATATTTAGTGCTTCATTGGTGGTCCGAAAGCGTATTTCAGAGCGTCCGGCTTTACTGCCGAGCTGCAAAGTCTGACCAACATAACGATCTTTTGTTACCAGTCCCATGTAAACCAGCCCAACAGGCTTAGTCTCAGTTCCTCCACCTGGGCCAGCCACACCAGTGACAGATAAGGCAATGTCAGCGTATCCGAGTTTGAGCATGCCCCTGGCCATCTCTTCAGCGCATTCTGGACTGACCGCGCCGTACTTTTCGAGAGTAGTTGGGCTGACGCCAAGCAAACCAACCTTGGCTTCGTAAGCGTAGCTGACGACATTGAGCGTGATGTATCTGGAACTGCCGGCAATATCAGTTAGGCGTTGACTGAGTAAACCGCCAGTACACGATTCGGCCACAGACAGTCGATGTCCGCCTTTTACCAGCAATTGACCGACCACAGATTCGAGTGTATCGCTATCGAAGCCGTAGCACTTCTGTCCACTGCCTTCTAAAATTTCATCGACGATGGGCTGGGCAATTACTTTGGCACCGTCAATAGTGTCAGCCTTTGCTGTCACTCTTAATCGACATTCGCCCGTGCCTGCGTAAGGCGCAACTGTAGGATTGGCTCCTTCGAGCAAATGACCGTATTGCTCAGCGAGAGCCGATTCACCGATGCCATAATGCTTCAATTCAATCGACCACATCGTGCCTGAAGTGTATTGCTTGAGCAAATAATCAAAAGCCGTGTCGCCCCACATCGCTTTCAATTCACGGGGCACTCCAGGAAAAGTCAGAACGCATCGCTCTCTTTCTGGGTTTGCTATTGACGCTTTCTTTAAAAGCTCGGGCGACACATGCCAAATAATGCCAGGCGCTGTGCCTGCCGGATTGAGCAGAATTTGCGCACCAAGAGGGCGCAACGCCTGTTTGCGATTAGATTCCGGCAAAGGAAAATGGCGATGCTTGAACAGGGCTTGAATGTGCGCCCAGACTGAATCGTCGAAAACCTGCTCGACTTGAAAAAACTCAGCCAGACATTCGGTTGTCAGATCGTCAGCTGTAGGGCCCAATCCACCGGTTGTAATCACCACGTCGGCGCGATTAAAAGCGGTTGAGAGAGCCTCTTTGATGCGCTGTTTATTGTCGCCGACTGTGGTTCGAAAAAAACAATCGATACCAAGCTTAGCTAACTCAATTGCCAGAAACTGACAATTGGTATCGAGAACTTGTCCGAGCAATAACTCGGTACCGACAGAAAGTACTTCTGCGACAGGCATAAATTGACTCTAGTTGTCGTCTTTGATCTTGCGATCACCGCTCAAGTCTATTGAAGATCGGCTTATACAGACCATGGACGCATGGCGTGTGGAGCATAATCGCCGTCTTGTTGAAGCAGCATGCCGCCATGACCACCACTGACAGCGGCGTCTGGAGCGTCAACTTTGTAGGTAAAGAAGGCAAAAACACCAATTGCCAAAACCGTCAAACCAAAGCATACAAAAAAGAACATAAGCCATTTTTGTGCTGGATCATCGTGCTTCTCGCTCATTTTGTCCCCTCAAAACCTTCAATACTTTGCAACAAATCTGTCGTCACTTTCAAATTGTACGAACTTCCTACCCCTGGCAGGGCATTAATGATAATTGTTTTGCCCTGTTTTTTTAAAGAAACACAGCCAATAAGCCCCTCGACAATCTGTCCGGTCGTTTCTTTCGAGCCGAATTCACCAACAATATACGGCATCTGCTCGCCACCAACCAACAATTTCCCTCTTGATTTCTCTTTCTCTAATGGCATGAAAAGCGCCCTGCCGCCAATTGCCTGCTGGCAAACACGGTCGAGAACCTTTTGGGAATCTTCTTGCGTGTAAGGATTGCTCAAGAATGTAATCATCTGACCATCGGGTTTATAGTAAACATTCAAAATATCCTGTCCAAGCGAATAGGCAGATTCAAGCTCATAACCTTCAGGCAGCGGCTGAGGAAATTTGGCGATTTTCCTAGCCACTATGGCGATTTTCGTTGGATTAGTCGAATTTATTGCAAAATCATGGGCAATATCGGCGAAACGGTAAAGAAAATAACCCAAAAACACCAGAGTGAATGCAGTCAGGGCAATCAGGATTTTACTCCAGGCTGGCAGCCGCCTAAGCGGCGTACGACTTGGCGATGAGTCTGAGATTTGACTGTCTACTGGTGGATTTGATGACTGCATCATTAATCAATTTCTGAAATCAACTTTTGACCTCTGTCATATTAGAGCGCATTTCGTAGGCTGTCAGAGTATTGGCGAGAAGCATAGCAATTGTCATCGGTCCCACTCCGCCTGGCACCGGGGTAATAAGAGCAGCGCGTTCTTTTGCTTCGGCAAAGAACACATCGCCTGCTATTTTTGGTCCACCACTTTCATTTTTATCATGATGGATTCCAACATCGATAACGCAGGCACCGGGCTTAACAAAACTGCCTTTGATCATCTCTTTCTGCCCGATTGCAGCAACGAGAATTTCGGCCTCAGCGCACAGTTTTTCGAGGTCTTTGGTGCGGCTGTGACAAATGGTGACAGTGGCGTTGCGAGCCATCAAAAGCAAAGCGATCGGCTTACCTACCAGGTTGGAGCGACCGACGACAACCGCTCGTTTGCCCTCGATTGGCACCTTGTAGAAATCCAGCAAATGAATAATGCCCGCTGGTGTACACGGACGCAAGCCCTTTTTCCCGGCCATCAAGAGGCCCATGCTCACAGGCGAAAGTCCGTCTACGTCTTTTTCGGGCACAATCGCAGCCACAACGGCGTCAGAATCAATCTGCTTTGGCAAAGGCAATTGCACGAGAATACCGTCGACATTGTCATCTTGATTGAGCATAGTCACGACTGCAAGAATTTCCTCAAACGTGGCACTTGCCGGAAACTGATGAAAAGAACTTTCGATGCCCACTTGTTTACATGCCTTGATTTTGCCCTGCACATAAATGGCGCTGGCCGGATCGTCGCCCACGAGAACCACAGCCAACCCTGGCGCTCGTAGTCCCTTGTGAGCATAGACTGCTGTCCGCTCTTTTAAAGAAGCACGAACGCTCGCTGCAACTTCTTTACCGTTCAAAATTTGTTCGACTGGAGTTGTTCCCTGGACAGCCATCGTTTTTCTTCACTCCTCTTAAAATCCAATTTGCTGAAAACATTTAGCAATATCTAATTCTGGTCCTTTTTTGGAACCGATGCGCAATTGCACCGAACCCGAGTCGGTCACCCGCCCAATAGCCGTAAAAGGATTTTCAGAAGTATTGTGGTCATTAACCCATGACTCCCAGACGGCTTCAGGCACACAACCAACGAGCTCATAATCTTCGCCACCATACAGCGCCCAATCGTATGCGTTGACACGGGCATCAGAAGCGAGCCTGGCGGTTTCAATGTGAATTGGTATACGTTGCAAATCGATGTCCATACCAACACCACTGGCTCTCGACATCTGAGCCAGAGCATCGGCCAAACCGTCGCTTGCGTCCATGAGAGCACCCTGCCCATTCGTTTGCTTAACAAGGGACCAGGCCTCTCCAATTCTGGGCTTTGGTCGCCGATGAATCTCAGAGCAATGCAAAAATCGCGGCGCCGAGGGCTTGGATGATGCCAGCTGCGACTGTTTGAGATACCACAAACCAGCTGTTGAAGCGCCAAAATTACCGGTAACGATCACAATTTCGCCTGGCTTAGCCCTACTGCGCAGCATGCAGCCGTTTTCATGGACGTCGCCAATTGCTGTTACGTTCACAACCAGGATTGGACCACTCGTTAGATCACCACCGACAATTCTCACTTTGTAGGTATTGGCGCAGTCAATTACGCCCGAATACAGTCGATTAAATTGCTCTTTGCTAAAAACTCTGGGTAAAGTCAGACAAACGACCAGATAACGCGGCCGACCAGCCATTGCCGCAATATCACTCAAATTTACAGCAACAGACTTCCAACCGATATCTTCCAGACTACTTAAGC
>Ga0182030_10012314_pt1 | contig 17152 bp, 16 predicted proteins | sample 812S3MmetaG_FD_121299 | JGI IMG/M metagenome (GOLD analysis project Ga0182030, IMG submission 121299) | Permafrost microbial communities from Stordalen Mire, Sweden - 812S3M metaG (Illumina Assembly) | ecosystem: Environmental > Terrestrial > Soil > Wetlands > Permafrost | place: Sweden...
AATCCTGGCCGAATTTCAACTGCTTCAGCCAGTGGATGATTTTTGGGCCGAGCCACCAGCTCAGCAGCAACGCCGTGATGGCCGCGCCGGCGCTGCGCACCGAGATGTAATGAAACAGCCGCAACGCCGAGAGCCGGACCGCCCAAGGCGTGCCCCTCGAACAATCGAGCAACAACTGGCTCAAATAATAAATCATGTTTCCATTTCACGACTTGTCCGGCTTCAACATTCCGGCGATGCGTTCCAGGCGCGCGGCCCGCGACGCCTTGAACAAAACCACATCGCCCGGTTTCAAAAAATTCTTCACGGCGGTCGTCGCCGCCTCGGCATCCGCAAATTCAATCACGCGGTTCAACCCCGCTGCGCGCGCCGCCCGGGCCATCACCGGCGCCATTTTGCCGATGGCGAACATCTGGCCGATGCCGAGTTCCGCCGCGCGCCGGCCGACCTCTGCATGTGCTGCCTCGCTGTGAGCACCCAGTTCGTTCATGTCACCGAGCACGGCCACCCGCCGGCCCTGCAACGGCAGATCACAGAGCGTTTCCAGCGCCGCCAGCGTCGAATCCGCATTCGCGTTGTAGGCGTCGTCGAGAACGCGCACGCCGGCCGATTCCCAAAATTGCAGACGCATCTTCGCCGGCTGGCACCCGGCCAGGCCGTCCTGCACCGCCGTACGACCCAAGCCCAGTTCCTCACTGACCGCAATCGCAAACAAAGCATTCACCACCTGGTGCCGGCCCAATAAATTGATCCGATACTCGCCGTTGAAGTCAGCCTTCGGGCCTTCCACCCGGAAGGTCACGCCGTTCTTGTCCAGGCGGACCGACCGCGCCCGCCAGTCGTTTTTTTTGCCAAGCCCGACCCGCACCACCGTCGCCCGCGTGCGCCGGACGATTTGCTCCGTCCATTCGTTGTCTCCGTTGACAAAGAGGCGACCCTCCGCCGGCAATAGTTCCGCGAGCCAGCCTTCTTCATGCGCCACGCCCGCCACGTCACCAAAAAACTCCAGATGTTCGCGTCCGATGTTCGTCAGCACGCCATATTTCGGCTGAATCATCCTCACCAGCGGCGCCAATTCGCCCGGATGATTTGTGCCGACCTCGACCACCGCGGCCTGGTGCGATTTTTCCAGGCGCAACAGCGTCAGTGGCACGCCGATGTCGTTGTTGAAACTCGCCTCGCTCCAGAGCGTCGCCAGCTTCTGCCGCAACACCGACGCCAGCAGTTCCTTCGTGGTCGTCTTGCCATTCGAACCACCGACGGCGATCACCGGCAGATCGAAACCCGACCGATATGCCCCGGCAAATTTTCCGAGCGCCGCCCGGACGTCGTCCACGGCCAGCACCGCACACTCCGGCAATGGCGCGGGGATTTTTTTCTTTTCCACCACCACGGCAACGGCGCCCTTGGCCGCGACCTCGTTCAAAAACGCATGGCCGTCAAAGCGCTCGCCCGCGATGGCAAAGAACACGTCTCCCGGTTTCGCCTGCCGTGAATCGGTGCAGATGCCGCCGACCGACGTCTCCCCGATCCCACGATAGATTTCCGCCGCACAGGCCTCGGCCACAAATTTCAAAGAGCGTGTTTCCACTGCAAAATTTCACCGTTGATTCACGGATTCTGCATTCCTGTCGGCGTCCGTAATCCATCCGCCGCCACCAGCGGCGGTTCGGATGCAGGCGGCATCAAACTCCGGTCCGCCGGGATGTTCAAGTAACTGGCGCAACGTTCGGCGATTTCCCTGAAAACCGGTCCGCAAACTAGGCCGCCATAATAACCTTCCTTTGGATCATCCATCACCACCGAGATGCACAGCTCCGGATTGTCGGCCGGAAAAAACCCGATGAATGAGGCGTAAAATTTATGCTCGGTATACGCGCCGTTCTCGACCTTTTGCGCCGTGCCGGTCTTGCCCGCCACCGTATAATCCTTCATGGCCGCGCCGGGAGCCGTGCCGTCCGGGCTTACGACTGTCTTAAGCGCTTCGATGATTGCCTTGTCAGCCGGGTCGGCGACCACTTGTCGCACGCGCTGCGGTGCGTATTGCTGCACCACATTGCCATTGCGATCTTCCAGCCGGTTCACCAGCATCGGCCGCATCAGCCAGCCGCCGTTCGCCAGGGCGCTCATGGCCACGACCATGTGCAGCCGCGTCACTGCGATCCCCTGTCCCATGGGAATTTGAGCGATGGAAACCTTCGTCCAATCCTTCACCGGATACAACATCCCCCGGACTTCGCCCGGCAGTGAGATGCCCGTGCGCTGGCCAAAACCAAAATCCCGCGCGTAATCGTACAGCCGGTCCTCGCCGAGACGGATGCCAATCTTCGCCGCTCCGATGTTTGATGACTTCGTAATAATGCTCTCAGTGGTGAGCGTCCCGAACGGTTCGTGATCGTGCAAAATCCGTCCGGCAAAAGCAAAATGGCCCTGCTCACAATCGAACGTGTCGTTCAGGCGCACAGTGCCTTCATTCAAGGCCCCGGACACAACGACAATTTTGAATGTTGAGCCGGGTTCCATCACGTCGCTGGTGACCCGGTTGCGGCGTGCGTCGGCGGGTGAGGCACCGGGATTGTTCGGGTCAAAATTTGGCAGGGTGGCCATGGCCAAGATCTCGCCGGTGCGCGGACGCATGACGACCGCAGTGATGCTGGCGGGCGTGTGTTTTTGCATCGCGTCGGCCAGCGAAGTTTCCACGATGTGCTGGATGGCCGCGTCAATGGTCAGCACCACGTTCAGGCCGTCGCGGGCCTGGACATCTTCATCGCGCAACGCAACCAGCTCGTGCTTCTGGCGGTCCGTTTGCGTCACCCGCCAGCCGGCCACGCCGCTCAAGGCCGAATTCAAAACCAGTTCCACGCCGTCGCGCCCGACCGTTTGCGAAACGTGGTTGCTGCCGTTCTCCGTTCCCACAAAACCAAGGACGTGCGCGGCCAGCGCTCCGTTGGGATACAGGCGCAATTGATCATCCACCGGATCGGTGAAAACCGAGCTTTGCCGCAGGTCGCGAAACTGCGCGCGCTGGGCTTTGGACAATTTGTTTTCATCCACGCCGAATGACAGCCGGCTCATCGTCAGTTGAATTTTTTGCCACGTCTCGTCCGTCACCTTGTGTTGCAGCACCACGTAACGGTTGGTGACCGTCTCCCCCGCTTGATTTCTCATCAGGTGAGGCAGCAGCCGCTGGTACAGGTCGCCTTCATTCAGTTGCAGCAACGGCGCCAGCGCACGGGCGACCACGGCCTGCTGGTTGGCCATCAAGACGGGGTCGGCGCAGACGGTTTTCACAAAAATGCTCGTGGCCAGCAGGTTGCCGTGCGCGTCGAGAATGTCCCCGCGGCGCGGCGCCTGCCAGAACTCGCGCTGGGTGTTCTGCTGCGCCTTGGCGGCCAGTTCATCATGCCGCAACACCTGCAAATCCACGAGACGGTAACCCAGTCCGGCAAAGGCCAGACAGAGCAGTCCCAGCAGCACCACCACCCTTTTCAATTGCAGCCGTTTTGCCATCTTAAAAAACGGCCAACCGCCCGTGGCGATCGGTTCCTCACCCGACGGCGTCACGAGCGGCGGCCAAAATGATCATCTTATTCGGTCGCTGCACCGGCCGGCCGTTCCGCCAGCTGGTGCGTCAAATTTTTGTTCTCCGGCGGCGCGGGCGCCGGTTCCGACAGCCGCAGCACCTGGATCGGCTGCGCCGGTGACAGGCCCAGATTCAATTCGCGGGCACGACGGTCCAGCATTGTCGGGGACCGCAAAATGCAAAGCTGGTCGCCGAGTTTCTGGTCATCATTTTGCAACTGTGCCAGATGTATTTCCCGCTGCCGGATTTGCTGGCCGAGCTGGTAAATCTGGCTTTTCTGCCAGACATAACCCACCGCCGAGCCGGCGATGAGCAGACACAGAAACAATGCCTTCAGCGCCGGTCCAAACCGGATCGCCGCCGACTGATTTTTTCGATTTTTTGCCATTTAAATTTTCTCCAGCACCCGCAATTGCGCGCTGCGGCTGCGCGGGTTCTCGTTCAGCTCCGCTTCACCCGGCTTGATCGCCTTGCGGGTGACCCATTTAAGTTCGGGCGTGCGCGGCTCGCGTAACTCCGGAACGTCCACTCCTCCGGTGAACGCATAATCCCGCGCCCGGGCGCGCCCGAAATCCTTGACCATCCGGTCCTCCAGCGAGTGAAACGTGATGACCGCCAGCCGGCCGCCCGACTTCAGGATTTTCACCGCCGCTTCCAACCCGCTTTTCAAAGAGCCCAACTCGTCGTTGACCGCGATCCGCAACGCCTGAAAAACCTTCGTCGCCGGATGCGCCTTCCTTCCGTGCCGCGGACTGAGCCGTTCAATCAGATCCGCCAGCCGCCGCGTCGTCTCAAACCTCCGCGATTCGCGGTCATGCACGATCGCCTTTGCAAACCGCCGCGACTCGCGCTCGTCGCCAAATTCCCAAAAAATCTTCGCCAGTTCCTCGGCGCCCGCGCCGTTCACCAGCTCCGCCGCCGTCAGGGTCTGCCGCGCATCCATCCGCATGTCCAGCGGCCCATCGTGCTGGAAACTGAATCCGCGTTCGGGCGAATCCAGTTGCGGCGAACTCACGCCCAAATCCAGCAGCACACCGTCGCAACTCGCCGCCGGTATCCATCCGGCCATTTCTGAAAAATTTCCGCGCCGGATGTCGAACCGGCCGGCAAAAGTTTCCGCCAGCCGGATTCCGGCCGCTTCAACTGCGGCGCCATCGCGATCGCACCCATACAACCATCCAGTCGGCGAACTCGCGACCAAGATGCTCGCTGCGTGACCAGCCCCACCGAGCGTCCCGTCGGCGTACCGACCGCCCGGCCTCGGCTTTAGCGCGTTCAGCACCTCCGCCACCATCACTGCTTTGTGAACGAAATCCGGCACTGCGCATTGTTTCTCCGTTGGTTAATCCGTCGTGGCCCGAAAGATCCGCTCGGTCAGAAATTCCCAGGCATTCTCCGGCGACGGCGCCGCCGATCCGGCGGCTTCGTCCGTCGTGCGCGATTTGATCGGCACCACCTCCACGTCGGCATCGCTGAGGTCGTTATGTACGACTTTCACGCTGTCCAGCGACAGTTCCGACTGCACCGGACCTGGGATGCTCTGCTCCTCCGTTTGCGAACCGCGCCACATGGACATCGGGTTCAACATGCTCGCCCAAGAGGTGGAGCGCACCGGTCCGGGAGCCAGCGTGGGGATCTTTTGCGTCTTGGCGGCAACAGGCGTCATGACCTTTTTGACCACCGGCTCAACGGCGGATTCCGCCCCGGATCCGGCCGGCTCCGCCGGTGCCGGCGACTTGAATGGATTGTGCGCCTGACCGAATTTCGGCAGATAAACGTGTTTGTTGACGCGATAGGCCAGGTAGTCGCGCCCGCTTTTAATGCTTCGTCCGGCAACCAATAATTTTCCAAGGTTCATAATTTTTATTCCATCAGTTTGAAGGCTTCGTGCGCCAGAACGGCGTCGGAAGCCTTGACCTTTTCGTAACTGTGCGGATTCCAAATTTCAAAACGGTCGAGCAACCCGACCAGCATTGCCTCGTCCTTGATGCCCGCCGCGCGCGCCATGCCTTCCGGCAGGCAAATTCGTCCGGCCTTGTCCACGCTCACCTGCACCGATTCGCTGCCGATGAACCGTTTCAAAACCACCTTGTTGGGGTCGCTGTTGGACATCGCATCAATGGCGGTCACCATCTTCGCCATTTCTGCCGGTGGCAGAACGCGCAGACAGGGACCCTCTTTCGACTTGGGCCAGAGCATCAGGGTCAGTTCCGTGCCCGGCTTTTCGGGCCGCCACTTGGCCGGGATCTGGACGCGCCGTTTCTCATCCACTCCGTGCTGATAGAGTGAATTGTAATAAGTTGGCTCTTTGTTCATGGCGTCGCTCAGTTATCCACCGCGTTAACTCAAAACTGCCTTTCTCCCCACGACGACCCACTTTTAACCACTTTACCCCACTCCATGTCAACATCTTTTTGCCTTAAATTTTGCGCTTTATTGGAAAGTTATTCACAACCCAAAAGGCGGGGTTAAAAGTTGCAATTTGAAATCTTATGGGATGACGGCTTGATACTTGAAACCCGAAACTCGAAACTCGCTGTGTGCGTACCGCTGATTTCAATTTTGACCTCCCGCCTGGCCTGATCGCGCAACATCCCGCGCCGCACCGCGACGAATCGCGGCTGCTCGTCCTGCACCGCGCCAGCGGGGCCGTCGAACATCGCCGGTTCCGGGAGTTGCCCGGTTTTTTTCGCGCCGGCGATGTGCTCGTGCTGAACAATTCGCGTGTGATTCCCGCTCGGCTGCGCGGCACGAATGCCCGGACCGGTGGAAAATTTGAGATTCTATTGCTTGAGGAAAATGCGCCCAATGACTGGTGGGTGATGCTGCGGCCCGGCAAAAGCGCCCGCGTCGGGACCCAGATTGTCTTGTCCGACAACGGCCAGGCCACGGCAATTCGCGCCACGGTTGCGGAAGTGAACAACCACGGACATAGGCGACTGCAATTCTCCGGCACACCGGACATCAGTCGTGAGCTGGATCAGCTGGGCGAAGTCCCGTTGCCGCCGTACATCACGCGGGCCAGTCCGGATGAGATGGATGAAGACAAGGAGCGCTATCAGACCATCTTTGCCCGGACCAATGGATCGGTGGCCGCGCCGACTGCCGGTTTGCATTTCACGCAGCCGTTACTGGACGAAATCCGTGCGTGCGGTGTAAAAATTTGCTTCGTCACCCTGCACGTTGGACCCGGCACATTCGCCCCGGTGAAAACCGAAACTCTCGCCGCACACAAAATGCATGAGGAACGGTTTGAGCTTGGTGAAGAAACGGTGCGGGAGGTGAATGCGGCCAGAAATAGCGGCCGTCGTGTCATTGCCGTGGGCACAACCACGGTGAGGGTGCTTGAAAGTGTGGCGGCCAGAAACGACGGAAAACTCAATGTTTACAAGGGTCGGACGAACATTTTCATTTATCCGAAGTTTAATTTTCGCATCGTGGACGCGTTGCTGACGAACTTTCATCTGCCCGGTTCTACGTTGTTGATGCTGGTCAGCGCGTTTGCCGCGCCGGGCGAGACCTGTGGACGCGAAATAGTCCTTTCCGCCTACCAGGAAGCCATCCGTAATCGTTATCGCTTTTTCAGTTACGGCGATGCCATGCTGATTTTATGAGCCCGAAGTCCAAAGTCCGGCGTCCCAAATTGCCGTTCGTTTTCATCAACATGGCGATGACGGCAGACGGGAAAATTGCGACGGCAAACCGCGACGTGGCGACTTTTGGCAGCCCGCGCGACCACGAACATCTGCTCGCGTTGCGCGCAACGGCGGACGCCATAATGGCCGGAGCGCGCACAGTGGACTCGGCGGCCATCAATCTGGGGCCGGGACCGGCCCGATTCCGGCGTTTGCGGCTCAAAAACGGGCTGGCGGAATACAATTTGCGCGTCATTGTGACCGGCAGCGGATCGCTCAAGCCTGACGCGGAAGTATTCAAACATCGTTTCTCGCCCATTATCATCCTGACCACCGGACGGGCATCGAAAACGAAGTTGCGCCAACTGCGGTCAGTTGCAGACGAAGTAAAGGTCTTTGGCAGGCGCGAAATCAATTTCCGCGTCGCGTTACACTGGCTGCATCGGCAATGGAACGTCAAGCGCCTGCTTTGCGAAGGCGGCGGGGAATTGAACGACGCCTTGTTCCGGGCAGGTTTGGTGGACGAATTGAACCTTACGATTTGTCCACAAATTGTTGGTGGACGAAACGCTCCCACCATCGCCGATGGCAAAGGATTCCTTCGGCTGGCGAAAGCTTTGCCCCTTCAATTAAAATCATTCAAACGCGCTAAGAACGAGGTTTTTGTGGTGTTCCGCAGGTGAGCTAACGGTGAGTAAAGCCCGGGTTATTCACAACGTTAGCTTGCCAACGGTCACCGTCCCGTAACGTGGTCGAAACACGGATGTGACTGATTTAGTCGGCAAACCCATTTCAACAAGACGCGTCTGGGGTCACACTATTGTCTGGCGAATTAAACGTCCCGCCCACACGCATTATCGCGCCAGTTTATTTCACCCCAAATGATTCACCACATCGTTCGCACCGGCGACAACTTCCTTGCGGGTCTTCAAATCGCGGATGCGGACATAGGCGTCGCTTTCCAGCCGGACGGTGTGGGCCACCTTCAAATCCTGAGCGCGTTTAAACTGCTTGTCTGATTTCGCCGGGGTTAGCGAATAATCCACGGCATAGCCCGCCGCGCGCAAATCCTGAACCAACTTGAGCGAAGGCGGACGGAGCGCTTCATCTTCGATGAGCACGTACACGTCCATGGGCGAATCAAATTTCGGCAGCCGGCCGCGTGCCTTGAGCAGCTCCAGCAATACCACATCGCCCATGCCGAAACCGAGCGCCGGCAGGTCCACCTTGCCGCCGCTGATGAGTTTGACGAGGTTGTCGTAGCGTCCGCCGCCGGCGATGGCGCGGAACTCGCCCTGAGCATCGAATGCCTCGAACACGACCCCGGTGTAATACGCCAGCCCACGAATGACCCGGTAATCCACCTTCACAAAGTCGCGTAAACCTCGCGCGCCGAGATTGTCGAGAATGCTTTGCAGTTCTGCCGTCGGCTGGCCGGAATTGATGAACTGGTTCACCGCCGCGAGCGAGAAACCCAGCGCCGCAAATTTTGTTTCGTTCTCCTCCGGCGACGAGCGTTCCAGTTTGTCAATCACCTGGAAAAAGTCGTACTCGCGGGCGGTATTTCCCCCGCCCTGCTTGAAAAATGCCTCCCAGGCGTTGCGGCTGCTGAGGCGGATGATGAAATCCTGCTCGGTCAGGCCAAACGAACGCAGCGTGTCAATGAGCAGCGCAATCAATTCCGCGTCCGCCGCCGGGTCGGTCTCGCCGATGAGGTCGGCATTGAACTGGAAATGTTCGCGCAACCGGCCTTTCTGCTGGCGCTCGTAGCGGAACAATTGCGGGATGGCAAACCACTTGATGGGCTTTTTGTAATTGCGTTCGTGCGCGGCCACCATGCGCGCCAGCGTCGGCGTCATTTCCGGCCGCAACGTCACGGCGCGTTCACCCTTGTCCGTAAAGTTGTAGAGCTGGCCGACAATTTCCTCGCCGCTCTTGGTGGTAAACAGTTCAAGCGGTTCGAGTGGTGGGCCGTCGTATTCGCGGAAGCCATAACGCCGGGCGGTCACGCGCCATTGATTGAAGATGTGCTGGCGGGCGTCGGCACTCCAGACATCGGAATGCGGGAGCGGTTCGGGATAAAAATCGCGGAATCCGGGCAATCGTTCCATAGACTCTGACCAGCCTAAAAGGCCGGCGGCAAAAAGAGAAGTGAATAAGCAAACCGGCCGCTCACTGGCGCAAACGGAAAAACCGGTTCGACGGCGAAAATGGCACTCCCACGATGATGTAATTGCCGATGACGTTCGACGTGATGTTCACCGGAACCCAGGAATCCGCCTGGAGGCTGCCCCGCGATTCGATGGTGTAGTTGGAAGCCAGGTCGGGAAGACCAGAACAAAATTCGTATCGTAGCAAGTCTGGTATAATTTCAGCGGACTGGTTGGCGGAACCGGATTGAGTGAAGCAAGCAAGTTGGTGCCGGTCGCAGCCCGTCCGCGTGCCAACAACATCGCCAAAACGACGACTGCCCACAGTGTCGGCTTCAAGAACAGGAACTGGTAATAACGCCGGGACATGGGAGAAATTTTGAGTGTTACTTAATTGTTGGTTGACCGCCAATGGTCAACCGGCTACGGAACACGGGCACTGACTTGATTGGAACGTAACGCGAATATAAGCCAAATTTGAAAAATTGCCAGCCTTTGTGTTCCCGACCGTTTGGTTCGCCGCTATTTCTGAGTTTCCGGTGCTCATTTGGGGCATCACGCCATGTCAGTTGGCGTGTTACACATGATTCTTGCCAACCCTTTAGCAAAAATTAGGGGAATTAAAAGCGCAAATTAAATCAGCAACCGTCCATTCCAGCATCCGCCTGACAACCATTTCGGAGATCAATTCTGCGGCACCGCTTTTGCAGGCGTGAGCTTAAGCACGTCGGTCCGCATTTCCTTGCCGGCCTTGAATTTCACCATGGCCCGCGCTGGAATCGGCACGTCGGTTTTCGGCGCGTTGGGATTGCGGCCCACCCGGGCCTTGCGGATTTTGATTTCAAAAACGCCGAAGTTGCGGAGTTCCACCTTGTCGCCCTTGGCAAGCGCTTCGGCAATGTAGTCGAGAGTTTTTTGTACCACGTCGAACACCTGCTGCTGAACCAGACCGGTTTCGCTGCTGATGCGAACAACCAGGTCACGTTTTGTCAGTGTCATAGTTTTTATCAGGGTTATCGGGTTGCATTCATTATTATTGAACCACACGGATTGTCCAGAAGTCGCTGGCCAGATTATCGTCGGTTAAATAGGCGTAGGGCAACGTGAAATAACCTTTCAAGCCCCAGCCACCGCCCCACGAGTTGCGAACAATGAACCACTGCCGGGCATCATCGTAACCAACACCGACCACGGCATGGCCACCGATGACCGTCTCGCCGGACTTGGGCAACGACGCATGACCGGTCCGGGCCACCTGCCCGCTTTCAAAACTTTCGTAAACCGTAAACCCAAACACAAACGGATAACCCGAGGCGAGGCAGCCCTTGAGCTGGCCGAGAATCGGCGTCAGGCGCTGGTACAAAACCGCGCAATACGCCAGCGCGTCGGCGTAACATTTCGACGGAGGCCGGGTTTTGAACTTGGCAATGACATACGGCCACTCGGTTTCGGGACAATCGCCCGCCTTGCCCACGCTTTTGATGCCGTCGCGGATCTGCGCACCGCTGTCGGAATCAATCGTGTGTTCGATGGCGCGCTCGTTGTAATAAATGAACAAGCGCGACGGCGTGAATACCGGCGCGAGCCTTTGTTTCATCCGGTCAAATTCGATGGCCCCGGCGATGGCGTTGGCGGTGCAACTGCCGATCTGGCCCTGGTCGTAAACCGGGGGACATAATGGACGAAGATCAACTTTTCCCGGCAGGGCCCCGGCCAGCGCCACTGGCGCGGCGTAAAAATGATCCCGATGATCCGGCAAATCGGGCAACCAGCCATACCGAGCAATCTGAAAGCTCATACGATAGTTACCGCTTCTAAATCAAAGCGTGATAGCACATTAGTGATAATAACAAGTTGTGTCTAGGACAAAAATCAAGCCGGACTAAAAACTGCCTTTAGCTTCGACTAAAAACTTTACAGCTTTGGCGTGAATTCGCAGAGTATGTGTGTGATTGAAAGCAGTTCAAGGGTCCAACAGGCGCCGGCGTCCCCGGCCGGCCGCCAGCCAACGGATTTTGCCCGCGATTTGGAAACTGCTCTCCGGAAGGCGCAGGAAAACCTGCTTCATCTGCAGCGGCCGGACGGCTACTGGGTCGGCGAATTGATGGTAGATTCCACGCTCGTTTCGGACACGATCATTTACCACCATTGGAATGGAAAAGTGGACCCCGAATGGCAGCGCAAGGCGGTCAATCACATCCTTTCGATGCAACTGTCCGACGGCGGCTGGAACATTTATTACGGCGGCCCGGCGGAGGTCAATGCGACCATCAAGGCCTATCTCGCGCTCAAACTCGCCGGCGTGCCCGTCACCGACCCGCGGATGCTGAAGGCCCGGGAAATGGCGCTCAACCTCGGCGGCGTGCCGCGGATGAACACATTTTCCAAATTATACCTGGCGCTGATCGGCCTTTTTTCCTGGGAATACGTCCCCACGATTCCGTGCGAGGTCATCCTCATCGGCAAATGGTTTGGCGTGGAATTCTGGGACATGAGCAACTGGTCGCGCGCCATGCTCGTGCCGCTGGCCATCATCAACCACTTCAAACCCACGCGCCCGGTGCCGGTGGACCTGGATGAACTTTATCCCGAAGGCGTTCACGAACGCGACCTGGCCCTCGCTCCCGACCCGGACCGGCTTTCGTTGCGCAATTTCTTCCTGTGGCTCGACCGGCTTCACAAATTCGCCGAATGGTTCGCCGAGCACAGCATCCATCCCTTCCGCAAACGCGCGCTCCGGAAAGCCGAGCAATGGATGCTCGAACGCTTCGAGAGTTCGGACGGCCTGGCGGCGATTTTTCCCGCCATGCTCAATTCGCTCATCGCCCTCAAGGCGCTCGGCTATCCCGACGACCATCCGCAGGTGGTCCGCGCCGCGCACGAACTGAAAAAACTGGAGCACGAAACCGAGGACACCGTGCGCATCGAACCGTGTTTCTCGCCGGTGTGGGACACGGCGATTGTCACGATCTGCCTGCATGAATCCGGCATTCCCGAGAGCCACCCGATGTTGAAAAAGGCCGCCGAATGGTTGATGGAAAAAGAAATCCGCTTCCGAGGTGATTGGATTCATAAAAACCCGGCCACTGTCGAGCCGAGCGGCTGGGTGTTCGAATACAACAACAAATGGAACCCCGACGTGGATGACGCGGCGATGGTGCTGCTAGCCTTGCGGAAAATTCCCACGGACAACCCGCAAAAGCGCGACGAATGTTTCCGGCGCGGTTTGAAATGGATCATGACCTTCCAGTGCAAGGACGGCGGCTGGGCGGCGTTCGACAAGGACTGCACCAAAAACATCCTGGAAAAAGTCCCCTTCGCCGACCATAACGCGATGCTCGACCCCGAATGCGCCGACATCACCGCGCGCATCCTCGAACTGCTCGGTTACGAAGGCTGGGACCGGAACCACCACCAGATCCGCGACGCGCTGGACTACATCCGCGAGCAACAAGAAGAGGATGGTTCGTGGTATGGCCGCTGGGGCGTGAACTACATTTACGGCACGTGGCAGGTGTTGCGCGGTTTGCGTGCCATGAACATTGACATGAACCAGCCGTGGCTGCTCCAGGCCCGCGAATGGCTCGAAAGCGTCCAGCACGAAGATGGCGGCTGGGGAGAACGTTGTAACACTTATGACGACCCGGTCTTCAAGGGCCGCGGTCCCAGCACCGCGTCGCAAACCGCCTGGGCTGTGATGGGATTGTGCGCGTTTGACGACCCCGACAATCCCCATCTCAAACGCGGCCTTGAGTATCTCATCCGCACGCAAAACGAGGATGGTTCCTGGACTGAAAATGAAATCACCGGCACCGGATTCCCGAAAGTGTTCTATTTGAAATACGACATTTATCGCAATGCGTGGCCGCTGCTAGCCTTCGCCACGTATCGCAAAATTCTTGCCCGCACCGAAGGCCGGCGCCAGGAAGAGATCAACGGTCATTCGCATCCCGGCATGGACGTTTCACCCGATGCCTCAAGACTCCACGGCCATGCTTGAGCAAACCGTTCAGATCGTTTCCAACGAGCGCGACACGGATTCCTATTTTCGCCTCGTGCTGCGCGCGCCGCAAATCGCGCCGCTCGTCCAGCCGGGACAATTTGCCCACGTCCGTATTTTGCCGCTGAAGGACGCGCTGCTGCGGCGGCCATTCAGCATTTTCCAGGTCGCAGGCGACACCTTTTCCATTCTTTACAAAAACATCGGCAAGGGCACCGAAGTTCTCTCGCGGATGCGTTCCGGCGAGGAACTCGAAGTAATCGCGCCGCTCGGCCATGGATTTACCATTCCCAACCCCGGCGGCGAAACTCCCCTGCTCGTCGCCGGCGGTTATGGCATGGCAGCAATGTATTTGCTGGCGCAACGTTCCCCGCAGAAAGGCATCGTGTTTGTCGGCGGCCGCCGGTGCGTGGATATCCTGTGCGAAAAGGAATTCCGGGCGCTCGGCTGGGAAATGCGAGTGACGACCGAGGACGGCAGCCATGGAGAAAAGGGACTGGTCACACAGCCCTTGCTGGCAGAGCTGGGGCAAAATGCTCCCCACCGGAAACTTTTCGCTTGCGGGCCGACGCCGATGCTCAAGGCTGTTGGAAAAATTGCGGAAGAAGCCGGCATGCCGGCGGAACTTTCGATGGACGAGCACATGTGCTGCGGCGTCGGGGTCTGCCTGACGTGTGTGATTCCCGTCAAAACCGGCGGTGGCTGGGAATACCAGCGCACCTGCACGGAGGGGCCGGTGTTTGATTCGCGCGCAATTGTTTGGGAAACCGCAAAGTAACCGGCGCTTCCGGTACTGCGCACCGCCTCAGGGAAACCGGCCAAAGTGGCGCTCACCGCCGCGGCGTTCGCAAAGCATTCGATTGAGCGCTGCGGCAGAATCCGCGTCGTCTGCAGCCTGCCATGTTTCATTCCCGCTTTCCGCAGGCTTCAGCCGGCCGGCATTTGAAGCACCACGAGGCGACCGGTTTCGCAGATGCCGTCTTTGGGATTATATTTGCCACCGGGGTGGCCGGCGTCGCTGAGGGTGCAAGGCCCGAATTCCTCCACGGCCAGTTCGCGCCGGGCCAATTGTCTGGCCCATTCGACGGGTTGCGCGCCGTTGATGGGCGCGCTGCAAAAGATTTCTTTGAATTCGACGCGGCCTTCAAAGCTCAACTCGTCGTCAACTTCATCAATCCATTCGGGCAGTTCCCAATCCGGCGGCAGGGGCTGCTGGAAAAATTGCTTCAAATGGCAGTCCATCCTGAATTTGGACGCCCGTTCGCTGCGGATGAGGGCTTCCAGGGTAAAATCAAATTCATGACCGTGCCGTTCGCCGAATTTCAGGTCGGTCTCCCAGCTTCCAAACCGCAGCGGTTTGGTCTCGCCAGGTGGCCAGATCCAAATGTCCGGCCCGCGCACTTCCGACGGTTCATCGTCCTCAATCCGGTCGTGGTAGCCGAGGAAAAGATTTTCCAGGTCGCGCCAGTCGCGCAGGCCGGGCACATACCCGATGAGGCGGAGCCGCAGCCTGGGCGCATCGGCCGGCACCGTGGCCGCCTCCACCCCAGGCGGGACAAAGGACCAGTCGGTCTGGAAATAAATTGCGTTCTCCAGCTTTTGACGGGGCAGAAACAGTTTCAGTCCGTCGGAGCCGCAGAGCTTCCATTTCTGTGAGTTGATTTGCAGGCATCCACTCATGCTTTAAGATTAGGCCGGTGCAGTGGTTTGTCGAGCGATATTAGGAGGTCGGCAATCCGCATTCAAGGCATCTGTGTTGATCTGTGGCTGCGATGGCGGATGTCGTTTCCAAATACATAAAATCAAACCGAAGAACAACCGGGCGTTCTGGCAACGGAAATTATCCGCGAACAAAACCCGCGACCGGCTGGTAAACGGGACGTTGCGCCGCAGAAACAGGGCGAGGCCCGGTTGGGCGTGTTCCCCGGTGGATTTCGATGCCGGATTGACTTCCGGCAATTTTCTTTTTGCGAATTGAGTCGCGGCGGTTGAAACGATAGCTTTGGCCCAATGAATCTGTCCGTTCAACTCGGCAAGCTGACGTTGCAAAATCCGGTCGTGGTTGCTTCGGGTACTTTTGGTTACGGCGTCGAATACTCGCAACTGCTCGATCTGAACCGGCTCGGCGCGGTCGTGGTGAAAGGCATCCGCCTGGAGCCTGTTCGCGGCAATCCCACGCCGCGCACCGTCGAGGTCGCCAGCGGACTCATCAACGCCATCGGATTACAAGGGCCGGGTGTGGACGGCTTCATCAAAAAATACTGGCCGTTCCTCAAAGGCCTGAAAGTGCCGGCCATCATCAACATCTGGGGCACGACGGTCGAGGAATACGCCGAGGTGGCCCGGCGGTTTGACGCGCTCAGCGGCGTCAGCGCGCTTGAACTCAATGTCTCCTGCCCGAACATCAAGGAGGGCGGCGCGCAGTTTGGAACGGACCTGAAACTGCTCAGCCAGGTGGTTGCGGCCTGCCGCAGAGTGACGGAGCTGCCGCTCATCACCAAGATGAGCCCGAACGTGGTGAACATCGCGCCGTTTGCCAAGGCGGCGGAGGACGCGGGCAGTGACGCGCTCGCCATCACGAACAGTTACCCGGCGATGGCCATTGACATTGAAACGCGCAAGCCGAAGCTGGCAAACATCACCGGCGGCCTGACCGGTCCGTGCATCAAACCGATCGCCATCAAGCTGGTCTGGGAAGCCGCCAGGTCGGTCAAGATTCCCATCATCGGCATGGGCGGCATCCAGAACGCCGCGGACGCGCTCGAATTCATGCTGGCCGGTGCGACGGCAGTGGCGGTGGGCACGGCCAATTTTTACGCGCCGCAGACACCGTTGCAGGTGATTGCCGGCATACGCGAATTCATGGAGCGAAAAAAAATCAGCGATGTACGCGAACTCACCGGCAGCGTACAGACGCACAAACAGTGAAGACCTCGCCGCATGTTTGAACATCACACCAAGCCGCTGCTGCCGCGCAAGGTCTTTTACCAGCGACTCGCGCACCATGCGGTGCTCGGAATCATGGTCATCGCCGTTTCGCTGGGCCTGGGCATGATCGGCTATCATGTTTTTGAAAAGCTGCCGTGGGTGGATGCGTTCGTGAATGCCGCAATGATTCTTTCCGGCATGGGGCCGGTCGCCACGTTGCAGACGGATGCCGGAAAAATTTTCGCCGGCTGTTACGCGCTTTTCAGCGGCCTCACTTTGGTTGCCATCCTCGGCATCATCTTCGCGCCGGTCGTGCATCGCTTCCTGCACAAGTTCCATTTGGAAGATGAAGGTCGCGATGCGAAAAACAAATAGCTTTGAATCTGTTTTACGCTTCGCGCGGGGCGCGCTATTCTCCGGCCATGCTTTGGGCCTTCCACAAGTATCACGCGCTCGGCAATGACTACCTCGTCATTGACCCGAAGAACCTGCCGTCGCCGCTGACGACCGATCAGATCAAAACGATCTGTCATCGCAATTACGGTGTCGGCTCGGACGGCATCCTGCTCGGCCCCCTGCCCTCCAAGAAGGCCGGGTTCGGTCTGCGCATTTTCAATCCCGACGGCAGCGAGGCCGAGAAAAGCGGCAACGGCCTGCGGATTTTTTCACGCTACCTGTTTGACAAGAAACTGGTCGGCAAGGACGAGTTCGAGGTCGAAACGCCGGGCGGCGTGGTGAAGGCCACGGTCCTGGAACGCGGCAAGATCGTGCGCGTGGAAATGGGCAAGGTCAGCTTCTGGAGTGATGACATTCCGGTGGCCGGCCCGCGCCGCGAAGTCATCAACGAACAAATCCA
>Ga0182030_10012317_pt1 | contig 17149 bp, 13 predicted proteins | sample 812S3MmetaG_FD_121299 | JGI IMG/M metagenome (GOLD analysis project Ga0182030, IMG submission 121299) | Permafrost microbial communities from Stordalen Mire, Sweden - 812S3M metaG (Illumina Assembly) | ecosystem: Environmental > Terrestrial > Soil > Wetlands > Permafrost | place: Sweden...
GCATCGTTGTGTTCTCCCAGTGCAGGGGCCGGCTGGTCGAAGCCGGCTGTGGCCCCGGAGAATGTGATGGGAATGCCCATCCCGTACACTTCGTCCACAGCTCCGTATTTCGGATGCTCGAGACGGACCGTTTCACCGCGGGCGAGCACACGCGGATCGCGGACGGCTTCATCCGGATTGCGGACCTCGGCCGTGGGCACCCCCGCGGTTTCGAGGATCGACACAGCCTCCGCGTTCGTGTAGCGGCTGGTGAAGTCGCCGATAATCACATCCAGTGCGCGGACGTTCTCGACACGAGCATCGCGCGTGGCAAAACGCGGGTCAGCGCTTAGATCGGCACGGCCCATTGCTTCAAACAACGAGCGAGCGAATTGTTCCTGGGGAGCGCAGATTGAGATATACCCGTCCTTTGTCCGATACAAACCGAAAGGCGCCAGACGCGGTACAGTAAGGCCGGTGCGCTGCGGGATGCCGCATCGCTCCAGTAGACCGAAGGTTTCGACCGCCACCATCATGGTCAGAGCGCCCAGCATGGAAACATCGACGTGCTGACCCTGGCCCGTATGTTGAGCCTGATGGAGCGCGGATAAGACACCGATAACACCGAAGAGTGGCGCAGTCAGGTCGCCAATCGGCAGACCTACCCGAATGGGCGGATCGTCAGGTCCGCCGGAAGTCATCATGGTGCCGCTGAGGGCCTGAACAATGGCGTCCATGGCTTTCGCCGGACTGGCATCCGCCGTGCTCCCGAACCCGGTAATCGAGCAATAGATGACCCGTGGATTGACTTCGTGCGCGAAGGCGTAGCCGACACCCAGTCTGTCGAGCGTGCCGCGGCTGAAGTTTTCGACCACGATGTCGGATTTCTTCACCAGGTCCGCATAGACGGCGCGGGCGTCTGGATGTTTGAGATTCAAAGTCACACCCAGCTTGTTGCGCAGGCGATTGAGAGCGGAAACGGAAATATCGTCTGCGGATTCGCGCGTGAGTTTGGGGCCGTGCGCGCCTAGGTATGGGGCGTTGGTCCTGCAACTGTCACCGCCCGCGGGGTTTTCAACCTTGATCACTTTGGCGCCAAGGCCCGCCAGAATGAGCGTGGCGAAAGGCCCGGCGAGGGCGACCGTCAGATCGAGGACAGTGATTCCATCAAGGGGTTTGTTCAGGCTTACTTCTCCCGGTAGCGGTCAAAGAAATCGAAGACGGCCGGCAGCACCAAAGGCACCATGCCGCCATGATCGGCTTTAACCTCGTAGTATTCGAAGGTGAAGTCCTGCTGAAACATCCAGTCCCGCATCACGTGGCTGCCTTGCAGGGACGGGGTGGCCAGCGTACCTTCGCTCATCAGGATGGGGATGGACTTGAGGTGCTCCCAGGGATAATTCGCCTGATCGACGAAAGGCCCGGACATGGGAGCGATGGCCCGCCAATACTTCGAGTACTTGGCGCCAAGGTACCACGTTCCGCCTGAACCCATGGAATGACCGGCAAGGAATACCGACGAACGGTTGATTGGATATTCGTTCAGGACGATCTCGAGGACGTTAATGACATCTTTCTCGCTGAGTTCGAGCGTGTGTTCCGCATCGGGTGTTACCCCGGTTCGTTGCTTAGCCGCAGTTTCCGGCTGGCCAAAGACCGCCGGCAGCCGGAGAGGCGTGCCATAGGCTCCCATAGGACTGTAGCCGAGCGGCGATACGACGACGTAACCATGCTGCTCGGCCAGACGGATGATCTGCTTATTGTTCATGTCCATGTAGCGGTTCTCGTCGGAACCGGCGCCATGGAGCATCACAATGAGAGGCAGTCTGGATTGCCCGTCCCACGTGGTGGGAACGTAGAGGCGATAAGGCAAAGCCTTCTTTGCAGCCGGAAAATCATAAGTTCGATGCTGATCCCCTTTAGCGCGTAACTGCGGGTTGGGTGCCGACAGCAGGTCTTTTGCGAGTTTCTGCGATTCTGCAACCTGCTGGTCGGCGTCCAGCGTGGAGCCAAACGGGATTGGCTGTCCCTGCGCCAGAAGGAGACCGGGGATGAAGGTGAACAGGAGTGCTGTTTTCATTTGAGATTCTTCGTCTGCACAACCCACCTGGGATTGACGCACAAGCCACAGTCCGCGCCCCGGAACATCAGCGCCGCCTTCTGATCGCCTTTCAGCTGCCAGTTCAGCCAGGCCACTCCGATGCCGGCGAATTCGCCGCCATTCGGTTGGTTATAGGTACCTCCGTGGCCAACGCCGCGTTCCCAACCTCGAAATACCGGGATGGATTTGATGTACTCGAAATCGGAATTCGCGTTGTTGTGCGCGATGTCGGTTGCGTCCCCGCTGATGTAAGCCATGGGGACGTGGATGGATTCGAGATCCTTTTTGCTGAGCGTTTTTCCGCCGCCCATGTCCGAAGGCTGCGCAAAGAGGCCGCTGTTCCAGACCATAACGGTTGTCACGCGGCTGTCCGCACCGACTTCGATCGCCTGCACTCCTCCGCAGGATTGGCCCATCACGGCAATCTTCCCCGTGTTGAGGTGCTTAAAGTACTTGCTCGCAGGGCGCTCATTCTCGGCGGTGGCCCATTTGATCGCGTCCAGCATCTGCGACGGATGAGTCGCGGCCGGCGGCAGATTACGAGGGAGCTGGGTTGAGTCAGCGGGTTGTTGGATCGCCGGTTGCGCCGGCGGCGCGGGCGGAGCAGCCGTGTTGCGTTCCACAATCGGGCCGAGCGCTATGGCGAAGAACCCGTACGAAGAGATATCCGTCAAAAAGTTGCTGAACGAATTCCCGGCGTTCGCACAGGCGCCGTTGCCCCAGATCACAAGAGGCAGCGTGGCGCCATTCAGCGCCGACAGATCCTCCGGCCGATAGACGGTATGGTCGGGCAGGCCTGCATCCATTTCCATTACAGCCTTCCAGGGGCCGGAGCCGGTGGTGGGGCGCGGCGGAGCGCCGGCGCGCGTTTGGGCCCCGCCACTCCACTGGAAGATCAGAAGCACGGCGAGAGCGGCGGAGGAAACTGCGGCAAAGCGCCACGGGATCAGCGTCATGTATTTATCCTTTTCAGCCCGCTTCAGCCCGGCTTCAGCACGGCGAGCGTTTCTCAGAAACTATATCGAAGATCGGGCCACAGCGCCCGTTGTCTTTTTGCCATTGGCGAGCGATTCCAAATATACTTGACGAGAATCGCAATTCGAGGAGGATTCCCGTGTCCCGTCCAAACGTCGCCTTTGCTGCCGGCAGCCTGCTGCTCGCGTTCGCAGCCTCACCCCTGTTCGCCGAATCGATCAACCCGCCCACAAAGCCGCAGACCGCCCCTATGAACGCGCAGGAAAAAAAGAATCTGGATATGGTTCTCAACTGGTGGCGTGAAGTGCTCGACGGCGGTCACCTGGAACTCACTTCGAAGTATCAGGCGGAAGACTATATTCAGCACAACCCGAACGTTCCCACGGGACGCGCCGGATTTGTCGAGTTCTTCTCGAAGTTCGCCAAACCGAAGAATCCGATTCCCGATAAACTGTCGAACCCGCCGGTCGTCATGGGCGCGAAGGGCGATTTCGTCTGGCTCGTCTTCGAAACCGAGCAAAAGGACCCGCGCGATCCTTCGAAGACCTACCACTCCAACAGCTTCGACGTGCTGCGCATTCAGAACGGAAAAGTGCAGGAACACTGGGACAGCGCGCAGAAGAATAAAGGCACAGGCCTGATCCCGACCGGGGTTTCGCCTAAGCCGCCTTCGCAGTGGAACACCGGCAAGCTCTCCAAAGAGGAGGAGAAAACGCTTGCCCTGGCCACCGAGGAGCTGAAGGACATGCTGCAGTACGGCCATCTGGAACTGGCCGACAAAACCATGGACCCGGGCTATATCCAGCACAATCCCAATGTTCCGCAGGGCCGCGATGGCTTTAAGCAGTTCATGAGCCGCATCCCCGGGCGACGGCCTGAGGACGCCAAGCCCATTCAGGCAGCCTGGATCAGCCAGCCGGCACTGACACTGATCGACGGCCCCTACAGCCTGATGATGTGGGACCGCACCGCGAAGGATCCCGACGATCCCACCCGGGAGTACCACTGGGATCACTTCGATGTGGTTCGCGTCGAGAACGGCTTTATCAAAGAGCACTGGGACGAAGCTGTCATCAATCCGCCGCAGCCTGCGCGAGGCAATTGAATGGAGCGGCACTCTCTGATCGCTGCGGCGTTCGTCGTCGTCAGCGCAACAGTCGCGAACGCGCAGTCCAACAACGCCATCTTCACAGCGGCACAGGCCGCCGCGGGCAGAAACGCTTACGCGCAAAATTGTGCGAGTTGCCACGGGCCGAATACCGACGATGGCGAATTTGCACCACCGCTCAAAGGCACGGCTTTCACACAGAAGTACGCCGGCAAGCCAGTCAGTGAGCTCATCGATTACATCAGAAACAAAATGCCGCCAGGCAATCCAGGCAGCCTCGGCGCGCCCGTCAATACGCAGATTGCAGCGTTCATCCTGCAACAGAATGGCGCCATACCGGGCGCAGTGGAATTGCCGACCAATGCATCAAGTCTGATCTTCCCGGGAGCACGTGCCGGTCGCGGGCCGGGTCCCGGACCGAGTGGCGGACTGACTCCGGGCGTCAAGCTGCCTCCGTCTCCGGCGAAAATGAACCCGCTGGACAAGATGACGCCGGTCTCCGACGCGATGCTGCAAAGTCCCCCGGCGGGCGACTGGCTGACATGGCGGCGCGGGTTCGACTATCAGGGTTTCAGCCCGCTCCGTCAGATCACGAGGGCGAATGTCAACAACCTGCGCGTGGCGTGGACGTGGACGCTGCCTCCGGGCGCAAATGAAGCCACCCCTCTGGTACACGATGGCGTCATGCTGGTGCACGGATTCGGCGACAAAGTTCAGGCGCTGGACGCGGCAACAGGCGATCTGCTTTGGCAGTATTCGCGCCAGCTTCCGGAAGGTGCTGCTCCCAGCGTCAAACGCAACATCGCCATCTACGGCAATAAGGTTTATCTCGGCACCTCTGACGTTCACGTGGTCGCGCTCGATGTGAAGACCGGCAAGGTCGCCTGGGACCACGCCCTCACCAGCGAAAAGGGTTTCGGTCTTACCGGCGGGCCGCTCGTCGCCAAAGGTAAGGTGATGATCGGCACCGGCGGGCGCGTAGCCGGCGCCAACTATATCGTTGCTCTCGACGCGGAAACAGGGAAAGAGGCCTGGCGGTTTAACACCATCGCGCAGCCGGGTGAACCGGGCGGTGACACATGGAACGGCCATCCGCTCGCCGACCGCAACGGCGCCTCCGTGTGGGTGGCGGGCAGTTATGACTCCGAGCTCAATCTCGCGTTCTGGGGCGTCGCGCAGACTTACGATACCGGCGTGCTGGCACATCCGAAGCCGGGTGTGAATAACGATGGTCTTTACACCGACTGCACGCTGGCTTTGAATCCCGATACCGGCAAGCTCGTCTGGTATTTCCAGCACTTTCCCAACGATCAATGGGACCTCGACTGGGTATTTGAACGCCAGATCGTGCGCCTGCCGGTCAATGGAACCGTGCGTCCGGTCGTGATGACAGCGGGCAAGATCGCCGTCTACGATGTTCTCGATGCGGCCACGGGCAAGTGGATTTACTCGAAGGATCTCGGCCTGCAGAACATCGTGAAGTCGATCGATCCCGTGACCGGAAAGAAGAACATCGACCCTAATGCGCTGCCCGGCGATGATAAGGATCGCATGATCTGTCCGCACGCCGGCGGAGCCAAGAGCTGGATCCCCGGATCGTTTAACCCGGAGACAAAAATTCTGTACGTTCCGCTGGTGGAATCGTGCATGGACCTGAACCCGGTGCGGGATGGCGGCCGCGGCAGCCTTTCTACGGGTGTTCGCTGGACTCTGCGTCCGCGGCCCGACTCTGACGGAAAATACGGTCGCGTTCAGGCGATCAATATGCTGACTCGCGAAGTCCTCTGGACCTCGCGGCATCGCGCGCCGGAGTCGAGCGGCGCACTCGATACGGCCGGCGGCGTTGTGTTCAGCGGTTCGATAGACCGGTACTTCCGCGCCTACGACGATCAGACCGGTAAAGTGCTTTGGGAGACTCGTCTGAATGACGTGCCCAGCAACGCGCCGATCAGTTACTCGGTGAATGGCAGGCAGTACATTGCGATCGGGGTGGGGAACGGCGGGGCTCAGGCCGTAACCTTTCCCCCGCTGGTGCCTGAGATTCAGAACACGGATCGTGCCGCGGCTATCTGGGTATTTCAGGCGCCGTAAACCAGCCCGCTTGTCCGGCGATTACTTTCCTACGGAGTGCGGTGCATCGACGTTGTTCTCGGTACACCAGTACTCCATGATCTGCAGTTTGGGATTTGTCGTGTACTTATAGGTGGTCGTCCAGGGCCTGGTATAGGCCACCGGATCGTCTATTGTCACTTCGTACATCAGAGTGTCGGGAGCGCTCCTGGTATAACGCTCAACGATATGAAGCTGATCGCTGTGCGGATGCCCCGCGGAGTCCAGCCAGGTCTTATCGTTGAAGTTCGTCACATCCACAACAAGCGTGTTGCCGTCCCAGTGGCCTGTCGAATCTCCCATCCACAACTGGTCGAATTTGCCATGCGGCTGCCCGTCGGTCGGAATGATGCGATAGGTATGAGCGGCACCTTCGTAGAGAATGACCACGAGGTTCCTGCTCTGGACGATCTGCATTGGATAAGGCGTGCCTGCCTGGCGCGGCAAACCGGTAGGCCAGCACTTCAGCGTTGGATCGTGCGCCTGCAGGTTGTCCGTCCTCTCTTCCCAGAGTTTTCGGCCCCAATCGGTAAAAGGCACGTCTACAGTCTTTTCCGCGTAGCGTCCGTCGGTCATGTTGACGATCCACTTCGAGAGCCAGACCCCCTGCAGATTCGGATCGCCGTCAGAGGTCTTCCCGGGAACGGCGCTTGCCGGCGCCTGTGCCCTGAGCGGGACAGCCAGCGCCGTAACGACGACCCACTTCCACATATGCGCGTTCATTGACAACTCCTACCTCGGCCCATAGTGGGGAATCGGTCTGCCCAGCTCGTATGCCCCCAGATCCGGGCCGCGGCCGGTAAAATCATCGTTGATATTCGGCAGGACCTCGCCGGCATCGACCGCGGCAGAACCAGGCCTCAATTGAAAATCGAATCCTGCCGGGTCATAGATTCGTTGCGGATCGGTCATGTCCGGCTTGGTGGCTTTGACGAAGGCATCGTAATCGACCAGAATGCTGTGCCGCTCCTGGCCCGTAGCCTCGCTGTATTCTTTGAGCGTTTTGAACCGCCGGGTCACTGGATTCCTGCTGAAATCCGCCGCTACTCCGAAAGGCGGCGAGTTCCATTCAAAGGAGTCTTCAACCCCCGGGTTGGGCCTGAAACCGTTGTAATCCGAGCTTGTATAGTTTGTAAACGTCGTGATGGCAAAGACGGGATCGAAGGCCCCCTGTGCCAGGATCAGGTTGTTACGAAAAGTCTCGTTCGATGCCGGACCCGCGCGGCCTTCACCAATGATGGTGTTGTTGTAAGTCAGGATACCGGCAGATTCCTCGATGTATTTCAGCGAACCTGTCGGAGTGTTGTAGATAAGGTTCTGGTAGAAATACACAGGTCCGCCAAATACCGGCTGAACGCTCAATGCCCCGGAGGCGGAGTTGAAGCAGCGATTCCTGAAGACGCGGATATTGCGCGCTCCGCCATCCGTCTCGAAGCAATTGTCGCCCATATTGAAAATGTCGTTATTGTAAAAGTCGATCGCCAGCGGAACCCGGTCCGGAATCTCATTGGGTGTGCCGTCAGGCGTCCCGTAGGTAGCGATATCAATACCGTCGTGCCAATGCGCGACGTAGTTGTAAGCCACCACGTGGCCTTGTCCGTATACTTTGATTGCATATTCCGACGACAGCAACTCGGGGTAACCCGGAAACTTCGCCCAAAGGGCGCCGGTCCAGCTCATCATCTTGTTGGGATCGTGCCGCCCCACCATGACGTTATCCGCGATGTAGAAGTTCTTTGAGCCGGACCAATCGGCCTGCACCACACGGCCCACATCGTAGATGTGCGAATGCTTCAGCGTGAAGCCGCTCGAACCGGCAATATTCTTGATGCCAACCAGGAACGCCACGTTCGTATTCCGGACTGTTATGCCTTCGAAATAGTTGTAGTTCGCTGCCATCAGGTTGAAGAACGTCTGGCACCCATCGCCGTCGAAGATCACTTCGCCATCGCCGGCGCCTTTAATCACGATCGGCTTGTCCGGCGTCCCGCTCTGGGTCAGGTAATACGTTCCGTCGAACAGATTTCCCAGTGCCAGATATCCGGGACGGGGAGCGCCGTTCATATAGTGAAACCGGTCTCCAACATAAAGGCCCGCATGCACCATGATGACGTCACCCGGCTGCACGCGCGGCGGGTAGGCATTTTCATAGTCGTAATGCGCGCTTCCCATGTAGTAGGCCGCCATCAGTCCTGTAAAGGACGGCTCTTGTCTCGGCCCTTCGTACCCGACAGGATAGACATGGTAAGTGTGGCCGCCCTCGACGGCTCCAGGCTCTTTGCGGGTACGAACCGTGACCGTCTTTTCGGCCGCACCGTTCACGCCGTCAGGGTCCGCGAGGGCGAAGTGGCATTCATACTCGGTATCCGGCTCGAGGTTCAGGATGCTTCCCGCGAACATATTGGGGGCTGTGTATTTGAACAGAGGGTAGCGCGCGGGCTGAGGAGCGTTTCCCGCGGCGGCGCCTCGGCCAGGCCCTGCCGCGCCGGCCGGCGGCGGATCCCCGATCAACTCCCGCTGTTCGCGCATGAGCGGAAGTGCCTTACGCCATTCCCGGTCTCCCCTCTTCCGAAACGTGACGTCAACGTGGGCGTTGCGGTTATCGTCTCCGATGATTTTCCACTCAAAGCCAAGAGACACCAGCGTTGGAGGTTCGACCGTAAAGTCGCCCGGCGTGGTCCCGGTTTGTGCCCAGCAGGATGTGACGAGAAACAGCAAGCAAGCCGTTGAGGTAACGTACTTCAGCGATCGCGCAGGGGACATGACGGCCTTCCTTTCTTATCTAATCTGCCACATTCGGCGGCTGAATGATTTTGGCGATCCGATATTCCGTCCCGAATCGTGATAAAATCCTGATCCGGTTGGCAACCACGGAGGTCTGACAATGATCAAGCGAACTCTTGGAGCGGTGGTTTTGTTCGGATGGCTGATGGCAGCATCGCTGCAGGCACATCACTCCCTCGCGGGCGTGTACGATATGAAAGGCGAGAAGGAACTGGAGGGGACGGTCACCAGCGTAAAGTTCACGAATCCCCATGGCTCGCTGGCGCTGGCCGTCAAGGGCGCCGACGGCGCATCCACCGAATGGGTGATGACTCTTGGTTCCGCCACAGCCCTCGCGCAGAGAGGGATCGGCAAGACCGGAGCGAATGCGCTCCATACAGGGGACAACATCAAGGTGAAGTTCCTTCCCGCGAAAGACGGCAGTCCGCTGGGCTTCCTCAAAACCGTGATCATGCCGGACGGGCGGGTGATTCAGATCTCCGCCGGCAACCCGAACGACTAGACGAAGAAGGGGGATCATCATGGCTGTTCTACGCATGGCTGTTGCAAGAAAGATCTTTGGAACAAGTATTGCGATCGCAGTCGCCGTGACGGTCAGCGCGCCGTCCCCGGCCTTTGCACAAGGAGGAGGCGGTGCAGGCGCCGGAGGAGGTGGACGAGCCGGCGGCCGCGGAGGTCGAGGCGGCGAACCGCTCTACACCCCTGCGGCCGGTGCGAAAGACCTGAAAGCTGTCCTTTTCAACTGGGCCTGGTATATGGGCATGCTCCGCAGCAGCGAGGAACGAGACATCCTCATGACGCTCGAATACCAGGGCAAGGGCACAGTGCAGGTGGGCGGACAGCCCTGCAATGTAACGAAATATCGAACCAGCATCAGCTACCAGACGTCAGGCGAGCGGGTTCAGTACACGGGCACCCGGCCCAATGGTCAGGCGTGCTCCAATGTCGAAGTCCTCAGCGGAGCCTATACCTGGGACGAAGACATTCCGGGCGCCGAACTCGTCCCCGGTAAAGGCAAGGCGATACCGATGCCCGCCACTGTAGAGGAGCGGATGATTCGCCTGTGGGCGAGCCCGCAGGGTGCATTCAAGGCCGCGATGGCGGGGACCAGCGATCCACCGGAAATGGCGCCCCGGCCGCAACGGGTACCTGCTGACGTCTCGAAGGTCGGGAAGACTTCCGTCGCCTGGGAAGGCGGAAAACCTGTGGTGACGTTCCCGATTCCGGGCGTCCCCAACGCAATCGCAAGCGCGACGCTCAACGACAAGTTCATGGCGGAGCGCGTGGTCGTGAAGCAGGGTGCGAAGACTTACGAGTTCACTTACAGCGACTACAGAGACTGGAACAATAAGCTCAACCCGGCCGAGGCGTTCTACGCGGGCAGGATGATCGAGAAGCAGAACGGCACGGTGGTTCGCGACATTACGACGACGCAGACGGAAACGGGCCAGATGTATGTTGTGATGCCGGTTCCGGCCAGCATCAGGGCGGCGATCAAGCCGACCAATGAGCCCCCCAGATGGACTCTGAATACCGACCAGACGCCGCGGCCGGCGACGCTGACTTCAACCGCCCCAACCCCGCGGCTGGGCGACGGACATCCGGATATGACCGGAAACTGGCAAGGCCCCCCTCTGTCAATTACGGGTGGCGGGAACCGCCGATGTGGTCCCACGCAGGTGCCGGGCGGCGGAATCAACGACAAGGTGGGCTGCACCACTGCGCAAGACAACTTCTGGGTGGATTATGAGTGGATCTCGCCCTCGCGATTTGGTTTGACAGGGACAGCCGAGGTATTGAAGCCCAGTCATCCCATGTACAAGCCCGAATATTGGGACAAGATTCAGGAACTCGATCAATGGACCAACAAGTACGATCCAATCATGACCTGTCAGCCGATGGGACTGCCGCGGGAGGGTACACCCTCGCGCATCATCCAGTCGCCGACCGACATCGTCATGCTGTATACAACCAGCGATTACGGCGGCGGAAATATGGAATTCCGCGATGTCCCGACCGACGGCCGAAAGCGCCCGGACACGGTTGAGGCCTATTACAACGGGCTTTCGATCGGTCATTGGGAGGGCGACACGCTGGTGATCGAATCCACCAATTTCGTCGATACCACCTGGTTCGGACGCGGCGGCCTGTTTCATTCCGCCGACATGCGCATGACTGAGAAGTTCACCCGGAAGGGCGATGAAATTCTTTACCAGGCGACCATCGAGGACCCGGACAGCCTCATTGAGCCATGGGTGCTGCCGGACAGGATTCTGCGTTTGCGCGCTGGCCCGCCACAGGTAATCCATGAGCGCGCCAGTTGCGAAGTGTACGAGACCAAGGACATCGTTTCTCAGTTTCGACACTGACGGCCAACGGCATCGGCGCTCCTTGACTGCCACGTAAACGGTGCGCCGTCATGGGAGTCCGCTCTGAAGTTCTGAAAGCGCTAAGTGATGAACCAGGTTGCAGAAAGCTTGCGCCATCGACGAGTTCACCGCTTTCCTCATTCAATTCCTGGGGGCGACGAAAGACTTATCAGGGCCAACAATTCCCGGGCTGGATGGACTCTATCTTCGCGGGAGGGCTTGACGGCCAGCTGCTGGATCGGTGCATCTCTGTGTGCTGACGGACTCGAACCCGCCTCCGACGGCTAAGATGTATAAAATCGCACCTGAGAAATAGCCAGTCTTTGTTCGGACGTACATCCGGCTACGATTGCGCTAAACCGTTCTTTGCGACTGTGACGTGTAGAAAGTCGCACGTTTACAGCACAAATTTAGTAGTCTGGATTGACAGCGTAAGGGATTGCTATGAGGGCGACCGCCGCAAACATCATGAAGGTGTGCTGTGTGGCTCTGGCTGGCTCCGGGCTTGCGCGTGCCGCAGGCGATACTTCCAGCCCCGGCAACATTTTTGCGCCCGCATCCACTCCGGCAAGCTCCATATACGATCTGGCAATTCTGATCCTCGTCATTACGGGAGTGATCTTCGTCGTTGTTGCCGGGATGCTGGTGTACGCCTCGGTGAAGTTCCGGAGCAAGCCGGGCGACGAACACAAGGAGCCGCTGCAGATTTACGGCAGCGATCAGCTGGAACTGGCGTGGACAGTGATTCCGGTGCTGATCGTGATCGTTATGTTCATGACCTCCGCGCGCATTATTCATGCCGTGCAGGATGCGGGCCAGCCGCCGGGAACGATTCAGGTCACGGTGACCGGACACCAGTTCTGGTGGGAGTTCCGATATCCGCAGTACGGCTTCGTGACGGCTAATGAACTGCACGTTCCGGTCAGCGACCCGGCGCATCCGACGCCCACTTATCTGCAGCTGCTCTCGGCCGACACGGACCATAGTTTCTGGGTGCCACGCCTCGCGGGCAAGACCGACTTAATTCCCAATCATCCGAATACTACATGGATCGACCCGCATGAAACAGGGCTGTTTCTGGGCCAATGCGCGCAGTACTGCGGAACGCAGCACGCGAAGATGCTCCTGCGCGTGGTGGTGGATTCGCGCGCCGATTTTGACAAATGGGTGCATTTGCAACAGGCGAAGGTCCAGCCTGACGCGAGCCTGAGCCCCGACGCCGAAGAGGGCCGGCGCGTTTTCAACCGCACGGCGTGCATCAACTGCCATACGATTTCGGGCAGCGTTGCGGACGGGCGGTTCGGACCGGACCTGACTCATCTGATGGGGCGCGAGACAATCGGCTCCGGCGCGGCGCCGAACAGCGCGGAAAATCTGAAGGCGTGGATTCAGAACCCGGCCACGTTTAAACCCGGCGTGCTGATGCCCGCCATGAACCTGACAGACAAAGAACTGGCTGCAGTGACTGCTTATATGCAGACCCTGCGCTGAGCAGCTGAAGCGCGGGAAAGGAGATTATGGCGTCGGAGTCTTTGCCGCTTTCTGGCTCGATCAGTCTGCCGCGGGAAACCGGAAAAACGTGGCTCGAGACCGTGCATGAGTGGGTGATCACGGTCGATCACAAGAAGCTCGGGCTGATGTACATCGGCCAGGCTTTGATTTTCCTTGTGCTGGGCGGCATTGAGGCGATGATCATGCGGCTGCAGCTGTCCGTGCCGCATGCCACGTTCGTGTCGCCGGAAGCCTTCAACCGCATGTTCACCATGCACGGCACCACCATGATTTTCTTCGTGGCGATGCCTGTCGTTTTCGGGTTCGGCATCTATCTGATCCCTTTGATGATCGGCACGCGGGATATGGCTTTCCCGCGAGTGAATGCGTGGGGGTTCTGGATGAGCCTCTTCGGCGGCCTGCTGCTCTACTTCAGTTTCATCGGCGGCGACGGCCTTTACGGGGCCGGCAGCGCGCCGGATGTCGGGTGGTGGGCATACGCGCCGCTCACATCAACGGCCTTCTCCAAAGGGCACAGTACGGACTTCTGGACTATCTCTCTGCTGCTTTCCGGCTTTGGCACGGTAGGAGTGGGCGTGAATCTCGTCTCGACCATCCTTTGCATGCGGTGTCCCGGCATGACGCTGGGAAAGATGCCGCTGCTCCCGTGGCTGTACCTGGTGATGGGCGCCATGCTGCTGTTTACCATCACGCCGCTGACCGCGGCGCAGGCGATGCTGATGGTGGACCGCTATATGGGAGGCCACTTCTTCGATACGCAGGCGGGCGGCTCGGCTGTCATGTGGATGCACTTCTTCTGGATATTCGGGCACCCCGAGGTCTACGTCCTGATCATTCCCGCGTTCGCCTTCATCTCGGAAATCGTGCCTGTGTTTTCGCGCAAGCCCATTTTCGGATATCCCGTGATGGTCGCAGCCACAGTGGCCATTGGGTTTGTGAGCATGAGCGTCTGGGCGCACCATATGTTTACCATCGGCATGGAGTCTTACTCGAACGCATTCTTTGTGCTGACTACCATGACGGTGGGAATTCCCACGGGGATCAAGATTTTCAACTGGCTCGGTACCATGTGGGGCGGCAAGATCCGCTATGAACTCCCGATGCTGTGGGCGGTTGGGTTCCTGTTTCAGTTCCTGATCGCGGGATTAACCGGAATCATGCTTGGCGCGGCGCCGTTCGACTGGCAGCTCGGCGGCTCGTATTTTGTGGTGGCGCACTTCCATTACGTGATTGTGGGCGGCATCCTGTTCGCGATGTTTGGCGCCTTTTATTACTGGTATCCGAAGATGAGCGGGCGCATGCTGGGCACGACACTGGGCAAGTGGCACTTCTGGCTTTTCCTGATCGGATTCCACGTGACGTTCGATCTCATGCATATCCCTGGCCTGCTGGGAATGCCGCGCCGCATTTACACCTACGAGCCAGGCCGAGGCTGGGACTCATGGAACATGCTCGTCAGCGTCGGCGGGGTGCTGCAGGCGATTGCGACCGCGTGTTTTGTGGTGAACCTGATCTGGTCGTACTGGAAGGGCAGGGAAGCGGGCAACGATCCGTGGGATGCCTGGACACTCGAATGGAGCACGGCTTCGCCTCCGCCTGATTACAACTTCGCCCAGCTGCCGGAGGTGAAGAGCCGGCGGCCTCTTTGGGACATCAAACATCCGGAAGATCCGGACTGGAAATACGAATGAGCGCCATGTCCCCCGCAGTCCCGACCCCGGCCGCGTGGACGCTCCCCTCGCGCGGGCGTGTGGGCATGTATTGCCTGATCGCCGCCGAGGCTGCGATCTTCACGATTTTCGTTATCGCCTATATCTTCTATATCGGCAAGAGCCTCAGCGGGCCGACACCGCAGCAGGTGCTCGAGGTCCCGATCTTCTACACGGTCTGCCTGCTGTCGAGCAGCATCGTTATTCACTTTGCGGAGAAAGCCCTGCACGGCGGCCAGCTCGGTTCTTTTAAGCTGCTCTGGTTTCTGACGTTTGCGCTGGGCGCAACCTTTCTGGTCGGGACCGCGCTCGAATGGCGGCATCTGATCGGGGAAGGACTGACGATATCGACGAACCTCTTCGGCACGACGTACTATTCGCTGGTCGGTCTGCACGCGCTGCACGTTACGGTGGGTTTAATCGGCTTCGTGATCGTGCTGATCTGCGCGCTGATGTCGAAGGTGACGCAGGAACACGCGGAGCGCATCGGCGTGTTTTCGCTCTACTGGCATTTCGTCGACGCGGTATGGGTAGTGGTTTTTACGGTGGTCTACATCATAGGTCGATAACGATGCAGGAAGAACTGAAACACGGTACAAACCAACCGGCAGTCGAGCTGCCCGCGCCGACTGCATGGCCCGTCGTTCTCGCCTTCGGCGCGGCGCTGTTGTTTGCCGGCCTGCTGACCAGCCCCGGAGTGAGTGTGGTGGGAGCGGTACTGCTGGTGGCGGGGTCGGCCGGCTGGTTCCGTGATGTATTGCCGCACGAGAAGCATGAAATGATTCCGGCGGTGTTCGACGCGACGCCGATTGTTACGGAGCGAGCAGAGGTCAAGCACATGACTTTCGCGCCGGAAGTCACTCGTCTGCGCATTCCGGTGGAGATCTATCCCGTTACGGCGGGCATCAAAGGCGGAATAGCCGGAAGCGTGGCTATGGCGATACTGGCCTCGGTCTATGGCCTGCTCCACGGCAGCATCTGGTATCCGATCAATCTGCTGGCCGCTGTTGTGCACGCCGATCCCCTGCAACTCACGCAGCAATACCTGCTGACTTTCCACATGAGTTTGTTTCTGGTGGCTTCATTTCTGCACATCGTCACTTCGGTGCTGGTTGGTCTGCTGTACGGTGTGATGCTGCCCATGTTTCCGAAGCGGCCCATTATCCTCGGCGGTCTGATTGCACCCTTCATTTGGTCGGGACTTCTTTATGCGACTCTCGGCATCATCAATCCGCTGATGGCCCGGAACATCGACTGGGTCTGGTTCATCATTTCGCAGATCGGCTTTGGCGTGGTGGCCGGACTCGTGGTGGTGCAGCAGGAGCGCGTGAGAACGCGGCAGTTCATGCCATTCGCCGTCCTGGCCGGAATCGAAATTGCCGGCATGAAACATGACAAACCGCAGGAGCCGGGCAACCGCCAATGAGTTTCCGACTATTGCCTGTTTGCAGAGGCTCGGGTGTGCCGCTCCCTGACGGTCACGGTTCTGAACCGGGGCGCCCTGGGGGCCCGCCAGCAAGCGGCGCCGGGATGCGGGGGCACGCCAATTTCCGTAATCTGGCCCTGACGGTTCTGCTGCCTGCGGTGCTTGCTCTGACTGCCTGCAATGACATGCCGGGTCGGCCCGGTCCAGGTCCCGAGGTCATGCGGCCGGATGACGTTCTGGATTTCAAAATTCTCTACAAGGAGAATTGCTCCGGCTGCCACGGCGTGGACGGCAAGGGCGGCGTATCAATTGCCCTGAGCAACCCCGTTTATCTGGCTATCGCGGACGACAACGTAATCAAGTCTGTCATCACGAGCGGCGTACAGGGCGGCGGGATGCCGGCATTCGCGCAGAGCAAGGGCGGCATACTGACGGACAAGCAGATTGAGGCGATTGTCGCCGGCATCCGTGCGTGGGCGCCTCACGATAACCAGGCACCCGGCAGTCTTCCGCCTCATGATGTGTCCGGTGCCGGGGATGCCAAACACGGCGCCGAGGTTTTCGCAACGTTCTGTTCTTCCTGCCACGGCGCGGATGGTCACGGCGGTAAAGGCGGAAGTTCGATCGTCAACGGCGCTTATCTGGCGCTCGTCAGCGATCAGTATCTGCGAACCATTGTGATTGCCGGTCGCCCCGATCTGGGCGCGCCGGACTTCCGATCTGACGTCCAGGGCCGGCCGATGAACGACCAGGAAATTACCGACGTTGTGGCGTGGCTGGCTTCTCAGCGGTCGCCGTATCCCGGACAGCCGTACGCAGATAAAGCTCAGGAGTCTCGGAAATGATGCCTCAAGACCAGATCTCGCGGCGCGGCATGCTGATGAAGGCCGGAATCTTCTTCAACGGCGTGATCGCCGCCGTGGTTGCGATACCTGTCGTACGCTTCGTTCTCTCGGCGATGACCCGCGGCATGGGTGCGGGCTATCGCTCCTGGGTCACGCTCGGTGCCGCCACGCAGTTTCCCGAAGGCGAGACGCGTCTGGCCACCTTCCGCAATCCCTACGTCGGCCCGACCGA